>WJXF01000105.1_pt1 | contig 21505 bp, 16 predicted proteins | sample 9263211 | NCBI WGS metagenome assembly WJXF01 (sample SAMN12697362, study PRJNA563984) | aquatic metagenome | isolation source: water sample from a prawn hatchery tank treated with erythromycin, plated on... | place: Australia | collected 2018-10-17
CTCTACCAACTGAGCTAGTGTCGCTTTGGTTGCGGGGGCCGGATTTGAACCGACGACCTTCGGGTTATGAGCCCGACGAGCTACCAAGCTGCTCCACCCCGCGTCCGTATTCACCATTTAAGGCATGATGAAAGCCTTCAAATTTGGAGCGACACACGAGGTTCGAACTCGTGACCTCAACCTTGGCAAGGTTGCGCTCTACCAACTGAGCTAGTGTCGCTTTGGTTGCGGGGGCCGGATTTGAACCGACGACCTTCGGGTTATGAGCCCGACGAGCTACCAAGCTGCTCCACCCCGCGTCCGTATTGTTTCACCGTTAAGCACGATGACAGCTTTAAATTTGGAGCGACACACGAGGTTCGAACTCGTGACCTCAACCTTGGCAAGGTTGCGCTCTACCAACTGAGCTAGTGTCGCATCAACAACGTTTCCGTCGTTCAGGGCTGCGAATTATAAGAGCATTTTTTTGTGATGCAAGTCCTTCATGCAAAAAAAATCCATTTTTTTCCTGTTTGGATGAAAAGCGCACATCAATCATCAAAACAGCTTGAAATTTAAACGAAATGCATTTTGTTAAATAACATAAAAGTAACCTCACCTATGCGCAAATTGGGATATTGACCTGCATTTTGGTGACTTAATGTCGCTGATGAATGCAAATTTTAATATAACTATTGGCTATAAAAGCCTCGTTCCAATAGTTACAAGATTTCTCCTAGTTAAGGTTCAGTGTCCATGTCGTTGCAAAGGATTGTTTTTCGAACGCTCATTCCCTTATTAGTCGCTACGTTAGTTGTTGGGTGCGGCTCTATGCCTAAGCCAATGCGTAATCTCGGCAAAAGTGACGTTGATTTTGTTATGGATGTTCATGCGAGACAGCTTAAGAAACAGATGATGGAGCTGACACGAAAACTCTACGTCCGTAATCCAATTCAACTGCATAAGAACCCGCAAGCAACGATAGAAAGTCGCATCACCCAGATTTTTGGCTCTGAAGAGAGTATCGAACTTCCCTCTTTGGTTTTTGATGAGCTCAATGGTGTCACTGGAATTGATGCAATCTTGCTAAGTTTTGATGAGAACTTTCAGGGAGACCGAGTATTTGCCGCTATCGTCGGCCTATCAGAGATGCTGCGCCGTTCATACAACCACCAGCAAGAGTTCTTTATCATCGACTCGTTAGATGAGCAGTCTTTATATAACAGCGCGCGAAACATAGAGATCTTCGTGTGGCGACTCTATCATCGCAAAGACCAATATGGGAACCCACTGATTTACAGTAATGATACCGATGAAAATGGTGGTGATATCAGCTTTGACCGCCGATTCACTAAAATGGTTATGATTCAAGACATGATGGCACTCATCGTTGCAGACAAAACAAATCGAGGGATTACCAAAGTAGTCCACGGTGTTGCTCAGTTTGCTTTTCTTCCCGTGCCATAAACAAAAACGCCAGCGATACTCGCTGGCGTTATCTAAAGTCGATTAGATTGAGATAATCGTTTTACGGTAGTATTGAAGTTCGGCTATCGACTCTCGAATATCGTCTAACGCAAGGTGACTGCCTGTTTTCGAAAAACCATCAAGTACTTCAGGCTTCCAACGACGAGTAAGCTCTTTCAACGTACTCACGTCAATGTAGCGGTAGTGGAAATACTGCTCAAGCTCTGCCATGTGCTTGTACAAGAAACGTCTGTCTTGACCTACACTGTTACCACAAATTGGCGATTTACCTTTAGGTACCCACTTTTCTAAAAATTCAATCGTTTGACGGATAGCTTCTTGCTCATCGATTTTACTTTCGCGTACACGCTTAACCAAGCCACTGCCCGTATGCGTTGTTGTACACCACTCATCCATTTTAGCCAGTTCTTCTTCTGGCTGATGAATGGCAAGTACAGGTCCTTCAGCTAAAATATTCAATTCACTATCAGTCACTATGGTGGCGATTTCGATAACTTTGTGGGTTTCTGGGTCCAGTCCTGTCATCTCAAGATCAATCCAAATTAAATTTTGATCGCTAAAGGACATAAATCGTTGCCTATTGGTTTTGTGCTAAAAGAGGTACTATACCCAAATTCCGATACCCAAGATAGATTGAGATACTCGCTGTCAGACAGGTATCACCCGATAAATTAATCAACTGAAGTAGAGAAACGTGGCTAAAAAGAAAAAGCTAACCAAAGGTCAGGTGAGGCGTGTACGCCATAACCAAAAACGCAAACTTAAGCAGGAAGAGACCATCCAGTGGGATGAATCTATGCTTGGAGGGAGTAAATCAGGCCTGGTTATCACTCGTTTTGGACAACACGCAGATATAGAAGATCTCGAAAGCGGAGAAGTCCAGCGCTGTAATCTTCGTCGCGGTATCGAATCTCTGGTTTCTGGGGACAAAGTTATTTGGCGCCCTGGCCTAGAGTCGATGGAAGGCATCAATGGTGTGGTTGAAGCCGTCGAGCCAAGAACTTCTGTATTAACACGTCCTGACTACTACGACGGCCTAAAACCCGTTGCAGCGAACGTAGACCAAATGGTCATCGTTTCTTCAGTTTTACCTGAACTGTCACTCAATATCATTGATCGCTACTTGGTCGCCTCTGAAACCTTAAGCATTGCGCCGCTGCTGGTACTGAACAAAATCGACCTTCTAGAACAAGAACAACTGGCTGAATACAAATCTTGGCTAAACGAATACGAGCGCATTGGCTACAAGGTGCTGTTTGTCAGTAAACAAACCGGGGAAGGTATTGCTGAGCTCGAAGCTGAGCTGAAAGATCGCATCAATATTTTCGTCGGTCAGTCTGGTGTCGGTAAATCAAGTCTAGTCAATGCGCTTATGCCTCAATTTAATGTTGAGGAAGGCGAGATCTCAGAAAACTCCGGCCTAGGCCAACACACAACCACCGCATCTCGCCTTTACCATATCCCAACAGGGGGCGACCTAATTGACTCACCGGGAGTTCGTGAGTTTGGTCTGTGGCACTTGGAAGCCGAAGAAGTGACTAAAGCCTTTGTTGAATTTAGACCTTATCTAGGTGGCTGTAAGTTCCGTGATTGTAAACACAATGACGACCCAGGATGTGTACTGCGTCAGGCCGTTGAAGATGGTGAGATCAACGAAATACGCTTTGAAAACTATCACCGTATCCTCGAAAGCATGGCGGAAAACAAAGCCAATCGACAATACTCTCGTAGCAAAAAAGCGGATTTGTAACCGCAATTTGGTCTCACAACTGCTGACTTTTGGGCGCATTTTGAGTAACATCTCGCGCCCAGAATATAGTCAATCATCAAAATAGCATTGGAATTGAACACAATGGATAAGATTAAAGTTGGACTGCAATATTGGATCCCTCAGCACGGTTTAACGCGCTTAGTGGGTAAGCTAGCTTCAGCAAAAGCTGGCGGTCTAACAACAGCAATCATCAAGTGGTTTATTAAGCAATACAACGTCAACATGGATGAAGCACTTCATTCTGATCCTAAACACTTTAAGACGTTTAACGAATTTTTTGTTCGTGAGCTAAAAGATGGCGCACGCCCAATCTCCGAAGAAGCCTCTGTTATCACACACCCAGCAGACGCTTGTGTTAGCCAGTTTGGTCCTATTACTGATGGTAAACTGATTCAGGCAAAAGGCCATGACTTTACAGCGCAAGAGCTGCTAGGCGGAGATGCAGAATTAGCTCAAGAGTTTGCCGACGGTGAATTCGCGACACTGTACCTTTCACCACGTGATTACCACCGAGTACACATGCCATGTGACGGCACACTTCGTCAGATGATTTATGTACCAGGTGATCTATTCTCAGTTAACCCGCTGACTGCTGAGAACGTACCAAACCTGTTCGCACGTAACGAACGTGTAGTATGTATTTTTGATACTGAGTTTGGACCAATGGCACAGGTACTTGTTGGTGCGACAATTGTTGGCAGTATCGAGCAAGTTTGGGCTGGCACAGTAACCCCACCACGCGGCAATACCGTTTACAAATGGGACTACCCAGCTGAAGGTGACAAAGCAGTAATCCTTAAGAAGGGTGAAGAAATGGGTCGCTTTAAGCTAGGCTCAACGGTTATCAACCTATTCGCCAAAGATGCGGTGAAATTTGATGACGCTATGCAAAATGGTCAACCTACGGTAATGGGTACACCTTACGCTCATACTGCTCAAGCAGAACAAGCAGCGGAATAATCACCAACGTTCGACTCTGAAGCCTCGCAATCGCGGGGCTTTTTTTGACCCAAAGCAAACCTCACTCAACAATTTCAACTGTTTATCAAAATTCTAGACTTGGTCTAAGACCTTTAATTCATTGTGAACTAATCTGTGGCTTCACTAATACTTTTGAGGTAAAGGATTGTATGCCAAAGGTAGAATCGGGAATTATCATTAAACTATTGATCAGTTTTGGTCTGCCAATCGGTGTACTGTTTATGCCTATTGACTGGATCCCTATTGATGATCTGACCCTGATTCAGCATCGACTATTGGCCATCTTTCTTCTCGCAGCCCTACTTTGGGTACTCGAGCCCGTCCCAGTGTTTGCGACTTCGATATTGATCATCGCCTTAGAGCTGGTGATGATTTCCGACAAGGGGCTACATTTATTCCGCAACCCTCCTGCAGGACATGACTTGGGGGAGTTGATGAACTACACAGACATCTTCAGCGCCTTCTCTTCGCCAATCATTATTCTGTTTATGGGTGGTTTTGCCCTTGCGATCGCAGCCTCTAAGTATGAGCTCGATAACAACTTAGCGCGCGTACTGCTCAAGCCTTTTGGCCACCAGCCTAAGTTCATCATGCTTGGCTTAATGTTGATTACTGCCGTGTTCTCAATGTTTATGTCCAACACCGCAACAACGGTAATGATGCTTGCATTACTTGGCCCAATTGTCGCTTCGGCACCTAAAGGCGATATTGGCATTAAAGCCTTAGTACTGTGTATCCCGATCGCCGCCAACACAGGCGGTATTGCGACTCCAATCGGTACGCCACCGAACGCCATCGCACTCCAGTACCTCACTGGCGAGAACAGTATCGATTTCTTAAGTTGGATGATGATGGGATTACCTTTTGTGACTGTGCAACTGACTATCGCTTGGTTCCTGCTGCAAAAGCTGTTCCCATCTTCCCAACAAACCATGAAGCTTAAGTTAGATGGGCAGTTCCAAAAGAACTGGCGCGCGATGGTGGTTTACGCCACGTTTGCTTCAACCATCCTACTGTGGATGACGACCAAACTGCATGGCATGAACACCTATGTTGTTTCCATTATTCCACTGGCTGTTTTCACACTCACTGGCATTATGGGCAAAGCTGAGCTCAAGCTGATTAACTGGGATGTACTGTGGCTAGTCGCTGGTGGTATTGCGATTGGTATTGGTTTGGATAAAACCGGATTGGCAGCCGCCCTGGCTCATGCGATTGATTACGAATCGCTATCGCCAATTGCCGTAGTTCTTACTCTGTCGATCGTCTGCTGGCTAATGGCAAACTTCATGTCCAACACCGCGACTGCTAACCTGCTAATGCCGATTGCGGCTGCCATTGGGGCTTCTATGGAGAGTTTAGCTAGCGTCGGTGGACTGCAAGGATTATTGGTCGTTGTCGCCTTCTCCGCATCGCTTGGCATGATTTTACCAGTATCAACACCGCCAAACTCTCTGGCTTACTCTACTGGTCTTATCGAGAGTAAAGATATGGCCAAAACCGGGCTAATTATCGGTGTGATTGGCTTAGCAATTGTTTATGCCGGAGCACTGCTACTTACCTAATTACCGTATGGCATTTAATGTTTATTGACTGAAGGTCACAGTTCAATCAATATTCGCCCTAAATAGGTAAGTTAGTCGGTGTTCCTGTACATAGATCAAGCAAATTGGTCGCTTGGGATTATAAAATCAGTTCAATAATAACAAGAACATCCATTTCACTTTCAATGTGAGATTTCTATCCGGCGGTAGTGCCCACGAGGTTCGGTTGATGCTCTCCACATGGCAAACACCTTCTCCCAGTGTCTCTCCACTCCGCTTTTCTCAATCTATTGTCTCGTAAATGAAGGAAAGGCAATGAGAAATACAATAAAACTAAAAATGCAGATTGCGATTGCAATCGTTATCGCAGTGGTCAGCGGGGTTCAAGCTTGGATCTCGGTAAGCCAATTAAAACAAGAAACCACCTCAGCCCTAAATAGTGAAATGGCCAATGTCAGCCACGCCACTACTCGCTACATTAGTGATTGGTTAGCCATACGCAGCGATATGATGCTTGCTAACGAGAAAACCATCGTCCAGTCAGATAACTCTGACCGTGAAATGCTAATTACCAAGCGAGCGGGCGATTTTCTTTCCGTTTATGCTGGCTTCGATGACGGCTCCATTGCCTACGGTGATAAAACCGAAGACTGGCCTGCCGATTACGATCCAAGAACTCGACCGTGGTATCAAGATGCCATGAAAGCCTCTGGGCTAATCCTGACCGAACCTTATCAGGATTTTGATGGCAGCATTGTTGTCAGTTTTGCCAAAGCCTTTTCCGGTGAAAGAAAAGGGGTGCTTGCCGCCGATTTAACCGTCACTAACATCATCAGTGAAGTACTCAATGTCACGTTAGATAACGATGGCTTTACCTTCTTAGTGGATGGTAACAACAACATCGTTGCCTATCAGGATGAAAAGCTAAGCCAACAGCCTTTAACCGTTCTAAACCCTGTTCTAAGCCATAACATGGTCAATGAACTTGTCAGCAAATCAGCCCTATCAACCATTAGTTGGCCGGATCAAGGTGACAAGCTTATCTATGTTACCAATGTCCCGACGACAGACTGGTCTTTAGGTATCGTGGTCGATAAGGATCTCGCCTTCGCTTCCGTCACTGAACAAATCCAGTTTACGGCACTCGCTTCCATCATCCTGTATTTAGTGATTGCCACATTCAGTACTTACACAATTACTAAACTGCTTAAACCGCTACAAGACTTGTCAGCATCCCTTTCACAACTGTCTAAAGGTGAAGGTGATCTGACCCAGCGCGTCGAGATTAAGCGCCGAGACGAAATCGGTGAAGTCGCGGAGCATGTCAATCAGTTCTTGAGTCAAATGCAGGCAATGATCAGCGGCATCATCAACCACAGTGAAAAGCTCGCCAACCAAGCTGTTCAGGCAAATGAACTATCACAACAGGCTTCTCATCAAGTTGAGGCGCAACAAAATGATGTTAACCAGATAGCGACAGCCATCCATGAGATGTCGGCTACCGCGGCAGAAGTCGCAAGCCATGCAGAGCTCACAGCTGCCGCTTCTCAAACTTCATCAACCGCTTGTCAGGACGGCCAACAAGTGATTCAGAAAAACCGCCAAGCGATCGTTGACCTAGCAGATCAGGTAATGGCTGCCGCGGGTGTGATCTCTGAGTTAGAAAGTAACACTCAAAGCATTAATCAGATCCTTTCTACTATTCAAGAGATAGCCGAACAGACCAACCTGTTGGCGCTTAACGCAGCGATTGAAGCGGCACGCGCTGGTGAGCAAGGGCGCGGTTTTGCGGTCGTTGCGGATGAAGTTCGCGTGCTGAGCCAGCGTACCCATGGCTCAACCGAAGAGATCCGCAATATGATCGAGACGCTGCAAAACAATACTCAGTTAGCGGTTAACAGCATGCAGAGCAGCACGTCGCTTGCCGACACAAGTGTCGACTATGCTCAGCAAGCGGCCGATAGCTTGGGTCATATCACTGACGCGATTACTGAAATCAATGATATGGCACTACAGATTGCGAGTGCAGCCGAAGAGCAACGAGCTGTGAGTGAAGATATCAGTCGCAATACGCAGGGGATTAAAGATGCTTCTGATGTCCTTGCTTCACAAGCGCTTCAAAGCAGCGAAAGTGCCGATAACATGCGTGACTCTGCAGAAACCATGCGTCGCGAGGTGGGACGCTTTAAGGTTTAACCTATGATTTAAACTTTTTTTAATGCATATTGTCAGCCATTACTCTTCCAAATTCACAAGGATTTCGTGTCAATGGGATATGAATGGCTGGCATTGGCAGCGGCATTTCTTTGGGCGGTAGCCAGTCTACTTTCTGTTGTTCCCGCACAACATCTAGGAACCTTTGCCTATAGTCGTTGGCGTATGGGCTGCACCTCTGTGATTTTAGGGGGTATGGCACTGATTACTGGCGGTTGGGCCAGCGTAGAAACCAGCGCCATTTCTGCCATGATGCTATCTGGCGTGATCGGTATCTTCATCGGAGATACTGCCCTATTCGCCTGCCTCAATCGCATGGGACCAAGACAAGCTGGTCTACTCTTTTCTTGCCACGCCGTCTTCTCCGCTGTACTAGGTTACTTCCTATTTAGCGAAACCATGACATCTCTCGAATTGTTGGGATCAGCTTTAGTTTTTTCTGGCGTGTTAACCGCGATATTTTTTGGTCGTAAAGGGCAAGCCAATAATCAACTTGAGTCAATCAAAGGCAGTATTTGGGTCGGGGTCGGTTTAGGTTTACTAGCAGCACTTTGCCAAGCACTCGGTGGCATTATTGCTAAACCTGTTATGCAAACAGCAATCGATCCTGTTGCGGCATCGGCCATGCGTATGATGACAGCGTTTGCTGCTCACTGTCTGTTTTTCCTCACTGGCGCCAAACTTGCGCGAGCCACACATCCCATGAACCTACGAATTTTCTCCATTACCGCAGTCAATGGTTTCCTCGCTATGGCGGTCGGAATGACGTTGATCCTATACGCCCTTCAGGAAGGAAATGTTGGTATGGTGGCACTCTTGTCTTCTACAACTCCTATTATGTTGTTGCCTATACTTTGGATTTACTCAGGTAGGCGCCCTAACCGCTTTGCATGGATTGGGGCCATCGTTGCCGTTGTAGGGACAGGAATTTTGGTCGCATAGGCTATTAGAGTAATAGGTATTTCCCACTGTCAATTTCCGCCTTACGCGAGAAAATAATAGCGACAAAATGATTATTATAAGTGGTTGGGAAAAATACCTACTGGAAGTAAGGTGAAAGATAACAACAATATTTCACAAACAATATTTGATCTTAACCTACAGTTTTGGTTAAAAAGTGTAGTAAAATTACGCTAATTTAGTTTCCAAAGTTACTTTGAAATTTGACGAGGTCATCACTATGACAGCTAAGAAGCCTATGGCTCTAGTTATTCTTGACGGTTACGGACACCGTGAAGATACAGCAAGCAACGCGATCGCGAACGCAAAAACTCCATTCCTTGATAGCCTGTTTGCTAACAAACCAAACACTCTAATCTCTGCTTCTGGCATGGATGTTGGCCTACCTGACGGTCAAATGGGTAACTCTGAAGTAGGTCACACCAACATCGGTGCAGGCCGCGTTGTATACCAAGACCTAACTCGCATCACTAAATCTATCGCTGACGGTGAATTTGCACAGACTCCTGCTCTAGTTGAAGCAATCGACTCTGCTGTTAAAGCTGAAAAAGCAGTACACATCATGGGCCTAATGTCTCCAGGTGGCGTACACTCTCACGAAGATCACATCTACGCAGCCGTTGAAATGGCAGCAGCACGTGGCGCAGAGAAGATTTACCTACACTGCTTCCTAGATGGTCGTGACACGCCACCGCGCAGCGCAGAAAACTCACTAAAACGTTTTGACGAGCTATTCGCTAAACTAGGCAAAGGCCGCGTGGCATCGCTAGTAGGTCGCTACTACGCAATGGACCGTGATAACAACTGGGATCGCGTACAAGTTGCTTACGATCTTCTCACTCAAGCTAAAGCGGAATTTACTTTTGACTCAGCAGTGGCTGGTCTTGAAGCAGCTTACGCTCGCGAAGAGAACGATGAGTTCGTTAAAGCGACAGCGATCAAAGCTGAAGGTCAAGAAGACGCTGTTATCGCAGATGGCGATGCAGTAATCTTTATGAACTACCGTGCTGACCGTGCTCGTCAAATCACACGTACTTTCGTACCTGCATTCGACGGCTTCGAGCGCGCTGTATTCCCTGCAATCAACTTCGTAATGCTAACGCAGTACGCAGCTGACATCCCACTAGCAATCGCATTCCCACCAACGTCTCTAGAGAACACTTACGGTGAGTGGCTATCTAAGCAAGGTCAAACTCAGCTACGTATCTCTGAAACAGAGAAATACGCACACGTTACGTTCTTCTTCAACGGTGGTGTTGAGAGCGAATTCGACGGCGAAGAGCGTCAACTTGTTGCTTCTCCAAAAGTAGCAACTTACGACCTACAACCAGAAATGAGCTCAGAAGAACTCACAGAGAAGATGGTTGCGGCGATCAAATCTGGTAAGTACGACACTATCATCTGTAACTACCCTAACCCAGATATGGTTGGTCACACTGGCGTTTACGAAGCAGCAGAGCAAGCGATCGAAGCAATTGATGCATGTGTTGCTAAAGTAACGGCTGCTATCGAAGAAGTTGGTGGCCAAATGCTGATCACAGCAGACCACGGTAACGCGGAAATGATGGTAGACCCAGAGACAGGTGGCACGCACACTGCTCACACTAACCTACCAGTTCCTCTAATCTACGTTGGTGACAAAGAGGTTGAGTTCAAAGAAGGCGGTAAACTGTCTGACCTAGCTCCAACAATGCTTTCTCTAGTCGGTCTGGAAATTCCAGCAGAGATGACAGGTGAAGTTCTAGTTAAGTAATTAACTTTTACTCCCGCATTTCAAAGCCCGAGCCATTGCTCGGGCTTTTTGTTTTCAGAGGCTCAGTAACAAGTTTTGACATTGCGCTTTCTTCTGATCAAAAGGTTTGGGTATACTGGATGCTTCTCAAATAGTTAGGGCAAATTTGTAACATGGCTAGCACCCCACTAAAGACTCTGTTTACCAACAAGGTTTGGCTTACGCTCGGGTTGATGCTTTGTTCTTACTCAATCACTCCTAGCTATGCAGCAAACAACTCCGAGCTAAAAGGTGTCAGCGGTGAGATCTCTCGCCAAAAGCAGTCACTATCTTCCCAACAAAAGAAACTCGACTCACTGCAAAAATCGCTCAAATCTCAAGAAATCACGATCACTCGTTTAGAGAAAGAGATCAAAGAATCCAAGGCCTCTTTAGCCAATACGAATAAAAATATCCGTAATCTTGAGTCTAAAGTCGATCAGCTCGAACAACAAAAGAAAGCTCAAAGCGATAAGTTGGCTGAGCTCATTCAAACTTATTACGTCACTCAACGTGCTAAAACCTCCTCGAACATTCTTAACCAAGGTGTCGAAGAAGATAGAATTAGCCAGTATTTCCAACACCTTGCTAAGGAACGAGCGACTACCATTGCCGAACTGGAGAAAACGGTTGATGAGCTAGATGATAGCCGCGAACAGCTCAAGCTAGAGAAACAGCAAATCACCAACCTGCTAAAACAGCAGACCAACAAACGCGATCAACTGGCAAGTACTCAGTCTAAACGTAAAGGGACTGTCTCGCAGATACGTAAGAGCATTTCCAATGACAAGGTTTACCTCTCTGAGCTGCAACGCAATGAAACTCGACTGAAAGCAGAAATAGCTAAAGCCGCTAAGCGCAACGCCGTCCCTATGGATGGTCTAGCTCGTCAAAAGGGCAAACTGCCATGGCCGGTCAAAGGTAAGATTCTGCACAACTATGGCTCTCGCCAAACCGGGCAGATCAATTGGAAAGGTATGGTAATTAATGCCAACTACGGTCAATCAGTGAAAGCGGTTTATTCAGGAACGGTTGTCTTTGCTGACTACTTACGCGGCTACGGCTTAGTGGTTTTACTCGACCACGGTAAGGGTGACATGACTTTGTATGGCTTTAACCAGAGCCTACTTAAGAAGGAAGGTGATAAAGTCATTGCAGGTGAAAGTATTGCTTTAGCTGGCGATACCGGAGGCCAACCACGCCCATCACTCTATTTTGAGATTCGCCGTAACAGTAAAACTCAAAACCCTAAGAGCTGGCTAACCCGTTAATAGCAACCAATGTGGCGTTCAATTAGCGTTGAACGCCCAATCCAAGCGACTTTACCCGCGATAGTATTGCTCAACTACCTCGATAAATGCATTTAACTGCTCTTTAGGTAATGCATTAATCCCCGCAGCGGCTGCTCGTCCACCGCCACTTGGAAACTGTGTACAAATATCCCCTGCCCCTTGTTTATTGTTCAGCGGCGCGCGTAGTGAAATGGTATATGTTCCATCACTGTTTTCCGTTAATACCGCATGCGCAGAGTTTGGCGTTTGATTTGCCAAGTGATTACCATAAACACCACTGATCCTGCGAGATGACGCCTGATTGGGTAATTCAAAGACAGATAACTTAGCGCTGCGATATTTAGCTTTTATCGCCAATGCACCATCCATATCTGCCTGATAAGCCGTACGCAAAAATACAAATGGGGAGTTTTGATCAGCAATAACAGCAAAAGGATCATCGTAGGCCAAAAGCTCTTGGAACAGTGCTGCAGGATGGAAATGCAGGTCTTCTAACTCTGCACCGTAACCATTGTAGTTGATGAGTGTCCCTAGCTCTTTGAGTTGTTGTTTTTGCTCATCACTCAAACCTGCCTTATCAGCTAGCTTATCCGCTTTAGCAATCAGATTGTCACCGTAGGCTGCGGTAATAGCCCATGAGTGGAAACGTCCGTTAAGTAGTTTATCGATGATCAACGCAGTACAAGTGTTTGCATCTAGATCAATGTGCGCTTCTAAATTGGGCTGATTCGGGATATCTCCAGACTTATGGTGATCGGCGTAGAACACGTCTAGACCCATAGCTAACAGCCTCTCTAGACCGGACTTGTTCTTTTCCATCGAGATATCCAAAACCGTGACTGAATCACCACTGCTCGTCTCTAGCTTTTCTAGCAATTGAATATCGCGCTTAACACCTGTCACTAAAGCAGCGACCTTTGGTTCAGCTAAACGGAGTTGAAGCAGAGCGATGATCCCGTCGGCATCACCATTGAATACATCGAAGTGCATAAAACAAAACCCATTAAAATATCTCTCGATACTCTAATGGGTTCTCACTGATTGAACAATTTCAATTAGTTATGACTAAGCATGAATTGCTTTAACGCCATCTTCCAATAATTGAAGCTGCTCCAAGCCTTGCGTCGTGGCTTTCGGTTTTACTACAGAAATCATTTGCAGCATGCCCTGATGGATAACCTGCTCGGTGATCTTTGTTTTAGGTGACATAGCAGCTTGGTAGCCTAGCCAACTTGAAGCAATCATATGCAGTGTGGTCACCAGTGACTTCATCTCACTATCTTCCACAGACACAAGCTCAAGGTCGACAAACGCTTGCATGATATTGATGAGATTGGTTTGTAGCTTTTCTTGAACCTGGATGTATTCTTCATGTAGCTGTTCGTCGCGCTGAAGGATCTCCGGCAAATTAGCGTAGAAGAAGCGATACTTCCACATCAAAGTAAAGATCGAATCCAGATAGTGCTTGAGAAGAACTAAGCTCTCTTGCTGACCTTGAATAGGCGTGAAGCGCTCAAGAAGTTCATTAGAGTATAAAGCGAAGATCTCGCGCACGATTTCTTGCTTGTTACGGAAGTGGTAATACAGGTTACCCGGACTAATATCGATATGTGCGGCAATATGATTGGTTGTGATATTACGCTCACCATGCTGGTTAAATTGTTCCAGTGCAGCTAGCACTATCTTGTCACGAGTTTTCATGAATTATCCGCATTCCTTTCTATATGTCTAACGGCAGTATAGCGGCTAGTGTAACCTATAACAAAAAAGCGCCTGGTCGTATCAGGCGCTTTTCATAAATTACTCAATTATTTGTGGTACGGCTTGGATAACTCATGTACCGCTTCAACAAATAGGCCCGCATTTTCTGGCGGCACATCTAAGTGAATGCCGTGACCTAGGTTAAACACGTGACCTGTGCCTGCGTCGCCGAAACCTTCAAGGATGGTTGCGACCTCTTCACGGATACGCTCTGGAGAAGCGTAAAGCATAGATGGATCCATGTTACCTTGTAGTGCCACTTTATCGCCCACACGTTTAACCGCGTCTTGGATGTTGATTGTCCAGTCTAGACCGACTGCATCACAACCCGTTGCTGCGATTTGCTCTAGCCACATACCACCGTTCTTAGTAAACAGCGTAACTGGAACACGACGGCCATCGTTTTCACGGATTAGGCCGTCTACGATTTTATGCATGTATTGCAGTGAGAATAGGTTGTAGTCACGCGGAGTAAGCACACCCCCCCAAGTATCGAATACCATCACAGATTGCGCACCCGCTTTGATCTGAGCGTTTAGATAATCAATAACACTGTCTGCTAGCTTATCTAATAGCAGGTGTAGCGTTTGTGGTTCTGCGTACATCATCTTCTTGATCTTAGTGAAAGCTTTAGAGCTACCACCTTCAACCATGTAAGTAGCCAGCGTCCATGGGCTGCCAGAGAAGCCGATTAGCGGTACATCGCCATTAAGATCTTTACGGATCTGACGTACTGCGTTCATTACGTATTTAAGCTCACCCTCTGGATCTGGAATACCGATCTTTTCGACGTCCGCTTTACAGGTAATTGGCTTGTCAAATACAGGACCTTCACCTGCCGCGAAACGTAGCTCAAGGCCCATTGCGTCAGGAATAGTTAGGATATCAGAGAACAGAATCGCGGCATCAAGAGGAAAACGGCGCAAAGGTTGAAGCGTTACTTCTGATGCTAGCTCTGCATTCTTGCACAAAGACATGAAGTCACCCGCTTCTGCGCGAGTTGCTTTGTACTCTGGAAGGTATCGACCTGCCTGACGCATCATCCATACTGGAGTGTAATCTACTGGCTCTTTTAGTAGCGCACGAAGATAGCGGTCATTCTTTAATTCAGTCATTCCGTTTTTCCAATTTTTAGGCTCATTTTTGTTGCGGCTATTCTAACACTGTTTGACTCGCAAAAGCTGTGTGCTTTGCAACCTAGATCAAGTTATTAACTTTTAAATCAGTGCTTAATTTGCACCCACTAAGTATCAGTGTTAAAAATTTGTTTGCTAGCGAAAACTACAATTATAAACCGAGCACACAGTGCTTGGCATCTCATAACGACATCTTACTTACCCCCTCCTTCTGGAGGGTTTTTTTTATCTATATTTCAGCTAGATAGCTTAATCTCATCCAGCGTATATTCAATCAATTGTCGAGCAATCGTTCCGACTGGGGCAACGGGCGGTAACTCTTCGATCCCAAACCAACGCGCGTCACTAAGCTCACTGTAGTCGGGCTTCAACTCCCCCGATTGATAGTCGGCGACAAAGCCCATCATCATGCTCGACGGAAATGCCCAAGGCTGACTGCCAAAGTAACGAATGTTGGTCACCTCTATTCCAGTTTCTTCCTTGACCTCTCGCGCAACGCACTGCTCTAAAGTCTCACCGACTTCGAGAAAACCCGCGATGACGGTATACATACCATTACGATGTCTCGGGTGTTGCGCTAGTAAAATTTGCTGCTTGTTACGCACAGCAACAATGATACAAGGGAAGATACGCGGATAATGTAAGGTTCGGCAATCACCACACTGCATGGCTAATTGATTGTGATTGAGGTGGTTTCGACCACCACATTGAGGGCAAAAGCGTAGACTTTGACTCATATGTCCGTACTGAATTGCCTTACTCATCAGCAGAAATAGCGGCTCTGGAAAATGCAAACAATCACGCAAAGAGGTTAGCTCAAGCTCCTCAGACACATCCGCTTCATTAATCCACATCAGCGGGCAATTCTCCCACCTTCCGACTTCAATTGCCTGCTCATAGGGTAAGTTCAAACTCTCAGCACTTCCCTTAGGCAACTGGCCGTTTTGCAGCCAAATATCGCTTCCTGATACAACACACCAATAAGCATTCTTCGTACGGTTTGTGTCACTTTTATTCAACATTGACTCACCTCTTCGCTTGCAGTTCGTCTATTTTACTGGCAATCTAAATTCATACCAGAGTTTGTAGTCAGTCAATTTTGAGACTATAAATTCTAGTAAGGACAAGAGGTTGTACTCTGTACGTGCTTTGGGAGTCAAAGCGTAATGATCACCGGAGAAGTGATCCGATCATGAGGATATGGTCATGCTGAATAAATTCAAACAAACACAAGAACAATGGGGTGGCTCAAGCGAAGTCATCGACCACTGGCTCGAAACAAGACAATCACTGATTGTCGAATATTGTCAGCTGGGCTCCCTTCAACCTGCAAACGGCCACTCTAACGTCGTCGAACTTCCTTCCCCAAAACAGATCAGCTCATTCTGCGATCATGTGGTTGATTACATTTCTGAAGGCCACTTCAAGATCTACGATATGGTGATGAAGAAATGGCAAGCAACGGGCTTTAAGACTAACAACGAAATCGACGCGACCTATGCCAAGATCGTTTTAACTACAGAACCTTTGCTTGAGTTCAACGATAAGTATGTCAGCGTCAGTGCTGATGATGAGCTACCCAGCTTTGAAGCAGATATGTCAAAAGTGGGCGAACTGCTCGAAGTACGCTTTGAAGTGGAAGATCAGTTGATTCAACTTATCGCAGATAGCTTGGCGATTCCGCCTGGGGCTTAGCGAGAAGCGAGAAGCGAGAAGCGAGAAGCGAGAAGCGAGAAGCGAGAAGCGAGAAGCGAGAAGCGAGAAGCGAGAAGCGAGAAAGTTTTGAGGGGTTGGCGTTTTGCGTCAACCCTTTTTACTTAGGAACGCTTCGCTATGGATGCGGGATGCGGGATGCGGGAATGGACACCTCTCGAAGGACAAAGTCCAGTCTCGACTCTCGGAACGCAGTGTTCTCGTAGGGCGCAGCCCGATCCAGTTTTCCATAGGACGAAGTCCGTTCCCGCTTCCCGCTCTCCAAAAACAAAAAAGGCACCCGAAGGTGCCTTTTGTCATTTCTTAGCTAACGATTACTCGTCTGCAGAGAAACCTGCGTTTAGTAGCGCTGCAAGGTTGTCAGTCGCTTGTTCAGCTGAAGGACCTTCTTGCTCTTCTACACGCTTAGCTTGACGATCTTGGTGGTAAGCGAAACCTGTACCTGCTGGGATTAGACGACCAACAATTACGTTTTCTTTCAGACCACGTAGCTCATCACGCTTACCAGAAACAGCTGCTTCTGTTAGTACGCGAGTTGTCTCCTGGAACGATGCCGCAGAGATGAACGATTCAGTCGCTAGAGATGCCTTAGTAATACCAAGTAGCTCACGCTCGAAACGAACTAGCTCTTTGCCTTCAGCTTCTAGCTGACGGTTAGCAATCTTAACGTTCGCGTATTCAACCTGCTCACCCACTAGGAACTCTGTAGAGTCGCCAGCGTGCGTGATTGTACACTTACGTAGCATCTGACGAACGATAGTTTCGATGTGCTTATCGTTAATCTTAACGCCTTGTAGACGGTATACTTCTTGAACTTCGTTCGCGATGTATTGAGTCACAGCGTGGATACCACGTAGACGTAGAATGTCATGTGGAGACTCTGGACCATCTGCGATCACGTCACCACGTTCAACTTTCTCGCCTTCGAATACGTTAAGCTGACGATGCTTAGGAATCATCTCTTCGTAAGCGTCACCGCCTTCACGAGTGATTACTAGACGACGCTTACCTTTCGTTTCTTTACCGAAGCTTACAGTACCTGTGTGCTCAGCAAGAATCGCAGGCTCTTTCGGCTTACGAGCTTCGAATAGGTCAGCTACGCGTGGTAGACCACCGGTGATATCTTTGTTACCGCCAGATTTCTGAGGGATACGAGATAGAGTATCACCCACGCCTACTTCTGCGCCGTCTTCGATGTTTACAATCGCTTTACCAGGTAGGAAGTAGTGAGCTGGCATTTCAGTACCAGGGATCATTACGTCGTTACCTTGCGCATCAACAAGTTTGATAGCTGGACGCATATCTTTACCTGCTGCTGGGCGAGCTGCTGCTTCAGTTACTTCGCTTGAAGATAGACCTGTTAGGTCATCTGTTTGACGAGAAACTGTAACGCCATCGATCATGTCCACAAACTGGATGCGACCTGCCACTTCAGTGATGATTGGCATAGTGTGCGCTTCCCAGTTCGCTACTGTTTCACCAGCTTCAACTGCGTCGTTGTCGCCTTTAGATAGTAGAGAACCGTAAGGTAGTTTGTGTTTCTCTTTAGTACGACCAAATTCGTCGATGATAGTCAGCTCTGAAGCACGAGAAGTGATTACAAGCTTCTTATCTTTGTTGATAACGAATTTAGCGTTGTGTAGCTTAACTGTACCAGTCGTCTTAGCTTGGATGCTGTTCTCTGCTGCTGCAGTAGATGCCGCACCACCGATGTGGAACGTACGCATCGTAAGCTGTGTACCCGGCTCACCGATAGACTGAGCAGCGATAACGCCCACTGCTTCACCTTGGTTCACTAGGTGACCACGTGCTAGGTCACGACCGTAACACTGAGCACAACAACCGAAGTCTGCATCACAGGTAACTACAGAGCGCACTTTCATGCGGTCAACTGAGTTCTCTTCCATGATCTGACACCACTTCTCATCAATTAGAGTGTTACGTGGGATCAGTACATCTTCAGTACCTGGCTTCAGTACATCTTCTGCAACTACACGACCTAGAGCCAGCTCAGAAAGTGCAACTTTAACGTCACCACCTTCGATGTGCGGCATCATGTCAACACCTTCATGGGTGCCACAGTCATGCTCGTGTACAACAACGTCTTGAGCAACGTCTACTAGACGACGAGTTAGGTAACCCGAGTTCGCTGTTTTCAGTGCTGTATCCGCAAGACCCTTACGAGCACCGTGCGTTGAGATAAAGTACTGAAGTACGTTTAGACCTTCTTTAAAGTTCGCAGTGATCGGCGTTTCGATGATTGAACCATCTGGACGAGCCATCAGACCACGCATACCTGCAAGCTGACGAATCTGAGCTGCAGAACCACGTGCGCCCGAGTCGGCCATCATGTAGATGCTGTTGAATGATTCTTGCTGCTCTTCTTCACCGTCGCGGTTAACAACAGTTTCAGAAGATAGGTTTTCCATCATCAACTTAGCTACGCGATCGTTGGTCGATGCCCAAATATCGATCACTTTGTTGTAGCGCTCACCCGCAGTTACAAGACCAGATTGGTACTGCTCTTGGATTTCGCGAACTTCTGCTTCCGCTTCTTCGATCTCAGTGTACTTAGCTGCTGGAACAACCATGTCGTCGATACCAACAGATACACCAGAAAGTGCCGCGTAAGCGAAACCTGTGTACATGATTTGGTCAGCGAAGATTACAGTGTCTTTTAGACCTAGCTTACGGTAAGCCTCGTTAAGAAGGTGAGAGATCTGCTTCTTACCTAGCTTTTGGTTAACGATGCTGTACGGAAGACCTGCTGGCACGATTTGCCATAGCATTGCACGACCGATAGTTGTATCAACCATCTTAGTCTCAGTTGTGCTGTTGCCATCTTCGTCTTTAACAGTCTCAGTGATACGAACTTTAACGCGAGCGTGTAGCTCAGCAGTCTTAGTACGGTATGCCTTCTCAGCCTCAGCTGGGCTAGCAAGGTACATACCTTCGCCTTTCACGTTGATCTTGTCACGAGTCATGTAGTAAAGACCCAATACAACGTCCTGTGAAGGTACGATGATCGGATCACCTGACGCTGGCGACAGAATGTTGTTTGTCGACATCATCAGAGTACGAGCTTCAAGCTGTGCTTCTAGAGTTAGAGGCACGTGTACCGCCATTTGGTCACCATCGAAGTCCGCGTTGTACGCCGCACACACAAGTGGGTGTAGCTGAATTGCTTTACCTTCGATTAGTACTGGTTCGAACGCCTGGATACCTAGACGGTGAAGTGTAGGTGCACGGTTCAATAGTACTGGGTGTTCGCGGATTACTTCGTCTAGGATATCCCAAACGATCGCTTCTTCGCGCTCTACCATCTTCTTAGCAGCTTTGATTGTCGTCGCAAGACCACGAGTCTCTAGCTTGCTGTAGATGAACGGTTTGAATAGCTCAAGTGCCATCTTCTTAGGAAGACCACACTGGTGCAGACGGAGGTATGGACCTACTGTGATTACAGAACGGCCAGAGTAGTCTACACGCTTACCTAGAAGGTTCTGACGGAAACGACCTTGTTTACCCTTGATCATATCAGCAAGAGATTTCAGAGGACGCTTGTTCGAACCCGTGATCGCGCGACCGCGACGACCGTTATCTAGAAGTGCATCAACAGACTCTTGTAGCATACGCTTTTCGTTACGTACGATGATGTCCGGAGCAGCAAGCTCTAGTAGACGCTTCAAACGGTTGTTACGGTTGATTACGCGACGGTATAGATCGTTCAGATCAGAAGTCGCGAAGCGACCGCCATCTAGTGGTACTAGAGGACGTAGATCTGGCGGAAGTACCGGAAGCACAGTAAGGATCATCCACTCTGGGTTGTTACCAGATTGAACGAACGCTTCAACTAGCTTCAGACGCTTAGTGATCTTCTTACGCTTAGTCTCTGAGTTAGTAGACTGAAGCTCTTCACGCATTTCTTCGATTTCAGCAGGTAGATCCATAGACGCAAGTAGGTCTTTGATCGCTTCTGCACCCATCTTAGCTGTGAACTCATCACCCCACTCTTCTAGGCGATCCAGATACTCTTCTTCAGTTAGCATCTGAGATTTTTCTAGATCAGTCATACCCGGTTCAGTTACTACGTACATTTCGAAGTAAAGAACACGTTCGATATCACGTAGAGGGATATCCATTAGTAGACCGATACGAGACGGCAGTGATTTTAGGAACCAGATGTGAGCAACTGGTGAAGCAAGCTCGATGTGGCCCATACGGTCACGACGAACTTTAGTTTGTGTAACTTCAACGCCACACTTCTCACAGATAACACCACGGTGTTTCAGACGCTTATATTTACCACAAAGACATTCGTAGTCTTTTACTGGACCAAAAATACGCGCACAGAACAGACCATCACGCTCAGGCTTGAACGTACGATAGTTGATCGTTTCAGGTTTTTTAACTTCACCGAAAGACCATGAACGGATCATGTCCGGTGAAGATAGACCGATTTTGATTGCATCAAATTCTTCGGTCTTATGCTGCGCTTTTAGAAAGTTTAATAAGTCTTTCACAATCAGCTCCTGTAAGGAGTTAAAAGGGGCTCACCCGCAAAAGTGAGCACCTTCTACCAAATAATCGCTTTTCTCAATTAAGAAAGAAGGGATTACTCTTCGTCTTCTAGCTCGATGTTGATACCTAGCGAGCGAATCTCTTTCAACAGTACGTTGAATGATTCTGGCATGCCAGGTTCCATGCTGTGGTTGCCATCTACGATGTTCTTGTACATCTTAGTACGGCCGTTAACGTCATCCGACTTAACTGTTAGCATTTCTTGAAGCGTGTAAGCAGCACCGTATGCTTCTAGTGCCCATACTTCCATCTCACCGAAACGCTGACCACCGAACTGAGCTTTACCACCAAGTGGTTGCTGAGTTACTAGGCTGTAC
>WJXF01000110.1_pt1 | contig 20376 bp, 20 predicted proteins | sample 9263211 | NCBI WGS metagenome assembly WJXF01 (sample SAMN12697362, study PRJNA563984) | aquatic metagenome | isolation source: water sample from a prawn hatchery tank treated with erythromycin, plated on... | place: Australia | collected 2018-10-17
TAGACTTACCTAAATCGATTCCAATAACTTTGATTGCCGACATGATGGCACCTCCCAATATTCAGCGACATAGCTGAGTGTAGTGCAGGTGTGGGGCGTACCATCTTATTAGCGTTTTAGTTCACATGCTCCGCCTGACGTTACTTAATTTTGGCCTATAAAAAATTTTTATTCATTGCAAATGAATGAGCAATGACAATCATTCAGTTTTCCCTTAAAGCCAATCACACCAATATCTAGATCACTGATTTCTTAGCTTGCCACTGCTAGCGTGTGTGTTTCTTGATGTAAAACAGGAAATAACACACATGGCACTACCCACGCTCACCGAGGATAAAGGCAAAGCTTGACTCTTCAAGGTCATTACCTAAATACCAGAGCTAAATGCTTGTCTAATGAGGTTATTCTTGGATAGTGGAATGACAACACTAGAGATATACCGCATCCAAGTTCGTGATATTGTGAAGAAGAATGGACAGTTAACAAAATTCTTTGCGGTTAAAAGATGGTGAGCATCCTAGCATACTAATCGGTAGAAGCACTTTTGCAGTATGACTGGAACATAATGACGTGAACGTACCAATCATTCATTTGATGATTGGGGATAAGTCATTAGAAACAACATTGAGGCTAATATAAACAGATACTGTAAGTATGTTAGCCATTGCTGATATGGAGTTTAAAAATAAAACATATGCTGAACAGTTGTGTTGTAGTGGTCAACTAAAATTTAGAGGGGCACCTTGTATATGGAAAGCTTCGTCTGTTTTTTATAGTAGAATAGACATAATATACAACAGGTTAAGTTTTATTGAATAAGGGAAGATAATGCAGAAGTTACAGCCAATTCTTTTGATAGGATTATTTTTACTGGCAGGCTGCGAAAAAGAAGCTACCCCAACACATCCGCTTATGCGGCAAGAATTGGTTGAAATGATCAAAGCAGGTAGAGATGTAACTCAGGTAGATGTTTCTAAAATTAAAGATATGAGTAGACTTTTTGCTCATAGGCATACATTTAACCAAGATATCTCTAGATGGGATGTTAGTAACGTTACTAACATGTCCTATATGTTTCATGATGCTAAAGCGTTTAATCAGGATATCTCTGGATGGGATGTTAGTAACGTTACCAATATGACCAATATGTTTAGCCATACTCATTCTTTCAACCAGAACATATCGGGGTGGAATGTTAGTAATGTGACGGATATGACAGCCATGTTCTTTGCGGCTAGGACCTTTAATCAGGACTTGAGTGCTTGGAATGTCTTGAATGTGGCCAACTATATGACTTTCAATTACGATGATGATGAAATGACTTCAGCGCTGACGGATGAGCATAGACCCAAATTTCTTCCAATGAAGGTTACTGTCGATGATATTAAGGCGATGCTCTACTTCAAGGAGGATATATCAAACGTTGATACTTCTGAAATAACAGATATGAGTAAGCTTTTTTATGAAATGCATTCCTTTAACCAGGATATTTCTAATTGGGATGTTAGTAATGTAACCAACATGGCGGGAATGTTTTGGAAAGCAGACTCTTTTAATCAAGACCTATCAAAATGGAATGTCTCCAATGTGACCAATATGAGAACTATGTTCGGTGGTGCTAGCTCTTTTAACCAAGATATTTCAAACTGGAACGTTGGCAAGGTTGAGGATATGAATGGAATGTTTGCTAAGGCAAAGTCTTTCGATCAGGATATCTCAAGCTGGAATGTAAGCAAAGTCAAGACTATGGAAGGTATGTTTGCTAATGCTGTATCATTCGATCATAGCATAAATCTCTGGGATGTAAGTAATGTTGAAAATATGTCCTACATGTTTTATCTGGCGAGAAAATTCAACCAAGACTTATCAGAATGGGATACAACTAGTGTACGATATATGTCGTATATGTTTCATGGAGCGAGTAAATTTAATGGAGATATCTCATCTTGGAACACGGGTTCTGTGCACTACATGAAAGGTATGTTTTATCAAGCAGAGAATTTTAATCAAGACATCTCCAACTGGGATGTTACTGGAGTGAATAGTACTTATATTATGTTCTACGGAGCCAAATCTTTTAATCAGGACATAAGCAATTGGGATATAAGAAATATTAACTCAATGTGGGGAATGCTTCATGGTACAGAGTCCTTCTCTTATGATTTATCCGATTGGGCTCTTGATTCTATTTTATACGCAGATCCTGAAGAATCTACTCTTTAATCCTTTCTCTAGATTTCCTATAGTTAAATCACTGATAAAGCATGTACATTTGCGTGGATACTTATTTCTCTAAATAAGCGTTCTCAATTGTAAACGGTATAATCTAATTGGTACACACACCAAAAGGATACAGTGCTAGGACTGAATGGCCCAAAAAGAGTCAGCCTAACGGTCTGGCTCTTTTGAATGAAAAAATAGTCTGGTGGGAGAACTTGTAAGGCTGTGGCAGGTTACACTCACTTACTCCTTAGGCAGGTGACCAGTTTCCTTCGCAAGCTTTTGCATCGCCTCGGCAAACGTTGTTGTCCCGCCTTTAGCTTTAAGCTGTATTACCTTATATCCCAACTTTTCCAACGCTTGGCGCTCTGCCAAAACAGCTTTGTCATTGTGTTGGCTACCTTGAGCTGGCTGATGAATGTAACATCCCTCTAGTTTACCATCTTCGACCAATTGGTGATGTTTCAGTGCATCGATATCAAAATTCATAATAAGTCTTTTCATTAAGAGTGGGAGTTTCTGTGGCTAGTTACATACGCTTCAAAGGCTTCACGACACTATCTAAGCCTTCAATTTTGAGCGCTAAACATAGCTTGAGCAAATCCCCTAGCTCGCCGCTTGGCCAGCCCTTTTTATCAAACCACAGTAAGTATTCTTCAGGCAGGTCGATTAACACTCGCCCTGCATATTTCCCAAATGGCATTTGCATTCTAGCGAGTTTAATGAGGTTTTCTTTTTCTAACATAAGTGACAGAGAGTTAAGGTAACTCGTCCAAGGGTAACACTGGTTCTCCCTCCTCACCAGCAAATCGCAGTCACGTTTATTTTTGGCGGCCTTGACTCGCTTTATGCTAGAGTACGCGGCATAAAAAATGAGAACGAGAAAGCAATGAAGTCACCTTGTCGAGCTGCATGTAAAAATAACGCCGGAATATGCTCTGGTTGTCACCGAACGATGGATGAAATCATCCAATGGAAAGACAAAACCGATCTCCAACGAGATGCGATTATCGAACAAATCGCAGGAGAAGATTCAACGCACAGTTGTCCTGAGTGCGGGACTCAAGCCCATTGTGATATCGCCGCAGGCAAAGAGACATGCTGGTGCTTTACTATAGAAACCCGTGATTTACCCAAGCCAAGCGCCAACCAGCTGTGTTTGTGCCGAAAATGTCTAGAAAAAAAGCCAGTCGCGTAATACGACTGGCTTACTGATCATCGTTTTCTGACTGGTGTTTATTTAGCGGTTAAAGCGGACGCTTCAAACTTAATGCCTTCCCACCCTGTCACCATAAAATTACGAATATTCTGGTGATCGCTGTTCTCTGGATACTGCAATACATCTTCACGATAAAAACGGCCAAAGCAGGCTAGCGTCGCTTCTTTGTCTAGGTTGTTTAGCAAACCGAAAGCGAAGATCTTACACGAACCGTTGTTCTCGCCTGCATTGTTTTGTGTCTCACCATTTACAAAAGCGGTTGGCTCAAACGTATAGTTATCTTCGATCACCGCCATCGTTGCTTCAAATTCGACCTGCTCTGGTGACGCTGCCAATAAATCTAAAAACGATTTTAATTCCATTATTCCTCTATCCCTACTTCATCATATTGATGACACATTAGTTTCATAAAAAGCCAATATAAGAGTCATCAATCATACATATATTCAGAGCCTTACCAAATCACACGTCATTCAGCGCTCTATCATTCCAGTTGCGGAAATGGACAGCAGCATAAAACCCATGCTGATTGACAACCTATCGGATTGATAAGGAGATATCATGATCACCCCTTTAAAGGCAATCGGTGCACTCGCATTGTCATCACTTGCCATCGCGTGTTCATCACAACCCGAAGATACCGTGGCTTCATTCGCTACACAATGCAAACCTACCACTGCGCCCGTTACTGGGGAAACTTCAATTCAAGGGTTAACGTTTATCGGGACATCCGTTGCTGATGCTCCATTCGATACATCGGCAGCTGAAATCGTGAGTTATGACGCCTGTACAGATAAGCTCTATGTGGTGAATGCTCAAGCAAAACGTATCGATGTACTTTCTATGGATGACAACGGCGTACCAACGCAAAGCGCATTCATTGATCTCAACAGCGCTGGCGAAGCAGCGGGCATTGAAATTGGCGCAGCAAACAGTGTCGCTGTATTCAATGGTTTGGTAGCTGTTGCGATTGAAAACAGTAATAAACAAGCGAATGGTATTGTTGGCTTGTACCGCTCCGACGATTTGTCATTAGTCACGACTTTCCCAACAGGCGCATTGCCAGACATGGTTGGCTTCTCAAAAGATGGCCGATACATCGCAACCGCTAATGAAGGAGAACCAAACAGCGATTACAGCATTGACCCTGAAGGTAGTATCACTTTGATCGATCTGAGCCTTGGTGTTACTCAAGCAGAAGTGACACAAATTGGCTTTAACGAATTTGATGGTTCACGAAAAGCAGAGCTCCCAATGAATGTGCGTATTTCGGGGCCAAACGCCACCGTCGCACAAGATCTAGAGCCTGAATACCTCACTTTTGCAGATAACGGTAAAATCTATGTCGCGCTACAAGAAAATAACGCCATGGCAATCGTCAATCCAGAGAGCAAATCGGTAGAAAAAATTGTTGGCTTAGGTGAGAAGTCTTGGTCGGGCGCTAAACTCGATGCATCCAACAAAGACAAAATCATTGGGAACTTGAAAAGCTACCCACAACTGGTTGGCTTATTTATGCCTGACACTATCGACAGCTACTCAGTGAATGGGAGTACTTACATCGTATCTGCAAATGAAGGCGACGGGCGTGAGTACGGATTCAAAACCACTCAAGAACTGTGCGACAAAGCTGGCTTTATGTGGGATGAAGACGATTACCTCGGTACAGATGAATATACATCTGAGCAAGGAACCTGTTTAAGCCATATTGATGAAGTGCGCGGTAAGAAGCTGAAAGTGGCAGCAGAACACCCATTGGCAGAGGCACTAAAAGACAACAAACAACTCGCGCGTTTAAAAGTGATTAAGCCGGAACAAACGCTTTCTGCACAAGAGAATGTTCAATCATTTGGCGCGCGTTCATTCTCGATTTGGGATGAAAACGGCAAGTTGGTCTTCGATAGTGGTGACGATTTCGCGACTATCGCGCTGCTGAATGAAGGCAAGAACTTCAACAGCACCAACGATAACAATAATAGTGGCGATGACCGAAGTGATGATAAAGGTATTGAGCCAGAGGCGATTGAAGTAGCACAAATTAACGGTCGTCATTACGCGTTTATCGGCTTGGAGCGTCAAGGCGGTATCATGATTTATGACATCACAGACCCGAAACAAGCGCAGTTTATGCATTACGTAAGCCGCCGTGATTACAATCAGCCAGTATGTACAGAAGTCGAAGATGGCGAATGCATGAATGACACATACAATCCAAAAGCAGGCGATTTAGGTCCAGAGTCCATTAATTACTTTACCCGTAACGGTGGTCATTTTATCGTCGTTGGCAATGAGGTATCGGGCACGACATCCGTCTTCCGAATCAATCTATAAAGTAATGTAAAAGTCATTTAGAACCAAAACGCCCGACATAAGCCGGGCGTTTTTTGTATGAGGTAATGTCCTACTCTGCCGATGCTAGCGAGTCACACTTTGATGCGCAGATAAAATCGTTTTTATGCAGACCTTTGATAGAGTGACTCCACCACGTTACGGTAACCTTACCCCATTCCAACAAAATAGAGGGATGGTGGAACTCATCTTCTGCCAGTTCCGCGATTTTGTTACTGAAAGCCCATGCTTGTTTGAAGTTCTTAAATTTATACACCTTTTCTAGTTGAGGTATGTCTTCTCTTTCAATGATCTGCCAATCAGACAATTGCAGCAGCAGAGATTGTTGTTCTTCTTTGCTTAGTGCAATGGCATCGATACTACAAGCTTCGCATTTTTGTTCATTCAACATGAGCAGGTTCCTTTGGTTCAAAAAGTGGAGGAAGCAGTCCAGCTTCAATCGCTAGATCGGCTTGTTTCAATAAATTCAACTGACTGATTTTAAAAAGCTGAGAAAAGTCATCAATCACGTAGTACTTCGGTTGCATGATGTCGATACGATAAGGCGTTCTCAGCACAGTTTGTAATTCAAATGGGTCGCGAATTGCTGCATCACTCTCTAATGCGTAGAGGGTTTCGCCAGGAGATGAAAGAATACCACCACCGTAAATTTTGGTTTTGTCCCCTTCTTTCACCAAACCAAACTCTACGGTAAACCAGTAGAGACGAGCGAGATAGGCTCTTTGTTTTGGGGTAGCGGCTTGCCCTAGTTGACCATAATGCTCGGTAAATGCAGCAAAGTCTGGGTTGGTTAACATCGCGCAATGACCAAATATTTCGTGGAAGAAATCTGGCTCCTCTAAGTAATCGAACTCATCTCTTGTACGCAAGAATGTGGCGACTGGAAAGCGCTTATTACCGAGTAGATTAAAAAATCGGTCGAAATCAATAAGCGCGGGAACGGGCTCCACTTGCCAACCTGTTGTCTCCATCAAGACACGATTAATTTCTGGTAACTGAGGAACGCGGTCTTGAGGTAAATCAAGCAGCGTCAAACCGTGTAAATAAGCCTCACAAGCTCTGTTTTGGATCACACCCATTTGTCGTGTTACCAAATCTCGCCAAATGGCGTCTTCTTCACGGCTCCATTCAACCCTGCCTTCCTGGTTTACGGGTTTAGAACGATACTGGGTCATGGCTCATCTCCATTAACAAATCCTTTACATTAAGCCTATCTGTAGTCTTAAGAGCTTCCAATCCCTGCGCGATTTTCTCAGCATCATCCCGATGTAATATATTGTTTACAACTCATCGTAACTGCATGATTTTTATGACACGATATAATATCTGGCTTGTTTGACTTTATCGTGTATTCCTCTCAAACTAAAACCTGTTATCACTTTGTTATAGAGGGACCTATGCGCGAGAGCAGCAAAGTATGGCAACCGAGCGAAAGTCGTATCGAAGAAGCCAACATTACACAGTTTATTGAACACATTAATCGACAAGGAAATACCCTTGAAAGCTTCGCTGATCTGCATCAATGGTCACTCGATCATGTAGAAAAATTTTGGCAGGAAGTTTGGCTATTCTGCGACGTCATTGGCACTAAGGGAGAGACCATAAAAGAGCGAGCAGAAAGTCGCTGGCAGCAACCTGTTGAAAATAGGGATATAAAATGGTTCCCAAACGCGCAAATTAACTACGCCGAAAATTTGCTAACCTACGCGTGTCACCAACCCGATGATCTCGCGATTTGGTTTGAAAATGAACGTGAAGAAAAACAGACCTACACCTGGAAACAATTGTGCGAAGAAGTTTCGAATGTGCAGCAATGGTTGAAAGAATGTGGAATTAAGCAAGGTGATGTCGTCGCTGGTTATTTACCTCACCTACCTCAAACGGTAATAGCTATGCTAGCAACCACCAGTTTAGGGGCGACCTGGACTTCCACCTCACCTGATTTTGGCGTCGAAAGCGTTTTGGAGCGCTTTGGTCAAGTGAAACCCAAAATCCTGTTTACTTGTGATGGCTATACATTCAATGGCAAAACTTTCGATATGTCTAAGAAAAACCAGCATATTGCGGATCATCTTGATGGTCTTAAACAAGTTTGCCAAATTAGCTACCTTAAACCACACATTTTTGAATGCGATGTCTGCACCCAAGATTGGCAAAATGTCCTGAATCAATACACCCCCGAAGCGCTGACTTTTACTCGTGTGAATTTTAACGATCCGCTATTTGTGCTCTATTCTTCAGGCACAACAGGCAAACCGAAATGCATCGTTCATTCCGTCGGCGGAACGGTGCTTAATCACTTGAAAGAGCATCAACTGCATTGCGATATCCAACCGAACGACCGAGTGTTTTATTACACGACCTGCGGTTGGATGATGTGGAACTGGCACGTTTCTTCACTCGCGAGCGGTGCATGTTTGGTGATTTTTGATGGTAGCCCTGTTTACCCCACTCATAATGTGCTCTGGGACCTCGCAGAACGAGCCGAAGTGACGCTGTTTGGAACCTCAGCAAAATACCTAGAGGCGCTGGAAAAAGCACCTTTTTCTCCGCAGAAAAGTGATGCATTTCCAAGTCTGAAAACCATTTGCTCAACGGGCTCTGTTCTGTATCCAGAACAGTTTGATTATGTCTATCAGCGCATTAAAGAAGATGTACACCTCGCCTCGATTTCTGGCGGAACAGACATTTGTGGCTGCTTTGTATTGGGCAACCCTATTTCTCCCGTTTATCGGGGAGAGTGCCAATCAGCAGGGTTAGGGGTCGATGTCCGAGTCTTTAACCCACAAGGTAATAGCGTAATGGGAGCGCGCGGTGAGTTGGTTTGTGCCAATTCATTACCCAACTTCCCTGCTGGCTTTTGGAACGACACCGGTGAGAGATATCATCGTGCTTATTGGGATAAATTCGACAATATTTGGCACCACGGCGATGATGTTGAACAGACCCGCGTTGGGGGATACGTATTTTATGGTCGAAGTGATACCACGTTGAATCCTGGTGGCGTAAGAATCGGCACGGCCGAAATCTATCAGCAAGTGAACTGTATAGACGGTATTCTAGATTCGATCGCAGTAGGAAAAGAAGTCGATCGCAACGAACAAATATGGCTGTTTGTCCAATTAGTCAAAGGGGTAGAGCTCAATGACGAGATGATCGCTTCCATCAAAGCACAGCTAAAGTCTGCATGTTCTCCAAGGCATGTACCTAGTGCAATTTACGCAATAAGCGATATACCTAAGACACGCTCAGGAAAGCTGGTCGAGTTAGCCGTTAAGCAAGTCGTTAACAACCGAAGCGTCGAAAATTTAGGCGCAATAGCCAACCCTGAAGTGCTGGAGGAGATACGCAGGATAGTCGTCTCAAAATAACCTCCGAAGACTAAGTTGTTCGAGTATGTCCTTGCCTGCACCACGACGCTTGTTTAGAGCAAGTGAAGTTACATATATCCTCAGCAGATAAGAAAAAAGCGAGCTTGTTAGCTCGCTTTTGTCATTTTTTGTTCTTTATTCAGCGGTATTAGCGACGACCAAGCCCCATTAATACCGACATTGTTTTACCATCAGATGTAATGTCAAAAACGTGTTGCGATTCAACTTCAGTAAAACCCGCTTCTTTCAGTGCACGCTCAGACTTCGCAAGGGTAAAACCGTCTTGTTCACATTCTGCAATCCAATCAAAATGAACAAAATAGCCGCCGTGGTTAAGTAGAGAATGCGAGATCGTTAATGACGCGTCTAAGTCTTCCACAAACGCTAAAACTGATGATGCAACCACCAAGTCGAACTGTCCACGAAAGGCCGGATGCTGAGCGACCAAGCCGCGAGATAATGCATCTACCACAGGTTCTACGTTGACGAGCTCTTTTTTATCGAGTTCCTCAATCATGGCTTCCGATGCGTCTAATGCTACGATGTCTTTAACCATCGGTGACAATCGTTGACTTAACTGCCCTGTTCCGCATCCAAAATCTAGTACTTTAATGCCATCAAGCTGAGTTAGCTGTTGTAACTGCTCAAACACCGACTGCGCAAATTGCTCTGTTGCTGGATTTGATTCCCAGTTTTTTGCTAAGCCGTCCCAATCTTGTGCCATCGTGGCCTCCATGTTCACTTTTTGTAACCCACATAGATTACCGCAAAACCGTTAAAAGACCATAGACTTATCTGGCGGATTCGCGTTTTTTTCGATAATCTTTCATGGCTTTGGGAGCGCATCTGCATAATACCCAAATTATTTGAATTCATTTATTGGTTGTGTCAAATCATGAACTTAACTCAAGTAGAAGCCTTCTGCACCATCGCTGAGTGTGGTTCTGTTTCTGAAGCGGCAAGGCAACTCGACTGCAATCGTACCAAACTCAGTATGTCGATTAAGGCATTAGAGAAAGATCTCGACGTTGAATTGTTTAACCGAACTGGCAACCAGCTCACCCTCTCTGAAGCTGGGAAAGCCATTTACAAAGATTGCGAACACCTACTTATCATCGCACAACGGGTCAGAAAGACCTGCGCTCAAATCTCGGAAGGGTTTAACGCGGAAGTTTGGGTAGCACGTGACGACTCCTTACCTGATGATCTCTGGCAAGAATTATCTCATACATTGAATAACCGCTTTCCTTCAACAACCTTCAACTTAATCTTGGCATCCAGTGGCGACTTAGCCAACTTGGTCAGTACCCACCAAGTAGATTTTGCTTTCGGCGTTGATTATGAGCGAGTAGACGATCCTCGTATCGTATATAACCCTTTAGGTAAGATACGTATGATGTCAGTATGCAGTGTAGAACACCGCCTAAGTAAGATGCGCCGTGTCTCAGACGAAGATCTACGTAGTCAGATGCAAGCACTAATGGTGTACCTAAATGAGAAAGACAACCCTGAACTGCAACCTTTCTCGACTCGATATATTGGTTTTTCGAGTTTTGACTACATGCTGAACACCATCTTAGAAGAAGACGCTTGGGGCGTGCTTCCAGAACCATTAATCCGCCATTACCTTCGTCAGCAGAAGCTCGCCGTTATCAAACACACATACGGATTGACGCAAGAAGACTACTGTATGTTTTCACCTAACGGCCATGCTGAGCATCCTGCAATGACGTGGTTAGCAGATAAATTGAGCGAGTATTTATTTGACTTCTAAACATTTTATCAGTGAGCGTCAATTTTACTGACACCAAAAAACAACAGTAAGCCGTTGTTTTATAAGAACATAAATAAAAACGCATTTTTTTAGATTAGTTACTGGTCACTTTGTGGTTGCCTAAATTACCTTATGAGCGAAGAATAGTAAGGTATTAAAATTCAAAGGCATCTTTTATGTGTGACAGGACAAGCAAAAACGAAAACCGTATTCTAACCATTTCAGCCCTTTTGGCATCTGGGTTCGCTGCTGGTGGTATGGTACTTGGCTTGCTTGTAGGATCAATTGTCATCGTGTTTGACGGTGTTTACTCTTTGGTCAGCTTACTGTTAACTTTATTGTCACTGGCCGCTTCTTACTATATTAACAAGCCTTCAAAATCTGTATTCCCATTTGGAAAAGCGGTCTTAGAACCAATCGTTATTGCGATAAAAGCAGCCGTCATTTTAGTGGTTGTAAGCTTCTCTCTCTACTCTGCGATATCAGCATTGATGTCTGGAGGTCGCGAGGTCGATGCTTCTATTGCGACCTTATTCGGCATCGTGAATGTTATCGGTTGTGGTTACGCTTGGTGGTTTATGGCGAAACGCAGCCGCCGCTTCTCATCAGGCTTGATTGAAGCGGAGAAAAAACAGTGGCAAATGGATACTTTGTTGAGTGTGGCGGTGACCGTAGGATTTATCTCGGCTTGGGCTGTTTCACTAACGCCATTCTCTGAGTATGCGGTATATGCCGACCCCATGATGATGGTTTTAATGGGCTTTTACTTCCTCAAAGTACCGTTCGATATGCTAGTAGGTGCCTTACGTGAACTACTAATGATGGCACCAAGCAAAGAGCTGTGTCAGAGCGTTGGCAAAGATGTTCTTGAGATTGAAAAAGTAACTGAGCATCAATTGAAACTGGCTGGCGTAACGAAGGTGGGCCAAGAGCTACGAGTAAATGTGGACGTACATATTGATGACGACACATTGGAGCTTGATACACTAGAGCACACTCGTAAGCAGCTTATCAAGCGACTGTCGAAGCACAGATTCAAGCTTCAACTACACTTGAACGTCGCTTATTAGAGTGCCACCAAAGAGCCGTTAAAACTCAATAAAAAGCTCCCAATCTCGGGAGCTTTTTTAATTTTTTCGATTTAGTTTCTTCGTATTCGAATACAGCTCGCAAGGGAGATCTGTTCGTTGCTCACTTAAATTCTCTGATCTCGTTGGTAACTTACCCAGCCGCTTCGCGCTTCTCTTTGGTGACTAACCAACACATCAGCGAGCCCACCGTTACCATCACAACGCCCTGCCAAAAGCTATGGCTCAGAGTTACGCCAAGAATAATGGAAGAAAATAAAGCGGAAAAAATGGGTGTGAAGTAAGACAAGGTGGCGAGAAAAACCATATTGCCGCCAACGATCGCGATATTCCATAAACCATAACCACCAGCCATTAAAGCCGCAGAGGCCACTAAGTACCCCATCGCTTCCCAACTGAATGTCATTGGTGGCTCATCCGTAAACGCGTATTTGACCCAAAGCGAAACAGCTGTTGCAATAAAAAACAGGGTAATCGCATTATGTTTAGATTGCTGCCTTTGGGTTAAGTTGCAATAAAAAGCCCATATAACCGCGCCAGCGAAAGCCATAAAATACACCAGAGGGTTACTACTAACATTGGACATGATCTGAGTTATGGATAAGCCATTCTCACCGCTCACAGTCCAAGCAACCCCAACAAACGCCAGCGTAACTGCGGGATAAAGCAACCAGTTTGTTTTTTTATTGCTGCCAAGGACCGCAAATAAAACCGTCAGTGCGGGCCAAAGGTAATTGACAATCGACACCTCAATTGCCTGCGCGCGCGAGTTGGAATATCCCAAAGATAGAGCGAGAAATATTTCATAACAGACGAACATCGCACCACCAAGCGCAAGATACTTGGGAGAAAAGTAAGACAACTTTGGAATACCGACCACGATAAGAAGGAAAACAGAGCTAAGAGAGTACAACATGGCTGCCCCGCCTACAGGACCTAAACTCTCCGTAACCAACCTCGCGATGCCAAGCAGACAACTCCAAGAGAGAATCGCGATACAACCATAAAGTGTGAAACGAAATTGCACTGATTTCATGTGACCTACCACTCACGAATGCCAAAGGAAACGTCAGCTTAACTCAAAAATGATCAGGTTCAACGTACTGTTTTATAAAAATCAGTATAAAAATCATTCTATTAAGCCGTTGGAGTCGATATGAAACATTTTCTGCCCTCTAGTGTTATGCTTACACCCTTTGTTGTGCGCTACTATGATGAAGATGACAACGAGAGTGAAAACGTTAAAACACATTCGGAAACGCATGGTCTAGATAGCGAAGAGCAATCTAAGGAACGTTCAGAGTAAAGGAATCCAAACATGAAAAAAGTCGCAGTCATTTTAAGTGGTTCAGGCGTTTACGACGGTTCTGAGATCCACGAAGCAGTGTTGGCGCTCTACGCCATCGAGAAGGCAGGTGCAACTTGGCACTGCTTTGCACCTAACATTGACCAACTCCACGTCATCAATCACCTAACTGGTGACGAAATGGATGAAACACGTAACGTATTGATCGAATCAGCTCGTATTGCACGCGGAAATATTGACGATGTCGCCAAACTTAACGTCGATGAATACGATGCCCTACTGCTTCCAGGTGGGTTTGGTGCCGCGAAAAACTTAACCGACTTCGCTGTTTCGGGTGCGGAGTGCTCCATTAACACACACGTAGCTCAAGCTTGTCGCGCGTTTGCTAATGCGAAAAAACCAGCTGGCTATCTGTGTATTTCTCCTGTCATTATTCCGATGATTTATGAGCAAGGCGTGAAAGGAACGGTAGGCAACGATGAGGCAGTCTCAATAGCATTTAATCAAATGGGCGGTGAACACACCACGTGCCCTGTCGAAGACATCGTTTTTGATGAAAAACACCTCGTACTTTCAACCCCTGCTTACATGTTGGCAGAGAATATCTCTCAAGCGGCTTCAGGTATCGAAAAGTTAGTATCAAAACTGATTAAAATAGCTTAATTATTAGTAGTTAGCTTATAAAACACTTCCCTATCCCCATTGATAATTAAGTTATTAATGGGGATTTTTTATACTTTAGTCGAATTTAGAGATATATCCGCGTCAGAAGTCAATTTCTGCCAATCGTTTGCGTCCATAGTTTCATATTTGTTCTACTTTATATCAGTGTTGCACTTATACGCAGTGCAACAAGATCACTGTCACAGTTTTTCTCTTGCAAGTACCTCTAAGTGGGTAAACTTGCTTTAGATCAACTTCAATCTGGAAACGAATGTGCGACAGTAAATGGCAAATTAAGAAAGATTATTAAAAATAACGACGGAGCTATCCAATATGACAAGTGCATTTTTTATCCCTACGGTAAACCTAATGGGCGCTGGTTGTTTGAAAGACGCAGCAGACAGCATCCAATCTCAAGGCTTTAAAAAAGGTTTGATCGTTACGGATAAGATCCTTAACCAAATCGGTGTAGTCAAACAAGTTCAAGACCTTCTCACTGAGCGCGATGTAGCAACCGTTGTGTTTGATGGCACTCAACCAAATCCAACTATCAGCAACGTTAACGACGGCTTAGCACTTCTTACTGATAACGAATGTGACTTCGTTATCTCTCTAGGCGGCGGTTCACCACACGACTGTGCGAAAGGTATCGCGCTTGTTGCTTCTAACGGCGGCAAAATCGCAGATTACGAAGGCGTAGACCAATCTGCAAAACCAATGATGCCACTTATCGCGATCAACACGACGGCGGGTACTGCATCTGAAATGACGCGTTTCTGCATCATCACTGACGAAGAGCGTCACATTAAGATGGCTATCGTTGATAAGCACACAACACCGCTTATCTCGGTAAACGATCCAGAGCTAATGCTCGCTAAACCTGCTTCGCTAACTGCGGCAACAGGTATGGATGCCCTAACTCACGCGATTGAAGCTTACGTATCTATCGCGGCAACACCAATCACTGATGCAGTAGCAATCAAAGCGATTGAGCTTATCCAAGCTTACCTACGCACAGCAGTGAAAAACGGTGAAGATCTAGAAGCTCGTGAACAAATGGCATACGCACAGTTCATGGCGGGTATGGCGTTCAACAACGCTTCTCTAGGTTACGTACACGCAATGGCACACCAGCTAGGTGGTTTCTACGACCTTCCACACGGTGTTTGTAACGCGATTCTTCTACCTCACGTACAGCGTTACAACGCGCAAGTATGTCCTGAGCGTCTACGTGACGTAGCAAAAGCAATGGGCGTAAACGTAGAAGGCATGTCTGCTGAAGAAGGTGCAGCGGCAGCAATCGACGCTATCGTTACTCTAGCGAAAGATGTGGGTATCCCAGCAGGTATTAAAGAGCTTGGTGCGAAACTAGAAGACATCCCAACACTAGCAGACAACGCACTGAAAGACGCTTGTGGTTTCACTAACCCTAAACAAGCAACTCACGAAGAAATTTCTAAGATCTTCGAAGAAGCGATGTAATCTCGCTAACTAAACAATTCTCTAGCCTTAATTCAATCCCCGATCTCGTATCGGGGATTTTTTACATTCATATACAAGTGAATCTCTGCCAAACATAGTCTTTTAGTGTTAGCTTTTAAGTATTAATACGATTCATATTGGAAGGAACCATGAGAACGATTGCTGCTACCCTACTCGCTTGTTTATCCTGTTCTGCCAACACTGCCGAATACCACGCCAACGAAGTGGCGAGTGGATTTCAGATCCCTTGGGGGATCGAGTTCTTAGATAATCAACGCGTTATCGTCAATCAAAAGAACGGTACGGTTTCGTTGCTGGATATCACCACAGGCAAACCTCAAAAGCTGTTTAACGTTCCCGATGTGAACACCAGTGGACAAGCCGGCTTATTGGATGTTGCGCTCGCACCGAATGCCGAGAAGCAAAACCCGCAACTCTTCTTTACCTACAGCAAGCGTACGAGCAAAGGCAATACGGTGGCGTTAGCGACGGCGCAATTGCAAAACAATCAGCTTGTAGGTTGGAAAGATCTCTTTGTTGCTGATGCCTTCACCGATACAGGTCGCCACTACGGCAGTCGAATTTCATTTGTAGACGATAAAGTTTACTTCTCAATCGGTGACCGTGGCGAACGTGATAATGGACAAGACACTCAAACCCATTCTGGCAGTATTCTACGCCTTAATCTTGATGGTTCGGTTCCGCAAGACAACCCATTCAAACCTTCCGAAGCTCGTCATGAGATATGGAGTTACGGGCACCGTAACCCACAAGGTATGTTTTACGACGAAGCAACAAAACAGCTGTGGTCGATTGAACATGGACCACGGGGTGGCGATGAAATTAATCTAATCAAGAAAGGCGCGAACTACGGCTGGGCAAAAGTCTCTCATGGTAAAGAGTATTGGGGTCCGTTGGACGTCGGGGAAGCTAAGTCGTTACCGGGAATGGAAGATCCAAAACTGGTATACATCCCTTCTATCGCACCAAGTAACATGATTTTGTACCGTGGCGATAAGTACCCTGAATTGGACGGAAAAATCCTCGCCGGTGCATTGAAACTGGCGCACATCAACGTAGTTTCTATTGAGAATGGCAAGCTCACCGAATCAAAAAGATTGATGGAGAATCTTGGTGAGCGAGTAAGAGATATAACCATCAGCCCCGATGGTTATATCTACTTTTCTACCGACAGCGGCAAAATCTTTCGTCTTGAGGAAAGGTAATCAAACACTAAAATCGTTAAGACTATTTAATTTGTGACGTACTAGTGATTTATTTTCGTACAATCCAAGCAGAAGAATCTAAACTTAACAATAACCTTTTGTTTTTTAAAACGATAGTTCGGTTAAGTTGTACGAGGTCATTATGATTCCATTCCCTTTACAGCTCGATAAAATTAAAGCCGTGGTGTTTGATTTAGACAACACCTTGGTGAGTTCTGATATGAACTTCGGCGAATTGCGACAACAGCTTGGCTGTCCGCAGAGTGAAGATCTATTGGATTTTGTCGACGCACTTGAGCATCCTCACCATCGAGAGCACGCTCATAATGTGATATTTGATTACGAGATTTCTGATGCTGAGCAGTCTGCTCCAATGATTGGCTGCCATGAATTGCTCGCCCACTTGCATCAAAATGAAATCAAAACCGCTATCGTGACGCGCAACTGTCAAATCGCCACACAGCGCAAACTAGAACACAACCAAATCTCAGTGGAACGAGTCATCACTCGTGAATGCTTCCCGCCCAAGCCAGACCCTTTGTCTCTGCAAGTATTGGCGAAAGAGTGGCGTTTGATGCCGGATGAAGTGCTTTATGTCGGCGATTACCTTTACGACTTGCAGGCAGCGTATAACGCGCAGATGCCCTCTTGCCTTGTGCATCACGGTAATCAAGAAAGCTTCAATGACTCAGCTTCGTTGGCGCTTAGCGAACTCAGCGATTTGTTGAGCCATTTCCAATCCTTACCGCGAACATAAACACACACATAAAACACGCAAACAAAAAAAGGGGCACCAACGTGCCCCTTATGACTTATTCCCGATTGTTTCATGCGTTCCCAAGGTTGCTTGGGTGATGCGCTGCTTAGCCTTGTAGGTAAGCGTTAAGCATCCACATTAATTTTTCTTGCTCACGGATGTAGTCACCCATCAATGCCGCTGTACCTTCGTCATCTGCTTCACCCGCGTTTTGTAGAATCTCACGCTGTTTTAGAAGTAGAACGCTAAAGCCTTGAACCAGACCTTGTACACACTCCTCACCAGAAGTCGCGTTTTGATGTTCTTTAATTTCACTTGCTTCCAAGTAGTTGCTGAATGCGTGCGCTGGCGTGTGACCCAGAGTTAGAATACGCTCTGCAAGCTCATCGATTTTTGTTTGTAGATCAGTGTAAATCTCTTCAAATTTTACGTGCAGTTCGAAGAATTGCGCACCTTTGATGTTCCAGTGGTAACCACGAGAGTTCATGTACAACACTTGGTAATGCGCTAGCAGTTGATTTAACTGTTGAGCTAGTTGTGCTGATTGTTCGCTGTCTAGACCAATTAGGCTTACTTGTTTGTTCATAATCTTGCTCCTAGAAGGATGATACCAATCGTAGTAACGAACGATTCTCTTACTGGGATTGGTATAAAGTTTAAAAATTCTTTTGCAGTATTTGCTGCCGATGGAGTCATATTACGACTCCGGCTCGATGAAGAAAATTTGGTTTTAACTATGATTTAAATAGCTAAATCCAATGAGCAAGTAGACGAATATCGGCGTATCATCCAAAAAAAAAGCCCCAACCTTTTTGTGTAAAAAGAATTGGGGCTTTTTTACTATTTGGTTAACGTTCAAAAGTCGATGAACAGACGTAAACCTTATCTACGCCGTTTTAAAAGTTGCCATCTGTTGATTCAGCTCGGTAACTTGCTCTTTTACTTGCAATGATGTCTCTGATGCACGTTGACTGTTATTCGAAACCTCATCCACTGATTGAGTTATATCGGACATCAATCCAGTGATCGAATTGGTCGCATGAGATTGCTGCTCTGCCGCTGCCGCAAGCTCTGCCATTTGTTCATTCAAGGAACCTATTTGCTCAGTAGTAACAAGCAAACGAGTTACCGCTTTTTCAATGTGCTCAGCGCCCTGCTCCGCAAGTGATTGACTGTGTTCAATCTCCTCAACCACAGAATTGGTCGAGCGTTGAATCGCATTGATGATACCGTTGATTTCTGTCGTCGATTGAGTAGTGCGCGTCGCTAACATGCGTACTTCGTCCGCCACAACCGCAAAGCCTCGTCCTTGGTCACCCGCACGCGCTGCTTCTATCGCGGCATTCAATGCCAGTAAGTTAGTTTGTTCTGCTAAGCCTTCAATCACCTCTGTAACTCGGCCAATGGCTTCGCTCTCTTTGCTTAACTGCGTCACCTGCGTACTCGCGGTTTCAATACTGCCATGTAAACTTTCCATTGTGACTTTGTTTTGCTCTAAAGCATCACGACCTTGTTCAATCTCGCCTTTTGAATCAGAAAGCTTCTGCACTGATTGATTGGCTTGATCTAGGGTGTTACGCGCGGCTAAAGCGATTTCATCCAATTGGCTTCCCATTTCAACAATGCTGGTCTGTTGCTGTTCAACATTCGATGAAGTGACTTGCGCCGATTCCAATAAAGCCCCCATGCTGGTATCTACTTGGTGCGCTTTCTCACTCACCCCTGCCACGATGCTCGCTAACGATTGGTTCATGCGGTTAATCGAATCGGTAAGGTCTGCCAATTCATCTTTCCCAACAACGGTGAGCGGAGGCTGAGAAACGTCCCCTGAAGCGATCGTCTTTGCACGCTCCGATAAGTTTTTCACTCGGCGACCAATGGTGTTGCCCATGTATTTTGAAATCGCTACTGCGGCAAACAAAACCAATGCCGCGGCAATCAGCATGGTGGTGAGTACGTTTTTGATCGACTGATTAATGCCCTGTCCACTTTGATCTGCACGACTTTGCTGAGCCAATACGATCGTTTCTAACCTTTGGTCTAGTGCATCCGCTGCTGGCAACAGTTCGTTCGCCATCAGCAAGTTAGATTCGTTCCACTCTGGCGACTGACGCAATGCAATTACCTGCTCTGCTAAAGGAAAGTACAGTTGCTGCATTTCCTTAAACAGTGACCACAATGATCGGTCGTTATCAGTAAGCCTGTCGAGTTTGCTGTCGATTTCCGCCACAGACTGATTGTGGTACTTAATCAAGTCGTGGTATTTGTCCAGATGATCTTGCTGACCGTACAACAGGAAATCTCGCAAGGCGGACAGAGCATTGGCGAGCGAGGTATAGCTGTCGGCGTAGACTTTAAACAGACGTTTTCTGTCTCCACCAAATGGGTTTCCTGACTCTTCGTTGATTAAGCTTTGAAGCTGATCAAGTGCCACTTCTGCAATGGGTGCCGCTTCGTTAATAAAGAGGTTGTGCGCGGGTAAGTTCTCATCACTGTGGCTAAGTTCAATCAGCTTGTTCAAAGAGACTTTTACCGCATCCCACTGACTTTGAATCGCTTGAAAATCCTGTTCAGAGATCAAAGCCTGCAACGTTGGAAGCGACTCGTCTGTAGATGCCATGATATTGCGAACGTCCTCACTGAGACGTGCGCTCGCCTCTTCATCGCCACCTAGCAACATGTAGGCTCGAATAGAAGACAGCGACGCTTGAACGGACTGTTGGATACCGCGACTGGTGTCGACGGTCGGTAAATCGGATTTAAGTAACGAAGAGGCGTATTGCTCTACGGTGGTGACGTTGCGATACGTAAATACCGCTGATGCCATAAAAAGTACGGCTAGCAGCACAAAACTGAGCTGCAACTTCCCTGATATCGTAAGGTTCATCCATAAACTCCTGACAACGATGAGCCTTAAATAT
>WJXF01000113.1_pt1 | contig 19738 bp, 16 predicted proteins | sample 9263211 | NCBI WGS metagenome assembly WJXF01 (sample SAMN12697362, study PRJNA563984) | aquatic metagenome | isolation source: water sample from a prawn hatchery tank treated with erythromycin, plated on... | place: Australia | collected 2018-10-17
AAGCGAGAAGCGAGAAGCGAGAAGCGAGAAGCGAGAAGCGAGAAGCGAGAAGCGAGAAGCGAGAAGCGAGAAGCGAGAAGCGAGAAGCGAGAAGCGAGAAAAAATTAAAGGATTGGCACCAAGTGTCAATCCTTTTTTATTTAGGAACGCTTCGCTATGGATTCAGGATGTGGGAACGAAAAAATCTCTAAGGGCGAAGCCCGTTCCCGATTCTCGGAGCAAAGCGTTCTAAAGGACGAAAACCGGTCTTAGATGCCGTATTGAGCGCGGTACGCTTTTACTGCTTCTAGATGCTCTGCGTCAGTACCTTTCTCTTCAAGGAAAGTAACTAGGTCAGTCAGGCTTACAATTGAAATAATCGCACAGCCAAAGTCGCGCTCAACTTCTTGAATCGCCGACAACTCACCTTTACCTTTCTCTTGGCGGTCGATAGCAACTAACACACCCGCTAGATCCGCGCCATTGGCTTTAATGATTTCCATTGACTCACGAATAGCTGTACCCGCGGTAATCACATCATCCACCAGCATGATACGACCTTCTAGCGCGCTACCGACTAGGTTACCGCCTTCACCGTGGTCTTTTGCTTCTTTACGGTTAAAGCAGTAAGGCGTATCAATGCCATGATGATCCGCTAGCGCTACTGCTGTCGTCGTTGCAATTGGGATACCCTTGTAAGCTGGGCCAAATAGCACGTCAAATTCAATGCCTGAATCCGCCAGTGCCGCAGCATAGAAACGGCCAAGGCGCGCTAAATCACGGCCTGTATTGAAAAGACCAGCGTTAAAGAAGTACGGGCTCTTACGGCCAGACTTTAAAGTAAACTCGCCAAATTTTAGGACTTCTTTCTCTAGTGCAAACTCAATAAATTCACGCTGGTATGCTTTCATTACTTTCTCTCTAAATAAAAGGTCTAGTTATCTAGACGGTTTATAAACAGTTCAAAACTTAGCCTTGGCCAAATTTTGATAAAAAAATAGCTTCCTAAAGAGGAAGCTATCTAAATCAATTTTCTAACGCCGCTTTCTGCGCCGCTACAATTTCGGTAATACCTTTGGTCGCCGACTCCAGTAGCTTCATCAGCTCAGCGTGAGTGAAGGGTTCGCCCTCTGCCGTTCCTTGAACTTCGATCATGCGACCATCTTCCGTCATCACAACATTCATATCGGTATCAGCTGCTGAATCTTCTGTGTATTCAAGGTCACACAGAATATCTTCACCTAGAATGCCAACAGAAACAGCTGCTACGTGACCTTTCATAGGGTTCGCTTTTAGCTTGCCTTTCTCTACTAAGTGTTGGAAAGCATCCGCCATCGCTACGCTTGCACCCGAAATAGATGCTGTACGTGTACCGCCGTCTGCCTGAATCACGTCACAGTCAACGGTCACCATGATTTCGCCCATTGCTTCTAGATCAACAACAGCACGTAAGCTACGAGCAATCAGACGCTGAATTTCCATCGTACGACCACCTTGTTTGCCGCTCGCTGCTTCACGACGCATACGCGAGTGAGTCGAACGCGGTAGCATGCCGTACTCAGCCGTTACCCAGCCTTTACCCTGACCTTTTAGCCAACGTGGTACATTTTCTTCAACGGTCGCATTACATAGCACTTTCGTGTTGCCGAATTCAACAAGCACAGAGCCTTCTGCATACGCAGTGTAGTTACGAGTAATTTTGATAGGGCGAACTTGATCCGCCTTGCGATCGTTTGGACGCATGGGCATCTACCTTATATGAAGGGGGAGACGAATTTGGTTGGAGCAGGATTATAGCGAAGTTTGGCAAACAAAGCTATTTGGATTGCGATGTCAAACTATCCTCCTTTGGCCAACCTTTGTGCTACTATTGCCTCGCGTTATTTTCAAAGATGATATACAGGAAAATTCGATGATCTACAGTATGACAGCCTACGCACGTAAAGAAGTGAAAGGTGATTGGGGCACGGCCGTATGGGAAATCCGTAGCGTAAACCAACGCTACCTTGAAACCTACTTCCGCTTACCAGAGCAGTTCCGTGGCCTAGAGCCCGTGCTACGCGAGCGTTTTCGTAAACGTCTAGCACGCGGCAAAGTGGAATGTGCACTGCGCTTTGAAGCTAACCCAGCGGCAAAAGGCGAGTTAAACATCAATGAAAATCTAGCACAGCAAGTGATCAATGCCGCTAATCAAGTGATGCAGATGACGGGTGAAGAAAGCCGTCTTAATCCATTCCAAGTCATGAACTGGCCGGGTGTTATGGAAACATCTGAGCAAGATATGGATGCAGTAAATAAAGACCTGCTAGGCGCATTTGATGAAGCAGTGAGCGAATTTATTGAAGCGCGTGGCCGTGAAGGCGAAAACATGAAAGCGCTTATCGTCCAGCGCTTAGATGCGATCACTGACGAAGTGGTTAAAGTACGTGCACGTATGCCTGAAATTTTAGAGTGGCAACGTGAGCGTCTGTTCTCGAAGTTTGAAGAAGCGAAAATTGAGCTTGATTCATCACGCGTTGAGCAAGAGCTGATCCTTCTAGCGCAAAAATCTGACGTAGCGGAAGAGCTAGACCGTCTAGACTCGCACGTAAAAGAAGCGACTAACATCCTGAAGAAAGGTGGTGCTTGTGGCCGCCGTCTAGATTTCATGATGCAAGAGTTCAACCGTGAGTCAAACACGCTTGCCTCTAAGTCTATCAGCACAGATATCACTGCGTCGGGTGTTGAGCTGAAAGTGCTTATTGAGCAAATGCGCGAGCAGATCCAGAACATTGAGTAAACAGTTTAAAAAAACAAAGGGTTGATGCGACACATCAACCCTTATGTGTTTTTTACTTGCAACAGGCTAAAGTAATAACAAATACGCTAAGAAAATGGCCGACAAAGCGTAAATCACTGGATGAACCTGCTTACCTTTACCCGCAACAACCATAGTGAAGGCGTAGCTGATAAAGCCCATCGCCATACCATTGGCTGGCGAGAAGCTCAACACAGTGAACATAATGGTAAAGAATGAAGCAATGCGAGACTCTTTCTTCTCCCAATCAATCTGGCCTAAGCGACCTATCATGTAGATGCCCACCACAACCATAGCCGGAGCAACCATAGCTGCTGAGAAAATAGAGAACAGAGGGTACAAAAACAGTGAAACAAGGAACAAGCCTGAAACCACTACCGCCGCTAGACCTGTTTTCGCACCTTGCGAAGAGGCAATACCCGACTCAGAGAATGCAGTAATAGACGTTGTACCAAGAACCGAACCAATCACAGTTCCCCCTGCATCCGCAACTAGGGCTGAACGAGCGTTAGGTACTTTGCCATCTTTGTCGATGATACCTGCATCACGGCCAACACCCACTATCGTGCTCATGCCATCAAAGAAATCGACAATCAGGAAGATAACCACAACAAACAGTAGATCGAACATCTTGTCTGCAGTTAGACCAGAGAAATCAAACACAGCACCAAACGTACTCGCCATACTTGGCGGTGCCGTCACGATTTGCTCAGGGATTGGAGCATTGCTTGTTCCCATCACTATATCAGCGATAACGGTTAGCAGAATCGCACTGACAAACGAGATAAAGGTCGCCAGCTTGATGTCACGTACCATACAGCCCAAGGCAATAAAAATACTGATGTAGGCAATGATGACTTGAGGGTCAGTAATATTACCCATACCGACTAAAACAAACTTGTTCTCAACGATGATGCCCGCGTTCTTTAAACCTAAAAAGGCGATAAACAGACCAAGCGATACCGTAATGGCGTTCTTCAAATCGTTAGGAATCGACTCTATCAGGGATTTACGAATATTGGTCAGGGAGAGAAGCAGATAGAGCACACCTGATAAAAAGATGCCAAATAGGGCTTCGTTCCACACTAGCGCAACCGAGCCACTAAGTAGCATCCCTTTAAAGAAACCATTCATACTCATGCCAGGCGCGAGCATAACTGGGTAATTACCCCAAACACCCATAATGAAAGTCGCGATAGCCGCAGCCAGTGCTGTTGCTGTAAACACGGCGCCTTTATCCATCCCAGGAATGCCACCCAAAATGGCAGGGTTAACCGCCAAAATATAGCTCATTGCCAAAAAGGTAATAAAGCCAGCGTACAGCTCGGTACCTAAGGTTGTTTTACGCTCAGCAATTTTAAATACTGAATTCAGCACACCAGACTGATTCTGGGCTTTTAGAGTTGATTCGAGACTCACAGTGAAACCTTTACAAGTGGGGTAAACAGTAAACGGGTTCAATGCTGCAAAAAGAGATGACGCATAAGCTACTGTAGTCACTAAGGTAGGCTCAGTGGTAGAAACGTCCAATCCGTTTTATTTGACATATACAGCATTTAATCGTTTGCGCGGATTGTAAGGATCTCGAATAAAAACTCAACGCTTTTCTCGGCTAAATATACAAAAATAGCAAACGATTGCTTTACACGATAAATCTGTTGAATATCCCCTTAGTTCTCAATGCGTGAAAACGGTGACAATTAAGCAGTTATTGCAAGTTGTCCTAAATAGGCGATTTATGCTACTCTTCGCCTCCATTTTTCTGGCCTAAATTTCACCACTTCGGTGTTTCTATGTGGTCAGTGCTATCTTTAAACATGTCGGTATTATCAACTGGCAGTTATCAAACCAAATGTGGGATCGTACCTATGGGTAAAGGCACTCTATATATCGTATCTGCACCAAGTGGTGCTGGAAAATCTAGTCTGATTTCAGCCATGCTAGAAACTAACCCAACCTACGCGATGAAAGTGTCAGTCTCTCATACCACTCGCGGTATGCGCCCTGGCGAGCAAGATGGTGTTCATTACCACTTTGTGCAAAAAGAGCACTTTGAAGAGCTGATTGAGAGAAATGAATTCCTTGAATATGCCGAAGTGTTTGGCAACTACTACGGCACGTCTCGTGTTTGGATTGAAGAAAACCTAGATAAGGGCATCGATGTGTTCCTAGATATTGACTGGCAAGGCGCTCGTCAGATCCGTGAACAAATGCCTTTGGCAAAAAGCCTGTTTATCCTGCCGCCATCAAATGGTGAGCTAGAGCGTCGCCTTAACGCTCGTGGTCAGGATAGCGACGCTGTTATCGCGAAACGCATGGCTGAAGCAAAATCAGAAATCTCACACTACGGTGAGTACGACTACGTGATCATCAACGATGATTTCGACACTGCTCTGATGGACTTTAAAGCCATCATCCGCGCAGAAAGATTGAAGCAAGACAAGCAAGCTGCTAAATATAAAGGCATGCTTGATGCGCTTTTAGCTGAGTAAATAGCAGGAAACACAAACAGATCCTAGACACTAGGAACTGTCAGCCTGTATAATTTCTCGTCATTCAAAATTTTAGTTAACTAATTTGGAGTTCTCATGGCACGCGTAACTGTTCAAGACGCTGTTGAAAAAGTTGGCAACCGTTTCGACCTAGTTCTAATTGCGGCACGCCGCGCTCGTCAAATGCAAACTGGTGGCAAAGATTCACTAGTGCCAGAAGAGAATGATAAGCAAACGGTTATCGCTCTACGCGAAATCGAAGAAGGTCTTATCACTAAAGAGATTCTTGATGCACGTGAGCGTCAAGAGCAGCAAGAGCAAGAAGCCGCTGAACTAGCAGCTGTAAGCAGCATTGCTCACAGCCGTTAATTAGACGTCTCGTCACTACAACTATCTTCCGGGCCTAAAGTTTGTATCTATTCGATAGCCTAAAAGACGTTGCCCAAGAATACCTAACAGAGCCTCAAATTGAGGCTCTGCGTCAATCTTATGTGGTAGCGAAAGATGCCCATGAAGGGCAAACCCGCTCTAGCGGTGAACCTTATATCATCCACCCTGTTGCTGTTGCTCGTATCTTGGCTGAAATGCGCCTTGATATTGAAACCCTGCAAGCAGCCCTACTTCACGACGTTATTGAAGATACAGAAGTCACCAAAGAAGAGCTTGAAGCTCAATTTGGTAATACCGTTGCAGAACTGGTGGATGGCGTTTCTAAGCTTGATAAGCTTAAGTTTCGCGATCGCAAGGAAGCTCAGGCAGAAAACTTCCGCAAGATGGTTCTTGCCATGGTGCAAGACATCCGCGTTATTCTGATTAAGCTTGCTGACCGTACGCATAATATGCGCACGCTCGGTGCTCTTCGTCCAGACAAGAAGCGTCGTATCGCTCGCGAAACCTTAGAAATCTATTCTCCTTTGGCGCACCGCCTTGGTATCCACAACATTAAAACTGAGCTAGAAGAACTCGGTTTTGAAGCGCTCTACCCGAACCGTTATCGCGTTCTTAAAGAGGTAGTTAAAGCGGCCCGTGGTAACCGTAAAGAGATGATTCAACGTATTCATGATGAGATAGAAGGTCGCCTTGAAGAAGTCGGTCTTAAAGCGCGTGTTTTTGGTCGTGAGAAAAACCTCTTCTCCATCTACAACAAGATGAAGACCAAAGAGCAGCGCTTCCATACCATCATGGATATCTACGCTTTCCGTGTCGTCGTCGACAATGCCGATACTTGTTATCGCGTGCTTGGTCAGGTACATAGCCTATACAAGCCACGTCCAGGTCGGATGAAAGACTACATCGCAGTACCGAAAGCGAACGGCTATCAATCTATCCATACTTCAATGGTCGGCCCTCATGGTGTTCCGGTTGAAGTTCAGATCCGTACCGAAGATATGGATCAAATGGCGGATAAAGGGGTTGCCGCTCACTGGTCTTACAAAGGCAACGGTGAGCGAACAGGTACTACGGCGCAAGTCAAAGCTCAGCGCTGGATGCAAAGCCTGCTTGAGCTACAACAAAGCGCGGGTAACTCATTCGAATTCATCGAAAACGTTAAGTCAGATCTGTTCCCAGACGAGATTTACGTCTTTACGCCGAAAGGCCGCATTGTTGAGTTGCCAGTGGGTGCTACCGCAGTAGACTTCGCTTATGCAGTACATACTGATGTGGGTAATACCTGTGTTGGTGCTCGTGTTGATCGCAACCCTTATCCACTGAGTAAATCGCTGAAAAATGGTCAGACGATTGAAATCATCAGTGCTCCGGGTGCGCGTCCAAATGCAGCATGGCTCAACTACGTAGTGACGTCTCGTGCGCGTACTAAGATCCGTCAGGTTCTGAAAACCATGCGCCGCGAAGAGTCGATTACCTTAGGTCGTCGCCTGCTTAATCATGCCTTAGGCGAGCTTTCTCTATCAGATATCGATGAAGAGAACATCAACCATGTTCTGACCGACCTAAAAGTAGAGTCAATCGACGATCTACTGGCAGATATTGGTCTAGGCGAGCTGATGAGTATCGTCATTGCGCGTCGCTTATTGGGCGATGCTGATGAGTTGACCGAAGTTGAGAGTAATAACGAAGATAAGAAAAAACTGCCGATCCGTGGTGCGGAAGGTATTTTGCTGACGTTCGCCAACTGTTGTCACCCGATCCCAGACGACCACATTATCGCTCATGTTTCACCGGGCCGAGGCTTAGTTGTTCACCGCGAGATGTGTCCGAATGTACGCGGTTATCAGAAAGAACCGGATAAGTACATGGCGGTGGAATGGTCTGATGATTACGATAAAGAGTTCATCACCGAAGTCACTGTCGACGTACAAAATCGTCAAGGTGCGCTCGCAGAACTGACCAATGTTATTTCAAAGACGGGTTCCAACATTCACGGACTTTCAACAGAAGAACGTGATGGTCGCTTATACACAGTAACAGTACTGCTAACGACTAAAGATCGTGTTCACCTTGCTGGCATTATGCGTAAGATTAAAGCCATGCCACAGACGCTTAAAGTTCGTCGCCGCAAGAACTAACCGTTTGATTTGAATATCTAACTGCCCTTGAAACTACCATTTCAAGGGCTTTTCTTTTGTATAAGATTATGAATTTAGAACGCTACAATCGAATCCAAGAAGTGTTAAAAGCACGCCAAGCTGACTTAACCCTTTGCCTAGAAGAAGTTCACAAGCCAAATAACGTATCTGCTGTTATCCGCACCGCCGATGCAACGGGTATTCACAAGATTCACGCAGTTTGGCCAAATGAAATGCGCACACTGAGCCATACTTCTGCAGGTGCTCGTAACTGGGTAGACGTTGAAACCCATGACTCTATCGACGAGGCGATTACTGAGCTCAAAGCTCAAGGCATGCAGGTGCTTGTAACCAACCTGTCTGAAACTGCAGTCGACTTCCGCGACATCGACTACACCAAACCAACGGCTATCATTCTCGGTAGTGAAAAAGTAGGCGCATCTGAGCAAGCCAAAAAGCTCGCTGACCAAGATATTATCGTCCCAATGGTCGGAATGGTGCAGTCTCTCAACGTATCGGTAGCCAGTGCCGTGATCCTTTATGAAGCGCAGCGCCAACGTGAAGCGGCAGGCATGTACGACAATGAAGTAAGCTCTGTACCAGAAGAAACCATCCACCGCCTACTGTTTGAACGTGGTCATCCAGTGCTAGCTAAAGTCGCCAAGCGCAAAAAGCTTCCTTATCCACCACTAGACGAACAAGGCCAGATCATCGCCGATGACGAATGGTGGGCAGAGATGCAGAAGAAGTAAAAGAGCGGGATGCGGGATGCGGGATGCGGGATGCGGGACTGATATCCTTCGTGAATAAATACCATCAACCCCTTTCGATTGATCACTAGCACCCAACACTAGGACAATACCCAGATCCATCATCCCGAGCGCAGCGTTCCATAGGACGAAGTCCGCTCTAAAATCTCGGAGCAAAGCGTTCTCGCGGGCGTAGCCCGATCTCTCCCTCCATTTTTTCCTGTACAAAAACACAGCCCAATGGTTAACTAACAAGGTCTTATCTAACTCACTGAGTCACTTACTCAAAATAACGAGCGAGCTGTGTCATGTCCCAACTGCTATCTGCGATTCCTCTCACTTCTTTGACTGGCGTTGGTGCCAAAGTTGCCGAGAAGTTAGCCAAAGTTGGGCTCAATAGCGTTCAAGATCTTCTGTTTCACCTTCCTCTGCGTTATGAAGATCGCACTCGTATCTACCCGATTGTAAAACTGCATGCTGGCCTATGGGCGGCGGTGCAAGGCAAGGTGATGAGTGTTGATACCTTGTTTGGTAAACGCAAAATGCTGTCGGTGAAAATCAGTGATGGCAACGGCACCATCACGCTGCGTTTTTTCAATTTTACCGCCGGAATGAAGAACAACTTCGCCGAAGGTAAAACTGTTCACGCTTATGGTGAAATTAAGCGTGGTGGCTACGGACTAGAGATTGTCCATCCAGATTACAAATTCTACGCACCAAACCAAAGCGCTCAAGTAGAACAAACACTTACCCCCGTCTACCCCACGACTGATGGCCTAAGGCAGGTGACGCTGCGCAACTTAACAGACCAAGCACTAGAATTACTCGACAAAGCGGCCGTGCAAGAACTGCTACCCAATGGACTGTATGATCACCAAATCACCCTAGCGCAAGCGTTGCACACTATTCATCGTCCACCACCGAATATCAACTTAGAGCAGTTTGATGAAGGCAAACACCCAGCGCAGATCCGCTTAATTATGGAAGAGCTACTGGCACAAAACCTGTCAATGTTGGCGGTGCGTAGTAAAGGTCAACAAGACACCGCATTACCGTTACCTGCTCGCAACCAACTTAAGCAGCAACTGCTCGACCAACTTCCCTTTTCACCAACCAATGCGCAAGCACGCGTAGTGGGTGAAATCGAACAAGATCTCGAAAAGCCACACCCTATGATGCGCCTAGTTCAAGGCGATGTTGGTTCAGGTAAAACCCTAGTCGCAGCGCTTGCTGCCCTACGTGCCCTTGAGCATGGCTACCAAGTCGCGCTGATGGCCCCGACTGAACTACTTGCTGAACAACACGCAATTAATTTCGCGGCTTGGCTCGAACCTCTGGGCATCAAGGTAGGTTGGCTCGCTGGAAAACTGAAAGGTAAAGCCAAAGAAGCGGAGCTTGCTCAAATCGCCAATGGTGAAGCGCAAATGGTGGTCGGCACCCATGCTCTGTTTCAAGAGCATGTCGAGTTTCATCACTTAGCTTTAGTTATCATTGATGAGCAGCATAGATTTGGTGTCCACCAGCGCTTAGAGCTGCGTGAAAAAGGGGCCAAGCAAGGTGCTTATCCACATCAGCTGATTATGACTGCAACTCCAATACCTCGAACACTGGCAATGACCGCCTATGCTGATTTAGAAACGTCAGTGATTGATGAGCTCCCACCGGGGAGAACGCCGATTCAAACCGTCGCCATTCCGGATACTAAGCGGGACGATATTGTTGAGCGAGTCAAAAACGCCTGCCTCAACGAGGGGAAACAAGCTTATTGGGTGTGCACTCTGATTGATGAATCTGAGGTACTAGAAGCTCAAGCGGCAGCGGATACAGCTGAAGAGCTGCAACGCAAACTGCCAGACGTCAAGATTGGCTTAGTCCACGGTCGAATGAAACCCGCTGAGAAGCAAGCGGTGATGCAGGACTTCAAGGACAATAAACTCCATCTTTTAGTCGCGACGACGGTGATTGAGGTTGGTGTTGATGTACCTAACTCGAGCTTAATGATAATCGAAAACCCCGAGCGTTTAGGCCTAGCTCAGCTCCACCAGCTACGTGGCCGTGTAGGTCGAGGCAGTGTCGCCAGTCACTGTGTGCTGCTCTACCATTCGCCACTGTCGAAAACCGCCCAAAAGCGCTTAGGCGTTTTACGTGAAAGCAACGATGGATTTGTGATTGCACAGCGTGACTTAGAAATCCGTGGACCAGGTGAGCTATTAGGCACCAAGCAAACCGGTATGGCAGACTTTAAGATTGCAGATTTGGTTCGCGATCAGCGCTTAATCCCCGAAGTTCAGCGTATTGCTAGGCATATTCATGACAACTATCCAGATAATGCTGTCGCGATTATCGACCGCTGGTTGGGTGATAGAGATGTGTATTCGAAGGCTTAAACTGGATAACTGGATAACTGGATAACTGGATAACTGGATAACAAAAAAGAGGGTTGGCGTGAAAACGTCAACCCTCTTAGTTTGAATAAACAATTCATCATCCTCAAGAGTGAGGAATGACCAAAATCAGAGCCAGCAATCCAGCAGCGTAGCGATCCCGCTTTCCATAGGGCGAAGCCCGTTCTCGAAGCGAAGCGTTCTTAAGGACGGAGTCCGCTTCAATCCTTAACCTTTAAAATCTCATCCCACGGCAAGTTTTCATCACCTAAGACAATAAAATTCGGGTTTTCTAACGTATCGCGTTCATTGTAAGAGAGCGGCTCTAGTAAGGTACTTAGAATACGTCCACCCGCTTCTTCGACAATACATTGCGTTGCGGCGGTATCCCATTCACCGGTTGGGCCAAGCCGTAGGTAGCAATCGACCGCACCTTCAGCGACTAAACAGGCTTTCAGCGCTGCTGAGCCGAGTGGAACTAAATCATAATTCCAACCGCTGCTCATTCGGCTTGTGATGCGATTGATATCTTGGCGACGACTAATCGCAATCGCGATTGGGCTTTGCTTGCCATCATGTTGATGGGTTTTGATACGCACGCTTTCGCTTAAGTCTGGAATTTTCCACGCCCCTTTGCCTTGGTAAGCATAGTACGTCACCCCAGAAACCGGACCATAGACGACTCCCATCACGGGTTTATTGTTTTCTACCAGCGCTATAATGGTAGCAAAGTCGCCACTGCGGGCAATAAACTCTTGGGTACCATCCAGTGGATCAACTAGCCAGTAGCGATCCCACTGTGAGCGTTTATCTAAACTGATATCGGCCGCTTCTTCCGATAACACCGGGATATCTGGTGTCAGCTCGGTGAGTCTTTCCACAATCAGTTTGTGCGCGGCGATATCAGCACTGGTCACGGGTGTTTCATCACTTTTGGTGAACGCTTGGTACTCTTTTTTCTCGTAAATATCGAGAATCAACTGCCCAGCACTACGGGCAATTTCAATCACTGCGGGCAAATGATGAGAAAGGTCTTCTGTCATTGGCATAAAAAATCCTTACGCTCTACCTACTCTTTCCTCAGACGACATAGCTGAGGAAAACGTTAATTATTTTAAGATTCGTAGAGCGAGTAATAACGCAGTAATACTGCGCGCTTCACTAAAATCGAGGTGTGTTAATAGCTCTTCAGCTTGCGCTAAAGGCCAACGAACCACTTCTAACGGTTCTGGTTCATCACCTTCCAATTGCTCTGAGTATAGTTGCTCCGCAATGAACAGGGTCATTTTGCTAGAGAAATAAGAAGGGGCAAGAACGACTTCTTTCAAAGGCGTTAACTTATGAGCGCCAAAGCCAATCTCTTCTTTCAGTTCACGCTCAGCCGCTTGCTGAGGAGTTTCACCTGGATCGATTAACCCCTTAGGAAAACCCAGCTCATACCTCTCAGTGCCCGCGGCATATTCTCTGACTAACAAAATGTCACCTTGCTCGGTAACAGGAACCATCATGACTGCATTTCGCCCACTGGGTTTCATGCGCTCATAAGTCCGCTGTTCACCATTGCTAAAGCGTAAATCCAACGCTTCAATAGAGAACAGTCGAGATTGCGCAACAGTCTGTTTCGCCAGAATTTCTGGTGGGTTCCGTTTGGCCACGAGCTTACTCCTTTGCATCAAGGGAAGGTTCTAGAATCTGTCGCTCTTTCAAAACCCTATTGTTCGAAAGATCAACACTCCTAATATATGAGAAATTTATCAGCTTTGAAAACAAAAAAAGGGCTGACATTGCTGTCAACCCTATGTATTTCATTCGGTTAAATTAGTAGTAAGAGTGCTCACCACGATCGTGCTCTGTTGCATCACGTACCGCAGATAGCTCGCCTTCAAACTGCTGAAGAAGCTCTTTCTCGATACCTTCTTTCAGTGTTACATCAACCATAGAACAGCCGTTACAGCCACCACCAAAGGCAACAATGGCAATGCCTTCGTCTGTGATTTCAACTAGGTTTACATGACCACCGTGACCCGCAAGCTGAGGGTTAACCTGAGTCTGAATCACGTACTCAACACGCTCTACTAGAGGCGCGTCATCAGAAACCTTACGCATTTTCGCGTTTGGTGCTTTCAAAGTTAGCTGAGAGCCCATTTTGTCAGTTACAAAATCAATTTCAGCGTCTTCAAGGAATGGCAGACTTAGCTCATCAACAAATGCTGAGAAGAACTCAAACGCCAATTCAGTATCGGTAGATTCTACCGCTTCTGGCGGGCAGTAAGACACGCCACACTCTGCGTTTTGAGTGCCAGGGTTTACCACGAATACACGAATATTAGTGCCTTCTGGCTGCTGACCTAATAGGTTAGCAAAGTGTTTTTGGGCAGTTTCTGTAATAGTAATTGTATTTGACACGACGAATACCTGAGTAATTTTGTAGGCTATTAGTTGACCATTTTACTCCTGAAAACTGAGAGATCTAGCGTTTTAGTCAATTTATACTAACTTGCTGGCTCAGGAGTACGGCAGATGCAGTAAATATCAACGCTTTTCACCCCCGCTTCAAGCAGTAATTCACATAAATGCTGCACCGTACTTCCAGTAGTGAGAACATCATCAACAATCGCGATATGGTCAGCAACAATCTCTCCATTGAGTAGGAAAGCTCTGTTTAGATTTCGCTTTCGTTCCAACTTAGTTAAACCTTGCTGCTGAGGTGTTGCTCTCACTCTTTTGAACAAGGGCTGACACGATACGTTGAGTTGCCGTGCGAGTGAGCGTGCTATCAACTCACTCTGATTAAATCCGCGCCTTAGATATCGCCCCCAGTGCAAGGGCACAAAAGTGATGACCTGTGCGGGCGTTTCTATTCTGGGGGCGAGCAAACTCGCGAGCTTATTCGCCTGCCAAAATTGCCGTTCGTACTTAAGCCTATGAACATATTGCGCAAGTGGTAGTTGATAGTCAGCAACGCAATAAAGCCGCCGCCATTTAGGCGGATGTTTAAGACATTCTCCGCACTCTGCAACATCAAAAGGAGTGGGTAAACCACAGCGCTGGCAACGAGGAATAGGCGCGAAGTAGCGTGAGCAATGATCGCAAATGCCACTAGGTGGGTGGGGCTTAGTCAACGCGAGATGACAAACCTCGCAATGCATAGGCAACAGGTCGGCGATGTGTTTCACTACCTTTTGAGTTAACATAACCCCACTCCATTGAAACAGTATTTGATGATTGTCTAGACAGGACTGAGAGCGAGAGGATGGAAAAAGTGCTACAAACTGAGAACAACCGTGAATCTTTGTATTGGCAATCCCAAGGTCAAGGTGATGACCTAGTCTTACTCCATGGTTGGGGAATGAATGGCGCGGTTTGGCAGCAGACAGTTGAAGTTCTTAGCCAGCATTTTTGTGTCCATGTGGTCGACCTGCCAGGGTTTGGTCATAGTCATCAATCTAGCTTCGAGAATATGCATGATCTCGCGGAACAAGTCTTGCTGCACGCACCTGAGAAAGCGATCTGGCTTGGTTGGTCACTAGGCGGTTTACTGGCAACCCATATTGCACTCAATGCCCCACAACGAGTCGAAAAGCTGATTACAGTCGCAAGCTCACCTAAATTTGCCGCCGAGAGACCTTGGCGCGGCATTCAACCGAATGTGCTTAGCGCTTTCACCGAACAATTGGTTGATGATTTCCAACTGACAATCGAACGTTTTATGGCCTTGCAGGCGATGGGGAGTCCTTCAGCGAGACAAGACGTCAAACAGCTGAAAAAAGCCGTTCTCTCAAGACCAACGCCAAACCCAACCTCTCTGTTAGCAGGTTTACAACTGTTGGCCGATATCGATTATCGTGCTGAGCTAGAAAACCTAACCATCCCGATGCTACGTCTGTATGGCCGCTTAGATGGTCTTGTGCCTGCTAAAGTCGCCAGTGACGTTGATAACCTCGCACCAAACAGCGCTAGCTACATTTTCACTGACTCTTCTCATGCTCCGTTTATGACTGAATTCGAGACATTTTGTCAGAAAGTACACCAGTTCATTGATCGCTAACGCATTAAATGAACAATGTACAAAAAATAAAAATCAGCGCTAAACCTTTGCCCCAACTGGTCGATAAATAAACTAACCGGAAGAGTTACCACTCTCAGGTTGGGCGTGAGGAGGTTAATGAATGCTCGTATCACCTACGAACGTAAGCGTTCCACTCATCGCCCCATCGGTTAATGTGCAAACGGAGCAAGCGGCGCGCGACAATAAAGTCCGGGAGCCAATTACACCGACGATTGCATTGACCAAGAGCAACGCACAACGAAAGGTGACAGCAGACGATAAACGGCGAAAGCAATCCTCATGGGATCCCTCAGAGCACCCGAGCTATGAAACGGAAGAAAGTGGGAGTGTGGTTGCAGTTTCTCAGGAAGAACCTAAAGATACCCTCGAAAGGCTATTCCAACTGTTGGCACTGGAAAGTTATAGCGAACATCAAGGTAAAGGCTATGCCATGCGTTTTCGTTTACCGAAGCGCATAATCGATGCGGCGATAACAGAGGGGATGATGGAAAAGCGCAGAACCGTGATTAAATTTCATTACGGAGATGCTGTGGCTCCAAATACCCCTTCTGATGTAATTGCGGTGTTGTAGTACCTTGTCGTTCTCTGGTTCGATAAGGTAATGCCGAAAAAAATCCCCGCTAGTATCGCTACTACGGGGATTTATATTTTTAGCGCAATAACTTAACGCTTAGCTTTTGCAAAGGCAGCAGCGAATGCACCACCCATAGCACTGTTATTGTTCGACGATTCGTCACGACGACGTTGACCACCTTGTTGTTGACGCTGCTGACCACGTGGAGCACTTGAACGCTGAGTTCGGTTGTCTTGCCCTGGCTCATCGGTCAAACGCATTGAAAGGCCAATACGTTTACGCTGCACATCCACTTCCATCACTTTCACCTTGACGATATCACCCGCTTTAACCACTTCACGCGGATCAGAAACGTAACGGTCCGTCAGCGCAGAGATGTGCACTAAGCCATCTTGGTGAACGCCGATATCAACAAAGGCACCAAAGTTGGCAACGTTAGACACTACCCCTTCTAACACCATGCCTGGTTCAAGATCGGAAACCTGATTAACACCATCAGCGAATGTGGCTGTCTTAAACTCAGGGCGCGGGTCGCGACCCGGTTTATCAAGTTCTTTGATAATGTCGCTCACGGTTGGAACACCAAAGTTCTCATCGGTGTAATCGACAGCGTGAAGTCCACGTAGGAACTGAGTATCACCAATCAACGCTTTGACATTTTTACTGTTTTTCTCAGCAATCGCTTTTACCACAGGGTACGCTTCTGGGTGAACAGAAGAGGCATCAAGAGGGTTTTTACCATCCATAATGCGCAGGAAGCCCGCACACTGCTCAAATGCCTTAGGCCCAAGACGCGCGACTTTTTTCAGCGTGGTACGCGCTTCAAAGCGGCCGTTCTCATCTCGGTAATCAACAATGTTTTGCGCAATTGTGCTCGACAAGCCAGCTACGCGAGTTAGCAGAGCCGGAGATGCGGTATTCACGTCGACACCGACGGCGTTTACACAATCTTCGACCACTGCATCAAGACGTTTTGCCAGCATGGATTGGCTAACATCATGCTGATACTGACCCACACCAATCGATTTAGGGTCAATCTTAACTAATTCAGCCAGTGGATCTTGCAAACGGCGAGCAATCGACACCGCACCACGCAGTGACACATCTAAGTTCGGGAACTCTTTTGCTGCTAGCTCTGACGCCGAGTAAACCGATGCACCCGCTTCGCTAACCATGATTTTCTGCACCTTGAGGTTGCCACGTTTAATCAGGTCAGCGACAAAGCTGTCAGTTTCACGTGAAGCAGTACCATTGCCAATCGCAATCAAATCCACGTTGTACTTACGTACTAAAGCATCAACAATTTGCGCTGATTTATCATATTGCTTTTGTGGTGGATGAGGGTAGATGGTTTCGGTTGCTAGCACTTTACCGGTTGAATCGACCACGGCAATTTTCGAACCAGTACGAAGACCAGGATCGAGACCAAGTGTGGCACGAGGACCCGCAGGTGCAGCCATCAGCAGATCTTTCAGGTTAGTGGCAAAAACCTCAATCGCTTCAATCTCTGCACGCTCTTTCATCGCACCCATCAACTCAGTTTCCATGTGCATCGAAACTTTGATGCGCCATGCCCAGCTGATCACCTGCTTGCGCCAACCATCTGCCGGAGCACTGCTTAGGGAAATACCATAGTGGTCACTAATAATCGTCTCACAATGAGACTGGCGAACGCCCTCTTCCTGCGCAGGGTCAGCATTCATAGCAAGGGTCAAGAAACCTTCATTTCGACCACGCAACATAGCAAGTGCACGGTGCGATGGCACTTTACTTAAAGCTTCGTTATGCTCAAAGTAATCTTTAAATTTCTCACCTTCGCGCTCTTTGCCGTCAACCACTTTAGCGACAAGTTCCGCGTTGCGATTCAGATGAGCACGAATTTTCTCTAGTAGATTAGCATCCTCAGCGATTCGCTCCATCACGATAGCACGAGCGCCATCCAGAGCCGCTTTGGTGTCAGCAATGCCTTTGTCTGCATCTAGGTAGTTTGCGGCTTCCGCTTCAGGTTCGGTCTGTGGCTGATTCCAAAGCTTGTCTGCTAGCGGCTCTAAGCCCGCCTCGATCGCGATTTGGCCTTTAGTACGACGTTTTGGTTTGTAAGGCAAGTAAAGGTCTTCAAGACGCGTTTTACTGTCTGCCTGCGCTATCTCAGCTTCAAGTTCAGAGGTTAACTTACCCTGCTCTTGAATCGATTTAAGAATGCTGTGGCGACGCTCATCTAGCTCGCGTAGGTAGGATAAACGGCTATCAAGGTTACGCAGCTGAGTATCATCCAATCCACCCGTGACTTCTTTACGGTAGCGGGCAATAAAAGGGACTGTGTTTCCATCATCAATGAGGTTAACAGCAGCAGTGACCTGCTCAGGTCGAACACTCAGTTCCTGAGCAATCATATTACAGATAGCTTGGCTCATCCGTTGAATCTCTTGTTGTATTTTAACCTTCTTTATATTGGGATTCTTAATGTAAAACCCAATACTTTTTGTTACCGCGAGCAAGGTTACGCAATTGTTTTGCCAATAGTTTGGCAATTATGTGAAAGTTGTGTCAGAAATAGAGATAAGTCAGAACTTAGATCTGAAAAATGGAACTAATTTCGTTCAAGACCTTGTGCGAATAACGAGTAGTTGGAACCGCTATGAAAAAAATCTTACTGGCCCTTTCTGTACTATCTGTATCCTTAGCCTCTCCTCTGGCCCTAGCTGATCAAGCTAGCGCTGCGATCAATGCTTCTACCCAGTCCCCTGTTTACACCCTTGATGACAAACTTGTCTTAGGGCGGGTAGAAAGCGTTTATCTCGAAGAGATCGAGGCGCTAAAAGGGGTTTCATTTGCTGGTAAGATTGATACTGGCGCAGACACGACATCGATGCATGCCACCAACATTCACGTTTCCAGCTCTGATCCCCAGTTTAGCCAACTCAAAGATCACAAGCTGATGAAAGCACTGATCGATTTCGACCCTATTGATGATGTCGATTACGATGATTGGAATGCTGAACTTTTTGCCCCTTACGGCGTTGAAGTAACTTTCACCATTAAGCATCCGCACACCGGTGAGAGCATTGAAGTGACCAGGCCAATTGAACGTGTCGGCGTGATTCGCAATCGAACTCAAAAAGAACCTATTCTGCGCCCAACCATCACCTTGCCAATGACCATTGCTGGTAAAACCGTCATGACACAAGTTAACTTGACCGATAGAAACCAGTTTTCCGCGCCAATTCTGATTGGCAAAACTTTTCTCGATAACAACGCTTGGGTTTACGCAGGCTACGATTACCTTCAAGAGCAAAAGAACGCGCAACTTGTTGGTAAGAAAGAGTCAGTTGAAATCGCTGGCGTAAAACAGAAGATCAGCTACTCACTGCAAAACAACTACTCTTCACTGCATGCCACCAATATAAACATCGACTCTAACAAGCAACTAGTCTCTTTCGATATCGAAGATGGCAATGGCAGCAGCGAGACACTCACACGCCCATTGGTACGTATGTTGAACGTGAGTGGCAAAAAGCGCCCAATGGTGTTCGTTCCAGTCGACACTAACGGCGCTGAAACTCAATACTGGTTCGTCTACTTAACTGACCGGAGCAAACTCAATTCACAGCTACGTCTCGGCAAAGGCACGCTCAATCGACGCTTTATGATCGATACTGGCGCGACATCTTTGTTAGATGGCAAGCCTAAAACCATCAGTAGCAAGTCAAAAGCGATGCAGGTTTCCGGTGAGGAGTCACTGTTACTTGATGGCATTGAATTAACGGCAGAACCATCTCTGGTAGTGAAAACACCACTGCTAAAAGTCGCAAGCTTCGAGATTTTTGAAAAGAAAGGCAAAGAATGGGTAACTTACTACCTCACAGACCAAGACGGCGAGGCTAAGCAGTTTTCTAAACCGATCAATAAAACCCTAAAAGTCGGTGACTCCACTCGCCCAGTGGTATTTGGTACCTTCACCCTATACGGCGAGAAAGTTGAACTGCCGTACGCCATTGATGTGCTGGATGAAGACGAGACCAGTGATTACTTCGTAATAGGCCAGAAGATGTCCAAAAATGGCGTGCTTATAAACACTCGCACAGATCATCTACTCGATTCGTACCCGCTATTTAAGGCAGGTCATATCGAGGTAGCACAAGTAGAAGGTCTTAGCTTCCCCGTTA
>WJXF01000117.1_pt1 | contig 18954 bp, 27 predicted proteins | sample 9263211 | NCBI WGS metagenome assembly WJXF01 (sample SAMN12697362, study PRJNA563984) | aquatic metagenome | isolation source: water sample from a prawn hatchery tank treated with erythromycin, plated on... | place: Australia | collected 2018-10-17
GCCTGCTTGCTGACCATCACCTTGAGAGCCATCGCCTTCTTGGTTATCGCCTGCTTGCTGACCATCACCTTGAGAGCCATCGCCTTCTTGGTTATCGCCTGCTTGCTGACCTTCACCTTGAGAGCCATCGCCTTCTTGGTTATCGCCTGCTTGCTGACCTTCACCTTGAGAGCTATTGCCTTCTTGGTTATCGCCTGCTTGCTGACCTTCACCTTGAGAGCCATCGCCTTCTTGGTAATCGCCTGCTTGCTGACCTTCACCTTGAGAGCTATTGCCTTCTTGGTTATCGCCAGCTTGTTGACCTTCACCTTGAGAGCTATTGCCTTCTTGGTTATCGCCTGCTTGCTGACCTTCACCTTGAGACCCATTGCCTTCTTGGTTATCGCCTGCTTGCTGACCTTCACCTTGAGACCCATTGCCTTCTTGGTTATCGCCTGCTTGCTGACCTTCACCTTGAGAACTTTCGCCATTTTCAGGGCTCTGTTCAGGTTGAAGTGTAGTAAGCCAATCAACAATCTCATTAGCAAGATTAACCGAATCCATAGAACACATAACACTACAGCCCTCGCTAACATACTCATCAAGAGTTTCCATGTAGTGAGTGCCGAGCATATCACGCACGTGTGAACGTAAGCTGTTGTATTCTTTTTTGACAGGATTGTTTAGGCGAAGCATTCGCAAAGCGATTTGCACATATCGTGCAATAATCTCAATCGGGTTCATGTATTCTGGATCAGGTATCCATCCTTGTTCTGACGCAATAACTAAACGCCGTTCAAGAATTCGTTTCAGTCCAGGATAATCATCACTACCACGAAGTTCGACGTATGGATCTTCAAAAGCCATGAAAAACGACATGCGTACTTCATTATGAGCTCTTTTGAGATACATCAACGTCCTTTCTTGAGAGTACATGTGATGACAAGCTTCATGGGCTGATTGCCCTTCCGCTATATCTCTGTTTATTTTTACTGACCAGTCTGCATTGGGAATCCCAATAACCGGCATTTTATTCCGCTGTCCAGTACTTGGCTTCTCTTCAAAAGAAAAAGCCGATGTACCATTAGTTAGTTCAATTCTTACTCTTGAACCGACCAAAGCGGTAGAGAACATTTGCATTGTTCCCATCATTCGTTTTGCGTTAAATGCACCCATTAGGTAGCTCCTTTTTCAAATTTAAAAAAAAGAGCCTCCCGTAACGGAAGGCTCCCGTTACGGGTGGCAGAACATCAAAAGAGACCATTAAATAGATCATTAATCTCGATTGCTTTAGCACCAAAAGCCGCAATTGGCTCTGGAGCTTGTTCTGGTTCTTTTTGGGCGTCATCTGACGCTTGTTGTTCATCAACAACTGGTTGTTCTTCTATCACAGGCTGTTCATCGATAATCTCTGCTTCACGAGCGTATGAGCTTACCGACGTATGAGCTAGCATAGACAACTGTTCTTCTGACTTTGAATCAGACTCAAGGAATGCTTTTTCGTCTTCTGATAACTCATCAGCGAAAGCAGGAACCTTATCTTCTTCTATGTCTAAAGTAACACCCAATGCTTCAGCAAACGCATCGGCTAAGTTGCTTAAGTCCTCTTCTTGAATAGCTAGTTGCTCTTCTTCCGTTGGACCTGTTACTACTTTTGGAGCATCTGTCAGTTCTAAATCAGCAACAGATAATTGGTCAGGCTCAGTTTGAACACCGTTGGATGTGATTCCTCCGAGGAGTTCATCCATTGTTGTTTCAATAACTGCTTGACCGTCACTAGCTGATTGAGCGTACATATCATCAAGACTGATTTCTGCACTCTCATCGGCCATCGCGTTTTCAGCAATTTCAACCTGCATTTGGTCATAAAGATCAGAAGATTCTCCATAACTAATCACAAGGTTGCGTACTGTTTCTGTGCATTTTAGCTCTGTCATTACATCCAGACATTTTTTCATCGCAGCGAAGTCTTTGATTGAAGTTGCTTTTGTGTTGTATCCATCCGGCAATAAAGCCACCGTTGAATCAAGCTTTTCCCCAATTGCAAAGAAACCCGGTTGCAATAATTGAACTTCCTCAACCTTAGACTTAAGGTTTTTAAGAATTTCGATTGCAACACCAGCAACACCTGAGTTACTGATTTTAGGATCTTCGAAACGTTTTCTTTTTTCTGGGTCAGCAACCGCATTTTTAATTTGGCGCAAGCTGTAGTTCCAGAAATGGGTAACGTCTTTACAGAAGCCATCTACAATCTGATCAAGCAAACTGCTTGTCATAGTTGTATCAGCATTACCCGATTGTTGTAACAACTCTTCGACTTCAGTCATTGCACCACCATGAATAGCCAAAGCTTGGGGCGCACTGATTTTCATACGAATTTGTTGTTTAATTTTTTCACGCTTAGGAACGTATTGTTCAATAATATCCTTGAGCTTGGGATTAAGAATCTTTTGCTCAGCAATAATATCTGGATATTTGTTATAGAACTCTTCCGTTTCATGTGTGAGCTTTGCCTGTATTGCCAGTAACTCTTTGTATACCATCAAAGCTTTATCGTGCTTCAACAGAAACATGTTTTGACCCAAGTTAAAACCTTCTTTTCTAAACAGAGCGTAGATATTATCTCGGGCTTGGTTCTGGAAGTTCAGGCTTGATGTTGGCAGAAGTTGTACAGAAGGGTTTTTTACCGCTTCTTGTCCTGACAATTCTTCACCTGATGCGGCATCATAAATCTTGGTATTTTTAATAGTGTATTTACCACCGATACCACTGATCATGACGTGAATCAGAATGAAAAGACCTTCATTACCCTGCATTCGAACAGATGTATTGCTGATGGCCTCATTGACGAACTCTTCATTGCTCACACCTTTTACTGATGGCGCGATTGGTTTTACAGTTGTGTTTAAAGTTGTAGTTTGGTTGTTCATTTGTAGCTCCTTGAAAGGTAGCTACTACTCCCCTGTAAGGGGTAAGTAGTAACCCCTTATGGGTGAGTGAAATTAGATATTAAGAATTTTGATTTGGTGTTACTTCGTACAACTGACCAGTTTCAAGATTGCAAGTAATCAGACCTTTGGCTAAATAACCTTTTTCTAATTTCTCTGCAATCTTAGTCGTGACATAGTCTCGTACGTTGTCTTCACCAGGGAACTTAGCCATCTCTACGTGGTAGTAAGAGATATCACCAGTTACCGGATTTCTGTAAATCGTATGCGTACCGCGACGGTCTGCTCCGATAGCCCAGAACTTTCTTTCATCACCTTCTACATAGACATATAAACCCAACTTTACGTTAGTAATGTCTTGAATAGGTGACTCTGGATAGTTAGGTTTTTCTTCTTCAGTAGATTGTATTTGCTGTGATTTGGCTTTTGGTTCAGCTGCAACTGGTTCAGCTTCTGGCTGTTCTGGTTGCGCTTTGGCTTCTGGCTTAACTGCAGTTTCTGTCTGAGCAATTGGTTCTGGTTTAGCTTGCGCAGCAACAACCTTAGGTTGTGCTACTTTCTTAGCTGGCAACAAGACTGGAGACTTCTCCAGAACATCACCGAACGCAGATTCAAGCATCAGTTCCAATGCACGAACATCATCTTCTTCAGCTGAATGGCCGATCGTTCTTTGGTAACCATCTCGGACGGTACGGTATTGACCGAACTTGACCAACTCATTTGCCCAACCTTTCATCAAACGAATTGATGCAGGAGTATTTAGACGTTGAGTTGTATCAGAACCATCGAGGACTCTGACCATTGCTTTACCTTCTTCTTCCAGACGTACGTTCTCAAGAGCCTTGATACACATGTCATAGAATAAGCCGAGCTTATTAACCAATCCATCTGTCAGACGCGGAAATGCGTCTTTCAGAATTAGCTTAATCACCTCCATTGAAGGGTAAGGAACGCGAGTCCACATAAAACGCGCACAAAAGGCACGGTCTAGCTTATCAACGTTATAAATACCACGAGCATCACCATTACCAGCTGTTTGACCAGTACAGATCAAACGGAATGAGTCATGCGGGAAGTAAGTTGTGCCTGTATCATCTACCGTAAAAGGTTTGTAATCTGCTACGTCGTGGCATTTAGCGACAACGTTTTCAGCACCTTTATCGATTTCATCAATTACAAGACAGTAACCTACCGATTCAGCATCGTATGCGCGTGGAAGTACACCTTCTTCAAAGAATGTCATCCCATCCTTAACCATCATAGTACCCATTAACTTATCTTCTTTCGAAGATGGAGTTAACGATACTTGTAGCAAAGGAATGTTTAGAACATCGCACACGTAACGTGGCATTTCAGATTTACCGGTACCAGTATCACCATATAAGCCTAAACTTAAATGACGTTCACCAACCAGGTACAATACTGTATCCATCAGAGCACGCTCATCTGGGTAATATATTGCAGGACCTTTACGGCAGTCTGGATGACGATACTTACGTTTCGCAAGAACTTCCTGAGGGTTCCCTTTCCAAAATTCACCAAACAAATCACCAGCATGAAAAAACTCAACTTCCTGCCATAAAGACCGTTTGTTGATTAGTTTGCGCTGTTCCTGAGTGGTATCATTATCAAGGTAAAGCTCGTATAGCTCTTCGTAAGACATGGCTTCGATAGCTATTGGCGTCACATCATGCTTAGAAACAAATTCAGCGTGTGTTTCACCAGTTGTGTTTTCGATTGTATTTACTGCAGCGTTAGTCATTAGTAGCTCCTTAGCTAATTAGTTTTTAAAGGCTACTAATCCCCTTGAGGGAGATTAGTACGCCCTCGAGGGTTTGTTACAGTGAGTTATTTAAACGAAGTTCAGAGATTAAGTGGTTCAAGTGACGTTTAACAACGTCAGCCTTAACGCCGTTGTGATCAAGATAATTCCAGTAAGTAACACTGGTTAACTTATCCTTGAGTTCAAACGTAGAGTCATTACGCATTTCGAACAGCTCGCAAGCTAGTTCAAATGCAAACTCAAGCGTATTGACAATGCGATACTGCAGATTTGGAGCCATGTCCATAGCCTTGTTAATTTCCATAACGTAAGCTTTTGAGTATCTACGCGCTAAATATTCAGCTCGATTTGCAGAATCATCAGCATCCATTCCAGCAACAACGCAACATTTGATAAAACCATCGGTTTGTACAAACTCCATTGCGCTCAAGTAGTCAGGATCTTTAAACGATTTACCGCCCACTCTTTCTAAGTCTTTTTTGACCAGATTAAGTTGAGCAATCGCTATCTCTTTAACATGTTTTTCAGTAAAGGTTACGGTAAAAAGTTCAGCTTCCGGATCGAATTCGCCATTTTTGGCTAATTGAACAGTTGGCCCTCGTTGAAACTCTTTAATCATGTCCTCGCTGTTAACTTCATACTGGAGCGCAAATGCACCATCTTCCGTTTCAGTGAATGTTGATGTAAAAGTTTTTTCCGCACCTAAGATTTGTCCATCACGAACTTGAAGAATTTGACGACTTTTCATGATTACGCCCCCATAAATTGTGGGTTTGAAGCGAACTTGAAGGTGCAGTATTTCTTCACCTCAGCTCTGATCTGAAAACGGTCGCAACGTTCAATAACTCGTGATTTACTGAAGTCTTTTACAAGAACTCCATTATTGTATAGACGGTTTGTGGTTTCATTATAAACGTACATAGTAGCTCCTTAGCTATAGTAACGAAGGACTACTATCCCTTGAGGGGTTAGTAAGTCCCTCATGGGTTGGTTAGATTAAAAATTATTCGTTTAAGTATTTCGTTAATTCGGCTTGAGACTCGGAATATTCAACTCCATCATCTAACGTTTTACCTTCTAGGCCTTCGCTATCCGATTTGATCATAAATCCCGTTTTAGGCCAAAAACCCGTCTCTAAATAGAGAGTGACTTTCTTACCATTATTCTCGAGTGAATTAATTTTTGTGAATTGCTTTGACACTCCGCTAGCATCCTGGAGGTGCTTTACGCAATCAAGGAATACACTGGACATAGGCATTACCCATTACGTGTCATTGCAAGTCTGTCTAGACGTGCGCGTAAACGACGAGAACGAACTGGGTCTTTCTCTGCCATTTGAGTCGCGTGCTTGTAACTAGCCATGCTGCCTCCTTAATTGTGAGTGTAAAAGTTGTGTTCCCCAACAGCAGCATTAGCTACTGCTCCTGCAATATCTTGCAAGACATCTTGAGGATTCATATCGTTATTCAACCAATCTGGTTCTTGAAGAGAACATTCCCCATTACCTTGCGTCATTGCCGCATCAATAATTTCTTGAGGAATGCTCGCTGCTTGAGTAGTCATTTGTGCTTCAGGCTGTTGAACTGGTTGAGTCTGTACCGGCTGTGAGGCTGGTTGAGACACAGGTTGTTCATTTACAACTGGTTGAGTTGTAGTCTGTTCCACAGAGTGCGTTTGAACTGGTTGAGATTGAACTGGTTGCGACTGCACCGGCTGTGAGGCTGGCTGAGACACAGGTTGTTCATTTACAACTGGTTGCGATGCTTTCTGCGGTTGTGACTGATGCTGAACTGGCTGCGACTGTACCGGCTGTGAGGCTGGTTGAGAAGCGGCTGGTTGAGCTTGTGCCGTTGGCGTTGACTGGTTGACTTGAGGTTGTGAAGATTGAGCACTTTGCCCCTTCTGTGGTACACCTCCGCGCTGCTGAAAAGCTCTTAAAGTATTTTCCAAAACACCTTTCATAAGGTCTTGATTGGTAATCATGTCAAGCATTTCAGGGTTATTCATGTAGGCATAGTAAAGACCTACAAGTGCACGATGTTCTCCAGGACGAATTTTAACAATCTTCTTAACGAACAATGTAATTGATGGATGACCATTGTATTGCGTAATCCGCAATTCGCCTTCGACAGTGATTTCATCTCCGCGCTTTATCTTTGCAGCAAAAGCTTTGGATTGTTTTTCACTAAGTAGAACATTAAGCCAGTTAGCAGCTTTGGTTGGAACGCCATCTACCATTGTTGGGTATTCTTGACAGATACCGAACTTGAGACAGCCATTTTGTGTTTTATTTACATTGCCGATTGTTCCGCCAAATGTAGTTGTGTTTTCATTACTGAACATGCCCATAGTCGTAGCTCCTTATTTAGATAGACAACAAGGGAACGACTCCCTTGCAAGGGAATGAAGTTCCCCTGTAGGGTTGGGTGTTTTGATTAATGTTTAAGATTTGTTATCAATTTTTACCTGCCGATGTAGGCCGGGTTCTTCATTGCCGCAGTGAATATCTGCTAAATCACGCCTAATGCTCATGTTTGACCTATGCCAAAATTTGCACGCACGTTAATTTACTAACTATCAGAAAGATGGTGTCACAATGTGACGGAGGTATCTTAAGAGATAGTAAGGGGTGGTTATCTAAAAGCTCTCCTTTTGAAAAGAACGCTTAGGTAATAGATGAACTCCACCTTATAAGAGGTGAAGACCTTCTTTGTTGACATAGCTAAGAGCACTAACTTGAACGCCCTTAGGTATACACCTAGATAATTAGATAACGGATATTTGATATTTCAGCGAGAACTGATTTAGTTTGGATATAGTGAGGAAGCCCGCGCAGAGATTGAAAAACCCTTTTTGGGGACCCTCCCTCTGGCAAGAGAAGTAATTTAAATCGAAGTCGATTGGTTTGGTAGGTGTTCATGATGATTATCTCTTTTCATTTTGGTTCTGTCAACAATCTGAAAGAGAAATACAAGGATAGCCGACCAATGGTCAGCTATCACATGTAATAAGATAGGATTAAAGGATATTCCAAAGTAAACTTAAAATATCCAAGATAATGTTTGCACTCATGGCACATACTCCTTTGCTTAACTAATGAAATGATCGCCAAACATCGCTGTGAGAGATCACCTTAACAAGTTTTAACCTAAACACCTTTTGGGCGGTAGGTCTTAAACAGATTAAAGAATCTGCCAAAGTAGACCTAACAGGTCAAAAATGATGTTCACACTCATGCACAACACTCCTCTTCTTCACACGCAGCTAATAACATCATTTCCTGTAGTTCTGGGGAAATGTCGTTATTTACTGATGGTAATTTTTCAATATTACTTAATTCAACGTCAAAACTTTCTTCATTGCATTGATCTAAAAGAGCCAATGTTTGAGCTTCAGATACATTATGTTCTGTAGATTCGACTTGTTGAACCGGAACAGCTTCCGGTAATTTCGCTTTAGTCGCTCTCTTACGAGGCAACTTGAGCGCCGTAGGTTTAGCTTTTTCTTCCTGTTTAAATGAATCGATCTTCCAGCCTTGCTTGGTCCACACCAACTTAACAAAGCAATTTCTTTGTTGAGCTCGTGTAAGATCAAAGCTAGGTAACTGTGGAAGCTTTTCATTTGCACCAAAAAATTTTACCGGGTCAGGGTAAATATCATAAGGTGTCTTAGCTTGTTTTGGAGGTGTCTCATCTAGAGTTGCAATTTTACTAGCAATTTCAGGAACTCGACTAGCGCGAGAGCTTGAATATAGATAGAAACACAAACTAGCTAAAAATATCCCACCAAATATTAGTGCGTATTGTTCTTCCCAATGCATAATGAAACTCCTAATTAATAATGCTTTTTCCAAGAAAACGCTGAATCAAACAAAGGTACAAACTTCACTATTGGTGCAGTTCTGTACGGAGAAAAAACATAAGTTGGGATGTCTTCCAATGTAGTTTTATCTGTTTCTTTAATTCGACGTGATTTGATTTTTTCTTTGTAGATTGAAATCAGATGTACAAAAGAACCATGTTCTTTTTCTGCCAATTTCCAGCGTGCATAAGCAGCTGTTCCACGAAAAACAAGCACTATCGAGGCAATGATCATTAAGCCAAACAAGAAAATCATAAGTAGCTCCTTAGAGTTTAAAGAGAGACTTATACCCCTTTAGGGGATAAAAGCCCCTCAAGGGTTGGTAGTTGTGTATATTGTTGGGTTGAGCTAATTCAAGAGTACTGAAATAACTTCAATTGAGTTAATGCGTTAAGGTCAGTGCATTTATTACTGAGGTCTCCGGGCCATAGCGGATACTATAAAACTTCATAAAACGAACTCATTGAGCGGTTGAATGAAATTTACTAACTATCAGTTGATTGATGTCGCGATGCGACAAGAATCTCAAGGGAGATAGTGAGGGTGGTATACGTAAGTACTCTCGAAGGAAAGTACTTACGTATAAACTAGTTGAAAATATTTTGGTACAGCTAGGAAGCCCGCGCAGAGATTCGAAAACCCATATCTGGGACATCCCTCTGGCTAGATTAGTTTTTTAGGAAAGAGTCCGATTGCAGTATCGGACGAACGCTCTGAAGTATAAACCACAGGTACACTTTAACGCAAACAATTAACTGCGCATTTCTGCTAATGATGACAAGAAAAAGGTTGATGTCGATCAAGCTCTTCCTCATCATCTTAAACAGTTTTACTTTGTATAGTTATCGATAGCAAGTTTGATTGTTCGCTCTATATCAGTGTTCGACTCAGGCTTATGCTCTGAAAGCAATGCACCCAACTTCGGATAGAACTCATATAACTTTACTATCGCGTCTTCTTCGCCAGTCATTTCAATCCATAGTCTTTCTGCTATGGGAACCACTTCCTCATATAGATGCTCAAGCAGTTCATAATGACCACCTATTGCCATGTCCTCTGATAACTCCGAAGGATTGTTAATTCCTTCTACAAGATAAACTAGTGAAAGTGCATAGTTTTTGTGGTCGGTAGTTGTAAGTGTCATATTGATTCCTTTTATGTAATACGAAAGGAACCAGCCCCATGAAGGGAAAGCCTGGTTCCCCATGGGTTTAGTTTTTGATTTAGGTTATTAGGTGGTAGTGATGGAAAACTTCTCTCCAAGCGAACTGTCGATAACTAATGTTTGAGAACTCAAATCTACTTGTGAGAATATTATTTCGTCAAACGTTATTGCATAGCTATACGAACCAATCCATAAGGTTATAGAAGTATTTCCAATCTCAACCTCCGTTACGTTGTTACCGTTAAGTATAACTTCGTCTTGAGGCACTTGAGATAAGACTTCTTCAATAAATGCATACGATGTAGCGGCATCAGAATAAGCAAATGGTCTAGAATCCTTTTCTATGAACCCACCAATTGCCGAGAGAATTTTATTACCTTTTAAGGCAATAAGATCTTCGCCTTTTAGCGTTCTAATATATTGGATTTTCGAAACCTCTGGAGTCGGGATAGTCGTAAATACTGGTAGACCATCTTCCTCCTCTCGTATCTGTACCGCTAGTTGTTCCGCCTGACTCACTAACTCATTGGCACGAGTTAGCATTTCGCTTTGTTTGTTGGTATCAATCAGTTCGAACTCTCCACTGGACATTTCCAGAAAGGTTCTCACAGCTAATGAACCCGCACCAAAGTCCTGGTCAATTATGCCAATTATGTCACCACAGGTTTTGTCTTCATAACCCGCATGTACTCGAATGCCTAGTTCGCTTATAAGTGCGTCCTTAGGGCTAGCTCCTACTTTGCGGTAGGCGTTGTAATTCGCTTGCGGGTCACCTTCATTTAGCGTTTCCTGCAAAGCTGAAATCATCGCTGCCTGACAGATTAGATCTTTGTTTTCAAATGAAATCATGTTGCTTTCCTTGTTTGCAGCAATACATCCGGCGTTCGGCCAGATGTATTACCACCACTGGTTAATTTTAAATAAAAGAATTAGACATTTAGTTCAGTAAAGCCAAATAAATCAACAAAGTTATATGCACCATTAATGACAAGAATATCTCCGACACTCATTGACGTATGGGACAACCCTTTGCTTGAGATCAATTCTCGCGCTTCACCTTTTGGTGAATAGTTCATTGCCTGTAGAGCATGGAATAACTCCTCTTTATCAGAGTTTGTTTGAATTACCCCTAACTCTTCATAGGTTTCATCGACAAAACTCTTATCAAAAACTATTCCGCGTTCTTTTGCAAAGGAATGTCCCATGCTTAAGTTTAATCGCGTTGTAGAATTCTCAGTTTTGACGTATAGAACTTTCACCTCCGCACCGTTTTCAGTGATTAGATCAGTGATTACTGGTAGGTCTTTCAAATTCATTGTGTTCTCCTAATTACTGTAATTTAGAGAACTACCCCTCAACCAAGGCAAGTAGTTCCCCGGCAGGGTTATTAAATAATTTTCCAATGGTAGTCTTCTTCAAAGGCCGACTTGTCTGCATGTAACGCTGAACCACAAGGTTCAAGCTTCACTGAATTAGACTTCATCGTTGCTTCGTTGAAAAGGTTTGGTTCACTCCAACTCTCAGTACATTCATCATAAAAGAGTTCGACAACACGATTATATTTTAAGCTTGTAGCATAAAATTTCATGTAACTTATCCTTTTGGCACTCGATTAAAGAATCTTCCAAAGATATGTTTCTTCCTCTGGATAGTAATCTCCAACTGCTACTTCAACATCAGGCTCAAGCTCAAAAGAGCCATTTTTAGCTTCACCCTCGTTGAAAGCGTACCAAGCCATGTGAGCACAAAAATCAAATCCCATTCCTGGTCTTTTAAGGCCTGCCTTTGCAAGTTTTTCCCCTTCAATTTTATCGTCACAATTTACGCCTGGATAAAGCTGGCCTGCACCGCACGAAACGGTATTGTCAGATGCATTCAAAGTGAATACTCCCTTTTTACCGTTAGGATCTGTTACTTCAATTTCAAAATAGCCCTCTATGCACTCAACAAGACAGGATTCTAAATTTAGTTTTACTGGAAGATAGTTTTGGGCCCAAGTATTGCGTGGAAACTCAAAGCCATGCTTTTCGTTAAACCAAATGGATTCGGTTTCATTAAGTGTTAGTTTGACTATTTCATTTTCGATTAGGTTTGTTGCGAAGAATTTCATAAGGTAGTCCTTATTGCTTGTGTAAAGAGATCTACCACCCAAAGGGATAAGTAGGTCCCTAATGGGTTAAAAATACTTCTGCAGAAGTTATTAGTGTTTGTAACTATCAATTGCCATATCAATCACAGCATCCCATTCAGACATAGAGCCTGGAGTTTGCTGGATGATCAGATTTGGCAATGAGTTTTGGTAATATTGGTATAAACACGTTGAATATGGCTGATCGCGGCAGAACTCTGACCATTTTTCTTCAGAGGACGGAATTACCTTATCCAATAGAAAAACAGTTAATTCAAAGTCACCTTCGAAATTAAGAGCATCTGCTAAACCGACGGTCAAATCATTATCTATTGCTACTACTTCCAAACCGGAAAGTAAGAAAGCCAGAGCCAGTGCATTACCTTTTGTACATTGTTGTTCTGTCCACGACATTAGTTTTCCCTCGTTAGTAATGAAAGACCAATGCCCCATAGGGCGATAAGTCCCCCATGGGTTAGTGAATTAAAACATTTTGTTTTTTATTTAAGCTAAATTTACTAGTTAGCTCATTACTAGAGTTCTCATTTCCACAGTGAGTATCTGTAAAATCACGCCTAATACGATTGTTCAGCCTTTGCTAAATTCCGTACGCACGTTGATTTACTGACTATCAGTAAGAAATTGTCACTAAGTGACAGGTTATCTTAGAAGACAGTAGGGGTTGGTTACCTAAAAGCTCTCTTTGAAAGCTCTTAGGTAATTGCCCGGGTTACCAGGCAAATTCACGGTAGCGGCACTGATTATCAGCGCCGGTAACCGGTAGTGTAATTTATAGGTATTGAATGCGACGTCTACCGAAGTCAGTAAACAAATCGCACCACAATGGATGATGAGCAACACTCTCGAACATCGGAGCAAATGAGCCTTTCTCTGTAATCTGATCGACAAGATCAACGACCGAGATGATATCTTCAACCGGTATTTCCACCAGCTTTTGATATGTACGCTCTGATGTGTCGCCATGTACAGTCTCAAGAGTTGGGTCTATGTATTTACCATCAACTTTCAACCATGCATGTGCTATCGGTAATGGAATGGATGCCAAGTAGGTTACACCTAGTACGTATGTTGCATCAAGGCAATGTGCCAATTGAAAGCAATTGTCATAGCAAGCCTTAACCTTCACCAGAGAACTAGCAAGATTTTTAACCTGTTCTGACATTTCTGTCATTTCAATACTACACAGATTCCCACTTACAATACCGAATTCACGTTCAGCAATCTCGACAAGTGACAGGTCGTTCATATCACGCTCCATAGACGCTTTCGCGACTGAGTGAAACAAGCTTTTTACGAGCTCTCTTCATCGTCAGTTCCATTACGGCGTTTTTACCGCCCTCATAGAATCGTTGCAACCTTTCCCAACTGGCAGGACCGGAGCATTTATCGGCAACTTGAAATGCGCAACAACGAACATTATCGTCATCAAGCAATGTCATTAGTTGATCAATCAGCTGTTGAGAATCAGTTATTAAAGAAAAGTCGATAGGCAATTCATTCAGCATTGCATCAGCTTTGTCTCTTTTCAACTCCTTGAAGGTTGTTTCTTCAAAACCATCAATTAAGAAGCACCGAGCATTTTTATCGTCAATATAATTAAGGATGTATAACGGATTTATGCCTCGCTTAAGGGGCACAATCGCTGTTCCACTATCTCTTAAAAGCCAAATATAACGACAATTGCCGTACTTTCTGATTATGTCAAAGTCGCATTTTAAATCGTCTTTGTGTAACCGAGGTAGATTTACGGCATTTGCTTGGTTTTTCATACTTTGGATTAAATTGTTTAATGTAGACATATTGTAGTCTCCTTGAGCTAATCATTAGAGAACTACTCCCCTCACGGGAAAGCAGTTCCCGGTAGGGTTGAATTAATAAATGGTTAACCGAATAGTGGGCCGCCAAGAAGCGTATCTACTGACTTATCGAAGCCATCATTGAAATAGTTATGAATCTTTTCCATTTCAGGATACTTCTGCACCATGTTATCTACGATTACCTCTATTTTTTCTAAGGTATCCGCAAATTCAATGCGATTGCCAGCCGCGACTTCTTGAACAGCTTTTATGTAGGTAGCGTATTGATCTGCCGCCTTGCATAATTCTTTTTCGTAACCACTTAGTTCAAAGTACTGAGCCATATGACCACGGAGATCGTCTGGCAAGGTACTGATTATTGCTTTTTGAGCTTTATCCTCAATCACTGCGTATGCTGCAGCCATTTCAGGTGTCGCATTTTTGACCAAACTGGATATATCCTGACTAACCGTCTCCTGCAGATCATGCAATAAACCGTGAGCCATCATGCGTAAAACATCGACATTTCTTCCATTATCTCGAGCTAGGTGACCAGCCATTAATGAGATAATCGAAACGACATATCCGTGCTCCAAAAGATTATCTGACATTTTTGTTCGCATAAGCGGCCAGCGTTGGATTAATCCTTGGCGCATAGCTAGAGCAAGAAAGCCTGAAGCATTTGGGTTTGTTGTTAATGAGTTCATCTTTAGGTCCTCTTAGGGTAATTATAAGTGGACACTACCCGGATGGTAATGCCCTATCCGGGTTAGAACTGACAATTCTGAGCAAGTAATTCCGCTACAGCATTATCGTATTTATCGCCAGTGAACACGTCTTCCGACTGTTGTTCCTCTGACCAAACTTCAAGTAGGCCGTAATCCCATTCCGCATAACCAAACAGTCCGACTGTAGTTTCAAAAACCACCGCTAGTTTTTCATGGTTATACGGGCATTCATAGAGCCTAAACGATACAACTGAATGACCTTCTCTACCTGCGCTTTCTCCAACTAGGGACCAAGACTGGTAGTGTGAGTCTTTTAACTGTCGAGTAAATTGCACTCGAGAGAAAAAGTACCCACCTAGAAGGCCAGTTTCTATTTGCAACATACTGGCAACAGACGTTAGATCAACATGCAATGCATAATTGAATTTGTCTATTTGATCATTCATATCCTGCTCATGTTTATCGCATGATGAGTTCAGCCATAGAGACTTAAAAGAAGTGACAAATTGTTCTTTTAGCCACCCTCGCTGACAAACCTTACTTGCGGTATTTAGCAGACTATTTTGAAATACAGGAACGACATTTAACATGCTACTGTCCCCTCATCAAAACCAAGTACCTGTTCAGGAAAGATATTGCTTAGGACGTTCATCACTGAGCGTACAGCTTGCGTTATTTTCACTTCAAGCTTTTGCTCTTGGTAAAAATCTACTGCTATTTGCTCCGCGCCTATTTCATCTTTAGCAACAACATAACGGTACAATGTATCCGTAAAGCCCAAACCAACAGCATGTACAGTTTGTTCTAGCACTACTGTTACGAAATAGCCTTGGTAACCAGATTTTAGTTGACGATTCATTGTCATAGTAAGCTCCTAAATTTGCTTTTTAGAGCCACTACTTCCCTATCGGGGTAAGTAATGGCCCCTTAGGGTTTTGTTTAGTATTGATTTGTATCTACGATTGGAAGAATGATTGATTTTCGATTACATCTGGACTGATGAGAGATTTCTCAAATATGTCTCGAGCATAACCGGCAACTGGATACTTGTCATTTTCATAACTCTGCATCAATGTTGCTTTTCGTAACTCACCCTTCTTGCGCTTAATGGCATCAAGCTGTTTTTGCAGTTCTGCTTCTTCACTTGCTAACTGCTCCCATTCAGGAGTATTAAGAAGTTGGTTCTCCGCAAAACTAACCAATTGAGTCGTAAAAAGATGACTTATGGTATTTAGCTCTTTACTATTGAATCGCTCAGCGTATTGATTAAGTTCAATAGTGAGTAATTCGCTGGCATAAACCGAAAGATCAATATCGAAAAAACGAAGCTTGGCTTCATTATCGATCACCTTCCGCTTATCGATGCTACGAGCTCTGCCGTAATGTGCATCTGTAAAGAACTCAACTTTTCCAACCAGAAAGCCATCTTCCAACCATGTTGTTAAACGTGATTGGATATCAGCTTCCTTGCGATGTGCAAAGGAAAAATCCTTTTGTCCACGATAGATACTATCTAGACACGTTTGTTTCGGTTGTGTAAAGCCCGCCACACCGAGTTCATTCAACACTTCTTTACTGATTTCAGTTTTGAAAGTGAAGACGATTCTGAAGCGAGAGAGCTTACTATCACCTATAGCCATAGGAGTGATGTTGTTATCAGAGACAAATATTGATTTATTAATATTTGCATTAACAACCACTTCTTTAAGACCAAATTTACGTTTTTCGATTGCGATTAAATTAGACATTTTTTCTCCAAAAATCGGCAAGATCAAGAAGCCGGTAAACCTCAGCAAATTGACCTCAAGATTAAATTTCCCAAACTACCAGACACGGTCAGAAGATAATCCGAAACCGTTGTTACTCATTAATATTCAAGATCCAAAGAAGGACGACGAATACAAACTTCAATCCCTTCGGCTTGAATAAGCTTTTTCACTTGTGCAATTGTCTCTGTCATACCAGTTGCGTTTCCATACACACTCACCTCCCAATGAAGCGGTCGTAAACACAGTGATATCCATGAAACCTTGCGGTTGTTTCCAAAGCTTGTTTGTAAACATTGATGGATGAAACGACGGGTTCTGATTGATTTTGCCATGATATAGCTCCTAATTACTTTTCAATAAAGGGAACTATCCCTACAAGGGATTAGCTCCCCTGCTAGGGTTGGTATATTTACTTAATGCATTGATGGATTAATCATTGCCTTATCGACAACGGCCATCACTACTTCAGTCTGATTTGTTGCCAAATCGGTTTGGTTGATTGCCTTTTCACACAGATCGAGCGCTCGGTTGGTGTCCTTAACGGCCTCCATTGCATCCCGGTTTGTCTCTCTGAGTAATTGGAGAACTTCAAAGAAAAGATCTTTTTGTTCCTGCGTTGGGTTGGTTGACAAAAAATTACGTGCTACGTCGGCAACAGTTTTAACTGACTTTGACGGTGGCACGCATCGATTTGTACAAATACCATCTACACACATTTTACACATTGCCTAACCCCTCACACTTCTGACAGACGATGAGTGTTTTCACCGTCACACTTAACAATCATCACCGGGATCAGACTTAATCGTCTTAACTCTCGGTGAAGCTCATATGCCCATGGTTCAACAATGACCCTAACTCCGCGAGAGATAGACCATGCTGCATTATCCACTGTTTCATTCAGGTTGAGATTTAGAACTACATCCTTTGCCAGACTTAGTATGTTGGCTTGAATTAACTGGGCTACTTCCTTGGCCGAACCTGTTTTAATCAACTCCTTACAGTTAGCAAAGTAATCGACAAGTCCAGTTGGGGTTGCGTACGAAGGCTCGACAATATTTTCTCCGGGGAGAACTTTGTCGATATTCGATGTCAGTGCGTTAATCGCATATCGTTTTTGGTTACGAGCCATTTGAAAGGTCTCGTTACGTTTACGTTTCTTAGCTTCTAACACGGTAATGTGATTGCGGTCTTTTACAATGAAACCAGCTGGCCCATTAGTAAAATACCACTCACCTTTCGAGTTATTTGCCGATGTTATATATCCCACAAACAGATAGCCAGGCGCTTGGTATTTCACCTTGTATCCGCAGTATAATGGTTCAATATTTGTTGTCATATGTAGCTCCTAATTCATAAAAAGTGAGGAACTACCCCCTATCGGGAAGTGAGTTCCCCGATTGGGTTTTAGTTTTTGACGCGTAATTGCTTATGTAATTTAATGAAGCGAGACTTGATGTGTGTAACATCAGCTTTTGCTTCATCGACCAAATAATAAGCGTTATTGCCGATAAGAGCATTCCAGGTAACCAGATCAGCCGTTATACGTTCTGGCATATGAAAGAATTCAATGTCAGAATGAAGATTGTACTGACATGGAGGCATACACCCGTAACGCCACCAGTAGGTTTCTTCAGAGATTTCTCCCTGTTCTTCCTTACGCTTTTCAAGCTTTTCTGCAGTCTTATTATTAAATTCTGCTTCTGACCAGACAACAATATTGTCTTCACCAGCTTCTGATTTTAGATAAGACAGATACACATCCACGGGCAGGTCAGAACCAGCACGAACCCCATCACCATTAAGAACCGTATTTGAAGTGTAACCAGCGACCTCTATTCCATCTTCACGATGGTAAGTATAGGTTTGCATACAGCCATACTTCTCAAATGATTCCAGGTTAACGATGTAGCGTGTTTCTTGATTGTTTGTTGATTGTGCAGTATTCATTTTGTAGCTCCTTAATAAAAGGAACTATCACCCTATGAGGGCGATAATTCCCTCAGAGGGTTGTGATTGATTAATTGAATTTAGCTTCAGCTAAAGCGAAAAAGCGATCAAGAATATGATTCATATCAGCGCTTGCTTCATCTATTAGCGTAAAAGCTTCATCTCCCATTAATGCATACCAATTGACTAGATCTCCTGAAACTCGAGTCATCACATGAAAAAACCGGTATTTATCCAAGGTTCTTTCACGGCAAGGTGGCAAGCATTCATATTGCTCCCAGAAGGTCGCAACAGGAATTTCTTTCGCCTCTTGTTTTAATGACTCCATACGTTCTGCAACTTTTGCGTTGAGCGTATCTTCATCCCAGATTTCAAGCGCACGTTTAGGCTCCATATTGTTGCGGTGCATAACGTAAGCATGTACTGGTAGGTCTTTGCCAAAAGGTTCAGTATCGCCATGAAGAACAACATCAGAGGTTGAGCAAACCAACTCACGACCTTTTTCGAGGTATGTTTGATTTACGATTGAACCGAATTCTGCGAAGTATTTAGGGTCAACTATATAGCGAGGTTTGAAAGCTTCTGAAGTGATTGATTGAGTTGTCATTATGTAGCTCCAATTTGAAAGTTAATAAAGGAACTACATCCCAACAAAGGGAGAATATAGCTCCCAGAGAGGGTTAGTTTTTAATGGTTTAGTATCAATTTTTTCCTGCCGATGTAGGCCGGGTTCTTCATTGCCGCAGTGAATATCTGCTAAATCACGCCTAATGCTCATGTTTGACCTATGCCAAAATTTGCACGCACGTTAATTTACTAACTATCA
>WJXF01000119.1_pt1 | contig 18735 bp, 19 predicted proteins | sample 9263211 | NCBI WGS metagenome assembly WJXF01 (sample SAMN12697362, study PRJNA563984) | aquatic metagenome | isolation source: water sample from a prawn hatchery tank treated with erythromycin, plated on... | place: Australia | collected 2018-10-17
TAGATCTGCATCCCCTATAATCATTGCCCTACACGGCCCCTTAGCTCAGTGGTTAGAGCAGTCGACTCATAATCGATTGGTCCGCAGTTCAAGTCTGCGAGGGGCCACCACTCTCTCTTCCGTATATGTCCACCACGTTCCACAACCCCTTTTAAAATCTATACTTTCCATAGTTTTATTGTCCGTATTGCGCCACAGCCATCTTTTACCATCCACGATTTAATGTACCATCTAATGTACCAACCGTTAGATATGACCAAAATCGTTGGTACAATGGAGGGATGAATCATGCCTAGAACCACATCAAGCCTGACTAACACTCAAGTCAAACAAGCTAAAAGTGCCGACAAGGAATACACCTTATCGGACGGTGATGGATTACAGCTTAGAATCAGACCTACTGGTGTAAAGCTGTGGATATTGAAGTATACCCACCCTGTTACCAAAAAGAGGACAAACTTCGGCTTAGGCTCATACCCAAGCGTCTCATTAGCTGATGCTCGCAAGAAACGAGAAGATGCTAAGAAGCTTCTTGCTAACGGTATCGATCCTAAACAGTATAAAAGCGACAACCTCAAACGAGAACAAGAAGCATTATCAAATACTTTCCAGAAGTTTGCAGATAAATGGCTTGAGTTAAAGAGACAGAATGTAAAGCCTGAAACAGCAGACAAAGCTTATCAATGTCTCAATAAGCACATCCTACCTAAACTGGGCCACGTTACTATCACCGAGATTAAGCCTCGACAAGTCTATGAGATACTTGAGCCAGTCAAAGCTCAAGGGACTCTAGAAACCGTCAAACGCCTATGCCGGATAATCAACGAGGTAATGCGCTTAGCTGTAGCCAGCGGTGCTATCGAGGTGAATTACCTAAGTGACATAACCAAGCTGTTCCCAGCACCAAAATCTTAGAATATGGCAACCATTAAACCGGAAGAATTACCCGAGTTAATGCGCAATCTTGGCGACGCGAAAATCACAGATACAATAAGGTGCTTATTGGAATGGCAACTCCACACCATGACTCGCCCGATAGAAGCAGCGACAACTCGTTGGGCTGATATCGACCTAGAAAATGAAGTTTGGGTTGTTCCTGCTGAGCGCATGAAAATGAAAAAGCCTCACACAATCCCGCTGACACCACAAACACTCGCCATTTTAGGTAAGATGGAAAAGATCAGCGGGCACAGGGAGTACGTATTCCCTAGCCACAGGAATCCAAACAGCCATGTAAATAGCCAGTCCGCGAATATGGCGCTAAAGCGTATGGGGTTTGAGGGTAGGCTTGTTTCTCACGGTTTAAGGGCATTGGCGAGTACTACGCTTAACGAGCAGAGCTTTGATCCTGACGTTATTGAGGCTGCACTTGCACATATCGATAGAAATGAGGTTAGGAGGGCCTACAACCGAGCTGAGTACCTAGAGCAACGGCGTAAGCTAATGTGCTGGTGGAGTCAGCATATAGTAGACGCTGCCGAGGGCAACGTCTCTATTGCGGGGCAAAAAGGTTTGAAGCTAGTTGGATAGCAGTTCCTTACCTACGGACAATCAATAATTAAAGAGGCCTAACTAAATCGTTGGTTAGGCCTATCATTTATATTGTTTAGAATAAAGCTCCCAGTACTGCACTTTGAAATTCCTGTGTGCAAACTCTAGCCTTAATACTGTCTAGCTCTAGCTGAAGTGTGGCATCATCAAGTTCATGGCTAACCTTCTCTAGTTCTTCAAGTTCAGTTTTGAAAATATCAATCTGAATTTTTCTTGCTCCGTTGAGAAGCTCTAAATTCAGAACACGAAGCGTTTCTTTAGCCTTTGTTTCATTTGCAGCAGTTAGACCCGATTTTACTTTGATGACCCCAGTATCAAGAAAGTGGAAGAAAAGCAAAGGATCGTCCACATCGGGTTTTAAGATATTGCACGGGTCATATTGGCCGGGACCATTCTTTCCTTCACGATCTTTATAGTGACCACAAGTATCACCACTGCGTAGTCCGCAGCTACCAAACAAATTAGTCCACTCAAAAGTTAAATGCTTATAAGGTGTCGAACCATCCGCCTTTTTCCCCTTGTGAAAAAAATGTTCGATATGTCCATTGCCAGATACTGCCACTGATTCGCAATAAGCACAAAAGCCATTTTGCATTATGCTTAACTTGTTCCATATATCAGTCCTACAAGCAGAATCTGGGCTACTTTTAGTCCATTTTTGAGTATTGTGATCGTAGCTAGATAGGCCATTCGGCTCAGGCATTGGTCTAGTCAACTTTCTCATTGTCAACTACCCTTTATTTCCCAACCGAGTTTTCATGTTGTATATCCTAACCTGACTTTCGCAATCAACAACTACAGGGTGTTTTTCACCAAAATGCTCTTTTATCTTTGCAAAAGTTGACTGTCGCATCGCTTCATTGTTTTCTTGAAGGTATTTAGAAAAGTCTGAAAGCCAAATAGCTTCTTCAAGCTTCTCAGGAACAGAGTTTGTGCCCATAATTCGAGCTAGGATACTAGCACTCGTAACCCCCTTAGTTTGAAACACTGGTATATTGACAGTTGGGGAGCCATTCTTATCAAGACAAATTTGGCGAATGCATTTATGGTCAACAGTCGATAGCACTTGAGGGCTATGCGTTGTAACTATAAATTGCAATCCTGGAAAGGTATTTTGAAGGCCAATTATGATTTCCTGTTGCCACTTAGGGTGAAGATGTAACTCTATCTCGTCGATAACCACAATACCATGACCATGCAAAGGCTTCTCTGCATCAGGGTTAAGAGTTACCAGTCTTCGTGCTAAATCTCCCGTCAATGCAACCAGCATCTTTTGTCCTTGTGACAATTGAGCGATATTAACCTTATTGCCAAAGTTTTCCAGTAATATTCTGGGCTTACCTAAGCTACGATCCACTTCAAGGTTTTTTACGTCTGGCACCAACGTTTCAATCGCCTCATTTACGAAATTTAAATGCCTCTGATGCTTAGACGGCATTTTTGAGCTAAGCTTCTCAGCAAGCTGCGTTTTGATTAAATTTAGCCTTGCTACAAATGGGTCATCGTCTTTTGGCTGCTTACCTTGATATACATCGTCAATGGTTGACTGTAATGTTTTTATCTGCTCTTTCAGCTCTTTAACTTCCTTCGAATCTTCCCCTTCTGCTAAATTGACCAACTCGATGTATAGTTTGGAAAAGTCATCTAACTTACCACTACCTTTTAAGGCATCTTTAAGGGCTACGTAGCGGCTGCTATCGCCATCACCAGAAGCTTTTTCTGCAATGGATGTTTTCAGTTCGAAATCTGAACGTTCAACGGAATAGTAAGCTAGAAGAGGAAGTGTAATAGATTGGTTTTCTGCCGTATTTCTGTATATAGCACCAAACTGCTTAATAACATTAACATCATTGGATTTGCTTCCTGAGTAGCCTTGAACGGGTAAAGCCAATGATGCTTCAAACGTATTAGCCTGATCTAATTGAAAGTTACAAGTTAGCTCAGCATAATCGGTCGCGTTAACATTAATATCACTTAACTTGATAAAGTTACCATTTACAGAATCTCTTTCTAAGTTGTTATTAAACCATGAAAAAACATTAGAGAGAGCATCAGCGAAACTTGTTTTTCCAGCACCATTGTCACCAATAATTACCGTTAAGCTATCGTCAAAATCAATTTGTAGATCATTAAACCTTCTAAAGTTAGATAAGGATAAGGAACTTAATCGAAACACCTTGCCAATCAATGACTCCTCAAGTAAATCAAAATAATCCTGAGCCAACTCATCGCTTTGTTCTACATACTTACCTTTCTGGTAGTTTTCATACAGCTGATACTGCGAGAGAAGCGTTCCCTTCTCTGCATTTTCAACTAACGCTCGAATAGCTCTACTTTGTACTTTTCGTTGCTTGGCCATTTGCTCCCTCAATGATTTGAGTAACTAATTCGACAGTATATTTTTTCTTCAATGATTGTAAAAACATCGGTTCTACATGCTTGGCAAACGCAAGGAGACCTTTTAAGTGCGCCCTGTCATCATCACTTAAACGCCCCAGTTGCACCTGATGTACTAGATGTTTAATGTACCTTTTACGCTTCCTACCCAAAGAAAGCGAACCATTATTATTTAAAGTAATACCAGTGACATGCCTATTATGGGCTTTAGATGAAAAACGTGTTTTCTTCTTGTTGATCTTAATAGAATTCCCAAACATTTCGCTTAGAAGCCTTTCAACAAGACGGGGGAGCTCGAATAAAGCCCCATTTTTCTTTGTTGAAAATGTTAAGTCATCCGCATAGCGCGTATAAACAATACCTTTTTCACTGCAAATTTTGCTTATCGAGCAATCAAAAAGATACATAAAAAAATTGGACATAATAGGAGAGCTAGGGGCACCAATACTGAGAACTAAAGTACGCCCAGTTGTTTTACTCGGGCACCAAAAAAGCAATTGTTCCAGTGTTTTTTGATCTTCTAAAGAAGGAAGAGTTTGTATCGACTGCCACACCTTCCAAAATAGCTCAGTCGTAATTGAGTTAAAAAAGTTTTCTAAGTCCAGCTTAAGTAGGTAAGGGTTGTTTTTATGCGCAACAGCATTTTGCTTTATGCTTCTTCCTGTCCTATAAGCCATTGCAGCCTCATGAACAGGTAGCTGTTGAAGCTCTATGTACTTTCGCTGATACTCTTTTAGTTCTTTTGATGGCTGAGCTATTGTGCGGTGGCCTGAAGTACGCTTAGGAATTGTATATACTTTGTATTTTTTAGGAGCATTTAATAGGAAGCGAGAGATTTCAGATTCACTCTTGCTCAACTCTTGCGCTAACTGCTGAATCAAAGTCATTATCATTCCCTGTAAGAAGCCCAAGGGAAGTCCCTTGGGCTAAACTCTTTACTAGAGGAAGCGATAGGTTCGCAACCAGATTGACGAACGGAGTGAGGAGATCTGGTTGCGAACCTATCGCAACCATAAAACCGTTCAATAAATTAGAGTCTGGCTAAACACCCGACTAGACAAGTATGTCCTAAGCTAAAGAGTGTATCCATTATAAAACAAGTCAGTAGCAGTATTCAAATGTGCTTAAGTAAGCAATGTCATCGCAATCACAGGGTTGTAAAATTAGAGCAACTCTTTCACTGTACCTTATTTCCGTTGTGTAATTTTCTCTAGAATCCACTCTTGTATATCCGCCTCACTCCACATCACCGAACGTCCACCAATCGACACGCTCTTCGGAAAATGCCCCTCGTCCATAAACTTGTAAATGCTCGAACGTCTAAGCCCAGTCTGGTGTATCACTTCTTTTAGGGTCAATAAATACATGGTTTGCTCCTTTTGTTATTCGCACTCAAAAGAAGAGCCAGCCATGTATTTTTTGTCCGTACGGTTCTATTGCCGTCTATGACGGCATAAATAGCGCACCACCGACTACTGCCAGTGATGCTCTATCTCAAAAGTACGATACATACATCTGCATGCCGTCTCTGGAGGCAACGGCTTCCCGCACCCATTGCTGAACCTCGCTTTCAACCCAAGCTACTGCGCTACCACCCAGTGGTACATTACGCGGGAACTTCCCTGCGTTGATGTACTTATAGATACACGAACGGCTAAGCCCTGTGGTTTCCATAACTTCTTGTAATCTAATCAATCTCATGGTGTGACTCCTGACAATTATCTGCACTCATGAGAAGAGGCATACGCGTATTTTTTATCCGTATCCATCCATAGGCGTCTTTTCTGCAATATGAATGTGTTTGATTCGATTGAAAAAAATCTCACACACATATTACTCAGGTGAATCAACAACGATTAACACCAGAGGAGCCATGTATGGACATCACAAGCCACCAGACCTACTCGTTTGACGGTCCGGTATCAGCGCATCAAGTTTTAGAGAAAGCAGCGGAGATCATCGCAGAACGTTACTTGCGAGGTGATGCATTCTGCTCACCACAAGCAACAAAGGACTTCGTTAAGTTCAAGCTAGGTGGTTATGAACGGGAGGTATTCTCGGTTCTGTACCTCGACAGCCAGCACAGGCTCATTGAGTATGAAGAGTTATTCTTCGGGACGATAAACGCAGCCAGCGTTTACCCTAGAGAGGTTGCGAAGTCGAGCTTGAAGCACAATTCAGCCGCAGTAATATTCGCCCACAACCATCCATCAGGCGATCCAAGCCCCTCAGTATCAGATAAGCAAATCACACAGCGCCTCAAAGAAGCATTGGCGCTACTCGACATCAATGTCCTAGACCACATTGTCGTAGGCGAGAGCACCGTTTCCCTTGCTGAACAAGGATGGCTTTAACCACAGATATAAGCCACTAAAACGCTATTGGACAGGTATTGCCGCACCAATCGATACGATATGCATCACTGCTACTTAAACGATGCTACCCCTTGATTACTCGCCATGACAACAAGTTATAAACCAACTACTACAGAGCAGTTGTCTTTGGCCTTTGAACTGTATAACCGCATCCCCAAGGGTAGAAAAGTTACCGCCAAGCAGCTACAAACTGAGCTTGCGATAGCTGGTATTGAACGTGATATTCGTACCATCCAGCGTAACCTTGATGTCGTAGTACAGTATCTAGGTGTAGACAAAGATGCTCGAAATAAGCCGTACGGATACAGCCGCAGGATCGGTGAGCAAATCATCCTTGCTCCGCGGGAGTTGACCTTGCTTCAACTGGCTAAGTCAGCTCTAGTGCAGCAACTGCCATCATCACTAGAACACGCTATTGAATCCGCATTTGGCTTTATCTTAGATCAGCCACGTTCTTATACGGGCGCACAACCACCACAAGGAGGACAAATAAAAGTAAGAGCTACTAATGAGAGTATTGCCAAACCAGAATACATAACGGCACTCTTTGAGCCTATCGCAGTTGCTCTTACCCATCAAAAGCAGATTAGCCTCACGCTACAAGACGGCGAATCGATAGAACAGGTATCTCCCGTAGGGTTAATCACAGCCTATAACGAGTTCTATCTGGTCTACCAAAACACCTATAACGAGTACGACGACCTACCAATCAAAGACATCACGCACTTAAAAGTACTGACCTTTCATTTTGACTACCCGTCAGACTTTAAACTGAGTGAATACCGACTCAAGTCGAAAGCGGTTAACTGCTCCTTTGCAAACCCCGCCAGCACTATAAATATCAGGCAGTAATTCTATCGGTCAGGTATTGCCTTACGCGATGATACTGTATCCCCGTTTCAAAAATTGACGGAATCATAGGGCACTTACTCCCTTTCATGTTCTGTCGAACCATAGCGTTACTTATTGAGATCATCACTGGCGCACGAACCCTGTTAACTCCATTGGGCTTGTGTATAAGGCAGAAACAGTGACCTCATGACGTTACGCCATTTTTGCCTGCTAGCTACTGGTAGAAATGTTGAGGAGGACGGCCGCCTCCTCAGTATGGTCTAGCGGGAATAAACACGCCTGAAACCTATATTATCTAAGAAAAAACGTCTTTTTTGCCATTCTCTCCCACCTGACTTTTCGTCGACTCGTTATGCATCCAACACAAACAACCTTACGGAGAAGATCCATGAATACACGTATTATCAAAGCAATTACCCTACTCGCTCTACCACTATCGCTTAGCGTATTTGCCGATACAGCTATCACCAACGTCAGTATTGATACTATTAAGCAGACCATGACACCAGAACAGATTCGTCACTCACTGGATAACTGGAAAGCAAATGAGATGACACAGATCGAGGCTAAAGCGCAAGCAATGTCAGACAGAGCACCAATAGAGGCTAGACGTGAGTTAGCTAAGGCTCAGATTGAACAGGAGTATAGCCGTATTTCACACAGATTAGGCTTAGAGTTGCTCTAATTTAAACGTAGAGGGGAACTTTTCCCCTCTATTCACACGACACTTGATTTCTAGCTGCACGCCCGCCAGAATTGCTCATCCATTATTTATCCCAATAACACACTGAGAGAAAAGGATAATGTTAGATTTTTTGGATAAGCTATTCGATAAAGCAATGACCATAGCCTTCTCCGTAGGGCTTACGGTATTCATCGTGTTCAGCCCGACCATTGATCTTATCAAGACTCTTAAAGACCATCGAAGCAAACTCGATGAGCACGAACAAGTTATTAATGATATCAAGCGTGATCTAGCTGATATTAAAGTACTTGTTGTAAATACATCAGGTATTGGTAGCTTTGATGCTGCCTCAAAAATAAACAATTTGGAGCACAGTTTTACGTCTTTAAAAGAAAAGAATCTTGAAATTCTAGAAGTCCTCAGAGATGACCCTGACACTCTCGCAACAATCAGAGAGGTCAACGTGAAATACGACCATATCATCAAAAACATGGATAAAGTTGAAAATGACATTAGACGAGCAGAAGACAAACTTTTCTCTGATTTGCAATCGTCAAATGGACTATGGCTAGCCGTTACCTTGTTCCTAGCAGGCTTTATCGGACAAAAAGTAGTTCAAGTACTCTTTTCTAACAAAAAACGCGGCGACGGCTTTGAGTAACTAAGTCACAGATTTACGGGGCTTGAAATTGCTATAGCCAAAGTTCCTTGCCCCATTGCCGTACTCTTTAGTGTGCAGTTTGCACAAATATGTAAGCCAAAAGAAGCCAGCTGCAAAGCTGTCGTTGAACGTACCGTACTCCGATTCGATTGACGCATAAGGTATCCGTCTTGTCGCAATCAAACCAACAGTATCGGTGAAGTTTACCAGCCCCCTAATATCATCTATGCTCATGCCGATAGCAGAGGCCCATGAGCGTGTTGCCATTCCAGCCAAGTGCTCGTTGCTAGCTTTCGAGTAGCAACCCAACGCTCGATAGGTATTGGCATTGACCATCACCATGATGTGGTAGTGCTCTCTATCCTTCTTGTTTACCTCCCTACACCAAACGTAATGCACATCCGTGTCATGCACTCGCTCGACTTTCGAACGCTTTCTTGCTAAGTCCCGCGCTACTCTTTTTTTTAGCGAGCGGATAAACGCGCTCATTACCCCCTCGTATTGTCCTTCGTAGTACAGCGGGAATCGAAGCGTCACATGGAACATCAAGATCTTCGAGTACCGTGTTAGCACATCTCGGTAAACCGAGTGCGCGCTCTCAAGGTAACGCTCACTCATCTCGTACTTATTGTTGATTGGCAACCCGTTAAACAAGGTTCCCTCGAATGGTTCTTCGTACATTGTTTCTCTCCTGTGACTTCTCGACACAAGAGAGGGCTTGCATGTCTTTTTTTACTCTCCCCAGCTTAGGGCTGGGAGTGCTAACTAGCTGCTTCAGAGGCACCTAATATATCTAAAAACCTACAATCGAAATGTACATGGATCGTGTCACTTTTCATTACATGACTCCACGCTACTTAGCATCTTGCAGGGAAGAAATGGACCTAGTTATTTTTGCACAGCCATTCGATTGAGGATCATGAAAGTCAAAGCTAGTGAATTCGGACGACCATTGTAGATATATCAAGGCTTAAAGGGGGAAAGGGACTAAATTTTAGAACGTGTAAATATATGTTAAAACTATCACAAAAAATCCGTAAATTTACTCTTAAAATACTACGGTGTAATAAGTCAAAATTTAAGGCTAACCGATGACTAATGACAGTACCATCATTAAGACAAGCGACTTAAGAAAGTGTCACTTTTACTGGAGTCACTTGAGCTGGCATGGATTCAAAATGCCTGTAAAACCCGACAATGCGAAAGATATGTGTACCGCCATTAACTCCGTACTCATTGAGCACAACTTGGGTGATCAAGAGACTCAAAATCACGTGGAAAACATGGTGAATGAAGCAAATGGAAAGCTACTTCCGAAAGAAGACCTAGAGTGGTTCAGCTATAAAGATGAGCGGCTGTGTTTCTGGATGTGGTCAATTCTGAGGCTTCTGGTTGTTAACCCTAACAGCGAACTACTTCACGGGCTGGCTTTTAACGCTGAACAAGCAGCCTATCAGCGCCCCTACGAGAAACAAACGCTAAACCTTCGCCCACTCACTAGACGTGAGCGATATAATCTCATAATTAACTTTTTTGATACCTGTTTAGCACCAATAGATCGACAACGAGCCCTGCTTAATGAATTGAGAGAAAAGTGGGATGAGGTCTACTCAATCGAGAAATTCTTAAAACCAAACTCCAGCGAAGAAGACTATGGCCTGTGGTTATGGAAATATGTCACTACAAACGAAGAGTTCTCTATCCCACATTGGTTTATTCCCGTACCTAAAAAACCCAAGGACATGTACGATTCAGCGATTGCAGCATTTGATGCATGGCAGGCAGAAGCCTACGAAAAAAAGTTTTTCATCGTCCGAATGAAAAAGGCATGGAGCCAGAAAAAGCACCGAATGGCTATTGCGAAGAAAAACAAGAAATCCTACAACTTCACATTAACTACAACCACAAAATCCCTGCTTGATGAAATGGCTAACACTACTGGATACAGCCGGAATGAGGTACTTGAACGCCTAATCAAGCTAGGTCACCACAAACTGAACAGCGGTGAGGAAATATTGTGATTCTGCCTGACTTATCCTAATTAAAGTAGTGACAAAACGCTATTGTACCAACTTTAGTACCAACCCACATAAATCAAATTGAGGTAAACTATGAATATCAAAACCTTAGAAGACAAATTCAAGTCTGCGAGGGCCACCATATAAGAAAAGGCGTAGCAGGTTAATTCCTACTACGCCTTTTTTCATTTTTCCAGTAAGTACCATTCTCTAATACAGCCCTTCTAATGGGTCTCTCTCAGGATAACGCTGGATGATCGTATCAAGTTGGGCTTGGTGCTTACGTAGAGCGTTGACACAATCCGTATCTAGTTTGTTATCAAAAACCATTTTCTCCAGCTCTAAAAGAGCGTAAGGCACGGAACAAGCCTGTTTATAGGGTTTATGGGTGGTAAGGGCATCAAATATGTTAGCAACACACACTATCTTCGCACTGATAGGAATCGCTCCGGCACACAATTGATGAGGGTAACCGCTCCCATCTAAAAATTCGTAGTGAAAAGAAACAATATCGCGAAACAGCTGAGCACTGCGGTGATTGTCAGCTTCAAGCTCAGTGATAAATTTCGCTACTAAATCTTCACCATAGATAACATGGCGACGTAACTCAGCGACTTCTTCCGCTGCAAGCGCTTGCTGCTTACAAAGTAATTCAGGTGATATCATTACTTTACCCAAATCATGATATTGAGAGAACAAAGTTAAGTGTTCCACAAACTCATCGTCAAAGTCGTATCTATCCGCCAACTCTAAAGCAATGAGGTTGGTGTAGCTTGAAACACGCTGCTTATGGCTAATTGATTCTCTTTGATACACAGGAGAGCGCGCCACTAGTTTGTTAGCTTTTTCAACTAACCGGTCAACCAACTGATACTCTGAAAATATGGTCGCTTCAAGCATGTTAAGATAAGGCTTAACAGCTTCAATCCCATTTTCATTAAATGCGTCTTTGTGATGAGAGTTGAGGAAAACAAAACCTCTAAATTGCTGAGCATTAAACGCAGGGATAGCGACTGAAGATTGATAACCGTCTTCGACAAGTGAATTGATATAAGGGGACGAACGCAAACAATCGATATCTGGCAGGATCGTCACTGTTCTACTTTCTATACACTGTTTAAGATACGGTAGTGAACTCAGTGGAGCTTCAAAATGTATCAGACTCAAGGACAGAGAAGAGCTATCGGCATAACTTCTAAGCAGATGATCTCGAGTATCATAAAGTGCAAAACATATTTTATCTAATTTCGGTAGATGGACTTTTATTCGCTCCTGGAGGTGAGCTAACTGCCGATTAAGCAGGTGATGACAAGTGATGTTTGCCTCTACTTTCCTAGTTGTTACTTCCATTGTTTCTAACCGCTCTAGCTTCCATTCAAAGGTAAGTGTAGATGCAGTTTTCTGCTCCTTACCAAGAAGATGCTGCCTAATCTTAGACTAAATTGATCCAACACAAAAAGCGTCATAGAAAGAGCTTCAATAACTAACCATCTAACCGATTAAAACATCGATATATTCGATGATATTACTGTGAGGAAGGGAACAAGAGAGTACTAATTCGTACTCTCTGGGGGGATTTTATGAGTATAAACTAGCAGCGCTCAGAAACCTTTCGCTTTCTTGATCAAGTCGTAAGCGTTCTGAATCTCTTGCGCTTTCTCTTTGGCGACATTCATCATTTCAGGCGGCAAGCCTTTTGCCATCAACTTATCTGGGTGATGTTCATTCATCAGCTTACGATAGGCTCGTTTGACTGTTTTCGAATCTGCACTGCCGTCAACGCCCAGCAACTTATAAGCATCGCTGAGTTGATCTGCAGTAGACGCTTGCTGCCAACTTCCTCCTGACTGGTGAGAATGTTCACCACCCGACTGACCACCAAACCCTCCTTGCTGGAATCGGAACGCCGCTTCCTGCATACGTAAACGTTGCTCAAGTTGCTCTGAGGAAAAGCCAAGCCCGCGAGCAATTTTATGCAACACATTACGTTCACTTGGGTGAATATCGCCATCAGCAAAGGCTGCAGAAATTTGTAGCTCTAAGAAGAATTGCATCAAATCAAAGCGACCAGCAGATGAAATTCGCACTCTTTCTAATACAGTCTCAAGTGGGAAGTCGCTTTCTTTACCTTCTCTGAAAGCATCTTGAGCAGCTTTTCGCTGTTGACCATGAAGATTCATGCGCTCCATCATAGTGGTCGCTAGCTGAATTTCCTCTCGCGTCACTTGCCCTTTCGCTTTTGCGACATGGCCCATCACTGCGAATGCAGCTTTAAAAAACTCTTCCTGTCGCTCAGCCTGACTTGGCCCGCTGCCAAAGCTAGAATTAAAGCCAGCTTGACGTAAACGGCGCGCTTTATCGAATTGATGGCCTATAAATAAACCGAATACAGCACCAAATGGGCCTCCAAATAGGAAACCAAAGAATGTGCCGAGAATTTTGCCAAAAATATGCATTATGTGCTCTCAATCTCTGAATTTTTTCTTCGTGTCGCGGTCTGATAGTGCCGTAAGCTGTAAATTACTTTATTATAAGGGCCGATTTATTTTACGTTCGGTCCCTATTCACCGGATATATCAAGTTCAACAGGATAGTAAAACTCGATGTTACGTTTTCCCCGCACCTTGCTAGCCGCTTCAATCAGTGCAGCTTTCGTAGTGCCTCAGACTCAAGCAGAAACTATATCAGACGATAGTGTGCAGGAACTGCCCACTATAGATCAATGTTTGATCAACGAACCTGAAGCAGAAAATCCAAATCAACTGCCTGTTAACGTTGAAGCAGACAGCTTAGAAGCTATTAACGGCGACAAAGCGACCTATCGTGGCAATGTGGTTGTTGTTCAAGGCAAAAAACGCATGTTGGCTGACAATGTCACCATGCATCAACAAGAAAACATTGTTGTCGCAGAAGGGAACGTAACCTTTAGTGATGGTGCAGTTAAAACCATCTCAGAGAAAGCCACCAATAACCTCAACACAGAAGAAGTCACGCTAGAAAATACCAACTATAAGTTCCTATGTGAACCGGGACGCGGTGAAGCGGTATACGTTGCGAAAACGGGCAAGGCGGTATACGAAATTGAAGATGGTACTATCACCTCTTGTCCTGAAGGGGATAGCTCATGGCGTATGCGCGCATCAAGCATCGATATCGACCAAAATGAAGAAGAAGCGATTTTCTACAATCCGAGATTTGAGATCGTCAATGTTCCAGTGTTCTATCTACCCTTCTTAACAGTACCGATTGGTGATACGCGTAAAACGGGCTTCCTTTACCCAAAAGTCTCTTATGGGTCTAAAGACGGCTTTGAGATGGAGGTGCCGGTCTACTGGAACCTAGCGCCCAACTACGACTTAAAAACCACTTTTAAACACATGCAGAATCGCGGTAACCAACTAGACAGTGAGTTCCGCTATTTATCAGATTTGGGCTTCAGCACGATTAAGTCTGAATACCTGGTTGATGATAAGAAAAAACCAGAGCTTGGCGACCGTTGGGGCTTTCAATGGCAGCACTCAGGCATTTTCCAGCAAAACTGGAAGTTTGAAGTTGACTACTCAAAAGTCAGTGATATCAGCTACTTTGCTGACATGGACTCCAGTATTGGTAAGCAAGAAGATGGCCAACTAATCCAAGAAGGTCGAGCCTCCTACCGTTCAGAAAATTGGGATGCGTCGCTATTGGCACGAGACTTTCAAGCGCTAACACCGGGGGCAACGCCTTATCGCTTGCTACCTCAGCTGAGTTTTAATTACTATGCACCTGAGCTAATGCGTTATTTAGACTTCGACATGATCAGTCATATTTCACGCTTTGATACTGACGCTAAAGGTCAACCTTCCGCAACTCGCGTACATGTTGAACCTGGCTTAACCATTCCTGTCGGAACAACTTGGGGCACTTGGACTACTGAAGCTCGCCTGTTAGGAACATACTACCAGCAAGATTTAGACGGGGTGGACACCACTTCTGGTAACAAAACAACAAACCCTTATTACGGCCTAGAGGAAACGGTCTCACGAGTAATCCCTGAGTTTCGAACTCATGCAGGGGTCGTGCTAGAAAGAGATACGGTTATTTTTGATAACTATACTCAGACGCTTGAACCACAGGTGCAATACTTGTATGTGCCTGAAAAAGATCAAACCAGCATTGGCAAATACGATACCACTTTGTTACAAACCGATTACTATGGTCTGTTCCGTAGCCGTAAATACAGCGGTGTGGATGAAATCAAAGATGCCAATCAATTTAGTTACGGTGCCTCAACACGCTTCTTTGATGATGCTTATAAAGAGCGTCTTAATATCTCCTTTGGTCAAATTTTCTATTTAGAGCGCGATAACAAGGCCCCTGGCTCGAAATCTAACTTCTCTGCCTGGGCAGTAGAAATGGACTTTAACTATGACGACTACCTTTTCTACCATGGTGGTATTCAATATGATATTGAGTCAAGTGAGCTTCAGCTTGGTAACAGCACCTTAGAATATCGCTTTAGTGGCGGCTATATCCAAGGTAACTACCGCTACGTAACGCGAGAGTACATTGAAGCGACGTTAGGGGACAGTATTGGCAACCTCGATAGTATTACCAAAGACGGGATTTCACAGGCAGGGCTTTTAGCTGGTTATCAAATTACTCGCAAGTGGAATGCTAGCGCTCAGTATTTTTACGATCTAACCACTGAAAACGAACTTGAATGGCTAGGTCAAATTAACTATACCTCAGATTGTTGGTATATCGGCTTTACCTATAGTAACAAGCTACAAACATGGAATCACCTTGGCACCGGTGGCTTCCCTAACTCACCAAACGCGACGCCACAATATGAAAACAACTTTAGCTTAAACTTTGGTATTATTGGTTTTGGCACAAGCATTGGTGCGGGTTCAGGTTTGGCTGGTCTTGATGATGCCGGTAACTCTCTAGGTTATGGTCGCCCATTCTCTTTAAGTAACTAATCGCTTAGCTCGCTGTCTAAACGTAGCGAGCTATTTATTTTTATAGGATTTTCAATGAAATTTTGGAAACACACTTTACTTACCATGCTAACGGCGAGTGCAATCAGCCCAGTACACGCCGAGCCAGTGCCTCTAGATAAAGTGGCAGTGATCGTTAATGAAGGCGTGGTACTACAAAGTGATATCGATGTCTCAATTAAAACACTTAAAGCCAACGCAAAGAAGAACGGCCAGCAGCTACCTGATAAAGATGTGTTAGTCGAGCAAGTTACCGAGAAGCTTATCGTTGATACGATTCAACAACAGGAAGCGGAACGTATTGGTGTACGCATCGATGACAACCGCCTCAATGAAGCGATCACTGAGATAGCTAAGAACAACAACCAAACGGTTGAACAGCTAAGCGCTTCAATTGCAGAAGAGGGCTTAAGCTACGCGGAATTTAGGGAACAAATTCGTAAAGAAATCGCAGCCAGTGAAGCACGTAACGCACTGGTACGTCGCCGCATTAATATCTTACCTGCGGAAGTGGACAACCTAGCGAATATTCTTGCTCAAGAAACTAATGCAACGGTTCAATACAAGATCGGTCACATTCAACTGCGTGTAAATGACGGTGACGATAAATCAGCGATTGAAGCAGAAGCCAATAAGCTAGTAGATGAACTGAAAAACGGCGCAGATTTTAGCACTATGGCTTACACCTACTCAAAAGGTCCTAAAGCACTGCAAGGTGGTGATTGGGGCTGGATGCGTAAAGAGGAAATGCCAACCATCTTTGCCGATCAAATTAATCTACAAAACAAAGGCAGCATTATTGGTCCATTTCGAAGCGGCGTTGGTTTCCACATTATCAAGATCGAAGATGTAAAAGGTCTAGAGACTGTCGCGGTTACCGAAGTCAATGCCCGCCATATTCTTATTAAGCCAACCGTCATTCTTAGCGATGAGGGTGTACAAAACGATCTCAACGAGATAATCCGTCGCATTAAAGCTGGTGAAACAACCTTTGGTGAAATGGCACAGCAATACAGCCAAGATCCTGGTTCTGCTGCTCAAGATGGTGAGCTAGGCTACCAAACTTCTGATCTCTACGTCCCTGAGTTTAAACACCAAGTAGATACTTTACCTGTCGGCCAGATTAGTGAACCATTTAAAACGGTTCATGGTTGGCACATTGTTGAAGTTATCGATCGCCGTGAGGTTGACCGTACTGACTCAGCTCTAAAGAACAAAGCTTACCGAATTCTGTTTAACCGCAAGTTCAATGAAGAAGCGAGTGCTTGGCTGCAAGAGATCCGTGCAAGTGCCTTCGTCGAAGTGGTTGAGGAAGACGATCAAGATGACCGTTAAGCGCATTATTGTTACTGCAGGTGAACCTGCAGGCATTGGCCCCGACTTGGTTCTTGCTCTTTCCAAAGAAAATTGGAGCCATCAAATCGTGGTCTGCGCAGACAAACAGATGCTAGCTGAGCGTGCAGCTCAGCTTGGTATTTGTGTCGAACTGATCGACTATCAAGCCAATAGTGACGTGGTCGCTCAAAAAGCGGGAACACTAGTGGTTGACCATATCCCTTTAACTAATCCTGCCGTTGCGGGTCAGCTCGATGAAGCTAACGGTCAATATGTATTAAAAACATTAGAAAGAGCCGCATTAGGCTGTATGAATAATGAATTTGATGCTATTGTCACCGGCCCTGTGCATAAAGGGGTGATAAATCGCGCTGGTGTGGCATTTAGCGGTCATACAGAATTCTTCGCCGAGAAATCCAACACACCACTTGTGGTAATGATGTTAGCGACCGAAGGGCTCAGAGTGGCCTTAGTCACCACACATATCCCACTTGCTTATGTATCGCAGGCAGTTACAGAAGAAAGATTAGAGAAGATCATCAACATCCTAAACAAAGATTTGGTGGAAAAATTCGCGATATCTTCGCCTAAAATCTACGTTTGTGGCTTGAACCCGCATGCAGGAGAAGATGGTGTGCTCGGCATGGAAGAGATTGAAACCATCACTCCAACCCTAAACAGACTGCGCCAAGAGAAAGGTATCAACCTCATTGGTCCTTTGCCTGCAGATACCATCTTCAATGAAAAATATTTGCAAGATGCCGATGCAGTGCTCGGGATGTATCACGATCAGGTACTTCCTGTATTAAAATATAAAGGCTTTGGCCGCTCGGTGAACATTACCTTGGGCTTGCCGTTTATAAGGACCTCCGTTGATCACGGCACCGCACTTGACCTTGCAGGGACTGGCAATGCGGATACAGGAAGCTTTAGAACGGCTTTGGCTCATGCGATAGAGCTAGTCGATAAGAAATCGAATTAATTTGAGAATACTATGAGAAACGATGTCCACTTAGGACACAAAGCAAGAAAACGCTTTGGTCAAAACTTCCTAAATGATCCTTACATCATTGATGGAATTGTCTCTGCAATCAACCCAAAACCTGGTCAGAACCTAGTTGAGATCGGTCCTGGCCTAGGTGCTATAACTGAGCCTGTAGGTAAAGAAGTCGACAAGTTTACGGTTATTGAGCTTGACCGCGATCTGGCAGAGCGTCTACGCAACCACCCTGATTTAGGTGACAAGCTGACTATTCATGAAGGCGATGCAATGCGCTTCGACTTCACTCAGCTAGTAAAGCCAAACAACAAGCTGCGTATTTTTGGTAACCTGCCGTACAACATCTCTACGCCATTGATGTTCCATCTATTTGAGTTTCATAAAGATGTGCAAGACATGCACTTTATGCTGCAAAAAGAGGTAGTTAACCGTTTAGCAGCAGGCCCTGGGACTAAAGCTTACGGCCGTTTAACCGTAATGGCTCAATACTTCTGTAAGGTTGTTCCTGTACTAGAAGTTCCACCTACAGCATTCGTTCCGCCACCAAAAGTGGATTCTGCTGTGGTACGCCTTGTTCCTTACGAAGAGATCCCTCACCCAGTGACAAGCTTAAAATGGCTTGATCGCGTGTGTCGTGAAGGCTTTAACCAACGCCGTAAAACAGTTCGCAACTGTTATAAAGCACTACTTAGTGCTGAGATTCTTGAGCAACTCGGAGTTAACCCGAGTATGCGTCCAGAGAATCTCACCTTAGAACAATTTGTCGATATGGCAAACTGGCTAGACGCCAACCACAAATAAGCGCTATATATTAAGGGTGATAAATTGCAGATTTATCACCCTTTTTTTGGCTTTGCATAGGAGTTTACATGGAAGCTA
>WJXF01000049.1_pt2 | contig 18170 bp, 18 predicted proteins | sample 9263211 | NCBI WGS metagenome assembly WJXF01 (sample SAMN12697362, study PRJNA563984) | aquatic metagenome | isolation source: water sample from a prawn hatchery tank treated with erythromycin, plated on... | place: Australia | collected 2018-10-17
AGAAGAGGTTGTTGAAGTTATAGAACAGCCTGTTGAGCCACGTGTTGCTGAACAAGAAAAACCGACAGAGAGCTTCTTTGCTCGCTTGAAGCGTAGCTTAGCTCGCACCAAAGCCAATATTGGTGCTGGGTTCTTTGGCTTGTTTAAAGACAAGCAAATCGACGATGAGCTATTTGAAGAGCTGGAAGAGCAGCTACTTATCGCCGATGTGGGTATGGATACCACACTTAAGATCATCGACAACCTGACCGAGAAAGCGTCTCGCCAAGATCTTAAAGATGGTGAAGCTCTTTACGGCTTGCTCAAAGAAGAGATGGCAGAGATCCTATCCAATGTTGAGAAGCCACTGGAAGTCGACACCACTAAAACCCCTTACGTGATTCTTATGGTTGGTGTGAACGGCGTCGGTAAAACGACAACCATCGGTAAGCTAGCTAAGCAGTTCCAAGCTGAAGGCAAAAAAGTCATGCTTGCAGCGGGTGATACTTTCCGTGCCGCTGCGGTTGAACAGCTACAAGTTTGGGGTGAGCGAAACAATGTCCCTGTTGTCGCGCAGCATACCGGCGCAGATAGTGCTTCCGTTATCTACGACGCAATTGAATCAGCCAAAGCGAAAGGTGTTGATGTGGTTATCGCTGATACCGCGGGCCGCCTGCAGAACAAAGCGAACCTGATGGAAGAGCTGCGTAAGATCGTTCGTGTAATGCAGAAGGTCGATGGTTCTGCACCGCATGAAATTATGCTGACTTTGGATGCAGGTACCGGTCAAAACGCTATCAGCCAAGCAAAACTGTTTAGTGATGTTGCGCCGCTAACGGGTATTACCCTCACTAAGTTAGACGGCACCGCGAAAGGTGGCGTGATCTTCGCACTTGCCGATCAGTTCCAAATTCCAATTCGATACATTGGTGTGGGTGAAGGGATTGATGATCTGCGCCCATTTGAAACTCAAGAGTTTATTGATGCGCTGTTTAGCCGCGAAGACTAATCCCCGTCATATTTGAAGCTGCAGCGTTGTTGACGGCATCAATTCCGCCCTAATCAAATAGAGCACCTATGCTCATAGGGCTGAATGGATTTGTCGCCTAGCTGCAACTCCAACTATTTAGGGGATAAATATTATAGAGAAGTTCATAAGAGGGATTTCGGGTGATAAAATTTCAGCAAGTGAGTAAGGCTTATCGTGGTGGACGACAAGCCTTACAGAAGGTCGATTTTCATCTTCGTCGTGGTGAAATGGCTTTTCTTGGCGGACATTCAGGTGCCGGGAAAAGTACCCTGCTAAAGTTAATCTGTGCCATTGAGCGACCTACGGATGGCAAAATCAGCTTTAACGACCACGATATCACTCGAATTCCTAATAAGGATATTCCCTTCCTACGTCGTAATATCGGCATTGTGTTTCAGGATCATCGTTTGCTGATGGACCGAAGCGTGTTTGATAACGTCGCTTTGCCGATGCGGATTGAGTCAATCTCTGAGAACGAAATCAAGCGTCGTGTATCTGCGGCTCTGGATAAAACTGGGCTGTTAGACAAGGCGAAATGCTTGCCAAGCCAACTGTCTGGTGGTGAACAGCAGCGTGTCGGTATCGCGCGTGCTGTGGTTAATAGACCAACTTTACTATTAGCGGATGAGCCTACCGGTAATTTAGACCCAGAACTCTCTAGCCGGGTACTGAAGCTATTTGAAGAGTTTAACCGTGCTGGTGTCACCATCCTATTAGCAACGCACGATATTGGGTTAGTGAACACTCGCCCACAATACCGCCATCTAGAGCTAAACCAAGGTTTTTTGAGTGAGGTGGAAGATTATGGGCACTAATAAGCGTAACAAAAACGCCAACGCCTCTCGTGCTAAAAATCGCGTCAAGAAAGACAGCTTTTTCACGGTTCATTTCAAGCAAGCTAGACTTTCTCTGGCTGAATTTTGGCAGCGGCCACTGGGTAATATTCTTACTTTAGCGGTTATCTCGATGGCATTAGCCATGCCTTCTGCTTTGTACCTATTGGGTAAGAATATTTCTGCTGCTTCAACCAATGTCACCAGTCCGTCGCAAGTAAGTGCTTACATAGAAGAGCGCACACCTGAAGCACGGATCATGGTCCTCAAAGATGAACTAGAAACATCGCTTGATGTGGCTAAAGTTGAATACATCTCCCCGCAGCAAGGTCTCGATGACCTCAGCCAATACTCCGGCTTTGAACAGGCTCTGAGCTTACTAGATGATTACGCACTGCCTGGTGTGTTGGTGATTACACCGAGCAAAGATGATAAACAAGCCATTAAACGTCTCGCTGAGCGCGTCGCTAATGAAGAAGGTATTACCGATGTTCGCTTGGATGAAGATTGGTTAACGCGACTCGACGCGATCAAAAATCTGGTCAGTGGCATCGTGATTACCTTATCAGTATTGATGCTAGGTTCAGTGTTCTTAATTGTCGGCAACACATTACGCTTTAACGTGTTAGCCAATAAAGAAGAGATCCAAACTATGAAGCTGATAGGGGCGACCAATAGCTATATTCTTCGCCCATATTTGTACTCTGGTATGTGGTTTGGTCTGCTAGGTGCGATTACAGCGTGGGTTTTAACAGCGGTAATCACAGTTCTACTTAATAGCAGCGTAGAAAAGTTGGCGCTTCTGTATGATAGCCACTTCAGATTGGTGGGTCTAAGTTGGGATGAGTCTTTACTGCTGGTGATGCTAGGAACCTTCCTTGGCTGTTTAGCGGCAAAGGTTTCAGCGCAGCGTCATCTCAAAGAAATTGAACCCGTTTAATTGAACCGGATTATTTTGTTGTTGTCATACTATTGAAAAAAGTAGACGCTACCGTATACTTTTCCTCTTGTATAGACGAATTGTTTATGCATAATAACCTTCCCCTGCTTGAAACCTGTTCATTTTAGGTTCAAGATTGGTGGGCTAAAACATACTCCAGATCAGAGATTGATGAGGACTTGAATGACTAACCAAGCATACCCAATGGCTGTAGTGACACAAGATAGCTTAGACAGCTATATTCGTTCAGTGAACAGCTATCCAATGCTAACTCCTGAAGAGGAGCGTGGACTTGCAGAGCGTCTGCATTACGACGGTGAAATCGAGGCTGCAAAAGGCTTAATCCTTTCGCACCTGCGTTTCGTTGTACACGTTGCTCGTGGTTATTCAGGTTATGGCCTTCCAATGGCTGACCTTGTTCAAGAAGGTAACATTGGCTTGATGAAGGCTGTGAAGCGCTTCAACCCTGAAGTTGGTGTTCGTTTGGTTTCATTTGCAGTGCATTGGATCAAAGCAGAGATTCATGAGTACGTTCTGCGTAACTGGCGTATTGTGAAAATTGCGACCACCAAAGCGCAACGTAAATTGTTCTTCAATCTGCGTAAGTCGAAAAAGCGCCTAGGTTGGTTTAACAACGGTGAAGTTGAAACTGTTGCACGCGAATTAGGTGTCGAGCCTTCAGAAGTTCGTGAAATGGAATCTCGTTTGGCTGCGCAAGATGCGACATTTGAAATGCCAACCGATGATGATGACTCAAATGCTTCTTACACTGCACCTATGGTGTACCTAGAAGATAAGTCTTCTGATGTTGCCGATAATGTTGAAGCAGCAAACTGGGAAGCGCACACTAACAACCGTCTGAGCTTAGCACTCAAGAGCTTAGATGAGCGTAGCCAACATATTGTTCGTTCACGTTGGTTAGATGATAACAAGTCGACGCTGCAAGAACTCGCTGAAACCTATAGCGTATCTGCAGAGCGAATTCGTCAGCTAGAAAAGAACGCGATGAAGAAATTGAAAGCGGCGGTTGGTGAATTCTAACCTCTGACTTTTTAAACGAATTTACCAAGCCGAGATCATATGATCTCGGCTTTTTTATTGCTGATCATTTATTGAGTTATTTGGATGATTATAGATCGAGTTTGTCTCACCTTGCCTGTGGGTAACTCTGTGGTAAATTTCTTTGCTATCTGTCAGAAAGCGGGGTAGATAAAGGCATCTCGACCCATTATCCCGTGGGGATAGTTTTGCTTTTACACACAATAAAATAATGATCATCACTACATATAGTGGATCAAAAATTATCGAGATACTTTATCAACGCAATCCACAGATTTATCCACAGTTGATGGATTTATGATCGCTGGTGGATAACCTTACTACCCTCGTGTACTTGTTGACCACTGGATAGGTTACAATGGCGTTAGATAATTACGATATAAAAGAGAAAGTTCATGGATCAGTTTAAGCATATTGATGTGAGTAGTGCGCAAAGCCTTCTTGAGCAAGGAGAAGCACGAATGGTGGATATTCGCGACCCTCAATCCTTTGCTGTGTCTCACGCCAAAGATGCCTTCCATTTGACCAACGATACGATCGTCACCTTTATGGACGACGTGGAGTTTGAACAACCTGTGTTGGTGATGTGTTATCACGGCATTAGCAGCCAAGGTGCTGCACAGTATTTGGTTAACCAAGGCTTTGAGCAGGTGTATAGTGTTGATGGCGGCTTTGAAGCATGGCAAAGAGCCGAACTTCCGACAGAATCCAACTTAGGATAGCTTTATGTATCGACTCATCTCCCTCAATAATCCACGTATGGCACAAGCATTTATCGACTATATGGCCTCGCGCCAGATAGATATTCAGATGATGCCGGAGGGAGAAGGGCAGTTTGCATTGTGGTTGACCGATAGCCAGCATCAAATAGAGGCGGAGTCAGAGCTGCAGCAGTTTTTATCCGACCCGAATGCCAACAAATATCAAGCGGCGTCATGGGATATGGCCGAAAGCCGCAAGAATCACTTTACCTATCAATCGCCAAGTATGTTAGCCATGATTAAGGCCAAAGCTGGGCCGATAACATTATCTGTCATGGTGATCTGTTTGGTGATTTTTACCATGCAGCAACTTGGCTCTGGTAAAGGGGTGTTTGCCGCTTTGCACTTCCCAGCATTTGCAGGACAAGAATGGCAACTTTGGCGCTGGGTAAGCCATGCCGTTCTTCACTTTTCTGTCATGCATATCGCCTTTAACTTACTCTGGTGGTGGCAGCTTGGTGGTGATATTGAGCAAAGGCTCGGCTCGGGCAAATTACTGCAGTTGTTTGTAGTTTCTGCTGCGCTCTCAGGGGCGGGGCAATACTGGGTTGAAGGCGCTAACTTTGGTGGTTTATCTGGTGTGGTTTATGCACTGGTTGGCTACTTATGGATGTTGGGCTACAAAGCGCCACAACTTGGACTCAGTATGCCTAAACCTATGATAGGTTTTATGCTGGTGTGGTTGGTGCTTGGTTTTGTTCAGCCGTATATGGCGATTGCCAATACAGCCCATTTAGTTGGTCTGTTATCCGGTGTGGCTCTGGGTTTGTTCGATGCAAGCCGAGCGAAAAAGTAGCAATAAAAAAACGGCGCGATAAGCGCCGTTTGATTAGCTAGTACACATTACTGATACAAGTATTTGGTAAACAGTAAGTCAGCGATAATGGTTTTGCCTGTTTCGGGTAACAGCGTTGCGTTGAGCTGCTCAACTAAGGTCTTACGTAAATCTTCACGCCCCGCCAGGGAGGTAATGGTATCTTCTGACTGTTTACCAAGCAGTTCAATCACAGCGTCGCGAATTAATGGCTGGTGCAGTTCGATCACGCCAAGGTCCGCTTCATTAGCAACCATAATATCGATTCGAACTTGGATATAGCCAAGTTTCTTGCCTTTGGTATAGAAGTTGGTGGTGAGATCTGGCTCTAGCGTAAAGTAAGCAAGTTTCGGAGCACCTTCTTCTTCGGCTAAAACAGGTAGGCTGATAAGTAAACCCAAAGCGATAAATATTTGGGCTAGGTAACGTTTAATCATATTTATAACTTTTCTTTCTTCCAATCACGATACTCGAATCGCCTGAGTCTTGTTACAATAGAGCATCTATTTGTAATAAAAATGCGTTAAGCACTCATTGTAGTGGTTAACTTTTGAGATTGAAGCTTTATTGTACGCTGATAAGGCTACTTATTGAATATTAGTATGAATCAACCAACTGCGCTTTATTTATCTGCTCTTCGCCAAGTTGAATGGCAACAACCAGAGCATTTTAGCTTTCCTACGCAAAGTGCAAAAAAATGGCTGCTAGAACAGGGCTCGTTGTCACGTTTATTAGAGTCTTATTGCCAAACGTTAAGTGTCGACCTTCTGCATAATAAAGTGATTCGAGCTGAAAAGCTAAATACGCAGGAAATAGAACTGCTGGCACTAGAAGAATGCTTGTTGAGAAAGGTGGTGCTGAAAGGAGATGGAGAGCCGTGGGTATTGGGTCGAACCTTAATTCCGCATTCTTCAATGCAAGGCCAAGAGTATGATTTAGCTCGCCAAGGTGAAATACCGTTAGGCTTGACGGTGTTCAGTGCCAATGATGTTAAACGCGATGCTTTGCAAGTTGGTCTGGTTGAGTTGGATGGCAAGCAGCTGCTTGCGCGTCGTTCGCGACTATGGATGAATCGTAAACCTATGTTAGTGGCAGAGCTTTTTCTGCCGACTGCGCCAATTTATGCAAAGGAGAGCGTTTAAAATGACGGCAGATAAAGCAGTCGCTTACTGGCAGTTAATGCGTATGGATAAGCCGATTGGGACCTTATTATTGCTTTGGCCGACATTATGGGCGTTGATTATTGCAGCTGAGGGTGTACCGAGTTTAAAAGTTTTATTTGTTTTTGTTCTTGGCGTTATCTTTATGCGAGCGGCTGGATGCGTAATCAATGATTTTGCCGACCGTAAAGTTGATGGTCATGTAAAGCGCACTAAGCTACGCCCGTTACCATCAGGAAGAGTGACCTCTAAAGAAGCTATCGGGCTGTTTTTAGTCTTAGCGATCAGTTCGTTCCTACTTGTGCTGAGTATGAATGCGTTAACCATTCAGCTCTCATTTGTTGGCATCTTCCTCGCGTTCATTTACCCATTTATGAAGCGCTATACTCATCTGCCACAGCTGTTTCTTGGTCTCGCTTTTAGTTGGTCAATTCCTATGGCTTGGGCTGCCGAGGCGAACGAAGTCACCATGATGACATGGTTTATCTTTACTATTAATGCCCTATGGACTATCGCCTACGACACCCAATATGCCATGGTAGATAGGGATGATGACCTGAAAATTGGCATTAAGTCGACGGCTATTTTGTTTGGTCGATTAGATAAAATGGTGATTGGTGCATTGCAGCTCATCACTCTTGCCATGCTGATGTACGTCGGGATTTGGTTTGAGCTTGGTGCAAGCTACTACTGGAGCTTACTGATTGCTGGCGCTTTATTTGTGTTTCAGCAGCATCTTATCCGTCATCGTGAGCGAGACTTGTGCTTCAGAGCATTTCTCAATAACAACTATGTCGGCATGATAGTCACCATAGGCTTGTTTATCGCTTTCTGGTAAACAAAAAGGGCATCCACTGGATGCCCTTTTTCGTACTTAGCCGTTTTTATTTAATCCCTGTGGCCTGACAGATACTTTCTTTGATGGTTAGGCGAACTTCAGGGTAGAGCATAGAGTAAAGCAGGTTGGCTAATTCTGTGCTCTTATCACTATCGCAGTTACCGTCATTGTCGAGGTAAGCTTGTTGTTTCAATGTCGTAAACAGTGCAGAGAAAACGCCCTTATCAAAAAACTCTGGGGCATTAATGCCATGTAAACGACCTAAGCGTTGCGCGATATCTTGGCTCTTAAGCTCTAAGTCGGCCTTACCCAGTTCTGGGTTTGCCACTAGCAGGTTAAGTGCGATCGCGTAGCGTTGCAGTGTTTCGGTAATAGTGCGACCAAGCAGAACCAAGACTTGGTTATTGGCTTGATTTATCGCTACATTTTGTTCGCTATCGATGGTCACTAAGCCTTGATGAGCGATCTCTTCGATATAAGCCTCAGTCAGTTCACCAAGCTTCTCTTCCTCAATACTTAAGAACAGCTCTTGTTTTAAGAATGGATAAACGAGAGCTACATTTTGCTTGATCTGCTCTAATGACAACTGCTGATGGCGAACCAACATTTGAGCGATTAACGACGGCAGCGCCAATAAATGGATGATATTGTTGCGGTAGTAAGTCATTAGAATCGATTGATTTCGATCCAGCGAGACAATTTCACCCATGCTGTCTGTTTCGATAAGGAACTTATCCAATGTCTCGGCATGTTTGACCAACGCTTGTGCATCATCTTCAGGCACCGTGTAGGTTGAAGAGTAAGGCACATTCTTAAGGATCGATAAGTAACAATCGATCTGATTGACTAAGCTATCGCGGGACAATGCACGTTGGCGTGAAGCGAGCAGGGCGGTTGCACATAATGTGAGTGCGTTAGTCGCAGCCGCATCGTTAATGTGTGTCATCATCTTGGTGGCTAAGCCATTTACTACTGGGTTGAGCCACTGTGGTTTAGTTGCACCCATAGGATCGATATCTTTAGTCCACTCAGGTGCATGCTCGTTCAGATATTGGTTCAGTGGAATAGGCTCACCGAAGTTAACGTACCCTTGGCCGAAGTTGCGTAGCTTGCGAATCGTGCGCAGCACTAAGCCGGCATTTTCTTTTTCTTTGCGCTTACCACGTAGCTCTTTGGCGTAAGTCCCCACCTCCATAACATGCTCATAGCCGATGTAAACCGGAACCAGTGTCACTGGGCGATTTAGACCACGCAGCATAGCTTGGACTGTCATGGCCAGCATACCGGTTTTCGCTTGTAGCAATCGGCCAGTGCGCGAACGTCCGCCTTCACTGAAGTACTCTACTGAGTATCCTTTAGCAAACAGCTCCGCTAAGTACTCACGGAAGATAGTTGAGTACAGTTTATTGCCTTTAAAGCTACGGCGAATAAAGAACGCGCCACCACGGCGGAAGATAGGTCCCGCAGGGAAGAAGTTTAGGTTAATGCCTGCCGCAATGTGTGGAGGAACCATGCCTTCTCGGTAAAGCACGTAAGAAAGCAGCAAGTAGTCCATATGGCTACGGTGACAAGGCACGTAGACGATCTCGTGACCATCTTGCGCCAGTTTACGTACCGTAGCAGCATTGGTAATGTTCAAGCCTTGGTAAATACGATTCCACAACCAGCCGAGTAGGCGTTCGCCATTTTTTATCAAGGAGTAAGAGAAGTTTGCGGCAATCTCATCCATGATGGCATGGGCTTCTTTGCGTACCTTCTCTATTGGCACATCTTTCGAATTGGCCTCATCCATGATGACTTTTTCAATCGCTTTCGATTTCATCAGTCGATTAAATAGCGCTTGTCGACTCGGCAAATTTGGCCCTGAAGCGGCGAGCTTCTGACGAGAAAAGTGGATACGTGCCACGCGTGCCAACTTATGAGCAATCGAAGCATCTGTGCCATGTGAATCCGCCATGTAACGCAGAGAAACCACCGGGCTAATACGCACTAAACAGTCACGACCAGAGAGCAAAACAGCTTTGGCTTTTTGTGGACCGTTTAAAGACTGTAGGTAAGGTTTTTGCTGCGACTCTTTACCTGGTTTGCGTCCCCAAAGTACTGTTGCAGGGATCATTTGCACATCCAGTTCTGAATCAAACTTGTGCAGCTCAAGCAGATCAGAGAAAAGCGTTACTGATGTGCTTGGTACATCTTGATCACTGTCCATTACGGTTTGGCGAGCAGAGGTAAAGACGTAGCGGTTAAATGCTTTGCCGTTAATTTCGACTGGCTCTAGCGGGTCGGGTAAACCAAGTGCAATGACTTGTTTTTGCAGCGCGAGGAGATCAACAGCTGAGCGATATGGCAGAGCGTAAATAATGGGCTTGTTTATATCAATGCTATGATCTTCAATAGGATTTGAAGGAATTGTGGTCCCTTTAACTAACACTGACATAGGCAGTTTTAGTAAGGTGCGCGATAACATTCGTCCAGAAGACATAAGGTTCTTAGCCTCAAAAATAGATGGTTTGCATAAGCACATTTCCATTTCTCTAACTATAGAACTGGGAATGCGCCCAAGCGTGTATTTTTATAGCGGGCAAGGATAACAGAAACTGGTCGAACCTTTTACTTATTATTGATTAGGAAAACGTCAATTTTTAAGTCATCAAGCTATCGAGATAATTAATAAAGAGAAATTAACTTGCCAGACAAAACACTCCATGGATTTAAACGGATTAAAAACGCAACGCAGTACTCCTGCCAAGGTCTCAAGGCTGCATTTAAACATGAACCGGCCTTTCAAGAAGAAGTCGTGTTAGCCGTGATCATGATTCCGGCGGCTTTATTTATTGGTGACAGTCAGTGGGAGAGAATATTGCTGATCGCGACAGTGGTGTTGGTATTGATCGCTGAGCTGTTTAATAGTGCGATTGAAGCAGTTGTTGACCGAGTTGGAACGGAACACCACGAGCTTGCCGGACGGGCGAAAGATATTGGCTCGGCTGCTGTAATGGTGACTATGCTATTAACCGGTTATGTCTGGCTAGAGATCCTGCTTTTTTAAAGTGAGCGACGGGTAAATTGCTAACTCGCTAAAAAACAAGCAATTGGCTTTTCATTTGAACAATTACTGGATATACTCACAGTTAACTGTATAAAAAGACAGGTGACTTATGAAGCCGTTAACGCCCCGCCAACAACAAGTTTTTGATCTGATCAAAAGCAAAATCGAAGATACTGGTATGCCACCAACACGTGCTGAAATTGCACGCGAACTTGGCTTCCGTTCAGCAAATGCTGCTGAAGAACACCTTAAAGCCCTTGCACGTAAGCAAGCGATTGAAATTATTCCTGGTGCCTCTCGTGGAATCCGTATTCTACTTGAAGATGCTGCCAATGATGATGAAGGACTGCCTCTTATCGGCCAAGTTGCGGCGGGTGAGCCAATCCTTGCTCAGGAGCATGTCGAGACTCATTACCAAGTTGACCCGGGTATGTTCAAGCCTCAAGCTGACTTCTTACTGCGTGTAAATGGCGAAAGTATGAAAGACATCGGTATTATGGATGGCGACTTGCTTGCAGTGCATAAAACTCAAGATGTACGTGATGGTCAGGTTGTCGTTGCACGTGTTGACGATGACGTAACGGTTAAACGTCTAGAGCGTAAAGGTTCGACAGTACTGCTTCATGCTGAGAACGAAGAGTTTGAGCCAATTAAAGTGGATCTGACTAGTCAGCACCTAGCGATTGAAGGTCTAGCGGTAGGCATTATTCGCAACACAGATTGGATGTAACCGACTCTGTTTGAGATTCATTCTCACTTGTTGATTTTGTAACTGATATTCATTATCATCTTTACTCTGGCTACGGAAGGAAGATGATAATGGCCGTCGATCACACATCAGCTAAACATCGCTATCAAATCCCTGCTAATTTATTGCAACCATTATGGCTTCGTAGCCGAGAAAGTTTAGTTGATAATGGATTAGTCTACGACCCGATTGCAGCGCGTGCCTGTCAGCGCTGCCATTTAGCACCAGAATGTCTTTCTGGTGATATTGACCAAAAACAACTCCTTCACGTTACGCTTACTCAGCTGTGCGATCAGCAGGTTTCTGCTTTTATCAAACGTAATCCAGATGGTTGGATCGTCAATGTTGGTGCAGGGTTGGATACGCGTTTTTATCGTGTTGATAACGGCCGATGCAACTGGTTAGAACTCGATGTGACAGAAAATTTGCTCTGGCGTCAGAAACTGTTTCACAGTAGTGAGCGTTATCACCATGTTTGCGGTAGCGTTGATGATGTCAGTTGGTTAGAGCAGTTACCTATTCCAGAAAAAACGCCTGTGATGATAGTGTGTGAACACGCTTTGCTTGATTGTAGTCAGCTGCAAGTGGCCAAATTCATTCAAGCGCTAGGTTGCCACTTTGACTCAGCACGAGCTTGCGTTGTATTAGCAGGCGATCTCAGCCATTCCAAGCTAGGGCAGAAAATGGGCGCGGGGCAATATGCTCACGGGTACAGCGCACCGGGCGATGCTATGTTAGGCTATTTGCCTTGGGCACGCTGGGCGAAAACCTATTCTCCGCTTGATCGCGATTGTGGTCGCTGGAAACTATGGCAACGCTGGCTGACTAAGATGAACTTTTTAAAGCAAAGATTAACGCCGGTATTGGTTCAGCTTCGCTGGTAATCTCGTTACACTTGTCACTCAATTCTAGTCAGAGTGACAACGTGCAAATTCTTCAAACCCTTTCTAACCGCACCGTGCATAAGCAAGTCTTGTTGCTTGCTATTCCTATGGTGCTTTCCAACATCACAGTGCCATTACTTGGACTGGTGGATGCAGCAGTCATCGGTCACCTCGAACATGCGTGGTATCTCGGCGGTGTTGCGTTGGGCAGTACTATGATCAGCGTGACATTTTGGCTGCTAGGCTTTTTGCGTATGTCGACCACTGGGCTTGCTGCCCAATCTTATGGCGCAGAGAGCAAACATCAACTTGGCTTGGTCTTCACCCAAGGCATGACAATGGCGCTTGGTTTTGCTGCCGTTTTTCTTCTCTTCCATCAATCTATTGCGCAGTTGGTATTTAGCTTTAGTGACGCCAGTGAACAGGTAAAGCACTATGGCGCGCAGTACTTCGCTATCCGAGCTTGGAGTGCGCCTGCCGCCTTGGCTAATTTCGTCTTGCTCGGTTGGTTATTAGGTACGCAAAACGCCAAAGCACCGATGTGGATGGTGATCATCGCTAACGTGACCAACATCGTTCTCGACGTACTATTTGTGATCGGATTAGGTTGGAAAGTCGAGGGCGCGGCATTGGCTTCTGTGATTGCTGATTACACCGGAATGAGCTTTGGTCTGATTTGCGTATGGCGTAAATGGACCCGGGATAGCCTACCGCCAGTGTTGAACTTGATTAAAGACACCACCAACGGATTGAGTCGCTTTGTTAAGCTCAATCGAGATATCTTTCTACGTTCACTTTGCTTGCAAGCCACATTTACCTTTATGACCTTTCAAGGAGCGAGTTTCGGCGACGAAATCGTTGCTGCGAATGCCGTGTTGATGAGCTTTCTGATGATGATTTCTTACGGCATGGATGGATTCGCTTACGCGATGGAAGCCATGGTCGGTAAAGCCATTGGCGCGAAAGACCGAGAGCAGCTCAATCAATCGCTGATTGGTACTTTTTTCTGGAGCTTGGTCATTTGTGGATTGCTGACCTTAGCATTTGGTCTGATGGGATCGAATCTGCTCGGATTGATCACTGATATTGAGGCAGTTCATGCATTGGCGATGGAGTATTTGCCTTGGTTGATTGCCATGCCGCTAGTGTCTATGTGGTGCTTTCTATTTGATGGCATCTTTGTTGGTGCAACAAAAGGTAAAGAGATGCGCAACAGCATGTTCTTATCAACTTGTGGCTTTTTTGCGATTTTCTACTTATCGATGGATTTAGGTAATCACGCTCTGTGGCTAGCTATGTTGAGTTTTATGGCTATGCGCGGTTTAACCTTAGCGATAATCTTAACTCTCCAGTGGCGGAGAAACACTTTTCTCGCCTAAGTAAAAGATATCAGCCGAGTCACCGTACTCGGCTTTTTTATATCTTCATTTACATTATTACGTATGTGTAAAAATGATTTTCAAAAAGGTGGGATTATCAATTTTCTATTAGCGCCTAAAATACTCAGCAACAAAACGACGCAGCGCAGTGAGAGTTCCTCAGCTACGCTTATGACGTCCCTATATACATAAAATATAAAGGAAGCATCCAATGGCGCTTGAAATCAATCCTGGTCAAACTCACATTAAATCAAAAGCAATGGTGGCTTGGGCTGCTGGTGAACCACTTAAAATGGAAGAGGTTGATGTACAACTTCCTAAAGCTGGAGAAGTGCTAGTACGCATCGTAGCTACTGGTGTTTGTCACACTGACGCATTCACCCTATCTGGTGATGATCCAGAAGGTATCTTCCCTTCAATCCTGGGTCATGAAGGTGGCGGTATTGTCGAAATGGTTGGCGAAGGTGTCACTAGCGTTGAAGTTGGCGATCATGTGATCCCACTTTACACAGCAGAATGTGGCGAATGTAAGTTCTGTAAGTCGGGTAAAACTAACCTATGTCAGGCCGTTCGCGAAACCCAAGGTAAAGGTCTAATGCCAGACGGCACAAGCCGCTTCTCTATTAACGGCGAGACCATCTTCCACTACATGGGCTGTTCTACTTTCTCGGAATACACGGTTCTTCCTGAGATCTCACTAGCGAAAGTAAACAAAGAAGCTCCGCTTGAAGAAGTCTGTCTTCTAGGTTGTGGTGTCACAACAGGCATGGGCGCAGTGCTTAACACGGCAAAAGTAGAACAAGGCGACACCGTTGCGGTATTTGGTCTAGGTGGTATCGGCCTATCTGCCATTATTGGTGCGCGTATGGCGGGTGCAAGCCGTATAATCGGTATTGATATCAACGAGAGTAAATTTGACCTAGCCAAACAACTGGGCGCTACAGATGTTATCAACCCACAGAAATTCGATAAGCCAATCCAAGAGGTTATCGTTGAAATGACAGACGGCGGCGTAGATTACTCATTTGAGTGTATCGGTAACGTTAATGTGATGCGTCAAGCACTTGAGTGTTGTCACAAAGGTTGGGGTGAATCAGTGATCATCGGTGTTGCCGGTGCTGGCCAAGAGATCTCAACTCGTCCATTCCAACTCGTAACTGGTCGTGTATGGCGTGGTAGCGCTTTCGGTGGTGTTAAAGGTCGTTCTGAGCTACCAGAAATCGTAAACCGTTACATGGCGGGTGAATTCGGTCTGCAAGAATTCATTACTCATACCATGGGTCTGCAAGACGTAAATGAAGCGTTTGAGTTGATGCATAAAGGTGAATCAATCCGTACTGTTCTTCATATGGATAAGTAACTGAGCTAAATAGATAAACACAACGCCCTGATACAAGGGCGTTGTTGTCTTCTGAATTTTTAATCTGGGGTGGTTATGACCATTGAAAACGTAAGCCAAGCCAAAGTATTTGGTGGTTGGCACAAACAGTACACGCATGATTCTAACGTTCTAAACTGCAACATGCGTTTCGCAATCTTTTTGCCACCTAATGCGACCAAATCCAAACCAGTTCCTGTGCTTTACTGGTTATCTGGCCTAACTTGCACCGACGAAAACTTTATGCAAAAGGCAGGGGCGTTTCGACGGGCTGCTGAATTGGGGATTGCCATCGTAGCACCAGATACTAGCCCTAGAGGTGAAGAGGTCGCAGATGATGACGGTTACGATCTAGGACAGGGTGCCGGTTTTTATCTTAATGCAACTCAAGAGCCTTGGTCTCGTCACTATCATATGTATGACTATGTCACCCAAGAGCTGCCATCTTTGATTGAAGCTAACTTCCCAGTTTCGTCGATCAAGTCGATTGCTGGGCATAGTATGGGCGGACACGGCGCGTTGACTATAGGGCTGAAAAATTCGCAGCAGTATCGTTCGATTTCTGCCTTTAGTCCGATCACTAATCCTATGCAGTGTCCTTGGGGGCAAAAAGCGTTTAATGCCTACCTAGGTAATGACTTTGAGGCTTGGCGAGAGTATGACGCCAGTGAGTTACTAAAGCAGGCGCAAGCAAAGCTGCCGATTTTAGTCGACCAAGGCGATGCGGATAACTTTCTGGTTGAGCAACTAAAGCCACAAGCATTGATTGCCGCAGCGCAAACCCGTGACTCTGACGTTGAAGTGAGAATGCAGTCAGGTTATGACCACAGCTACTATTTCATTTCGAGCTTTATTGATCAGCATCTTGAGTTTCATGCCACGTACCTGAATCAATAATTGATGAAACTAAAAAGCCGCAACTTAATTGAGTTGCGGCTTTTCTATATTTAGCTGGTGGCTTATTTAAAACAAACGGTTAAGACCATTAAGTGCTGCTACGCGATAAGCCTCGGCCATAGTTGGGTAGTTGAAAGTGGTGTTGACGAAATACTCGATGGTATTCGCTTCCCCTTTCTGCTCCATAATGGCTTGGCCGATGTGGATGATTTCCGCTGCGCGCTCACCAAAACAATGAATACCAAGGATCTCTTTCGTTTCGCGGTGGAAAAGAATCTTCAAACTACCAATATCTTTCCCCGCGATTTGAGCGCGAGCTAAGTGTTTGAAAGAAGAGCGCCCAACTTCATACGGCACTTTTGCGGCTGTTAACTCTTGCTCTGTTTTACCCACAGAACTGATCTCTGGAATGGTGTAGATGCCCGTTGGAATATCTTCAATAAGGTTGCCGTCTGCTTTGCCTTTGGTGATCGCCTGAGCAACAAAGCGTCCTTGGTCATAAGCGGCACTTGCTAGGCTTGGGTAGCCAATTACGTCACCGACAGCATAAACATGTTCAACTTCGGTTTGATAGTTACCATCGACTTTTAATTGTCCGCGAGAGTCAGCCTCTAACCCAACTGCAGTGAGGTTAAGCTTGTCTGTGTTACCTGTACGGCCATTGGCGTAAAGGATACAGTCGGCGCGCATTTTCTTGCCGGATTCAAGATGAACAATGACACCATCTTCAGTCCCTTCAATCTTCTCAAACGTTTCATCGTTGCGAATCACAACGCCACTGTTCCAGAAGTGGTAAGACAAAGCATCTGAAACTTCATTATCTAAGAAGGCAAGTAGGCGATCTCGGGTATTGATTAGGTCTGTTTTGACACCTAAACCACGGAAAATCGATGCATACTCACAGCCGATAACACCTGCACCGTAAATGATAATATGACGAGGGTCGTGCTTAAGGCTCAGTATAGAGTCACTGTCATAAATACGCTCGTGCATAAAATCGACATTGTCTGGTTGGTATGGGCGAGATCCTGTCGCGATAACAAAACGGTCGGCGCTGTAGGTCTCTTCTGTGCCATCGCTTTGCATCACAGCAATGGTATATTTATCGATAAAGCGAGCCGTACCAAAAATCAACGAGCACTGGTTACGATCATAGAAGCCTTGACGAAGTCTCGTCTGCTTATCAATTACTGACTTGGCATGACCGAGAATGTTGGAAAACGTCGAATGTAGGCTAGTGTTGTTGTGACAAAACAGAGGGTTGTTATTGAACTCAATGATTCGGCTTACTGCGTGACGCAAAGCTTTTGAAGGGATGGTGCCCCAGTGAGTACAGCCACCACCGACACTGCTTTCCTTTTCTACAATGGCAACATTTAAGCCCGCTTTGGTTAATCCCATCGCTGCCCCTTCGCCTCCGGGGCCACTACCAATAACGATTACATCAAAGTGGTTGCTCTGGGCCATAGTTTCTTCCTTGTTATAGATTCTTAACATTGCTTTAGCGAGATTTTAACTGATTCCGTTGGGGCGTACACCTAAAGCATACTAGACAGTCGGCGAGATCACGGAGAATCAAGCAAATAGATTAAAGGGTATGTCGTATGTCTCTTATTAGGGGGGAAAAGATTGAATTCTCAACTCAACTCGGTTTAATTGCCACTCGGTCAGCAAAGCACAAGATTATGGCTTATCTCCTTAAGGCAATCGTTGTATATTAATGGCTATCGAAGTTAGAAAAATAGAAAAATAACTATGAAATCCATGGGAATCCGTGCTCAGCAGAAAGAGAAAACGCGTCGCTCTTTGATTGACGCTGCATTCAGTCAGTTAAGTGCTGACCGAAGCTTTTCCAACCTGAGCTTGCGTGAAGTCGCACGAGAGGCGGGTATCGCTCCAACTTCATTCTATCGTCACTTTAAAGATATGGATGAGCTAGGTTTGACCATGGTTGATGAAGGGGGCTTGTTACTGCGACAGCTAATGCGTCAAGCTCGCCAACGCATCGTCAAAGAGGGCAGTGTGATTCGCACTTCGGTAGAGACCTTTATGGAGTTTATCGAAAGTAGCCCCAACGTTTTCCGACTATTATTACGTGAACGTTCGGGAACCTCATTTGAATTTCGTACTGCCGTTGCTCGTGAGATGCAACACTTTGTCGCCGAGATGACAGAATACCTAATCAGTACTGGTATGGCCCGAGATGAAGCTTTCACGCAAGCAGAGGCGTCGGTCACATTGGTATTCAGCTCTGGCGCGGAAGCTTTAGATTTAAATCGACGTGAACGCGATGAACTTGCCGAACGTCTAATTATGCAATTGCGAATGATAGCCAAAGGGGCTTTCTGGTATCGCAAAGAACGTGAACGTAACCGATTAAAAGGTGGGATAGATTAATGTCGAATGAAACAAACCAAGTTA
>WJXF01000125.1_pt1 | contig 17453 bp, 14 predicted proteins | sample 9263211 | NCBI WGS metagenome assembly WJXF01 (sample SAMN12697362, study PRJNA563984) | aquatic metagenome | isolation source: water sample from a prawn hatchery tank treated with erythromycin, plated on... | place: Australia | collected 2018-10-17
TCACCACCGAAACGCTTAACACCTAGACGTTTGCTTTCTGAATCGCGGCCGTTACGAGTAGAACCACCAGCTTTTTTGTGTGCCATTGTTAAACTCTCCTAATCGATTAAGCGTTGATACCAGTGATTTTCACTTCCGTGAACCACTGACGGTGACCTTGTTGCTTACGAGAGTGCTTACGACGACGGAACTTAACGATTTTAACTTTATCGCCACGACCGTGTTGTACAACTTCAGCAACTACTTTACCGCCCTCTACTAGAGGAGCACCCACTTTAATGTCTTCACCGTTAGCAACAAGAAGAACTTTATCAAATTCAACAGTTGCACCAGTTTCAACGTCTAATTTCTCTAAACGAAGAGTTTGACCTTCGCTTACACGGTGTTGTTTACCACCAGATTGGAAAACAGCGTACATATCTTACTCCGCTTTTTCCGCACAGCCGTATGCTATTTGAGCATCAAGGGTGTGCGCTAAACTAATCATCAATAGGGCGCAGATTCTACAGAAAGGTCGCACCTATGACAAGCCATATTTTGAAAAAATTGGCGAAAAGCTAATCGCCAATGAAAAGTGCCCAGATGATGCCCTTTAACCATGTATTAATCAACGTTTTTTAGTGTATTATTCAGCAATTAAAACAGATAAGAATACCTTACTAGTTCTAACTTCAGCCGGAATTACAATGGATTTTAAAGCTATCCAAGCACTCACCGCCGATGACATGGCAAAAGTGAATGAAACAATTCACGCACAACTCAACTCTGATGTCTCTTTAATCAATCAACTGGGTTTCTACATCGTTAGCGGTGGTGGCAAGCGTATACGTCCTCTTTTAGCTGTTCTGTCAGCTAAAGCACTTGGCTATAAAGGAGAGGCTCATACCACCGCAGCCGCTTTTATTGAGTTTATTCATACCGCGACTCTACTACATGATGATGTCGTCGATGAATCAGACATGCGACGTGGTAAAGCCACAGCTAATGCTGCCTTTGGTAATGCCGCGAGCGTTTTGGTGGGCGACTTTATATACACGCGCTCATTCCAAATGATGACCGAGCTAGGATCATTAAAGATCCTTAAGCTAATGAGTGACGCAGTAAACGTCATTGCGGAAGGTGAAGTTCAACAACTGATGAACTGCAATGACCCTGACACTACCGAAGAAAGCTACATGCAAGTGATCTACTCTAAGACGGCTCGCTTGTTTGAAGCGGCAACCCAGATTGGTGCCATCCTAAATAAAGCACCTGAAGAGATAGAACTTGCCTTACAGAATTACGGCAAATACCTCGGAACCGCATTCCAGCTAATTGATGACGTGATGGATTACACTTCTGATGGTAAAGAGATGGGCAAGAATGTTGGCGATGACCTTGCTGAAGGTAAACCGACCTTACCTCTTCTTTATGCAATGCGTAACGGCAGTACAGAACAAACGGAGATGATTCGTGAAGCGATTGAAAAATCCAATGGCATGGAGCGCTTGGACGATATTCTCGCAGCGATGGAACAAACCGGTTCTTTAGAGTACACACGCCAAAAAGCTTACCAAGAGGCAGATAAAGCGATTGCTGAGCTCAAGGTACTGGAAGAGTCTGAATATAAGCAAGCACTCATCACGCTTGCTCACATGGCAGTTCACCGCACTAGCTAATTTTTGCGACAATAAGCAGCGTATACAACAACGGGAACCTTTAGGTTCCCGTTTCTCTCTTTATTAGAGAGAGTTCCAGCTCAGCAAATCGAAGGCAAATTGACTGGTTACTATGCTTGGAGTCTTCGCGCTCCAAAGTTTGAATAACCTCACCCGCTATTAAAATCTAGCACTAAAGGTTGATCTTTAACATGAACTTAGTACATTTTGTGAGCAATATTTTTTTTAGAATACCTAAATAATTCATTGTTACATGCTTTGGCAAATTCTTTCTCTAATTAGCCTTTGGTCATCAAAACGTCATAAGGTGATCATCTAACTCTCATCTCGCTGAAGCCTTTCTGCAACATCCCATACCTATCCTCATTTCGAACCACTACCATTTTGAGGATGCTATGGAAGTTTCTAGTCCGTTTCGTTTACCGAAAAAGACCCCATTTCGCTTAGGAGAGAGCTTTACTGAGTGGGCAACTGGTCTCAATAAGCTCGATAAATTTTATGCTCAGCGTCCTGCTGGCTGTGATACTCAAACCTTTCTTCGCTTTACTCTTGAAGTACTCGGTATTGACTATCAGGTGTGCAAAGGTTCGCTAAGCCATATTCCTCAATCGGGTTCTACTGTGATTGTCGCCAACCATCCGCTAGGTTGTGTCGAAGGCGTGATTCTAGCCGAGCTACTCCTTCAAATAAGAAGTGATGTTCAGATCCTCGCCAATCAATACCTAAAAACGGTTCCTGAACTTGATGAGCTCTTTATTGGCGTAGATGTATTCGAAGGACAGAATGCTCACAAGTCCAACCTAAAAGCTCTTCGTAAAGCCCACCAGCATTTAGAACGAGGTGGTTTGTTGCTGCTATTTCCTGCGGGAGAGGTCTCACAGTTAGTCGATAGAAAAGCGCAGCGCCTTGAAGACAAGGAGTGGAGTCGTTCAGTCAGTAGTTTGATTCGTAAATCAAGAGCAACCACCATTCCGGTGTTTATCGATGGTCAAAACTCTCAACGCTTTTATCTCGCGGGGAAAGTGCATCCTTTACTGCGCACCTTGATGCTTGGCCGAGAGTTGCTCAACAAAACGCATAAGAAGATTCAAATCTCTATCGGCTCAGCGATCAAATACAAAGAAGTCAATGGGCTCACTGACACTCAAATCGTCAATTACCTTCGCTTAAACACTTACTTATTACAAAGCAAAACACTGACGCAGCAAAAACAGAACTTATCATCTAGCTCATTTCTACCTATTGCCACTCAGCTACCCATTGATGATCTCGAAGCGGATCTAAGCCGCATGCCCATAGATCATTTATTGCTTTCGAGCGCGGAATTTGACGTCTACTGTACAACCGCCGAGCATATCCCTTCGATATTGCATGAGATTGGGCGCCTGAGAGAATATAACTTTCGCCAAGTTGGGGAAGGAACAGGTCTGGATCTTGATCTCGACGAGTTTGATCGTGATTACTTACATCTCTTTATTTGGGATAAAGAGCATCGATGCCTCGTCGGCGCTTATCGACTAGGACTGGTCGATCAACTCATTAGTAAGCATGGAATTAAGGGGCTTTACTCAAGAACCTTGTTTAACTTTGAACAGCCTTTTATCGATACCATGAGTCAATCTATAGAAATGGGGCGCTCTGTAATCGATAAAAAGTATCAGAAGAGTATGGCGCCACTATTGCTGCTTTGGAAGGGCATTGCCGCTTTTGTAGATAGGAACCCAGCGTATACCCATCTCTTTGGTCCGGTCAGTATCAGCAACGATTACAGTGAACAAACAAGACAATTACTCGCAGAGACCATGACTCTTCATCACTATGACTCCGAAAAAGCCGAGTACGTCACCCCTTCTAACCCATTATCGACTAGCGCTCCGAGCTGGAATACTAGCATGCTCACAGCCCTTGCCGATCTGCAGCTGTTATCACGGGTCATTGCCAGAATCGATGATGGTAAAGGCGTACCTGTCTTATTGAGACAATACCTTGGACTAAATGGAAAGCTTGTATCCTTTAACGTTGATCCTGCCTTTAATAACGCACTTGATGGCTTGATCATGGTTGATCTAAGAGATGTACCACTCAAAACCTTAGCGAGATATATGGGTGCTAGCCAAGCTGAGGCTTACTTAAAATCCCATCATATTGAGATCTAGAAAATCATCACCTCCCTATCCCCTAAGTGCTGCGTGACCAAGGCAGCACTTTTGTTATCCAGATTATCTGCTTACAACACCTAACTAATCGCTCGATTGCAATAGAAGTGACCTTTACATCTAGGGAAATAAACTGATTCAAAACATAGTGATGGAGATTAAAACCAAGATTACTTTCAAGATCAGTTAAAAATGAGATTGACGAAAAAAACAACAAGATAAAAGCTAGGTGAGATAACAAAACACAACAATAAGGAAGTCGCTTAGTTATGTTGCCATCCAAGCTAAAACTGCGCTCACTGTTAGCAGGAACGCTAACATTATCACTTGCTCTTAGCTCATTCTCTGCACTTGCGGCAGAGAAAGTCTACCGCTTAAAACTTGCCGAAACTTGGGGACCGAATACCCCCATCTTAGGTGATGCAACCAAGAACATGGCCAAGCTTGCCGAAGAGATGTCAAACGGTCGCCTAAAAATTCGTATTGATTCCGCTAATAAACACAAAGCCCCGTTAGGGATATTCGATATGGTCAAGTCTGGTCAATACGACTTAGGCCACTCAAGCTCCTACTATTGGAAAGGTAAAGTCCCCAACACGTTATACTTTTCCTCTATGCCATTTGGCATGATCTCTACTGAGCAATATGCTTGGTTTTATCGCGGTGGAGGTATGGAGTTAATGGAAAAAGTCTATGCACCACACAATCTTCTTTCTTTCCCAGGCGGTAACTCTGACATTCAGATGGGGGGCTGGTTTAAAAAAGAAATCAACTCAGTAGACGATCTAAAAGGACTTAAAATTCGTATTCCAGGCTTTGCTGGTGAAGTGATGGCAAAAGTAGGTGCAAAACCAACCAACATCGCTCCGGGAGAACTCTATACCTCATTAGAGCGAGGAACCATTGACGCACTGGAATGGGTAGGTCCTGCATTTGACCTTAGAATGGGCTTTCAGAAAATCGCGCCTTATTACTACACGGCGTGGCATGAACCGGGTTCGGAAACTCAGTTCTTAGTGAATAAAAAGAAATGGGATTCACTACCTAAAGATCTACAAACAATATTGGAAACAGCATTCCGAGTGGCAGCATTTGATATGTACACTCAGGCAGTCGATGCAAATGCAAATAGTTGGGCGACAATGAGTGCTGAGTACCCAGATATAAAAGTAAGGGACTTCCCACCAGAAGTGTTAAAAGCGATGCAAACAGCAACCACCGAATTGCTTGAACAGCAAGCTAGCAGCGACGCATTAGCGAAAGAAATTATTGAGTCACAAAGACAATACTTAACTAAAGTACGTGCATGGACTGATATCTCTTCTAAAGCTTACCTAGAAAGTCATTAATATAAAGAGGGCTGCATCAACGCAGCCCTCCTTCTCTTTCTATTTTGTCCAACGGTTACTCAACCGTTACTGACTTAGCAAGGTTACGTGGTTGGTCAACGTCTGTTCCCTTGATTAATGCAACATAGTAAGAAAGCAGTTGCAATGGCAGCGTGTAGACAATTGGTGCGATAAACTCATCGCAATGAGGTACGCTGAGTACTTTCATTGTCTCATCACTTTCAAATGAAGCGTTTGCATCGGCAAATACATACATCAAACCACCACGGGCACGCACTTCTTCAACGTTCGACTTAAGTTTTTCAAGCAGTTCGTTATTTGGTGCAACTACAATTACAGGCATTTCTGCATCGATCAGCGCGAGTGGACCATGTTTAAGCTCACCTGCTGCATAGGCTTCAGCGTGAATGTAAGAAATCTCTTTAAGTTTTAGAGCACCTTCCATTGCAATCGCTGATTGCTCACCACGCCCTAAGAATAATGAGTGATGCTTATCTGCAAAATCTTCTGCTAGAGCCTCAATCGACTCCGCCATTGCTAGGGTTTGCTCAAGCTTTGCCGGTAGCGACTGCAGTGCGGTGACGAGCTGAGCTTCTTTTTCAGCACTCAGTGCATTGTGATGACCGATTGCCCCAGCCAGCATTAAAAGGCCAGCAAGTTGTACGGTAAAGGCTTTGGTTGAAGCGACACCTATTTCAGCTCCTGCTTTCATCATGTACGCCATATCGGATTCACGCACCAGAGAAGAACCAGGAACATTACAGATCGTCAGACTAGCCATATAGCCCATTTCTTTTGCTAAACGCAACGCCGCGAGAGTATCCGCAGTTTCACCAGATTGCGAAATAGTAACCAGTAATGAATTCTCAAACACATGAGATTTGCGGTAACGGAATTCTGATGCAATCTCAACGTTACACGACACACCAGCCCACTCTTCTAACCAATAGCGAGCAACTAAACCAGCATGGTAGCTTGTACCACATGCAATGATCTGTACATGTTTAACTTGGCTCAAAAGCTCTTCTGCATTATCGCCAAAGGCAGAAGCAATTACTTTTCCACCACCTAAACGGCCTTCTAATGTGCGTTGCAAGGCGATTGGCTGCTCGTAGATCTCCTTCAGCATATAGTGACGATACTCGCCTTTGTCACCTGCATCATGAGAAACTTCCGTCTCTTTAATCTCACGTTCTACTCGTTCACCTTCAGAATCAAATACAGACACTTCACGGCGAGTAATCTCCGCAACGTCACCTTCCTCTAAGAACATAAAGCGGCGAGTCACATTAAGCAGAGCAAGCTGGTCAGAGGCAAGGAAGTTCTCACCAACACCAAAACCAATCACGATAGGGCTACCTGAACGAGCAACGACAATACGCGAAGGATCTTTACGATCCAGAGCCACTGTGCCGTAGGCACCTTCAAGTTGCTTCGCGGTCTTTTGTACAGCTTCTAACAGTGTTTCTGAGCTACGCAGCTCCCACTCAACCATATGAGCGATCACTTCAGTATCCGTTTGAGATTCAAAAACGTAGCCGCGAGACTTAAGTAGCTCACGTAGTTCTTCGTGGTTTTCGATAATGCCGTTGTGCACCACTGCGATGTCGCCTGACATATGTGGGTGGGCATTCGCCTCAGAAGGTTCACCATGCGTTGCCCAGCGAGTGTGAGCAATACCTGTGCCGCCGACAACTTGTGCCGAATCTACCGCGTCTGCTAGCTCTTGCACTTTACCAAGGCGACGAACGCGAGTTAGGTTTGACTCATCATCAACAATTGCAACACCCGCAGAATCATAACCGCGGTATTCAAGGCGACGTAATCCTTCTACTAAAATTTCAGCGACATCTCGTTGTGCAACTGCACCGACGATTCCACACATATTCAACTCCAATTTGTTGATTCCGATAGGCAGCAAGCAAAGGCCAGATTCGGAGAAGTAAGATTAAAAAACTTGTTTAACGTTATGCACAAAGCACTTTGACGCCATGAGATTCAATTTTTGTTTTTAACTCTGGGTCTAAGTCTTTGTTAGTAATTAATATATCGATAGCATCCCAGGCTAATTCTAGGTTAGGGATCTTTCTGCCAATTTTTTCCGACTCAACCATGACGATGACCTCGCGTGACACCTCAGCCATCACTTTGCTTAAGCCAACGAGCTCATTGAACGTGGTGGTCCCGCGCTCGAGATCCACACCGTCTGCACCAATAAATAACTGGTCAAAGTCATATGAGCGTAGAACAGATTCTGCAACTTGACCTTGAAACGACTCGGAATGAGCATCCCAAGTTCCGCCTGTCATCAATAGAGTCGGTTCGCTTTCAAGCTCATTAAGCGCGTTGGCGACATTAAGAGAATTGGTCATCACCACCAAACCACGCATGCCATCGAGCATTTTGATTAGAGCACCAGTTGTACTGCCACTGTCGATCACAATACGGTTATGCTCGCGGATCAGCTTGACCGCCGCCTCCGCCAATTCGTTCTTTCGAATCGAAACATTTTCGTTCATTTCGTCGCTTACCACTTCTTTAGGTAAGGCAATCGCACCACCATAGCGACGAAGAAGCTGACCATTTTTTTCTAGCGAAGCGAGATCCTTTCTAATCGTCACTTCAGAGGTTTCAAACTGAACAGAGAGTTCTTCTACGCTGACCTCTCCTTTCTCATTAACTAGATTAGAAATAGCGTGTCTTCTTAGTTGAGTGTTTCGTTTCGACATTTAATTTATACATTCAAGTTTCGAACTGAAAGAAATTATAGTCAAGTCGAAACATTTATGTCCATTTATTTCGATCCAAAAAATTAATATTTAGCGCAAAAACCTTGTCCTAAGACAATTGTTAAGCAGTGATATTGAAATCATTAGGTGGTAGAATTCGCACCCTAAAAGAAAAAAAATTACAGAATTGACCGTTATTTTTTTGCAATCTAGCCACTATATCCTAGTGTTGTCACAAAAATACGGCGTTGAACGGCATTAAGTTGGTCATAAAATGACTAAACTATGTGAAAGACTTTCAGTTCTGGAGCCAACTAGATGTAATGCTGTCATGAAGAGTTGGCAGGCACAAAATGCCTATTCGACAGCCTTGGTTTCAGACCAATAACCGACTTTCAAATTGTAACTATATCGACCGGAGAGTATCTTCCATGAAAAAGACCAAAATCGTATGTACGATTGGCCCTAAAACTGAATCTGTAGAGAAGTTAACTGAACTAGTAAATGCAGGCATGAATGTAATGCGCCTGAACTTCTCTCACGGTGACTACGAAGAGCACGGCACTCGTATCGCGAACTTCCGCAAAGTAATGGAAGAGTCTGGTAAGCAGCTTGCTATCCTTCTAGATACTAAAGGTCCAGAAATCCGTACTATCAAACTAGAAAACGGCGATGACGTTGATCTAGTAGCTGGTCAAGAGTTCACTTTCACAACTGATATCTCAGTTGTAGGTAACAAAGATAAAGTAGCAGTGACTTACGCTGGTTTCGCAGCAGACCTAAACGTTGGTAACACTATCCTAGTAGACGACGGTCTAATCGAAATGGAAGTACTTGCTACTTCTGAAACTGAAGTTAAGTGTAAAGTTCTTAACAACGGGGCACTAGGTGAAAACAAAGGTGTTAACCTTCCTGGCGTTTCTGTAAACCTACCTGCACTATCTGAAAAAGATAAGAACGACCTTAAATTCGGTTGTGAGCAAGGCGTTGACTTCGTAGCTGCTTCTTTCATCCGTAAAGCTTCTGACGTTCAAGAAATCCGTGAAGTACTTGCTGCAAACGGCGGCGAGAACATCCACATCATCTCTAAGATCGAAAACCAAGAAGGTGTTGATAACTTTGACGAGATCCTAGAGCTTTCTGACGGCATCATGGTTGCTCGTGGTGACCTAGGTGTTGAAATCCCAGCTGAAGAAGTAATCTTCGCTCAGAAAATGATGATCGAGAAGTGTAACCGTGCACGTAAGATGGTTATTACTGCAACTCAAATGCTTGATTCTATGATCAACAACCCACGTCCTACTCGTGCGGAAGCAGGCGACGTTGCTAACGCTGTAATGGACGGTACTGACGCAGTAATGCTTTCTGGCGAAACTGCAAAAGGTAAGTACCCTGTTGAAGCGGTAACTATCATGGCTCAAATCGCGAACCGTACTGATTCAGCTCTAAAAGCTGAGCTAGGTTCTCGTCTAGACAGCCCACGTCTACGAATCACTGAAGCAGTATGTAAAGGCGCAGTAGATACAGCTGAGAAACTAGCTGCTCCACTTATCGTTGTTGCAACTGAAGGCGGTAAATCTGCACGTTCAGTACGTAAGTACTTCCCAACTGCGAACATTCTAGCGCTTACTACTAACACTAAGACAGCAGCACAGCTAGTTCTAACTAAAGGTGTTACTCCAGTTGTTGTTGATTCTATCGAGAACACAGACGCGTTCTACGTAGCAGGTAAAGAACTTGCTCTAGAGTCTGGCCTAGGTAACAAAGGCGACATCGTTGTTATGGTATCTGGTGCACTTGTGGCTTCTGGTACAACAAACACTGCATCTGTACACGTTCTATAATAAAACGCATACAATTGCACATTCTATTAAAGAGGGCTTATGCCCTCTTTTTTTATATATTTTTCTTGCCCACCCATTCCGTACGCTGTATTATCAACCAAAATTCAGTACCACATACCGTTTAATAATTATTAGTGGTGTCTTAGCAGTAGTGTAAGTAGTGAGGAATGCATCGTGTCTAGCCCGACGTTAACAGACAAAGTCGCTAAAATGATTGTGCAAGATATTTTGAATGGGCAACTTCAACCAGATGAGAAACTGGTGGTTGCAGAGCTTAAACAGAGATACGATGTCGGTGCCTCTCCTATCAGAGAAGCACTGGTACAACTTTCTTGGAGCAAGTATGTCAGCTTACAACCGCAAAAAGGTTGTTGGGTTGCGCCTGTCTCTATTGATGAACTGAACGATCTCTATGAAAGCTTACGCTTTATCTCTTCCATTCTCCTCAAGCAAGCGATTGAAACTGGCGATGAAGGCTGGGAGTTAGAAGTACTGACTTCATTTCATAAATTGTCGCGCGTACAACACGCTAAAGAGGGCTTTGACTGGCAAGAGTGGGAAGAGCGTCAGCATCAGTTTCATATTTCCCTGCTAGAGGGAGCGCGTTCGAAAAACATGCTTGGTTTCTTCAGCGATCTCATCACTCAAATTAAACGTTATCGCTACTACGCAATCGTTAACGGTTTAGAATATGGCAGATCTTGTCTAGATGACTACGAGCAAATTATGAAACTGGTATTAGCCAAGGATGGAGAAAAAGCCGCCAAGACACTAGATAATCACTTAGAGCAGAATCGACAAAAAATCCAAGCCATTATTGATGAACAAGCCGTCGCTGCGTAACGAAGCTAAACAACAATCGAGCCTATAGGCTCGATTTTTATGCCACCTCTTCGGAGCTAAAACAGACCGACACTCGATTGCGACCGGAAGACTTTGAGTCGTACAACGCAATATCGGCGCACTTATAGCAACGTGTGCTATCAGCAATAAAATCGGTCACACCAATACTAACCGTCACTGGTATATTAACTGCTAAATCGATCGCTATACGTAAGCGCTCTAATGCAAGTTCGGCTTCTGTTATCGATGTATGCGGCATAATAATCGCAAATTCCTCACCACCAATTCGAGCCACAAAATCCGTCTCGCGTAAGGCAACTTCAAGCATCTTAGCCACGTTGGTGATCACACGATCTCCTTCATCATGACCAAGTTCATCATTGATACGTTTAAAAAAGTCGATATCAAGTAAAGCTAAACAGGCATTCGAGGTTGATGGATAGCGCTCAATAAGACGGGCATAACGACGCAGCTCTAACTCAAACTTACGGCGATTCCACAGCTGAGTGAGCTCATCTCTTTCGCTTAAAATACGCAGGCGCTCTTCCAGTTCCTTGCGATCACTAATGTCGACAATTGAAGTAATGTAATAGCTAACCCGACCTGATTTTGCCAACACACTTTGGACCCTGAGCAAAGCAGTGACAACTCGCTCATCACCTGTTCTGTGAATGCTAATTTCACCTTCCCATAGCTGTTGGTGGGCCACTTGCTCAAAAATCTCTAGCGAGAGCTCAATTTGTTCCTCGCCAAGTAATTGCTTAATGATATTACGTGATTGAATATCACGATGTGCAAGTCCGGTGAGCGCACAAAATTGGTCATTAACCATAATCGCGCGGTGATTACGATCGGAGATAATCACCGCAGACATACCACTTAGTGCTGCACGGGCTAATTGACTCTCAATACTGCGCTTACGGTAGTGAACCACAAGCAAGGTGCCTGGAATCACAAACGCAAGCATCAAGACAAACACCAAAGTCGCCTCTTGCATCAAGGCTTCACTTTCATGCTTAGTTATCGTCGCTAGATCATGGCCTTCAAGCTCGATCACCAGATACAAGGTCTGCTGCGGCGAAAGGTAAATCTGATTGAAGACAATCAGTCCTCCACTCTCCATCAGGTAACCTGACTTATTGTGCTGCATCATCTGCCAGGTTACAGGGAAAGTGCGCGCAAAATTATGCTCATTACGCTCTTTGACCAGGTGACCATATAACTCGTTTAGGCTTGCACCTGCTAAATAAAACCCCTGTTCACCAATGAGCTCAGGGCTAAATCGCTCATCGGGTGAGTAATTTAAACGAGATGAAAGGTAACGAACGTCAATATTGAGGACCAAGTATCCAGCGCGGCTTCCGGCAACATAAACGGGCGTAAGCAAGCGTAATGCAGGCTGATAAGGCTCGACAAGCTTGCCATGTTCGTATTCTAGATCGATTCCCCATACGCCGATATCATTCTCATTCAGAGTTTGGGCATACTGGTAATAATCTCGTTGTGACTTATCTTGAAGATTTTTATCGCTCTCTACCTCAGCGTCACCATTGGTGTAGTTAAGGCGAATCTTCTCCATTCCGTTGACGTCTAAAAAACGAATCTGGGTATACCACTTTTGATTGCTCGCAACCGAAGACCAAACCTCCTCAACAACGGCTTTATTTGTTTGCGTCGGCTCAAGCACATACTCATAAAGGTTACGACTGTGTGAAAGCAACTCAATAATTGAGATAAACTGGCTACGAACGCTTTGATATTCACGCTCACTGTAGGCGAGCTGATGAATCGCCAACTCAGCATTTTGAGCTATGATATCTTTTTCAAGTTGTTGATGTTTCTTGAAATAGTAAATAGTGACAAGTGAAAAGAAGATCAGCGTAGTGATGAACAGATATGAGAATACGGATTTACGCTGCATTAGGTGAAAAAGGCTCGAGTCGATGTGGCTGAGCAGTATATCATTTAATCGAAATAGGATTAAAGCCCCTACCGAAAGAAGTAGAATAGGGGCGGCTTGATCAGTAATGAAGTCGTTTGTCTGATCAGTCGATCTTATAAATTACATCAACGCTATCGCGGATAACAATGGTAGAGTCTTGGTAACTATTCGATTCTGAACGCGCATCCATAGCCATAGAGCGCATCAAAACAGGTTGGTGACCAGACATTTTATAATCAATACGCCAAACACCGTTGAGATCTTTACCAAAGCCCTCTGCGAGCGACTCAGCCTTGCTGTTGGCATCTTTGATGGCCGCCATTCGTGCCTGCTGTTGATACTTAGCTTGATCTTTGACTTTTAGTTGAATGTTATCAACTTGATTAATCCCCGAGTTTAAGGCCAGATCTAAGTATTGATTTAAGTCGGCTAAGTCTTCGACCGTCACTGTGATACTGCGTGAAGCTCGGTAACCAACCAGCTCTGGCTTACCGTCTTTAGGATAATGATATTGAGGCGTTATATAGAGGTTTGAACTAGTCACATCCTGCTTCTCCACGCCTTCTTTGTTTAATGCATCGAGAAATGTACGGACAACTTTATCAACCGACTGCTTTGCTTGCTCTGCCGTCATGGTTGACTCTACAACCTTAACCGAGAACTGCGCCATATCTGGCTTGGCGATCACTTCACCATAACCTGTGGTCGATAAATGTGGAAAATCGGGACTATTGGCCAACACGCCAAAACTGCTTAAAGACAGCGATAAAGCTGCAACAACTGAAGAGATAGCTTTCATACTCAATTACCATATGCCATTAACTCAATACATCATAGGCATGGAATAAAAAGACACCAAGATATCGCCATCAGTTCTGACAGAGAATTAACTGAGCATTTACGTGGCTACATATCGGCTATTTCGGCAGTAAATCCTCTGTGTATTCGACAATCGCCTGCGTCACCTGTTTTAGTAGACCCGTTTCAAGTTGCCAATGATGCCAGTAAATACGAAAGCTCATAAAAAAGCCCGGCATCAAATCCACTAATTTTCCAGAGGCAAGTTCCTGTTCTATTTGCAGCTTAGGGATCAAACAATAAGCACACCCCATCAAAGCTAAGTTGACGAAAGCCTCAGAGCTTGCGACATGATGATGCGGCACAGATTCGGGAGAAATATTAAAATGCTGCTTGAGAAAATCACGATGCAGTTCATCATGTTGATCGTAAGAGACAGCCGGTGCTTGTTTTAACGCCTCTCGCGTCACACCTGTTGGGAAATACTCCTTCGCAAACTCTGGGCTCGCCACACATACATAATCCATACGACCAATGTATTTCGCCTCACAGCCGACCATAGCTTTGGGCTCCATGCTTAACGCGCCCAAGACTTCACCATTTTTTAATTTGTCTAACGTTCTCGCTTCCCCATAAACCTCAAGTTCAAACTGAACCCGGCGTGACTTCATAATTGGCGCTAAAGCGGGCAGCAGCCATGTCGCTAAGCTGTCTGCGTTAGTCGCAATAGCCGCGGTTTGTAGGCGCTCAGCCGTTTCGTTATCTAGCTCTGGAATCAACTCGGACTCTAGCAATTGGACTTGTTGGTAGAGCGCGAGAAGCTTTTGCCCTATCGGGGTTGGTCTTGGCGGTTGCTCGCGCACTAAAACGGGTTGAGCTAGGTACTTCTCTAGCTGTTTTAGTCGTTGCGAAACTGCCGATTGAGAGACAAACAATGCTTCAGCGGCACGCTCAAAATTACCACTACTGCTCACCGCTTCTAGAGCCTCTATCCATCGATAATCCAAGCCACGCATCTTTTATTCCTCTCAATGTTCACTTCATTAGAAGATCTAATATAGTATAAAAATTATTAAATATACTTATTTTGACAGTTTACTTATCTTCTCGCCATATCAGTTAATTTGTTGGAGAGAAAGCCATGAACTTTTGGCTATTACTACAAGGCTTTGGCCTAGGCGCAAGCATGATCATCCCTATTGGCGCTCAAAACGCATATGTGCTCAATCAAGGTATTAAGCGCCATCACCACCTTACAACCGCGACGATCTGCAGTGTGCTTGATATTGTTTTTATTTCTTTGGGGATCTTCGGCGGTGGCGCTCTGCTATCACAAAATGAAACCTTGCTCATGTTGGTCACTATCGGCGGCATTGCTTTTCTTGCAGTGTATGGCTCATTATCACTCAAAAGCGCATTTACACCTCAAGAGGAAGAAACTCAGCTCAATCAAACGCTAAGAGGCAAGCGTGCTGTCATTCTAGGCGCGCTAGCAGTGACGGTACTTAACCCTCACCTCTATCTGGATACTGTGGTGATTCTCGGTTCAATAGGCGGCCAATTTGAAGGCCAAGATCGAATCGCGTTTGCCATCGGAACCATGATGGCTTCACTGGTGTGGTTCTTCTCTCTTTCTATTGGCGCGGCAAAACTGGGGCCGACATTGTCACAACCTCGAGTCAAACAAGGTATTGATATTGTGGTTGCGATTATGATGTACGTGATTGCCGCATTGCTGGCAAAAGAGTTACTCAATCAATTAGCGTAGGTGGGGAATGAATAAGCTTGAAGAAATCTATCAATTCAATAAACAACTACTAAAACAGTTAAACGTTGATTATCAAGAATGGCAGCACGAACCCATACTGGATTTTGCCACCGACGAGAAGGTAGCGGAACAATTAGGTTGGACAGGCACCCATAGTAAAAGCCTATTTCTCAAGTTTAAAGGCTCAGGTTATGCGTTACTCTTAACCGACAAAGATAGCCGCTTGGACACCAAAGGGATTAAAGTCCTAACCGGGAAACGACCGTCGATAGTCAGCAACGAAGAGATGATCGAGCAAATTGGTTGTGTACCGGGGGCGGTGTGCCCTTTCGGTTTGCCCACTGAAGTAGAAATTATTGTCGATAGCAAACTGTATCAACACAATGAGATTCTTTACACTCCTGGCAAGCCAGAGGTGACTATCGGTATCCCAGCTAACCAATTAAAAGCCGTCTTAAACTCGCTGAATAATAAAGTACTCGAAATGTAAAAAGCGAGGCAGTTTGCCTCGCTTTGTTCAATCAACGATTAGAGGTTATGCGTCCACTTTGTTCATGTGAACATCCATTTGTGGGAATGGAATCTCGATTCCTTCTTTATCTAAGCCTTCTTTGATCGCTTGCATCAAATCAAAGTAGACATTCCAGTAGTCAGCAGTTTTAACCCAAGGGCGTACTACAAAGTTCACTGAAGAATCAGCGAGAGTATGCACGCCAACCTGTACCCCTGGATCTTTAAGAATGCGCTCATCTGACTGACAAATCTTTGTCAGTAGCTCTTTGGTCTTCTGTAGATCTGCGCTGTACGAAACACCTATCATCAAATCAATTCGACGTGTTTCATGACGTGAATAGTTGGTAATTGGGCTACCGATGACACTGCCGTTAGGAACGACGACCATTTTGTTGTCAGGTGTTGTCAGAACGGTTTGGAAAATCTGAATTGAATCTACCGAACCTGCTACACCGCCAATCTCCACGTAGTCACCTGACTTAAACGGACGGAAAGCAACAATAAGCACGCCAGCAGCAAAGTTAGATAGTGACCCCTGCAGAGCTAAACCAACTGCTAGACCAGCCGCACCGATAACAGCAACGACAGAAGCAGTTTGCACACCTAAGCGACCTAATGCAGCAATCAGCACAATAACAAATAGAAGGTAGCGAACTAAGCCATGAATAAATTCGACAACGGCCTTATCCATTTTTTTCTTGTTCAGTACCTTAGCTACGCTATTGGCTACCGCTTTCACGATAATGTTACCGATAAATAAGATCAGAATAGCGGAAATAATGTTCACGCCATACTGCACCAAAAGATCGGAATTGTTAGTCAACCACTGCTCGGCATGACCTAAACCATCAACTAAAGGAGTTTCAATCCCTGCTGATTCACCTGCCATAATTTCTATCCTCTCAATTAAATGATTCTATGAACCAAACTGCTTTAAATTACCAATCAGAAACAACATCCCTATACATTCACTGAAGCAATGTCAGCTTTTTGGCACGATATCTCATTTTTGACTATTCGCAAAGCTATGTTTATGCAAAGAGAGCAAAAACAAAAGCTTATCAGAATTCTCTGATATCGGCATATTACAGGTTACGCAACAAATCTCTGTTGTGCCATAGTTTTAATGCTTCACTTGGTTAGCGTGAGTAAATGACAAATATAAAAAAACCCGCTCAGGGAGCGGGTTTTTATTTAACTTAGTAAAGACGAATTATAGTACGTCTACTGCGTTAAGGTCAGCGAATGCTTTCTCAAGACGAGTAACCATAGAAGCTTGACCAGCACGTAGCCATACGCGTGGATCGTAGTACTTCTTGTTTGGCGCGTCTTCGCCAGTTGGGTTACCGATTTGACCTTGTAGGTAGTCACGGTTGTCAGCTTCGTACTGACGGATACCATCCCAAGTTGCCCACTGTGTATCAGTATCGATGTTCATTTTGATAACACCGTAGCCGATAGACTCTTGGATTTCTGCTTCAGTAGAACCAGAACCACCGTGGAATACGAAGTTTAGAGCGTTAGGTGCAATACCGAACTTCTCTGCACAGTATGCTTGAGAATCACGTAGGATAGTTGGAGTTAGTACAACGTTACCTGGCTTGTATACGCCGTGTACGTTACCGAAAGATGCTGCGATAGTGAAACGGTGTGAAACAGCGTTTAGCTTCTCGTATGCGTAAGCAACGTCTTCTGGAGAAGTGTATAGCTCAGATGCGTCCATGTGAGAGTTATCTACGCCGTCTTCTTCACCACCAGTACAACCAAGTTCGATCTCGATTGTCATGTTCATTTTAGCCATGCGCTCTAGGTACTTAGCACATGTTTCGATGTTCTCTTCTAGAGACTCTTCA
>WJXF01000127.1_pt1 | contig 17388 bp, 15 predicted proteins | sample 9263211 | NCBI WGS metagenome assembly WJXF01 (sample SAMN12697362, study PRJNA563984) | aquatic metagenome | isolation source: water sample from a prawn hatchery tank treated with erythromycin, plated on... | place: Australia | collected 2018-10-17
GAGATTGGATTGTTCTTTTTACTCCTCTAATTGTGAGATATTGCAAATGCTAAGAATTGCCAAAGAAGCGCTGACATTCGATGACGTACTACTTGTGCCAGCACACTCCACCGTTCTCCCAAACACAGCTGATCTTCGCACTCAGCTAACTAAGAACATCACCCTAAACATCCCAATGATTTCAGCGTCTATGGACACTGTTACTGAAGCTCGTCTAGCAATTGCGCTAGCGCAAGAGGGTGGCATTGGCTTTATCCACAAGAACATGTCTATTGAGCAGCAGGCAGCCGAAGTTCGTAAAGTTAAGAAGTTCGAAGCTGGTATGGTAACTGACGCGGTTACTGTAAACCCTGACGCGACCATCGCTGATGTTGTTGCACTCACTGAAAAGCATGGTTTTGCAGGTTTCCCTGTTGTCACTGAGAGCAATGAGCTTGTTGGTATTATCACTGGTCGTGACGTTCGTTTTGTGACGGACCTTTCTAAGAAAGTATCTTCAGTAATGACGCCAAAAGAGAAGTTGGCAGCAGTTAAAGAAGGTGCAACACGAGAAGAAGTGCAAGAGAAAATGCACGAAGCTCGTGTAGAGAAAGTATTGGTTGTGAATGATGAGTTCCAACTAACCGGTATGATTACTGCGAAAGACTTCCACAAAGCAGAACGTAAACCAAACGCATGTAAAGATGAGCGTGGTCGCCTACGTGTTGGCGCAGCAGTTGGTGCTGGTGCGGGTAACGAAGAGCGTGTTGCTGCTCTAGTTGAAGCAGGCGTTGACATTCTACTTATCGACTCTTCACACGGACATTCTGAAGGTGTACTAAACCGCATCCGCGAAACTCGCGCTGCTTACCCAGATCTAGACATCATCGGTGGTAACGTAGCAACAGGTGCTGGTGCTAAAGCACTAATCGAAGCTGGCGTAAGCGCAGTGAAAGTTGGTATCGGCCCTGGTTCTATCTGTACAACTCGTATTGTAACGGGTGTGGGAGTTCCACAAATCACTGCAATCGCAGATGCGGCAGAAGTGGCTAATGATTATGGTATTCCGGTTATTGCTGACGGTGGTATCCGTTTCTCAGGTGATATCTGTAAAGCAATCGTAGCTGGCGCATCATGTGTGATGGTTGGTTCTATGTTTGCTGGTACTGAAGAAGCGCCGGGTGAAGTGATTCTATACAATGGCCGTTCTTACAAGTCTTACCGCGGCATGGGTTCTCTTGGTGCTATGTCTCAAGGTTCTTCTGACCGTTACTTCCAGTCTGACAACGCAGCGGACAAGCTAGTACCAGAAGGTATCGAAGGTCGTATCGCATACAAAGGCCGTCTAAAAGAGATCGTACACCAACAAATGGGTGGTCTACGTTCAAGCATGGGTCTAACTGGTTCTGCAACTATCGAAGATATGCGTACGAAAGCTGAATTTGTACGTATCTCTGGTGCTGGTATGCAAGAGTCTCATGTACACGATGTTCAAATTACTAAGGAAGCACCGAACTACCGTCTAGGGAACTAATTACCCAACGGAAACGTTTGCTTTTTCCTTGAAGCATTAAGAAGAGGCGAGTACACTCGCCTCGGTTTTAATCACTTAGCCTTAAAAAGACTGCTCAAAATGACTAAAAATATCCATGACCAACGTATTCTGATCTTGGACTTCGGTTCTCAGTACACTCAATTAGTAGCACGCCGCGTACGTGAAATCGGCGTTTACTGTGAACTATGGAGCTGGGATGTAGAAGAAGCGGATATTCGCGAATTCAACCCAGATGGCATTATCCTATCTGGCGGTCCAGAAAGCGTAACGGAAGAGAACTCTCCACGCGCGCCTCAATATGTGTTTGATTCTGGTGTTCCTTTGCTTGGCGTATGTTACGGCATGCAAACCATGGCGGAACAGCTAGGAGGCAAAGTAGCGGGCTCTAACGAACGTGAGTTTGGCTACGCTCAGGTTAAAGTTTCTGGTGAATGTGCTCTATTTAAAGACCTTGAAGCAACTCAAGACGTTTGGATGAGCCATGGCGACAAAGTAGTAGAGATCCCAGCCGATTTCGTAAAAGTTGGTGAGACAGACACTTGTCCTTACGCTGCGATGGCGAATGAAGAGAAGAAATACTACGGTGTTCAGTTCCACCCAGAAGTGACACACACAAAAGGTGGCCTACAAATGCTTGAGAACTTTGTTCTTGGCGTATGTGGCTGTGAGCGTTTATGGACATCGGAATCTATCATCGAAGATGCGGTTGCTCGTATTAAAGAGCAAGTGGGTGACGACGAAGTTATCCTAGGTCTATCTGGTGGTGTTGATTCATCGGTAGTTGCGATGCTGGTTCACCGCGCAATCGGCGACAAGCTAACGTGTGTATTTGTTGATAACGGTCTACTTCGTCTAAACGAAGGTCAACAAGTTATGGATATGTTCGGCGACCAATTTGGTTTGAACATTATCAAAGTTGACGCTGAAGAACGCTTCCTCAAAGCACTTGAAGGCAAGTCTGACCCAGAAGAGAAGCGTAAGACTATCGGTCACGTATTCGTAGATGTATTCGATGAAGAGTCTAAGAAGCTGAAAAACGCGAAATGGCTAGCTCAAGGTACGATTTACCCTGATGTAATCGAGTCAGCTGCATCTAAGACTGGTAAAGCGCACGTGATCAAATCGCACCACAACGTAGGCGGTCTTCCAGATGACATGGAAATGGGTCTTGTTGAGCCACTACGTGAGCTGTTCAAAGATGAAGTACGTAAGATTGGTCTAGAGCTAGGCCTGCCTTATAACATGCTTTACCGCCACCCATTCCCAGGTCCAGGTCTAGGTGTTCGTGTTCTTGGTGAAATCAAGAAAGAATACTGTGACTTGCTACGTCGTGCTGATGCTATCTTTATTGAAGAGCTTCACGCTGCAGACCTATATGACAAAGTATCTCAAGCGTTCACGGTATTCCTACCAGTTCGCTCTGTAGGTGTAATGGGCGATGGCCGTAAATACGACTGGGTTGTATCACTGCGTGCAGTAGAAACCATCGACTTTATGACGGCACACTGGGCGCACCTACCATACGACTTCCTTGGTAAGGTATCTAACCGTATTATCAACGAAGTTGATGGCATTTCTCGTGTTGTTTACGACATTTCTGGTAAGCCACCAGCGACTATCGAGTGGGAATAATTCCCCAACCGGAAACGTCTGGTACTAACAGGCACTAAATCATACTTAAGTCCGCGTAATTGCGGACTTTTTTTGTTTTTGGCTTAGTCATTTTTGGCAATGTCAGGCAACGCCAAGCACGGTTTGACCGTGGTATTTTGATGGGTATGATTCATCGGTAATGCCATGGATTACGCCCGATACCATGCTGAGTGTTTTTGATGGGGCATGGTATTAAGCTTTTATATCTATCTGTTTTATAAAGATTAATTTCTAGATTTTTAGAGGTTTTTCAGCATGGTATCAAACAAGAATAATAGGTCGAAACATGCTTACTGATACCAAGCTACGCAATCTCAAACCCAAAGATAAACTTTACAAAGTCAATGACCGTGATGGCCTCTATGTTGCCGTCACCACCGCAGGGTCTATTTCCTTTCGCTACAACTACTCGATCAATGGAAGACAAGAAACTATTACCTTTGGTCGCTACGGAGTAGGAGGCATCACGTTAGCTGAAGCGCGTGAGCGTCTCAATGAAGCGAAGAGAATGGTTACTGATGGAAAGTCACCGGCCAAAGAGAAAGCCCGTGCTAAGGCGAGAACCAAAGATGCTGAAACTTTTGGTGCCTGGGCTCAGAAATGGCTGCGTGGCTATCAGATGGCTGACTCTACCCGGGATATGCGTCGCTCAGTCTATGCCCGAGAGTTAGAGGGTAAATTTGGCAATCAGAAGCTGACAGAAATCACTCATGAAGATCTGCGAGCATTGACGGATGCGATAGTAGAGCGTGGAGCACCGGCAACAGCTGTGCATACGCGTGACATTGTACTCCAGGTGTATCGATGGGCGATTGAGAGAGGGCAGAAAGTTGAGAACCCGGCAGACTTGGTGAGGCCCGCCAGTATTGCTCGATTTGAACCAAGAGACCGAACATTAACGCCGGCTGAGATCGGTTTGATGTACCGCTACATGGAAAAGGTAGGTACAACCCCTTCGATTCGTGCTTCGGTAAAGTTGCTGTTGTTGACTATGGTGCGCAAAAGCGAGTTAACCAATGCAACCTGGAATGAAATTAACTTTAGTGAAGCGTTGTGGACGATCCCCAAGGAGAGAATGAAACGACGTAACCCGCACCTGGTATTTTTGTCACGCCAGGCTATGGACATTCTCATCGCCTTAAAGACATTTGCCGGTGGTTCTGATTACATTCTTCCTTCCCGTTATGACTCTGATGCTCCAATGAGTAGTGCGACGATGAACCGAGTTATGGATTTGACATACAAGGCCGCGCAAAAGGAAGGTCAGTCACTAAGTAAGTTTGGGCCGCATGACCTACGTAGAACAGCGAGTACACTGCTGCATGAAGCTGGATACAACACTGATTGGATAGAAAAATGCCTGGCGCACGAACAGAAAGGGGTGAGGGCAGTTTACAACAAAGCTGAATATCGAGAGCAACGTGCATCAATGCTACAGGATTGGGCTGATATGATTGATGAGTGGACCACTTAGTACGCTGTTACCAATAATGAGTAAATGTAGAGTGGGGAATCGAGCCCCACTTATTACAGTACTTTTTAGGGATTTTACTGAGTCAAATTAAAGGTAGTTATTAATTGTCTCAATATGGTGCATCATGCTTAACTTTTTAGGTACTCCTAAGCCGTGATACGTCCCATTAGTGTGAATATTAATATACTCTTGAAATCCAAGTGTGTTTTGATCAAGGCTAGGTGTGATATTCGCAAAGTTAATCATTTCCTGAAGAGCCTCTTTGAACTTACCTGCTGGGTCACTTTGATCATTTGGGCTTTTGGTCGATAGGCTATGTTTAACGTACATACTACTATTTGATTGTTCTATGTAGGTAATGTGAAGTGCGATAACAAAAGCAGGTCCGCCAGATGTAGACCAAGCATCATCAATCGTTAAAAAATCTCCAAATCCGATTTGATGTTGGATTAGGGGAGTAGTGTACGCCACATGAGCATCTGAAAAAAACTGCGGTGTTCTACTATAGTCCGCATTTCTTGGTTGAGATGGAAAAGAGCTGTCAACAATTACGCTACGTGGTAATGAGTTTCTGAAAGCGTGCGAGTATCTATTTAGGTTCTGGATAATATTTGCAACAGAGTTACTTGTATAGGTAGTAATATTTGATTGTATATCTTCTTGTAGATACAAAGAGAATGGAACGCTATCGTGGATTAGTTGTTGAACTAACGTGTTGATGTGTATGATATTTTGATTATGTACTCTTATGCATGGAATAAAAGATATGGTATGTTTAGATAATTCCACGTTGAGGAAGTCCGGTGAGTCACTTGCTAAATCACCTACTTGCGGATTTACGATAACATGCGGTACAACATTATGATTGTTTAGTACTTTGATCGTAGTGCTTAGCCGATCGATATTGTCGTTAACTGGCTCAATTATAGGGCTAACTTTGGTTGAATTAAGTCTCGGAGCTACTTCTTTCAGTGCCGCTAGCTCAAACTGCTTCCCTCTCATATATGGAAAATACATCAAAATCCTCACTATTAAACTGATTGCATTGGGGTAGAGATGATATGATGTTGTCCTTGTCTTTTTTGTGAATGCTGTAGCTTATGCCAAGATTTTTCATCGATTTTGGTAGTTTGCTGATGAATTTGTGATCGTTTCGACGGTATGTCTTAAGTACTCTTTTGAAGTGGTCATTAGCTTCAGATTCATTCAGCGAACAAAAAATTTCTTTACACTCGCTAAACAATTCTGTTTGCGGGCAATTGGGAACAGATCCTGTGACTCTAAGTGCAATGTCGGTATACTCATCTTTCCTCAAAGTATGAAACATCAATTCCGCATCAAAGCTCTTATTTAGAGGAGCTTCTATTTTCTTACTCAACTGATTTCTTTTGTTTGATACTAAAATACCAAAGCGGGGCATATCCTTTTGAATTTTAATCAAGGAACTTAGATGTGCTTCGTGAGTAACAACGTACGTTTTATCAAAGGAGGATGTGTAAGATGACAATTGCTCAGGAAGACGCTTCAAGGAGTCAAATTTAGTTTTTATTTCGTAGCACGTAGAAGAACCATTAATGATTACACAGTCCGCTTTGTTGGTGCCAATGCGCAACTCACTGAGCATGCTTGCGGTGTTCATTGAATGAGTCCCTAACAATATATTGTTAGCAATAATGTTTTTGATAACATATTCATTAGGGTAGTGCTTACAAAGGAGTTTGTACGCTTCTTCAAATAATTCAGAAAGACTTTGCACATGGGATAGTGTAGGGAAGTCACTAGCAATGTCTTGCACAAGGCTCAGATCTCCTTGAGCAACTTTAGTTATGTTTGTGCTGGTAAACATTTTTGCTAGTTGCTTGTAATTCATGGTTACATCCGATACTGAGTTACTTAAAAACTCTTTAATCTATTGCATATAATAGTCTTAGAAAGGCGATGATTCTAGAGTAAAGACAATGCGAACTCAACCTGATAACGTTAGTTTTGGGACTACCCTAGAGACGCTAACAACAAGCACATGAAGGCACACATCCAAAAGAGAAACTGTTAATAATTTAAGACTAGTTTTAGTTTCCGCTTGAGTTAATTTTTACTTTTAATTATCCCCATGAGTTTAGTTTTTCTGAGTCAAATTTTAGCCGCTAAATTTTTCCAGTTCTTCTAGCTTGATAAGAGAAACTCGTCACGAACCGTTCCCAAAGCTTTAGATACAGCTTGGTGAGTTATTTTTTTACCACCTAGTTCAGTTAGTTTTTGAGCAATCGCTTTCTGACTAAGGTCTTGGTCTTGCTTTTTCAGAGCGAGCATTTTTTTCTTATTGTCAGTAAGTCTTGAATCGACCATTCTTCGGGCTATATTACGTAAAGCTCCCTCATCACTGGCTCCAAGAGTTGTACCAGATCCAGTTAAGCTCACTGCTGCTGCATTAATGAGTTTTTCTGTTTCACCCTTTAGCTCTACCGGGTACTCGAAATTATTCCTAATGTAATGGAAAAATGCGTCAGCTTGCTTTTGCGTTACGCATTTATCTTGGAGGAAGTGGTAGAAATACTGGTCAACTAGTTCATCTCCTGATACAGCTTTAAGCTGTTCGACTTTGAAAATGTGAAGCTGCAATCGTCGTAATTCCTTCTCAAATTGGCCCTTTGATTTCAGAGCACTTTTGTATGTCGAATTCCAAGTGCGGCCATCAATGTTTTTCGGTTTATGGCGAGAGCAATACCGGTGGCTGAGCTGCAGTTTTTTCTTGTTGTCAGGATTTTTTTCGTTGTGATCATCTATCTGATATTCATCATCTAGCATATTATTATCTAGCTTATAGAAATATTCTGCGAGTTCATTTCTTTGGCCACATAGCTCACAGTAGGTTCGCTTTCGTCGTGCATTAAGTTTGGTGTCGGCACTATGTTGTTTAAATCGCGTAGGTGTCATGTGAAGCAGCCATAATAGTTCGAGCAGATTATCTACGGTTGCTTGAAACCTAAAATCTATAGGCCGATATTGATGCTCAGTATTCTCAAAATGTCGTAGTTGCTGTTTGATCACATCATGAGCGTTTTTAAATCCCATCATCATGACTAGATTGGTTAATGGAGTATCTTCTTTAAATTTGGAGCCATATTTAAGAGACATCTCACGTGTGACTCGTTCTGTCATGGTCAATTTAGCTTTTGAACGTGGCAAGGGTGAGCGATCAATATTCAGATAGGGATTTGGAAAGAAATTAAAATGACTCTCAGGAAGAGAGCTAAGGAACGCCGACACCTTGGGATCGAGAACTTCTAAGATGAGATCTCCAATAGGGAGTTTATCTGTTTCTAGCTTGTCGTGGGCCAGAACACCTTTCAAATGGCTTCTAGGGTCTTTTCTTCTTGAATGTACGGTGTAGTTTGCCCAACGCTCTCGAAACTCGCGTATGCCATCGGCGACAAAGGCGTCGCAATCTTCCCACACAGATATAAAGTATGTACCTAAGCGATCACTCGCTTCCTTTTCGATTTCAGCATATTCCATCTGCCACTCCCGTCCCCCCATACTGCAGTGTCATGTTACTAATGGTTACGTGATGAATATACTAGCAACTAGTTGCATTTATTGGTAGCTGGTCCTTTTTCAATATGAAAATAAATGAAGGCTCAACTTAATCTGCCAAAACGTCCAATCCAGAGTTTAAAAAATATTGGCATAGTCAGGTCTCAGTAACAAAGAGGAGGCAAAGACATGCAGGATCTGGCACATAAAACCCTGATTAATCGCAAGACACTACTCAAGATGATTCCTTTGTCTGATCGGACTATTTACAACATGGAGCAACGGGGAGAGTTTCCTCGACGAATAGTACTTACTAGCCGCAGTGTGGCGTGGGATCTCGCGGAGGTTGAAAACTGGATAGAAGAAAAACGCAGGTCTGCATTCAAAGCAGCTAGACCGGGCTTTTTTTGGTAGTCAGTAATCAATATGTCGTTTGAAGATTTTATGGATACAGAGTTCCTTGTATCAAACAATAAAAAAAATGTTCCAGTAGTGCGTCGTAAAACAAAAGTTGAGGTGAGATCGAGCTACGTAGACTCCATCATCGAGATTCAAGAATGCAGTGCTCAGGAGGCTAATGAACTCGGATTTATTGCTCGACTTCTGATTCAAGCAACCATGCCGCACAGCAATCCAAAATCGAATGAGTGGAGCCGGAAGAATGGTAATTTCACAATGCACATGATGGCACCATCATCTGTAGGTTTGCCTTTCGGTTGTTATGCACGCTATCTCTTGGTTTGGGTAAGTACACAAGCAGTGAGAAATAAGTCAAAACTGGACAATGGTTATATCACTGAACAGGAAGCACGCAAGCTTGAACTGGGAGATTCTCAAAGAGGTTTTATGAAAAAACTAGGGGTACGTTCAAGTGGGGGAGAAAATGGGCCAATAGACCCCTTTAGGGACCAAATGCGGCGGTTGTTCAAAACTACGATCAGTGTCAGTTATACAGAACTAAATGATGAAAGTGGATATATTTGTGAAGATGAAACTGGAGCCAGGGTTGCTGATATTTCCCATATTTGGTGGAGTACAAAGCAATCCGATCAAGATTCATTAGGGGAATCTTGGGTGGAACTATCGCCTAAGTTTTTTCAACTTATTACAGATAAACCTGTCCCTTTGGATATGAGAGTTCTGCGGTTGATTAAGCGTTCTCCGATGGCCGTAGATATATATTGCTGGGCGACTTATCGGGTGAGTTATTTAAAGCGAGCCACAATTATCCCTTGGTTAGGTTTGATGGGACAATTGGGAGCGAATTACGCCAATGTCAAAGACTTTAAACGACGGTTCAATGGTGGACTTAAAAAGGTACAACAGGCATGGCCAGAACTAGATGCTACTCCAACCGAAAAAGGATTACTTTTGAAGCCAAGTGCTCCTCAAGTACCTCGACGGACAAAACGACAGATTGAACGGGATATTGAAGCGTAATGGAACTGTATACACCATCGTTTTAGGTGTTAGTAAGTCTGGGAAATTAGAAAGTTATCCACGCATGTTTTGTCCCGCTTTAAAGGGGGAGTTTTGCGCATGTTTTGTCCCGGTTTACGCATGTTTTGTCCCGGAGTGCGCATGTTCTGTCCCGAGAAAGGCCAAAAAGTTTTTTAATAACAGATGGTTGTGGAACCTCCTATAGTACTTTCCTGTAGGTTTACCTATATAAAAAATTAACCTGTAGTTAAGCGCAAAACACAGTGGATAATTTGGTAAAGACTGAGAGGTTTGAATCTCGAAATTGGAACAATGTAGTTTATGAAACACCGACTTGTGCAGCTGATTTATACATGTCTGAAACTGTCAATAGAACGGATTTGAACGGCATGGGAGTTTTTTAAGTTATTGAAAATTAATTTCTTTAATATTTAATTTTCTTGGCGTTTCAACATTTATTGACATTTGAGGGGCGGGATATATTTGGAATCGAAATAATATTACAAGCCTTTCCCATGTGATTTCAGACATATACATACAAATACAGACAAGATTCATCGTCTTTGCAGAAATATACAGATAGCAAAACATGGATAAACAGTGCCGAAGTGCGGGCAAGATAGGTGAAGTAGGCCCACCAACAAGTTGATGGTTCCTATTTCACTCATTACTTACTCGCACCTTCGGGCTCAACGACATCTTGCTCTACGAGGTATCTAATTCTCGATTTTAACCCTTGGACTCCTAACCAGTTTTAAGGGGAATGACACCTATGTTTCAAAGCTCTAAGGCCGCGCGTTTTTAAGGTGTCGCGCAGGTCGGACGCCAGGATAGAAAGTGACAACCTATCTTTGTAGAGGTCCACATTCACCGCTGATTTTCAGTAGGGGTAGAGGCTTATATCTATAGATTTTAGGCCGATACAGGTTGGTGGGTGCAACTTAGTCACGACAATACTAAGGGCACTCAATCATGAACAATATACGTATTTTAGCGGCTAAAATACCTACGGTTGCTATTTCATTAGCGCTTATCTCTCCCATACCAGTAGTAGCTGGGATTCCGGTTGTTGATGGAACGAACCTGACACAAAATATTGTGTCAGCAATGGAGTCTGTCACTCAAACAGCCAAGCAGATCCAACAGTACCAAACTCAGTTGCAGCAGTATGAAAACCAGCTGCAAAACACGATGGCCCCAGCGGCTTATATTTGGGACCAGGCGCAATCGACGATTGATGATTTAACTCATGCCACCAATGCGCTTGCTTACTATCAAAACCAGCTTGGTAGCCTTGATGCTTACCTAAGCAAATTCCAGGATGTGGCCTACTACCGCAGTTCACCTTGCTTCAATGGATCTGGAGGTTGTACGCCTGCAGAGCAAGCGAGGATGGAAGAAAACCGTCGCTTGGCGTCCGAATCCCAGAAAACAGCCAACGATGCTCTCTTTGAAGGCTTGAAGCTACAGCATAAAAACTTGCAGGCTGACGCTCGTCAGCTGCACCGATTACAGTCAGCTGCCCAGGGAGCTGATGGTCAGTTAGCTGCTATTGGCTATGCCAACCAGCTTGCTAGTAACCAGGCCAACCAACTCCTTCAAATCCGTAGCTTGTTGATTGCTCAGCAGAATGCTGTTGGTTCTCGAATGCAGGCTGAAGCCGACCGAGAAGCTCAATATCAAGCGTCCCGTGAAAGGTTATTTGATATGGGAGATCCAACCGACCGTTCAAAAAACAGGGGGTTCTAATCATGAAGAATATCATTCGAGTTTTTATCGTCAGCGTGTTGGCCTCTTTCGTCCTGTTAGGGTGTGGTGAAGATGGAGGGCCAAAGTCTACAACGATCAACTGTAATACCCCGAGCCTGACGAAAGAGCAGAGGGAAGAAGGGAACTGTCTTTGGAATATGGGCGAGCACACGGATCGCTCCAAGAATAAGGGGTTCTAATTATGAGCAAGATATGCATTCGACTTGTGATGCTACTAGCTGTTTTACTTACCTCGCAAACTGCGTCGGCGGCCATTGAGCCTAATGGTGTCTTGGATGAGGTGGCTATGCGCTTCATGATCGCCAGTGCCACTTGGAGTACGGTAATTACAAACCATGCCGTGTGGCTGTTTTGGACGCTGGGCACTATATCTCTTGTTTGGACTGGCGGGACTTTAATCCTTAAACAAGCTGATATGAGGGAGTTCTTTGCCGAGTTTATGCGCTTTATCCTGACGTTTGGTTTCTTCCTCTGGTTACTCAGAAACGGCCCGGACTTTGCGACGTCAATCATCGACTCGTTGAGAACGATCGGTGCTCAAGCCGGTGGCCTTCCGAGAGACCTAACCCCCTCAGAGCCTATTAGCATTGCTTTCGACATTATTGTTAAAGCAGGTGAGTCCTACAGCTTCACAAACCCTATAGATAACTTGTCTATCTTCTTCATCACGCTAGCAATTTTGGCATGTATGGCGGTTGTGGCAGCTAATGTGTTGTTGGCCTTGGTAACAGCTTGGATATTGATATATGCCGGTGTTTTCGTGCTGGGGTTTGGTGGTTCGCGTTGGACTTCAGATATAGCAATCAACTACTTCAAAAGCGTATTGGGCGTTGCTTTGAAGCTGATGACAATGACTTTGCTCATTGGCATTGCCATGTCGATTATGGACGGTTTTTATGCTGATCTATCCAATGACGCCCCTATGCGTGAACTGCTGGTGATCTTTGTCGTTTCACTGGTTCTCGTAATGCTTATTCACTCTGTTCCCAATGTGGTTGCTAGCCTAGTTCCTGGAGGCGGCGCGGCGGCGGGGGCTGGCAGCATAAGTGCTGGTGCGATGGCCGGAGCGGCTGTTGCCACTGGTGGTATGGCTGCCGGTGCAGCAATGGCTACCGCTGGCGGTGCGTCTGCTATTCAAGCTGCGTTTGCAAAAGCAGGTGAGAACGTAGCGAACAATGCTGACGTGATGTCGAGCCTTAGCAGTGCATTTAGCGGTAGCGGTGATACTGACGAGGCTGGCTCCTTCTCCCAAGTTTCCGGTCAATCTTCTAGTAATGGCGAATCCTCTGGCGGCGGCTTTAAAGGTAGCGCTGTAAAAGCGGGTCGTATTGCAGCGGATACTAGCGCGAATTTGATGAAGGGAATGGGGGATATGGTCGGAGAAAGACTTGGCCACACTACCGGAGGCCGTTTAGCCAGCTCTATCCGAAACAGCACGAAAGATGACGGGGATGACGGCGATAAGGAGGACGATTGACGACGCTTCCCCTGCATTTGACAACGACAACTTAGGCGGTGTCGGTACTGGTTGGATGAATCAAACCAGCGGCTTTGATGACCTATCCAGTGATGACCAGGAAGAAGCTCGCCAAGCACACGCTGAGTGGCAAGAGCGTGACCCGGAAAAGCACACCTTCGACGTTGAGGACTACGTTTCGTATGCCCAGGAACGCAATGAAGAGGTTGCTAGCTTTGTCAATAAAGGCCGTTCGGCCGAACTAGATAAGGATTACTGATTATGGAGTTTAACTTTCCACCTCAAAACCTTGCGGAGGTATTTGGTTTCTTCGCAGTGATGTTCATTGTGATGCTGGCCTTCTATTTTTTAGGACCGTGGCTACATAACACTGGACTCGGCCCTAAGATGACAACCATTGCCGATAAAATGGAGGTATTCCAAAACAAGCTGGCCCGGCGTGCCTACAAGGACGTGACGAGAACGGTCGATCAAATCGACAACATGAGACGCTGGCCGTTTGGCCGACGCAAGTAGTTAGAAAGCATACGGGCCGGTGATGGTGCACCGGCCCGTATTTTCACATACATCAAACCGATTATAGTGAAGTTGTAACTCGTTTTTGGACAAAAGCGGTTTAGAACCTTGACTTAAACTTCTCCAATTACATTAGTAAAAGTACTTTGAAATCTTGAAGGTTTGTCAGCAAGTTCTTACCCAGTACATATCTTCACTACTAGTTAGGGTAAACAATTGCTACTCTGAAAAACAAAGCGAGTATTATTATAATGTATTACGTTAAGTCTAAATCCCGTGTTTTATTTACACCTTCTCGCACACTACTAGCTTCAAAACTAAACGGTCTTCTTACTTTGTTTTGCCTCTTTAGGCCAAAGATCATTTACTAGGTGCCCATTTTCAATTGACCATTTATATTGCGATAGTAACTTTTTCAGTTCACCTAAGCGTACACGTTTTCTAGGTTCGTTTGCTCCTTCCGTAAAAGTAGTCATAAATGCTGATTTTAAGTTGTAACTTAAATGACTCCACCATGCATACCAATATCCTGGAGGAATAGCACCATCGACACCAGGCCTAATCGACTGGCCATAAGGGAAATGGCCATTTGCAATATTCTTCGTAGTACTTTCTCCGCCAATATGCTCGTATGGATGACGACCACTCATCAATAGCATGAAGCAGATAACGGTTAGGGAAAATATATCACTGTCTTCGTTGCGAACTACTGAACTTAACTTCTTGCCTTGATGCTCTGGAGGAATCATGGAATCTTGTCCAACTGGGCAAGGATAGCTCCGTCCATTCGATACTACTTGATAGCTATCACAATCTATAAAGCTAACAGTCGGGCTATTTGGGTCAATGAGAAAGTTATCGAGATTAATATCTCCCATATAGATGCCCTGCCTATGAAGCGCCTCTGCCGTTGTTAACATATTGATCAAATATTCAATCAAGCGAGTTCGGGTCAGGCCAGGAAAATGTTTTCTAACTAGTTTAGGGTTACGAAATATACTCATTGTTTTCCCGTTTACCTTTTTCATCGCATACCCGATCCACCGCTTCTGTTCGTCAAATACGGAAATTAAAGGCCAAGCCATTGGAAGTCCTTTTAAACGAGATTGATTATCAAAAATTAGTTCAATCTGCGCATTAATTTTATCTTCCCGCTGCTTTTCTACACGCAAATGCTCATGATAAATCTTTACGACTAAATCAGGACGTTGAGTTAGTGGGTAAACAGTACCTTCTCCACCACTTTTTAATGCGGGTTCCAATATTTGAGGGGTGTTCTGCAGATCATACACATTCATTTATCTACCCTTATATTAATGAGCTAATATTGCTAAGCTTTTATCATCTCCAGTTGTGCTGTCCCAAATTTTTGGATCACTCAAAAGACCTGATAATGATTTAATTGCAGTTGGCTCTCTGATTACCTCGTCATAGATCCATTCCACTATATTCCCAACTTTTCCTGAACGTTGACACACCAGTCGTTCACCAGCTCCATCACTCATTGCAACTAATGCTGTAGTTTCATGTGAAGGCAATAGACCATGCTGGAACTGAGACAACGTTAACTTATCGTCAACAAAACAAGTATGATTAGCAAACTCTCCTTTTTCTGGTAGGCTAATTATCTTCCATATATTGCCTAGTTTTTTGTTGGTTCTGTGCAATAAATAACCGTCCCCCACTTGACACCAATAAATTTGTGACTGACCGACAACACAAAGCAATAGTGTTGACCTGAAATCATTCATTGGTCGCTTATGTTTCTGAGCTAAATCCTTAAGAATTCCTTTTGAGTGACGAGAAATTATGTTGCTTAGTAGCTCATCCACAGCTGTATTTGTAGCTGTATCGCCGTCAAGCCACTGAGTTAACAAAGGTTCAATGCTAACCAGCAAGCGACTTAAACCAGAGCAAAGAGCCTGTGCACCTAAATCCGACACCGCAGCAGTACCTGCTCCATCACATAAAACAAGCACAGGACGAGGACTAATTTGTGATGAGCAGTAATCTTGACATACTTGTTGGTTTAATCGGTGTCGGAAACCAACAACAGCTTCACTTGCAGTGATCCAGTCATCTATCTTGGTAACTGGAGGCTTGATTCCATTTCTATCCAGTGCATTAAACAAAAATTGCTGAGCTAGCAATGGTGAATAGTGGCTCACCTGCATGATGCTTCCCCTTCAAAATCAAATATCGATACTATCCCAAGTCCCTGTGTTAGGGAGGCTTATTTTATCACCAGGAGTAGAAGCGCTAACTCTTTGCATACTCTGTGAAAGCCAAGCAAAAAACTCTCTAAATTTCAGACCACTCAATTTCTTTGGAGGCAACAAACTAAACTGTTGTAAAATTTGCATATCGGCCTTATCACCAATACCTACACAAAGTACGATCATTTTTTTCTGTTCAGCTAGATTACGTAGACGTTGTGCCGCCCCACGCCATTCGTCATTTGGTTCTCCATCAGTCATCATTACAACCCAAGGCTGATAGTAACTAACCCCATTTCTTTGATATTCAATTTTGCGACTTTCAAGCTCCCCTATCGCCATATTTACGGCTTCTCCCATGGGAGTCATGCCATATGCCTGAAGCTCGGCCACCCCCTCAATATCTTCCACTGTAGTTAATTTACTTTGAAGTTCCACCTTATCTCCAAATGTAATCACTCCAAGCTCCACAGAACTGGCGGCGACTTCATCACTTTGTACTTCTTGAATAAATTGGCGAACGCCACGATTTAATTCCGAAATTGGTGAGCCATCCATACTGGAAGAGGTATCTAGTAATAACATACAAGGACATCTAGGGGCTGGGTTATGGATTAATGCGTCATCTAAGTTGACTGGATAATTCATTTTCTATACTCCAAATAAAGACAATTAACCGAGTAAGCTGAATAGCTAGTGATTGTAATTAGCTACTTTTTATCTCCTTACATTATAACCTTTATTTCATTTTTATATTTAATAATCAACACGTTAATTTCAAAAGGTTAATGTTTATCAAAAAATAAAGCATAATAATTAGAGAATGTGAGTTCTAGGCTCACTCAGATAACTTTAGCTAGGGGAGATGCGCATTAACGCGAATGTTATGTACCTCGACTCTAACTAATTTTGGGGCAAAAGCGTGTTTTGGGTTTTAGCAACAAGAGTCAGTACCACTTACACTGACTCGATATTGAGGTAGCGTTACTTGGTCGAGGATTTGCTTGGCTTTAAGCCGGGAGTGTTTCCTGGAGTTTTTTTGTTGTCACGTCGACGTTGATCTGGCTTGCCGGTCGACTTGGCTATTGGTTTTGGCCCTGGTTTCAAACCCATGATTTGATCCTTTTATTTAACGAGGTTATTCCTCGTTGTATAATCTTTGGGCAGTGTTGATGGCTTTCAAGATGTGTATGAAAAACAATCTAAAAATATCCCCAATATTTCTTGCTAGTAACTCATGTTTTGATGCGTTTTAAAATGTACTGCGACAAGTTGGAGGCACAAGATGGATAGAATTACCTCGGGCCCACGACGGCTTAGTGTTGAAGAGATACAAGAGCTTCGTCGCGATATGAAAGAATCCTCAGCTTGGGGCAAGGCCGAACTAAAACGCCGACGAGACGCAAAAAATCAAAAAAAATCTGCGCATGGTATAGATGATGGTATCGAGAAAGGTGGCATTTCTAACTAGCTGTTATTTAGATGTATTTTGTGCTCGTTGATATTCGAGTGGGAATAATTTTCCTCTAGACAGTTGAGTTTATAAGAACCAGCCTTCGGGCTGGTTTTTTTGTACTTCAAGTTTGTGAAGAGGTGGCTCAACTTTTTTGTGAGAGATATATACATGCGATTAAATTAAATATATATTCATTTTAATTGTTTAATTATCATAAATGGTATTGCTATGGAACAGGCTGACGTTACCTCTCTCATTCCCATCCTTATTACTCTTTTCCTCGCGCTGACCACAAGAAATGTCGTTGTTGGTTTATTC
>WJXF01000128.1_pt1 | contig 17334 bp, 17 predicted proteins | sample 9263211 | NCBI WGS metagenome assembly WJXF01 (sample SAMN12697362, study PRJNA563984) | aquatic metagenome | isolation source: water sample from a prawn hatchery tank treated with erythromycin, plated on... | place: Australia | collected 2018-10-17
TGTTTGCCAAAGGCTTGAACTGCGAAACCGGCATTACCGCGACACCTTGTGGTAAGTGTGATACTTGTCGTGAAATTGATGAAGGTCGCTTTGTCGATCTTCTTGAAATCGACGCAGCATCACGTACTAAAGTTGAAGACACTCGTGAACTGTTAGACAACGTTCAATACAAACCTGCTCGTGGACGTTTTAAAGTGTACCTCATCGATGAGGTGCACATGCTATCGCGTCACTCTTTCAATGCGTTGTTGAAAACCCTGGAAGAGCCGCCAGAGTATGTGAAGTTCTTACTCGCAACAACTGATCCACAAAAGCTGCCTGTCACTATATTGTCGCGTTGTCTTCAGTTTCATCTGAAACCAATCAGCGTTGATGATATTCACCAGCAACTTGATTACATCCTAGGTCAAGAGCAAGTTTCAGCAGAGCCAAAAGCGTTGGGTATGATCTCACATGCTGCAGATGGCAGTATGCGTGATGCTCTTAGCTTGACTGATCAAGCAATTGCATTAGGTAACGGTGCGGTGCAAGCCGATATTGTCAGCCACATGTTGGGGACGATTGATACCGACCAAGCGATTCACTTACTAGAGTCAATCAGCAGCAAGAAACCTCAACAAGCCATGGATAAAATCCAACAATTAGCGGCAAATGGTGTTGAGTGGGATGGTTTGTTGCAGCAAGTCGCAACACAGTTACACCGAATTGCGATGTATCAAGCGTTGCCCGCGTCGTTAGACCGAGCACAACCAGATGCAGAGAAAATTGAGCTGTTGAGTAAAGCTCTAAGCCCGCAAGACGTTCAGCTTTACTATCAAATTGCATTGAAAGGTCGTGAAGATTTGACCCTCTCGCCAAATGGGCGAATCGGTTTGGAAATGATTGTGCTGCGCATGATGGCGTTCCGCCCATCAAATAACAGTGGGGCAAATGTTGTTTCTAGTAACAGCGAGCCAGCGTCATCTCCGGCTCAAAGTACCAGTCAACCAAAGACTGCGCCAGCTCAGACAGCCGCTGCTCCTCGAGCTCAGCAGCCGAGTCCAGCACAAAGCACACCACAAGTGGCGCCTCAACCTTCATCCAGTTCGCAACCTGAGTATCAAGCGAGTGGATATGAGACGGTTCCACCACAGTATGATATGGCGCCGCCGATGAGTGAAAACCCAGCGCCGCAGCATGAAACGCCACCTCAACAAATGCAAGAGAGCGTTTCAACACCAGCGCGCGGTGGTCTAAGCGGTTTACGTCACCAATTACGTTCTCAGCGTCAAGGCCTACAACAGAACACTCCTCAAAATGGTGGCTCAAAAAAGCCTAAAGCGGCATCTGCACAACCAGAATCGGTTATCGACCGAGTAGCGCAATTGCATGGCAATTCCGCGCAGGTGTCGCCAAACTTAGCTCCGAAGTCGACGGAGCCACAAGTTGAGGAAGCGTATCGCTGGCGTCCAAGCAAGCCTGTTGAGACAAAAGTAAATACAAAACTGACACCTACGCAGCTCAAGCAGGCACTTGAGCATGAGAAAACGCCTGAAATGGCACAAAAGCTCATCGATGAATCGTTAGAACATAATGAATGGGCGAAGCTCATCAGCTTAATGGAGATCCCTAAGCTGGTAGAGCAACTTGCGCTAAACTCTCATTATAGTAAGGAAGGAACAACCGTTTCGTTACTATTGAGAAGCAGCCAAGCTCATTTGAATACTGATAGAGCTCAAGCCGAATTGCTTAAAGCACTTAATACCGTGTTGGGTGAAGAGTGCCACATGAGCATCGAAATAGGGGAGAGTGGAGAAACACCACTTGAACTGAGAGATAGGCTCTACCAAGAGAAATTACAGCAAGCGCTGAACAGTTTAGAAAACGATCCAAATGTTCAATTTATTGAACGTCGTTTTGCTGCAGAGCTTGATAAAGATAGTGTGCGCCCTATCTAATAATCGAATGGAATGGGGTTGAAAACCCAAAGGTATAACCCCATTAATTGATGCAACACCTCATTAAACCAGAGAGATAAACATGTTTGGTAAAGGCGGTATGGGCAACCTAATGAAGCAAGCCCAGCAAATGCAAGATCGCATGCAAAAGCTTCAAGAAGAAATCGCGAATATGGAAGTAACTGGCGAGTCTGGTGCTGGCCTAGTTAAAGTTACTATCACTGGTAGTCACAGCGTACGTCGTGTTGACATCGATGAAAGTTTGATGGAAGACGACAAAGAAATGCTTGAAGATCTGATCGCTGCGGCGTTCAACGATGCAGCCCGTCGTGTTGAAGAAACTCAAAAAGAGAAAATGGCTTCTGTAACTGGCGGTATGCAACTACCACCAGGTATGAAAATGCCATTCTAATCTGCTGATATTTAATTAAGCGGACTTTTAATGCGTACCAGTCATATGCTGGAGCAATTGATGGAGGCCTTACGTTGTCTACCTGGGGTTGGCCCCAAGTCAGCGCAGCGTATGGCCTTTCATTTGTTACAGCGCGATAGAAAAGGCGGTTTGCAGCTTGCAGATGCGCTTAGTCAGGCAATGACAGAAATAGGTCATTGTACTGAGTGTCGAACCTTCACCGAAGAAGAAGTCTGTCACATTTGTACCAACCCAAAACGCCAAGAAAATGGTCAAATTTGTGTGGTAGAAAGCCCGGCAGACATCGCAGCCGTTGAAGCAACAGGCCAATATTCTGGTCGGTATTTTGTTCTTATGGGGCATTTGTCGCCATTAGATGGTATTGGTCCAAGTGATATTGGATTGGATGTCCTTGATTACCGCTTACGTCGCGGTGATATTACCGAAGTGATTTTGGCGACAAACCCAACAGTTGAAGGTGAAGCCACTGCCCACTACATCGCAGAGCTATGTAAAGAGCACCAAGTTGATGCAAGCCGCATCGCGCATGGTGTGCCTGTCGGTGGGGAGCTAGAGCTTGTTGATGGCACGACGTTGTCACATTCGCTATTAGGTCGACACAGAATTTAATAAAAAGCCGCTGAATTCAGCGGCTTTTTTGATTTTGGGAGTTAGGAACGATTAATCGTTCGATTCTTTACCAAGAAGATTTTTGTAGATAACCGCACCAAGCACGCCACCCACAATAGGAGCAATCCAGAACAGCCATAGCTGAGAAACCGCCCATTCACCCACATATACTGCGACTGCCGTGCTACGAGCAGGGTTTACTGACGTATTGGTGACAGGAATGCTGATCAGGTGAATGAGAGTCAAACACAGGCCAATTGCGATAGGTGCAAAGCCTTGTGGCGCACGTTTGTCTGTTGCACCCATAATGACAATCAGGAACATCATCGTCATGACAACTTCAGTCACAAGTGCAGCGATCATCGAGTATTGGCCTGGAGAGTGTTCACCATAACCATTGGCGGCAAAGCCAGAACCCACAACATCGAATCCTGCTTGTCCAGATGCAATAACGTAAAGCACGCCACCTGCGATAAGCCCGCCGATCACCTGTGAGATGATGTAGGGAGCAACGTCTTTTGTCTCAAAACGACCGCCAGTCCAAAGGCCAACTGTCACTGCAGGGTTCAAGTGACAACCTGAAATATGACCGATAGCAAATGCCATCGTCAGAACGGTTAAACCGAATGCCAAAGAAACGCCCAACAGACCAATACCCACTTCAGGGAAACTCGCAGCCAACACCGCGCTACCACAGCCGCCTAACACTAGCCAGAACGTGCCAAAAGCCTCAGCCAAATACTTATTCATGTTCTTTCCTGATCTTTAATTAAATGACCCGCTGAACATAGTCGAGAATTGTCAATAAATTGTGAGGGAGATCGCGCAAAAACCGCAAATGGAACGCTATGTGGCAAGAGTTCTCAAGGGTGAGATAAAAGGCTGAGGGGGGGAGTGCTAAATCTTGAGTTTGCTTTGATTACTGCCTCGGAGAGAAACAACCGAGGTACTAACTTTAAACGTGTGGTCTAGAGTCGCATTACGTCAATTGTTCTAATTCAGTGATGTTGTCGAGTGCTTCTTGATTGGTCTTGCCGCATACAATCGGACACGGTTTAAAATCGTGACAGACTTTAGGGCGTTCAGGCTTACCAAATAGCTTGCACAAATTGTCGTCGTTGAGTTGCACACAACGAACACCTGCAGGTTTGCCCTTGGGCATTCCAGGTATTGGTGAAGAGATACTTGGCGCAATACAGCACGCTCCACATCCTAATCGACAATCCATAATGTAAACCTCTTAAAAATTAAGGGGGCAATTATGGTCATTTTGACGTGGATTGGAAGAGTGAAGAAAGAAAAAAATAAAAGGGCGCGCTTAACATTACGCTCCCTTTTTGGTTTTTTGCTTTTAAATCATCGTGATTATTTTAAGAAACGGTTATAAACAAACAACAGAATAAATGCGCCTAGTGTTGCGGTAATGATACTACCAATGTTGACGCCAGTTGCTCCGCCGAAACCGAGAATGCCGCCAAGGAAGCCACCTACAAATGCCCCTGCAATACCAAGTAACATTGTTGCAATCCAACCGCCCCCATCTTTTCCTGGCATGAGCCATTTAGCAAGTGCGCCGGCGATTAAGCCCAAAATAATCCAAGAAATAATACCCATGAAAACTCCTTAATGCCTTCTTGATCAATTGAGTAATGGAAACTTGTTTAAGGATAGAACAGTAAAACGAAAGTAGTTGAATATCTCCACCGTTATGTGGGAAGGATGCAAGATCTTCTCAAAACTTGAACTTTTGCGTTGAGAAGAGTATAAATCGCCCCCTAAATTCCCTTGGTGAGACCTGAAGTATGAGCACTCCATTTTGGCAAAGTAAATCGTTAGAGCAGATGACAGAAGAGGAATGGGAATCTCTCTGTGATGGTTGTGGCAAATGTTGTTTGCATAAGCTTATGGATGAAGATACCGATGAAATCTACTATACCAATGTGGCTTGTAGCTGGCTGAACAGTAAAACGTGTTCATGTAAGGATTACCCAAACCGTTTCACTTCGGGTGAAGAGTGCACCAAGCTGACCCGAGAAGACATCGACGATTTTACTTGGCTGCCACACACGTGCGCTTACCGTCTGTTGGCTGAAAAGCAGCCTTTACCAGAATGGCATCCGTTGATTACAGGCTCTAAGTCCGCAATGCATGCGGCTGGGGAAAGTGTCCGTAACAAAGTGGTTTACGAGATTGATGTGGTGGATTGGGAAGACCATATTTTAAATCATCCCAACCGTCCTTAGTCGAATAAAAACAAGCCTTTCATTGATTAAATGAAAGGCTTGTTTGCTATTGGGGCTCCCAACTTTGACGTCTCGCTAACGAAATGCTGCTCAGTTTATTATTTAGTGTTGTAAACTTAGGAGTATGATTTCAACGCTTTACACTTCTATTCCTGATTGTTTTGATCAGGATTGTTTCCTATGAGGTAAACATGACGTTTCATTTCCCCCAGAAACTGCGCCTGACATCTTGGGTGACATTATTCGCACTTGCCGTCATTATGTTCTCCCCAATGGCTGTTCATGCGACTGCTACTGACGATATCCAAGAGCCTTCTGCTGCCGAAATCTCGATTGACAACTTGAACCGAGAGATTGTGGATTTATCCCAAAGCCTCTCGCAAGCGAGTGGCGACGAGCGTGATGCCCTTCAACTGCAACTATTCCAAAAGAATGAAGAATTAAGAAGCCAGTTAGCGTCAGCGATTGAACGTGAAACTATCCCTCGTGACAAATTGATCTCCTTGGTTAAAAAACAAGAACAATACTCTGAGGACGCCACAAACTATCTGTCGGAAAAAATAAAGAAAGTCGTTGAAGATTTAAATAAAGCCAAGGATGAAGAGAAACTTGCTCTTGTTAATGATTACCGAGAGTTACAGCATTACCTCGATGTCAGCTTCGATTCAAGCTGGCAAAACCTTGCTTGGCTGAAAGAGTTAGGGGCTCAAAATGAGCGCGCAGAAGCGGAACTAAAGGATAAAGTTGATAAACGCATGCGTTTGCTGTCTGCCTCAATTGAGTACTTGAGTCAGCAAAGTGAGATCGTCGGCTCTCAACTTTCGTCAAGCCCTGAATCGGAAAAAGCGTCACTGCAGTTAAGTCAGCTTATTACTAAGCAAAGACTGAATATTGCGACGGAAAGCCTACGCAATTTAATTTCGATTGGCGATAAAGTCGGTTTAGAAACGTCCGAGTACAAACGCCAAATTTTCGAAGTGACAGGGAATATCACCCACGATTTACTGAATACTAAAGTTGTGTGGTCAATACTGAGCCACTGGTCCAACTCGGCACTGGATTGGTTTGCCGAGAATGCACCGCAGCATATCTTCCAGTTGTTTGTTTTTGCGCTGATTTTATTGATCGCTCGCGGACTGGCTAAGTTAACGCGCAAAGTGGTCCGTAAGGCAGTTGCATCGAAAAACTTAAAACTTTCCCACTTGATGCAGGACTTCTTTATCTCGATGTCCGGCAAATTCGTGTGGGTGATCGGTATCATGGTGGGCTTATCTCAGCTTGGCTTGAACCTAGCGCCAATCCTAACCGGTTTCGGTATTGCTGGTGTGATTATTGGTTTCGCGTTGCAAGACACGTTATCCAACTTCGCGGCGGGTATGATGCTGCTTATTTATCGACCATTTGATGTTGGTGATTTTGTGTATGCTGGCGGTGTGGATGGCAAGGTAAGCCATATGAGTTTGGTGAACACCACAATCCGTACGTTTGATAACCAAATTATTATTGTTCCTAACAGCAAAATCTGGGGAGATGTTATTAAGAACGTCACGCATGAACGCATTCGCCGCGTGGATATGGTGTTTGGCATTGGCTATGCGGATGACCTCTTAAAAGCGGAGTCAGTATTGTCTGATATCATTACCTCTCACCCTTCGGTACTTCGCACTCCAGAGCCAATGATCAAAGTTCATACATTAAATACGTCTTCTGTAGATTTTATTGTGCGCCCTTGGGTAAAAACGGATGATTACTGGGATGTATACTGGGATGTGACTAAAGAAGTGAAACTACGCTTCGACCGAGAAGGTATTTCGATTCCTTTCCCACAACAAGATGTGCATTTGCATATGGTGGAGAAGCAGGACGCTTAATCACAGGTCCAGGTCCCAACAAGTGAAAGGCACTTTAGGCAGAGTGCCTTTTTTGATCTTCGGTTAGCGTTATTGTTACAGTTCGTCGAAGAACACCAGTTTCGGCTCGCATTCTAACAAGTTGTCGATCTGGCTAATCAAAAGAGCAAAGTGTTCTGTTTTACCATGAAGCTCAAATGCTTGTTGGTCTTTAAATTGCTCCTGAAAAACGAAGTGGCATGCATTGTCTTTATCTTGGAACAATTGATAACGAACGCAACCTTCTTCATTGCGAGTAGGTTCAAGCGCTTGGGTAAGTACCTCTTTCAACTCTTGTTCTTTTCCCGGTTGTGCATGAAAGGTAGCCGTCAAGTGAATCATAATGTTTACTCTTTTTGTTATAGGTAACGCCCTTGGCGTTGCAGGAACTCAATTTTGTAACCATCAGGGTCGGTTACAAAAAAGAACGTTGCTAAATGCTTTTGTTGATGGTCAAAGGCTTTGATGTCACCAGTTTCAATGCCGAGAGATTTAATGCGTTTGTGGGCTTGTTCAATGTCCTCCACGCTGACGGCAAGGTGGCCGTAACCTGAGCCGTGAGTGTAGGGCTCACTTTGGTCGTGATTGTGCGTCAGTTCCAATTCAAAGCCAGTTTCTTGGTTGGCTAGATAGGTTAGAGAAAAGCCATCAAAGATGTATTGATCAGCGACTTCTAGTTCAAGTACGTCACAGTAAAATTGTAGAGAGCGGTCCAGATCACTTACTCGGATCATGGTGTGAATCATTTTTGTCATAGGTACTCCTTGATAGTCCGCACAGGTTAGCGATTTCAAAAGGAGTCTGGGTAGTACTCTAGTACGACAAATTAGAAGATGCTCAAGGGTTTATAATACGGATGCATAGCCTAGGATGGTTATTGCTCGGTTGGTTGCTATTAACTGTTAAGTTGCGCAAGTGCTTGACGAGTGGTCTCTTGAGGTTGGCGGGCGTAAGTGAGGCAAGCGCATCGAAGTAAGGAGGCAAAGTTGTTCACTTCACCATTGTATTCGAGTGCTTCTTGATAAACAGTGCTTATGAATTTAGGAACCGTCATGTTTTGAGCACTAGCGATTTCCTCAAGAATTGTCCAAAAGCTCGCTTCAAGTTTTACACTGGTCGCGTGACCATCAATACGGATAGAGCGGGTGATGAACTGATAGTTGTCTTGGGGTTGCTTAGCAAAGATTTCGCACATTTTCTTTATTCATATAGTTAAAGACCCATAATTATTGTGGTGTACGATTTAAAACGTCAACTGTTTTCATGCATAAAAAAACGCTCCCTTGCGAGAGCGTTGAAACATCACGAGTTGTGAAGTAAGTGCAAGTTGATTATTTAATTTGTTGCTTTAAGTACTCGCCTAGTTGCGAGTGGTGCATGATTTTTGATACTGGAAGGATAGTTTCTGTAGGTCCCCAAGCAAATACGTTGACAGGAGTATGCGTATGAGTACCCGTCCCCCATACTGTGTTTTGCTTTGTTGCATGCTCACGCGCTAGCAAGTTGCCACGGTCGTTGTAAGGAAAGAAAGCATCAAAGTCATTGATTGTCGGTACGTTCTCTTCGCTTAAGTATTTGTGTCCAGCGAGTCGGTATGGATTTGGTTTACTTGCTAATACGCGTTCTGCTTGTTCAGGCGTAATAGAAAAATCGCTATTTGCGTTCACGACTTCCGCAAACTTCTCTGGAGTTTGCTCTTTCTTATCAAGCGCTTGGAATTCACTGATCATGCCGTAGTAACTTTTCTTTTGGTTGTATAAACCATCGAGGATCTCGAACTGACCAAAGTTGAAGTTTGGCGCGTAATCCTGATTTTTGAATGCTTCGCCGTCGCGTTTTTGTGATTTAGGCAAGTTTGCTGATGAGTAGCTAAAGCCAAAAGAGCCGGTTTCGTGGTCAGCAGTAACAATGATCAGGGTGTCATCACGGCCTCTTGCCCACTCATAAACTGAGTTTACCGCTTCATCGAATTTAAGCATTTCATGCAGCATCGTACCTGCATCGTTACTGTGGCCAGCCCAGTCAATTTGGCCGCCTTCAACCATCAAGAAAAAACCGTCTTTGTCTTTTGAAAGAATGTCGATTGCTTTGGTGGTCATTTCTTTCAGCGATGGCTGCGTGCGTTTTGGATCGTTTTTGCTTTGACTGTAGGCAATACCATCGTTCATGCCCGAGTAAGCAAAAAGTCCAAGTAATTTGTCACCTTTAGCTTGTGTGAGCATATCGCGGCTGAAAGCCAGGTTGTAACCTTGGTCTTGCGCCTCAGTAAGCAAGTTGCGTTCGTCTTTGCGTTTCGATTTTAGGTAGACATTTCCTTCAGTGAGCTTTTCAAGCTGCTCGTATGTCTCTCCCTTGTCGTTTGTCGACTTTGGAATCCAATGACGAAGTCCACCAGACATCATCACGTCTACGCCTGTTTCGAGCATATCCGCCGCAATACTGTTTTCTAGGGAGCGATGTGGTTGATGAGCGGCAAATGCTGCTGGCGTTGCGTGGGTCATACGCGTATCAGAGACGAGCCCAGTTGCTTTACCTTTACTTTTGGCTTTTTCTAAAATAGTTTCGACATGGTTGCCTTGGCTATCAATGCCAATGACTTCAGAAGCGGTAGGGATTCCTGTCGCTAGCATCGTAGCTGAGCACGCAGAGTCGACGACAATTGCGTCTTCTGGATTGGTCAGTGATGATCCAATCACACCTTCTTGAGCGAGTTTGTATAACGCTGTGCTTTCGCCTTTGTAAACCGAGTTAGGTGCGTGTTTTGCGTAGGTCTCGAGTAAACCAACTTGTTGAGGACCCATGCCGTCGCCGATCATCAAAATGACGTTTTTGATTTCAGCTGAGAGTGCATTGAAAGAGAGGGTAGATGCAGCCACTGCCGTAACGATTGGAGATACTAAGCGCTTCATTATATTTTCCTTGTTTATTGAAAGCGCAGGCATTAAAGCAATGATTTATGAAGGTTTTGTGTCGGTAATAAAAGTTTAACCAAATTGTCGTTTTTGTTTGGTTTTGCAGAAAAAATGAGTCGCTCTCTAACGTTCGTTAGTTTGGAAAGAAGAAAGCCCACAAACGTGGGCTTGGATTACGCTTAGGAGCTGAAAGCATGGACTAAAGTTATCCATTCAGTGCCTTCACAAGAAACCTAGTTTAGGGAGCAATAAATGAGCATGTATTATCGGGCCACAAGAGCGGTCGAATTCACTTACGTTTGCATCATATCGTTCTTTGGCTTATTAAATTATGGGCTGCAGTAAGTGTTTGGTTCAAATAGGATTTGTTGTCGTGACGATTATCAGACTGGTTATCAGACTAATGCCAGTATGATGCCACCAACGGTAAGTGCCGCAGAAAGGTATTGACCCGCAGAATAAGAGCCATCCTCTTCTTTCTCGATTTTATCGGGGTGATCCATGCCAAGCGCACCATGCGTGAAAGATTCGACCTTTTCACCAACAGATTTATCTTCTGCTTCTATTTTCTTGCTGTCGTGCTCGATTTGTTGCAGAGCGGCAAGTAGCGCTTTGCCTTCGGTCGAAAGCGTCACCTTATTGTGTTCGACTTTCAGCGGCGAAGCACTAGTTTCTTCTTGTGCAATACTTGCTTGTTTAGAGGCGACAGATTGTTTGGCATAGCTATTAACAGAAGTGCTTCCTACTGGATTCATCGAATACTCCTTGGAACATCGACACTCGGTCACTGAGTGCGGGTAAAAAGCAGTTATATTTTTATCGGCGGCAAAGTTTATTTCTGAAGCTATTTGGATAAAAACAGGTCTGCTTTTGCCGCTTCTAGTTTCTATTGGTGATCATTAGCAAAAAATAGACCAGCAGGAAGCAGACCCTTGTCACTCGATGAACTCGGAGCGGTGTGATGATGCAACGCAACGGCAAGGTAGTAACTTAAATTGAAGACCAGCTACTTACATTGAAGATCGTTATTGCGTTTAGTTAGATGTTGATATGCCGCCATGCGGTGAGCATCTTGTACATACCGTACTGGTGGTGCGAGAACCTCTAACTGATAGTCTGTATTATCAGAAAGCACGTTATCTGTTGGGCTAATTACAACCACTTTTAAGCTCGGGTTGCGGCTTAAGATTGATGCTGCCGTACCCAACCCTTGCTCGGTGTGAAACTTGCCCGCAACATGGACAATCTGAGCGCCTGGGTTGTCGTCTAGATAGCTAACGATAGATTCCGCCATAGTTTCATCCCAAGTAACTTGAGCTGCAAACTGTTTTTCCGTCTGCTCTGGCTTACCGTGATGCATGGATGCCATGAACTTTTCTTTGTACGGACTACTACCAGTGTTGATGGCTTGTGCAATGAACATCCGCTGATCATCATCGAGCTTGTTAATGTAATCTAGCCCTTGTCGACCAATGCATCGAACAATGCTCTTTGGTGCATTTGCTGCAATGACCGGGAGATTTTTCTGCTTAGCAAACTCCACGAGAGGGCGATAGTCGCTTTCATAATTGGGCCAAGCGTTGGCTTGTTTCATTAAGTACTGTTCGCCGATCTCCCCACGTAGGTAAGCGTCAACAACAGGTTGTTTGTCGCGGGTAAATTGTTCCATAGATAACGCGAGTGAGCGGTCGTAGGACGTAAGTTGTTTGAGCATATCGGTTTGAAAGCGATGAACGCCGGCGTGTGTGTGCCATTCACCAATAAGAATGACATCTGCTTGTTGCAGCTCAATTGGCAGTTTGCTTAGAGCGATGTGCTCGCCAGAAGGGGTGTATAGTTGATAGTCGTAAAAACTAGTGACTTCCGCTGAGGTTGCGTGAGAGTTGGTGTGCGTATATGAAGAGCAACCAGTAAGTAAGCCTGCAAAGAGCAAGCTCAAAGTAGAAAAGCGCATTGAAAAGCCTCCAAAAATGTCCGGATGATATTAATGGAGGCTGAGCAATGAATCAATATAAATGATAACTATTTGCGTTTGTTGTTTTTTTGACGTATTAATTGAGTGTTTTTTTGCGATATACACGCAACATAAAATCAGCCTCACATTGGAAAAGTGTAGCGGATTTCAACTCTTCACGAAGAGCATCGGTTGCTTTCCATGCGAATGGCGTCATTTGCAATAAATCGACTGCGGCTCCGTTTTTCAAGTCCATAACATAGTTAAGATGCTGCTGGTGCTCTAATTCAAACCCTTCAATATGTTCTGGTTCTTCATTGTGAAGACGAACTTCTTGATAAATCCGCTCACGCAGTTGGTATAAGTGGCGACTAGCAGGAGTAACCGTGACAACAACGCCGTCGTTTTTTACAACGCGCTGCAGCTCCTCAGCTTTACACGGGGCATAAATGCGCAAAATGGCATCTAAGGATTCATTTGCGAAGGGAAGTCGGTGACTAGAAGCCACACTAAAGTTGCAGTGCGTGTAACGCTTCGCCGCGTAACGAATGGCAACTTTGGAAATGTCTAAGCCATAAATCGTGGCATGGTTCGCTTGTGTTTCTATCGTCTTTTGTACTTGATCTGTGTAGTAACCTTCACCACAACCAATATCTAATAATTGATGGGTGCTCCCCTCAGTGTATGTTGCACACAGCTGCGCCACTTCTTGGCGCATTGGGTTGTAGTAATCTCCTTCGAGGAATCGACGACGAGCTTGCATCATCTCTTTGTTGTCACCAGGATCTTTAGAACGTTTGTGATGCGCTGGCATCAAGTTAACGTAGCCTTCTTTTGCTAAGTCAAACTGATGATTGTTTTCGCACTTAAACGTTTTTTCATTTAACGCTAGAGCTTGGTGGCATAGAGGGCATTGATAGTTCATGACGATCTCGAACAGAAAGTAGGGCGGCAAATTCTATCAAAAAGCATGGTCTCAAGTGAAACAAAAAGAGCCGACTGGGTCGGCTCTTATTAAGTATTAGTGGAAGAAGTCGACTTGCTCTTTCAAGTTTCGTGCTTGTTGTTGAAGTTCAATGGCACTTTGCGAGGTTTTTGCGCTCGTGTTGCGGCTTTCTCGGTTAAGTTCACTGATAGAATGGGCATTTGCTGCAATTTCTTGTGAAACTTGAGCTTGTTCTTCTGAAGTCGCTGCAATGGCGTCGGCTTGAGAGGCTATCGACTGCACTTGTACTGCGATGGCTTCTAATGCTGTGCCCGCGTCTTGTGCTTTGTCCAAGACCTGGTTTGCACTGCGTTGGCTGTCTGTCATCATATTAACTGCATTATGAGTCGACCCTTTTAGTTTCTCGATAATTTCCACGACATCCTGAACTGAGCTTTGGGTTCGGTGCGCAAGTGTGCGCACTTCATCTGCTACAACTGCGAAGCCACGACCTTGTTCACCTGCTCGTGCTGCTTCAATGGCGGCATTCAAGGCAAGTAAATTGGTTTGCTCAGCAATTTCATCAATCATTTTAGTGACGGTTTGAATACTCTCGCTATCGCGATTTACTTGCTCGATAGCCGTTGCTGATTGATCCAATTGATCGTTAAGTTGAGCAACGTCGATACATACGCCTTCAACAATCGCGAGACCAGATTGACTATCAGTATTTGCTGAGCGTACGTTTTCCGCAATGCTTTCGACTTGTTGTGCGACAGATTGAGCGGAAGAGGCCATTTCTTCAATCGCTGTCACAACTTGCTCGACTTCTTGTTGTTGTCGGTCGGCTTGGGTCAAATTGCTATGTGCATCGTTGGCAACGCTGGTGGAGTTGCTCTCCACTAAGTCGCTTGTTGAACGGATCTTACCAACAAGTTCATTGAGCTGACTTGCCATACTGGCGACACCCGAGCTCAGGTTCGTAATTTCATTCTTTGATGCTTTACGAGACGCTGGGATGCTCAAGCTGACTTCGCCGCCAGCTAAGCGAGTCATGTATGAGTTTAGAGTCGTGAGAGGTTGTAAGCTGTGATTCAAGAACAGTGTCAGTACAACAAAAGTAATGATTGCCGCTACCGAAGAAATGATGGCAATGAGTGTGAGAAGCGTGTCGCTACCTTTTGTAACTTCTTTGATAAACGTACCGCCTAGCAGTTTCCAGTTCCAACCTGGAACCTCTGTGTAGACAAGATACTTTTCGCCTACGTTACCTTGGTACTCGAAAGGGTAGCGAATTAATCCACTAGATTGTTCGAAAATCTGGCCAAAAGGCTTGTGACCATTGTAGTCGGCGACTTCTAGTATTGACGAATCTGAGCCGCTTTTTGCTGGATGAAGTAGGTATTTACCAAGATTGTTTTCGTCGTTATCAACGATAATGGTGTAACCAGTGTCGCCCCATTTTATCTCTTCGAGTGCATCGAATAAGGTTTGTGTCGCTTGGTCTACTGGTAAGCCAATAAACGATAGGCCTGCTACCTTTCCTGTCGCATCTTTGATTGGGGCATAGTAGGTAATGTAGCGCTCGCCATACAATTTAATTTGAGCGTAATACGGTTGTCCTGCTTTAAGTTGCTGATAACCAGGATGGTTGATGCCTAGCGTGGTTCCGACCGCTCGCTGACCTTGTGGATCTTTTAGGGAGGTTGACACCCGAATAAAGTCGTCACCCAATGGTGCGAATAGCGTTGCTATAGCGCCGGTATCACGTGTGAAACTGTCGACCAACTTGGTGTCATTAATTAAGCTTTCACTGTATTGAGTGATGTTTGGTACTTCATGTCCCATGAAGTCAACCGTGTAATTTTCGACATAGACACCGGCAAGGTAGCCATTGCGAAAAGTAGATTCGAGGACTTTAGCGGTGTGCAGGTAAGCATCGAATTGGCCAGCAATGGTTTTTGCCATTGATTCTACTTTAGATTGGTGTTCTTTCAGTGTGCTTTCCAATAGAACATCGGAAGCGTTGCGGTAAACAAGCGCTGCAATACTGCTGAAAGCAATGAATAGACACAAAGTGATCACCAGTTTCAACTGGAATCCGACACTTTGATTTCGGTATCTCTCTAACATAGACTAATTCCTGATATTTTTATTATTTATGAGTTTTGTATCGGTATGCTATCGGTTTATATGATCAATTTTTTTGATATTTATTAATGAAACCGTCAAAAGTGACCAGTAACCAATAAGTTAGTAAAGATAGGACCATCTAAGCAGAGCTTTTATTACAAAAAAAAGCCGGGTATCCCGGCCTTTATATGGTGATTCTTACTGCGCTGAAATGACAGTGACAAGTTCATGTGTCTCACCTGGTTGGAGCGTTTGACCTTGCTCAATACTTGGTGCATGAACAGCAGACTCCACACACAACATGGTTTGATAACCATCGTCAGCCATGTCACCCATGCTTTGCGCACCTTCTGCCCAAGGGTTCCATAATACTGCTGAGTTGTGGCCTTGGTTGTGTACGCTTAGCGTACGATCCAATACCGGGTCTTTTACCAAAATTTTCGCTTCTGGTTGCGTGTAAACGCGATCAATGGTGTCAGTTAGTTGTAGAACATTACCACCTTGGCATACCGCATCAGCTTTCAAGCTATCAATGTACTCGGCACCCATGCCTGTCGTTTGTGCTTGCTTAATGTCTCCAACGTTTAGGTAAGTATGTAATGCGCCAGAGAAGGTCCAAGCCTCGTCATCGATGTTCATGACTTTGAGCGTCACTTTTAGCTCATCGCCCACTTCAATCACCAAACGAGCGTCAAACATATGGGGCCAAATATCGTGGATTTCTTCTGTCGGGAACAGAGCAAGTTCAACAATCACACCGTTATGGTTCTCACGATGTTCAACCAACTCCCATTCTGCGGTGCGGGCAAAGCCGTGAGCTGGAGCAGCAATACGCCCAAACCAAGGCCAACAAACCGGAATACCACCGCGAAGAGCAGCTTTACCATCGAAGACAGCTTTTTCGCTCATCCAGATCAGATCTTCTTGACCTTCAGGCGTGAACGACACGACATGACCACCGTGTAGCGAGATGCCTGCCGTTGCTTTGTCATGAATCACGCGGACGATTTTTATCTGATCAACTTCAACGATAGTGACGTTATCAGATAGCACCGTTAGGGCTGGGAGAGTTTTTAAATCCATGTGTAGTTTCCTATCGCTGGGGGAGAGCTTTTAGACGCGCTTCGCACATTAAATGCAACATCGAGCCTGCATTCTCTCAAATTCCAGATACAAAAAAGGCGACTCTAGAGCCGCCTTTTCTTTAACGAAGTTATTCGCTAATTGCTAACTTTCTAATTACTTAGAGATGTGAGCGATTAGGTCTAGAACTTTGTTTGAGTAACCGATTTCGTTGTCGTACCAAGATACAACTTTAACGAATTTGTCAGTTAGCGCGATACCAGCTTTAGCATCGAATACTGAAGTGCAAACTTCGCCGATGAAGTCTTGAGATACAACTGCATCTTCAGTGTAGCCTAGAACGCCTTTTAGTTCGCCTTCAGAAGCTTCTTTCATCGCTTTACAGATGTCTTCGTAAGAAGCACCGTTAACTAGGTTAACAGTTAGGTCAACTACAGAAACGTTAGCAGTTGGTACGCGGAAAGCCATACCAGTTAGTTTGCCGTTTACTTCTGGAAGTACAACGCCTACAGCTTTAGCAGCACCAGTTGAAGATGGGATGATGTTTTGAGAAGCACCACGACCACCGCGCCAGTCTTTAGCAGAAGGACCATCTACAGTTTTTTGAGTTGCTGTAGTTGCGTGAACTGTAGTCATAAGACCAGATTCGATACCGAACTTGTCGTTAAGAACTTTAGCGATAGGCGCTAGACAGTTAGTAGTACAAGAAGCGTTAGAAACGATGTCTTGACCAGCGTAAGTGTCGAAGTTTACGCCGTTAACGAACATTGGAGTAGCGTCTTTAGAAGGACCAGTTAGTACAACTTTTTTCGCGCCAGCAGTGATGTGCTTACGTGCAGTCTCGTCAGTTAGGAAAAGACCAGTTGCTTCAGCTACAACGTCAACACCGATTTCGTCCCATTTTAGGTCTTCAGGGTTGCGCTCTGCAGTAACACGTACAGTTTTACCGTTAACGATTAGGTTACCGCCTTCAACTTCAACAGTACCGTTGAAACGGCCGTGAGTTGAGTCATACTTAAGCATGTATGCCATGTAATCTACATCGATAAGGTCGTTAATACCTACTACTTCGATGTCGTTGCGCTCTTGCGCTGCACGGAATACGAAACGACCGATACGGCCAAAACCGTTAATACCTACTTTGATAGTCATTATAGTTGCTCCACAACTTAATTTCTGATTAAAGATAACTGGTAGTAAAATTACAGAATCCAGT
>WJXF01000132.1_pt1 | contig 17103 bp, 16 predicted proteins | sample 9263211 | NCBI WGS metagenome assembly WJXF01 (sample SAMN12697362, study PRJNA563984) | aquatic metagenome | isolation source: water sample from a prawn hatchery tank treated with erythromycin, plated on... | place: Australia | collected 2018-10-17
CCTAGCAGACCACCACCGACAACAACGCCTGATTTGCTCTTCTTCGCACACGCTTCGATCGCTTTAAGATCTTCGATAGTACGGTAAACAAAACAGTCTTTGCTTTCGTGACCTTTGATAGGTGGAACAAATGGGAATGAGCCAGTAGCAAGAATCAGCTTGTCGTATTGAACTTCACGGCCAGTGCTTGAGTAAACAATGCGGTTTTCACGGTTGATGTTAATCGCGCGTTCGCCGATCAGCATGTTAATACCGTGTTTCTCGTAGAAGCCTTCTTTTACTAAAGAAAGTTCATCTGCAGTATGGTGAGAAAAGTAAGAGGAAAGGTGCACACGGTCGTATGCGACACGAGGTTCTTCACAGAAAACCGTAATGTCTATATTAGACATATCAGCTTTCTCGACTAAGTCTTCAATATAACGGTGCCCTACCATACCGTTACCGATGACTACTAGCTTCAACTTGCTCATTATAATTCCTAAGGGTTAGGTTCTTATCACTGAGCTCATTGTTAATTGTGAAAGAAAATTAATACATGATGTAAATCAATTACAATTTCAAACTACCCTAAAGGGGTAGATGAACGTATTTATCTGACTATTGCGAAATAAAAAGTAATTTATTAACGGATATTTGTAGTTTTAACAAATTGAGATAACCGAAGCCATGCTAGCAACGGACTATACCGTTTTGCTTAATGAAGTAAGGCTGACCATCGAAACCGAGCACACCTACGATAAATCCTGTTTTGCTTCTAAACGACGCACTCACTTGACTTCACCGTTTCAAGGTGATCAGAGAACAATATCTGAAGTGATTGAAAGATTTAGAAAAATCAAGCTTCACAACAAAAATTTTTTACTAGCTAAGTCGCACTATAAAGACTAAAATCGGGTTTAGTTCATATGGAATAGCGTCCATATGATTGATACCGTAATTGACATATAGAGTGCCGTCCCATTTTTGTGAGGCGGCCTTTTATTTGGGAGTCATAAAATGTCAGAAAACAATTCTATCTACATCTCAAGCTTAGATATGAACCGAATCACGGCTTTGTTGGATAAAATGCCAAACATCGCAGCGGAGCTTGTGGAATTAGAAGCAGAGCTCGACCGAGCAACAGTTCTTGAGCCAGAACAAATGCCAGATAACGTGGTCACGATGAACTCGACTGTAGAGTTTAAATTTTCAGGTGAAGATAGAACCATGACAAAGACACTGGTTTACCCTTCTGAACTGAAAAGCAGTGATGATATCTCTATTTTTGCACCCGTAGGCAGCGCACTGATCGGTTTGTCTGTCGGCCAAAAACTTGACTGGCCAATGCCAAATAATCAAGTGAAGACAATTGAAATTGTCGATATCACATACCAACCTGAGCGTTGTGGTGCACTAAACCGCTAACCCTCAGTAGTCCCGGTGCAAAGGCCTCCATTTAAGACTTTGCACCAGGAGAGCCCCTCGCTTACCCCTATTTCCTTCTTTGTTTTCCAAGCATTTACTTTACTGCTCTTAAGTAACATCACCGATTCTTTATTATTTACCGCATATTCAATATTTATATCTCCAAGCTCAATCATAGAAATTGCAAAGTATTTTTCGTATATTGTCGCTCCGAAAACGACGTAAATTATGCGCAAAATGGAAGAATATCTAACTCGAATTGCCTGCTTAGAAAAAGAAAATGAAGAGCTGAAGCGGAAGAATGCGCGACTACAAGAAAAGTTGAATGCTGCACTCGACAGTAATGGACTGTGTTTGTGGGAGCAGCATATTCCTTCAGGTACTTTGACGATATTCAATATGCAGTGGGGAAAAATGCTAGGTTATCAGCCCCATGAGTTAACCGCGACGGTTGAAACGTGGAAAAACAATCTCCACCCTGAAGATTATGATCTTGCGGTGGGTGCATTTGAAGATCACCTAGCAGGCAAGACCGACCTTTATGAGGTAGTGCATCGCATGATTCATAAAGACGGCAGTGATAGCTGGGTCTACGATCGAGGGCGCATCGTCGAGTATGGTTCTGATGGCGAACCACTACGGATGATGGGTACTCATATCGATATTACAAAAGAAAAGCGTTATGAGCAGCAACTGGCCAAGTTGGCTTCGAGTGATCCATTGACTGGATTGTTAAATAGAAAAGCAATTGAGGAAAACTTTAATCATCAACCTCAAACCGAACCGTCTCAGCAGTCTGCTTTAGTGTTTGTTGATATAGATAATTTTAAAGCAGTTAACGACCAGCTAGGCCATCATACTGGCGACACCCTCCTCATCAATATCGCCAATAGCTTAACAGAGCTTGCGTCAAGCAAGTCTCAAGTTGGACGCATAGGAGACGATGAATTTGTTATCTTAAACTGGCATTCAAGTCGAGAGGAAATATCCCAACTTTGCAATCAACTCTTAGATTCAATCATTCCAGCGATAAATCAAGACTTACATAAAGTAACGATAGGAATGAGTATCGGTGTTTGTCTCTTTAACAAAGGAAAGCAACCGTTTAATGAAGTGTATCAAAAAGCCGATCACGCAATGTATGAGATAAAGAAAAATGGCAAAAATGGAGTACAATTTTTCAACTTAAAAAGTTGATATCTCTCCATAAATCATCATGTTATGAAATCAGTCATTTGCTACAACTTGAACTAACTCAAGATAAATTCTTTATATCTAAGCCAGTTACCGAAATTACCCCTAGGTACTCATAAATTTGGCACGATACAAATAAATCCCCTCCTCTCCTAGCATCGACCCAATAAGCAACTACACTCATTTAACTGATAGATTAATTACTACTATTATGAAGGGAGTTGTTTTTGATGGATACAAAACAGATTTCTACAGTTATCATAATTTTAGTTCTTTCTGTATTAGTAGTTACTTATTTAAAGTTAACAACGGTATCAAATGCTATCCACAAACCTACAACAATCGGTATATCTAAGACGCCTCTGTCAGCCCCTTTTATCATTGCAGAGCACATAGGTGCGTTTGAAGAAAACGATTTAAACGTCGAACTTATCATGTGCTTTGGAGGGGTCGAATGTTCAAACCTACTTCTAGAAAACCATGTTAATTACGCCACTTTTTCTGAAAGCGTACTGATGTTTAAAAGCTTTGAATACAAAGATTTAGCATTAATCACTTCTTTTGCATCTTCTACGAATGATATTAAGCTGCTAACTAAAAAGCGGTCTGGTATAGAAAGTATAGATAAATTACCAGGAAAAAAGGTTGGTGTAATAAAAAAGAGCGCTAGCGAGTATTACTTAGACTTGTTGCTACAGGTAAATGACATTGATTTAGAAAAAGTAGAAAAAATATCATCAACAACGCAGGTTATTATAAATCATTTAATACAAGGAAACGTCGATGCAATATCTACTTGGGAGCCATACGGATTTATGGCCAAGAATAGAATAAATGAAGAAGTAAAGAACATAGGAATTATTGGCGTGTATAAACTTTACTTTTTGCTTGTATCAAAAGAAATACACATTGAAAAATCAGATAAAGAAGTAATGAAAATAATAAAGTCACTTCATCACTCAATTAACTGGATGGATAAAAACCCTCATTTAACAATGAAAATACTATCACAAAAACTTAACACAACAGTTGAAGAAATATCTTGGAGCTGGGATGATTATAACTTTCGATTAAATTTAACGAATTCTTTATTATTTACATTACAATCAGAAGCTAATTGGGCATTAAAACAAAACTATGTAGAAGGACAGATTCCAAATTACAGAAAAATATTTAAAGAAAACTATATCAATTCATATTTTGATGGTCTAGATTAAAATGCATCGTTCGTTAAACCACTATTTAGCATCACTATTCAGTCTAAGCGTAATACTATGTATCAGCGTTATAGTATACATAAGCTTCATAAAAATAGAAGATTATAAAGCCAAGAAACAATTAAACCAAATAATGGACATACAAATATCATTAGAATCATTAAGTAGTTATCTTTGGGCTTACACTCAAAATAGGGAAAAAAACAATTTCACACAATTCATGATTTCTCATAACAAATTAAACGAATTATTATCTCAAAATGAAGATGTTTTATACCTTACTAAAGACCTAAAAAAAATGAATCTCGAACTGTATTTTTTAGTTCAATACGAAAATAATCATTTACTAGACAAAGATCGCCATTATGATTCAGTCGTAAATTATAATAAATCAAATCCTGTCATACAATCCAGAATAAACATTGTATCCCAGGATATGAATAATGAAATAATATATATTTATAAAAAAATACTTAATAATAAGTCTACAAAACTACAAAATTTAAATTATTACACTCAAGCAGGTATTATTTTTATCTCTCTGGTTGTTATGCTATTATGCTTTTATATAAAAATAAAGTTCAAGAGAAGCTTTCAAAGGTTTATAAATGGAATAAAACAATTAAGCAGGTCAAATTTTGACTATAAAATCCCTTCAGAAAATCAATTCACGGAATTTGAAAATCTGTCTTGTTACTTCAATAAAATGGCGGCATTGTTAAACCACACAACAATATCAAAATCAAAACTTAAAGAAGAAGTAGAGAATCAAACTTCAGTTCTAAATCGTCAAAAAGAAAGTTTGGTATTTTTGTCTGAGCACGACTCCTTAACTAATATCTACAATCGTCGAGCAATAGAAAAACATTTGATCCAGCTTACGCGTAATTTCAGAGGCAGTGAGAATAGTTTTAGTTTGTTTTTTATAGATTTAAATTTATTTAAGGATATTAACGATAGCCATGGCCATGAGGCAGGTGATGCAGTGTTAAAATCTGTAGCTAGTAGATTATCAAGTATTATCGACGAATCAGACATGGTAGGCCGCTTTGGTGGAGATGAATTTATTATTATTCATCGTTCACACACAACAGGTACGTCTCTGTCTGCATGTGCACTACGCTATATCCAAGAAATAGAAAAAGTAATTCATTTTAAAGGTAAAGAGTTATGCGTCGGAGCTAGCATTGGTATTGCACTCTATCCTGAGCATGGGTCGAATGTACATGAATTATTAACAGCGGCAGACAAGTCTATGTATCAGTCAAAACGTTCTAAAGCTAGCTCGTTCACTATTGTCGACAACAGCAGTTCGCTGTTAAAGAGGCCTATGTTTTAATCTAAAGTAGCTGTGGAAACGTTCTACATGCGAATATTCAACGACATCGACCACTGTGGCCACTTACAGTAATAAAGCCGCTTTTATCACATAGCAAAAGCTAAACTCGTAAGCTAAACGCTCTCCAGGCATTGAAGAAAAATAATCCATTGTGAATGGTTAATCCTCCCCTTTTAAACGTCAACTTTCACCACCATATGATAGTTAAGATTCATTAACAGGCTATAACTATCCTATGTCTTTTCCTCGTTTATCTGTTCTGGATTTGGCCCCCGTGTCCGACGGAACAAACTTCACCGAAACGTTCGAACGCTCCGTTGAATTAGCTCAATCAATCGAGTCCTGGGGCTATCATCGGTTTTGGATGGCTGAACACCATAACATGCCCGACATCGCCAGTGCCGCAACCAGTGTATTACTCAGTCATATTGGAGCGCACACGAACTCGATCCGTTTAGGATCAGGTGGAATCATGTTACCTAACCATGCACCACTAGTTATTGCAGAGCAATTCGGAACGTTAGAGGCATTATACCCTGGTCGTATTGACCTCGGATTAGGACGCGCACCAGGCACCGACTACCAAACAATGCATGCATTAAGGCGGGAACCAGAGCATATGGATCCTGACTTTGAAGAGCTGTTGGAGGAACTTAATTTCTTTCTTGGTCCCGTATCTCGAAATCAACCAGTCGCGGCTTATCCAGGTAACAACACATCTCTGCCGATTTGGCTTCTGGGGTCGAGTACATACAGCGCACGTTTAGCAGCTAAGAGAGGCTTACCTTTCGCATTTGCTGCACACTTTGCTCCAGATGCAATGTCTCGTGCTCTAAACTTTTATCGAGATGAGTTTGTCCCATCCGAGCATTTAGCTCAACCCTATGTGATGATTTGTGCCAACGTTATCGTAGCGGATACTCAGTCACATGCAGATTTTCTCGCGACAACAGAGAAGCAAAAATTCTTAAAAATGATTCGCGGCAATCGCGAAAAACTTCGCGCACCAGTGAAAAGTATGGCACCACTATGGTCAGCACAGGAAAAGCTTCACGTTGAAACTCAATTACGTGAATCTATCCATGGTGATCAAACATATGTAAGACAGAAAATTGAGAAACTTTTGGAACGCACTGGGGCAGATGAAATTATGGTAAACACGATGGTGTTTGAACAATCTGAGAAGTTGAGATCCTACAGGTTACTATCGGAACTCATGGACAAGTAAAAGAATGGAGGCGCCTCCCGGAGTCGAACCGAGGTCCACGGATTTGCAATCCGCTGCATAGCCACTCTGCCAAGGCGCCTTTCTGATTTTGTATCTCTGTCACCAAAGATTTTGATGGTGCCCCGGGCCGGACTTGAACCGGCACAGCGCGAACGCCGAGGGATTTTAAATCCCTTGTGTCTACCAATTCCACCACCAGGGCAACGCAATCATGCGATGGGTTAGACACCATCTATCTCGCGACCTTTGCCGTGAGAACGAGGCGTACTTTAACGGATTAATTTATCTGGTCAACAAAAAATTAGTCTTTTTTATTCAAATGGTTAAAAAGACGACTCTAACGAACAAAGGGCGATCATTTTGCTTATTTGATCATCAATACGCTTTGCTTTCGTGCCTTTTAACCTTCTCATTTTATATCAATGAAGAGCCAACAAATCGCGCAAGTTAACAGTATGGGTATAAACTTAACGTGTATTTCAGAGAACAAAATAGCGCTCATCATGTTTCGAAAACCATCATTTCACTTACCCTTACATGCCGACTCCGAACTCGACTTCGTAGTGCCCCACTTCTTCCTTACTGAATTTGATTATGCACGCTCTCTGGAGCAGGGAGTCATCGACGACTTGGATCCTGAATATACACACCAATATCGCGTCACACTGAGGCGCATACGCTCACTATGCTCACTACTTCGCGAACTGATCCCTCCTTTTGAACAGCGTATTTTGAAACCTCATTTAAGAATAATGATGAAGAAAACAAATAAGCTGCGTGATTTGGACGTATTTATCTTGGACAAAAACCAATACATTGAAATGCTCCCAAATCACAAATCGTCTCTTGAGCAACTTTTTTGCTTTATAGAATCTGAACGTGCTTACGAACAAGCAAAAGTTACGCGTTGGCTAGATACACAAGAATACACAACGCACTGCACTTTGATCAGGAATAGTATGTTGCGAAGTACGCAACACGAACCAGTGGATAGCAACGTACCTGCGTTACTTTTCGCAAGCCAAAAAATCTCCGTTCAATTTAAAAAAGTTGATAAAGCACGACGCAAAATCTCGGACAAAAGTCGTGACAGCGTGATTCATTCGATGCGGATAAAGTGCAAAGCGCTTCGTTATTTGTTAGAAGGATTTTCCACGCTCTATCCTTCCCAACAGCACAAAAACAACGTGAAACAACTAAAACTATTGCAAGACAAGCTCGGTGACTTTAACGACACTTCAAGTCAAATTGAATTTTTCGCACAACTCAAAGAGACAGCAAATCTTGATAAACAAGATCGTAAGGCTTTGAAAAAGCTAATTAACGTGCTTAGCGAACATCATGCACTCTCTCGCCAAACCATCTTGACGCATTTAAGCCAGTTTGACTCTTTCATTCGCGATACCAATACACAGAATCTCTACCGACCCTAAATCAAGGTTCACGTATTTTTAATATTCATTAATTACAGTCAAACGTTAGGCTCCACTAAGAAAGTTAACGTGAAACCATTAAAACGATACCAATACGAGCGCTATGCGGTGCTTTGTAATCTCGCCTACCCTCGCGTCTTCAGGCAAACTCAATACGGGTTCGATCCTAATGGGCAACGAGTCATTAGAAATGAACACGGTAAGATTATGATTCGCGTGCTCTGGAGTAAAAAACAGAGTGAAGTGGTCGTAGTGATTAAAGGCTCACACAGTATCAGTGATTGGTTGTTGAACTTCGCGATGTGGACGAGAAGCTGTCGAAGGTTGGGACTAAACTATCGCATTCACGCGGGTTTCTATCATCTGTTGTTCCAAGAAAGTTTACCGAGCCGGAATGAAGATCGGTTAGGGTTGACCGTGATCGAACGCCTCGAAGGTATCGTTGTACCACTTATTCTCACGGGGAAAAGAATCACTATTACTGGCCACTCTTCAGGTGGCGCGATTGGCAGTGTTTTTGCTGACTATATTGAGAAAAAATACCCAAAAAGCATTAAACGCGTGGTCACTTTCGGACAGCCCGCTGTCGGGGATTGGACGTTTAAGAAACGCTACCGTTTGGGGCACAAAACATACAGGATTTGTTGCGACATCGACATCGTGACCTTTATGCCGCCCGTACCTTTTTTGTATTGGCATGTAGGCAAAATGCTATGGTTATATAACGGGAGAATATACGAGAACACCCCAACGCTCATACGGCTTGGGCGCTCCTTATTTAGTTGGCTAATGCGACCGTTCTCTTATCACTTTATGAGTAAATACATTCGCGACAAAGACTTTTTTGATGAACGCTGAGTTAAACATCCGAAAGGTATGACGTACAGACACGAAAAAGCCGGACTTCGCCGGCTTTACGATTAAGTGGTGATCTACAGAGAGGCAATTTCTTTTTCAAGTTGATATTTGTTATCTGTGACAATTCGCTCTAACACTTCAACACGTCGCTTCAAGTCACCAATTTGCTTGTTAAGGTTATCTTGTTCTTCTCGGCTCATCGTATTACGTTCAGATATCTCCAACGCTCTTACTTCTTTACGATGGTTCAAGATTAACCTTATTATCCCGCCCCCAAATATGGCACCGAACACAATAGCCACAACCAATACATCAGCAATAGATTCCATTCTTTATCTTCCTCTAGATTATGCTCAACTATAAGTTACTCATTTGTCGAATGAATATCAAATAACACATTGATTCATTGAAGAGTTTTATCAAGAATTGCCTACTCTGTATCAAAATCACAGGAATGGATTATTCAACGCCAACCCAAACCGAGACAGATCCGCCGTTTACTGGGAACTCAGCCCAACCATTCGCATCAGTCCAAACTTCTTCAGTTCGGGTACCCAACTTGTCTACGTAGCGAGCACTTGGTTTACCCGTATACATCCACTTCGAGCCGCCAGGTCCATCACTCATGATCACGGCCATTGAATGTGGATGCTTTGCATCACCTTCTCGAGTCCAACCAATTACGTCCCAGTGGTCGAGATAAGAATGTTGTTTGCCATACGCATAATCTTTACGCAGTGTTACTAGCTCTTCAATGTAAGGCACTTTGACCATATTGATGTCATGCCCTTTATCACTGTACTGCGCGCCGTAGTAATCTGCATAAAACACGGATGGATAGCCTTCTTCACGCAATAAGATAAACGCGTAAGCGAGCGGCTTAAACCACCAATCAACCGTCGACTCCAAAGCCTGCAAAGGTTGAGTGTCATGGTTTTCTACTAAGGTTACCGCTTTGACTGAATTGTCCTTCATCAGCGTACCATCCATGATTTGACGCATATCGTAGCTACCACCCGATTTAGACGCATTGTAGAAGTTCATATGTAACGGTGCGTCGAATAGAGACATGCTGCCAGAAGTTTTGGTGATAAAGTTATGCAACTGATTAACATCGTAGTTCCAGTACTCTCCGACCGTGAATAGTTCTTTCCCTGTTTTCCAACGTAGGTGATCAATCCATTCTTGCAGGTATTGATATTTGATGTGCTTCACCGCGTCCATTCTAAACCCATCCACACCCGTCATGTTGATATACCACTCACCCCAGTCTTTCAGCTCTTGCTTCACTTCAGGGTGATCCATGTCTAGGTCAGCGTACATAAGGTAATCGTAGTTGCCTTTTTCCGAGCTCACTTCCCAATCCCATGCCTTACCCTCGCCTTTGAATTTGAAGATAGCTTTTTCTTCGCCAGCATCGTCCCAATCCACGCCATCAAAGTGGTACCACGTCCAATGAAAGTTTGAGTACTTGTCGTTGCGCCCAGGGAAATCAAACTCTACCCACGCTTCAATCCATTTATCACCAAGTTCAATATTTCGGTTGTTCCAATCTACTCGCTTGGTATCAACCCAAGACTTTCCATCCGCACCACCGCGATGGTTGAACACCACATCGCCATAAATCTGGATATTGTTTTTATGGGCAGCATTGATGGCGCTTAGGTACTGATCTTTGGTGCCATACTTGGTGCGCACCGAACCTTTTTGATCAAACTCTCCCAAATCGTACATATCATAAACGCCATAACCGACGTCGTTGCTACCACCAGCACCTTTATAGGCGGGTGGTAACCATAACGCAGTAAAGCCGTTATCAGATAGTGCCGACGCGTTGTTTTCAACTTGTGTCCAGAGTGCACCGTCATTTGGCACATACCAATGGAAATACTGCATCATGGTGCCATTTTGTGCCGCCATTACAGGCGAACTGAGCAGCAAAGTTAAGGGTAAAAGTGTAGGTTTAAGGTTGAATGTTTTCATTATTTTTCTCTCACGTTAAGGACTAGAATCCTCCTTTCTGCATATACGCACCAAGCGATACTAACTATGACGCTAGCTAGGTTGCTGCCTGTAATACAAAAAGTTCGGATGACAATCGAAGAGAAACTATCACCAATCACACTATACAATTATTGAGTTGTCTAACATTTATAAAATCAATGATTAGCACGTTAAAAATATTGAATGGTGATCAAAACATGGGAGACTTTAGGAAAGCGCGAAGGGTTACGAAAAGGTGGACTAAAAACGAAAAAAGCCAGTCATTTAAGACTGGCTTTCGAAATAGTGGAGGCGCCTCCCGGAGTCGAACCGAGGTCCACGGATTTGCAATCCGCTGCATAGCCACTCTGCCAAGGCGCCTTTCTGATATTGTATCTCTGTCACCAAAGATTTTGATGGTGCCCCGGGCCGGACTTGAACCGGCACAGCGCGAACGCCGAGGGATTTTAAATCCCTTGTGTCTACCAATTCCACCACCAGGGCAACGCAATCATGCGATGGGTTAGACACCATCTGTCTCATCGACCTTTGCCGTGAGAACGAGGCGTACTTTAACGGATTAATTTATCTGGTCAACAATAAATTTTATCTTTTTTATTTAAGTGCTTAAAAAGCGATCTGACTAGTACATTTGGCATTCAATTAGACCAATAAGCACCCGTTCCCTTTCATTAGCCCTGAAGTCATACGCATACTAGTGTCCGTAACTGCTTCGAGGTAAACACGCGACTATCACGTTATGAACGCTGATCTTTTCACCGCTGTAACATCTGTAACAATTTAATTCCCTACTCTTGGCACGATTGCGTACAGAACATCATATTTTGTTACTGATAACTTTATATCGAATGTGGTCGTACCTTTATAAAATCATTGACTTTTTTTATTTTCAAACAAAGCTCAATTCATTATCGAAAATATCAATAAATAATGGTACGTTACACGAGTTGCAGTAATTTAATGGACATATATCACATATAAGGATGTGGTTTACTTTGGCGACACAACATAAGAAAAACAAGGTATATCACTAATGTCTATCAAGAATCTTTCTATAGCGAAAAAGATATCGCTATCGTTTTTACTCATTGCCATCGTCAACATTGCATTTGGCGTGTTTTTATCTACAGAGCTCAAAAGCATCAAATCTGAGCTTTTAAACTATACCGATGATACGCTTCCTGCAATGGAAAGGGTTGATTCGATTCGAGATCATTTGTCTCGCTGGCGCCGAGCTCAATTTGCTGCGTACACTTATGAAGACGCAGACCAAGTCAAAACTAAAATTTCTAACAATATTAGAGAACGCGAAAAGATCACTAGAGAGCTCAACGCTTACGGTGAAACTATCTGGCCTGGCGAAGAGCAGCAAACTTACCAGCGTCTTATGCGTCAGTGGAAAAAGTACTTGGATACTATGGACCAGTACAATGAAGCGATGCTAGCTAACGACAAAAGCAAGGCCCACCCTATTTTGGCGAACTCTTTGTCTGCTTTCGAAGCGGTTGACTCAGAGTTAGGCGAACTAATCCGTCTCCTTAAAGAAGCTATGGACAGCAACAAAACTCATATCCTGTCCTCTGTAAATGGATTGAGTAATTCTTCAATTGCAAGTAACGTGATTATTCTACTGATCATGGTAGGCATGACATACGTGCTGACTCGGCTAATTTGTGGCCCACTTAAACTTGTTGTTGAGCAAGCAAATGCCATCGCGACAGGTGATCTATCAAGTGACATTGACCGTAAAGCAATCGGCAATGATGAGCTTGGTGAACTGGCAGACGCGACCACTAAGATGCAAGATGACTTACGCCAAGTTATCGATAATGTGATTGCTGCAGTTACTCAGTTAAGCAGCGCTGTCGAAGAGATGAACCAAATCTCCGATATTTCTGCGTCTGGTATGAAAGATCAACAGCTGCAAATTACGCACATCGCAACAGCAATGACAGAAATGAAAGCGGCCGTAGCCGATGTTGCTCGTAACACTGAAGACTCAGCGAACCAAGCTAACGAAGCAAACCGCCGCACACAACACGGTGTTCGTGAAACCCAAGGTATGGTTGACGCGATTCAAGAAGTTTCAAACGTAATTGGCGCTGCAGGCGATACCGTAGCAGAGCTTGAACAGCAATCGAATAAAATTAACGTGATCGTGGATGTTATCCGCGACATCGCCGATCAAACCAACCTACTTGCACTTAATGCAGCCATTGAAGCGGCGCGTGCTGGTGAGTCTGGTCGTGGCTTTGCCGTCGTTGCAGACGAAGTTCGAACTCTTGCTGGCCGTACGCAAGATTCAACGAGTGAAATCACTTCGATCATTGAGCAGCTACAATCACTTGCAAAAGACGCAAAATCAGCCACTGAACTTTCTAGAACCAGTATCTCAGAATGTGCAGAACAAGGCATTCAATCAAAACAGCTGATGAGCGACATTGAGCATTCGATTTCGGACATCTCAGACATGGGTACCCAAATCGCCACGGCTTGTAACCAGCAAGACTCTGTTGCGGAAGAGCTTAACCGCAGCATTGAAAACATACATTTAGCATCTCAAGAGGTCTCGCAAGGCTCGGAGCAAACCGCACAGGCGTGCCGCGAACTAAGCCAGCTATCCATTTCTCTTAAAGATGTAATGAGCCGCTTTAAACTGAGTTAAACTCAGTGGGTACCTTAGTAGATATCAAATCAATCCCGATTTGCTTAAATTGAATGTCATCACTGAGGTATATTTAGGTATATATTAAATCACTATCTTAACAAACGCTCCAAAGCACCACTTGGAGCGTTTTACTTCGTCAGGTACTTTCCCCAAGTACTCAATAACATAACCAATACAAAAAACGCGTACGGAGACTTTATGCGCTTAAATAAAACCTTACTATCACTGACTATCGCTGCTGCAATCGCGGTTCCTGTAATGCAAGCTACTGCTGCTCCTCTTCAAATTAGCAATACAGCAGCAAAAGCAGAGCAAGTTCAAGGTGCTAACGCTTGGCTAGAAATAAACTTAGGTCAGTTCCGCGATAATATTGAGCAGTTTAAATCGCACATGGATGGCAAAACGAAAATTTGTGCCGTGATGAAAGCCGACGCATACGGCAATGGTATCGCAGGCTTGATGCCGACTATTATCGAACAACAAATTCCTTGTGTTGCCGTTGCAAGTAACGCCGAAGCACAAACTGTTCGCGACAGTGGCTTTAAAGGCCAACTTATGCGTGTACGCTCAGCGGATATTGGCGAGATTGAAGCCGCAATCGACCTAAATGTCGAAGAGTTGATAGGCACAGCAGAGCAAGCTAAAGCACTGTCTAAACTAGCCGAGAAAGCTGGTAAAGAAATCAAAGTTCACCTTGCTCTGAACGACGGTGGTATGGGACGTAATGGTGTTGATATGACGACAGAAGCGGGCAAGAAAGAAGCGCTAGAAATCGCTCAACAAGCTGGCGTTAATATTGTTGGTATCATGACTCATTTCCCTAACTACAATGCAGACGACGTGCGCCGAAAGTTAGCTTCATTCAAAGACAGTTCTGCATGGCTGATTAAAGAAGCGAATCTAAAACGCGACAACATTTTACTGCACGTAGCAAACTCTTACACCGCGCTTAATGTTCCTGAGGCGCAGCTTGATATGGTTCGTCCTGGTGGCGTTTTATACGGAGACTTACCAACTAACCCTGAGTACCCTTCTATCGTGTCTTTCAAAACACGCGTGGCATCCGTTCACCACCTGCCAAAAAATAGCACAGTCGGTTACGACAGCAGCTACACAACAAGCAAAGAAAGCTTAATGGCGAACATTCCTGTTGGTTACTCTGATGGTTATCCACGAAAAATGGGGAATACGGCAGAAGTTCTGATCAATGGCCAACGTGCAAAAGTTGCGGGCGTTGCTTCAATGAACACTACTATGGTAGATGTTACAGGGATCAAAGATGTTGAGCCTGGTTCTGAAGTTGTTTTGTTTGGCTCCCAACAAGGCAAAACGATTTCAGCTGCTGAGATGGAAAAACACGCAGAAGTCATCTTCCCTGAACTATACACGGTTTGGGGAAGCGCGAACCCTCGTGTCTACGTAAAATAAACCTATTCAGTTATTCGTAACAGAGCGAAAAAGCGAGCCTCGTGCTCGCTTTCTTTCTTATTTACTAATCTGTACTAGCTCGTGATGTTATCAATTAAACAGAGCTTACTATTTCTGTTGTTTTATTCTCCTTTAGCACTACCAAGCGCGACTCTCTACACTCTGTTTCTTAAAGCCGCTTGGATGGCTCAATTTTATATAGCACTTAGAGTTTGAAAGCCCCTCCAATTGATGTTAAACATGAAGTTTACAAAAGAATAACAAACACACTCGTATGGCACTGCCCCTTTGCCTGCTAGCTAGGTATCTCTATGACAGAAAATACTCAACATCTTCAACGCTCCTCCACTGAGTTGCACGAATTTAATCGGCTTGACGTCTGGAACGGCTTCACCCAACTTTTACCCCTCTCTATGTTCGTGGTCATATTTGGCCTCGCTTTCGGTGTTGCTGCGGTACAGACTGGACTAGATGTATTTCCCACTATGTTGATGAGCACACTGGTCTTCGCCGGTGCTTCACAATTTGCCACGTTAGAAATGTGGGGAGCAGAAGTCCCTCTCATTCCAGTTCTTATTACTGTATTTGCTATTAATGCTCGTCACCTCTTGATGGGAGCTACACTTTATCCATGGTTACGACAACTCCCACCAACAAAACGTTACGGTGTAATGCTGGTAGCATCAGACGCTAACTGGGCAATGGCACTCAATGCATTTGGTAGAAAAGAACCAGGCTTTGGCTTGCTTGTTGGTGGCGGCTTAGCGATGTGGTCTTTTTGGATTGTGGGCACCTGGATCGGCATTTATTTTGGTAGCGCAATCAAAGATCCGGTGGGCCTAGGGCTCGATATGGTTATGGGATGCTTCCTGCTGTCTATGGTGGTGGCCGGGCCGAAAGACTTAAGAATCTTTGCTATTTGGGCCATAGCAGCAGCCTCTTCTATGTTGGCGTATTGGTATTTGCCAGAGAATAGCCACGTAGTGGTTGGCGCCATTACTGGCGGAGTCTTGGGTGCTTGTTGGAAGGAGAAGAAAGCATGAACATCGAAACAACCTTAGGTGGCACACTGCTTATCATTATCGCTATGGCGTTAGTCACGCTCATAACCCGCTGGGGCGGAGTGTATGTTATGTCATTCATTCCAATTAGCGAACGGGTTCAACGTTTCATTACTGCGATGTCAGGCTCCGTACTGGTTGCCCTTTTAGCTCCGCTAGCAGTAGAGGGTGATAATGGTGCTAGAGCAGCACTGTTTTCTACTGCTGTTGTCATGTTCATCGTGAAAAAGCCTCTACCAGCAATTGCAGCAGGCATCATCGCCGCCGCCGCGGTACGTGCTCTTTAGTCGCTGTTTCAACGCCGATACCAGTCATCAATAAAAGACCCAAAACACAAAGCCCTGATGTCACGAGTGTCATCAGGGCTTATCTTATGCTCATCATTTTAACGATGAACAACGATTATTAATCATGGTGAGACAGCACATCACGCACAGCAGTTACAATTGCGCTTATATTTGTCCATTTTACCAATACCAGGGTTAAAGGTATTGGTTGGGTCTAATTCGTGGTAAAACCTCTGCAACGAGTTTTCGGCTTCATACAAGTGACCCACGTTATGTTCTGCTGGGTATTTGGCACCACGGCTATTGAGGTGCTCTAGCATCAGCTTTTTCATCAACTTCGTGTCAGTCCCTTTTTTGAAAATGTAATCTTGATGGAAGACGTAACACATAAAGTGACCATAATAGAGCGCTTGAACAAGGTTCTTACTCACCTCTTCAGGCAAAGTTTCTAGCCACTCTTCATCATTACGTCGCAAAGCAATATCAAGTGCAACGATGTCTTCTACGTCTTTTCGGTGAATCGTCTCGTAACGAATTGCTGCACCTGCTGCTGCAAAGCGATGTAAATAAGCTTTTTTACCCTCTTCCGGCGTACACTCGAAGAAATCACAGTCGTCTTCAACAGCCCAAACTTCTTTGAGGTATTTTTGCGCCTCAGCAATACCACCATCACTCATTTTCAATACCAGGTGATGCTCATACTTGTCACGGAAATCCAGCATTCGTTCTGGTAAATGTTGTGGGAACAACTTGCTCGCGTAGTACAAAATGGTGTCTGGCAAATATTTACTGACAAACGGGATGCGCTCTAAGAAGTTTTCTACCTTAGCTTTAAGTGCGAACATTTTTGGCAGCTTATCTGTGCCTAACAAGTCGATGGATAAGAACACATCCTTGCCGTACTTCTCTGCCATGTTGAAGATATCTCGATGCAAGTATTCTCCCATCTCAGGCAAGTTATCAAACGTAGATAAGAAGTCTT
>WJXF01000133.1_pt1 | contig 16914 bp, 25 predicted proteins | sample 9263211 | NCBI WGS metagenome assembly WJXF01 (sample SAMN12697362, study PRJNA563984) | aquatic metagenome | isolation source: water sample from a prawn hatchery tank treated with erythromycin, plated on... | place: Australia | collected 2018-10-17
AGTTCAAGAGGGATTCAGCACGCGTGGCATTTTTGGTATGCGGTGGTTTTGGTGTTGAAGTGCCATGCAGTAACATTGGTATTGCGTGCTTCACCCCTTAACTGGGCGTTAGCATACTTTGATAGGAGTTCAGATGACTACGATAGTCGAACAAATTGTTAATCGTGAAATTGACTCGGTCATCGTGTATGAATCTGACCAAGTTATAGCTTTTGCAGATCATGACCCAATCAACTTAGGACATATTTTAATCTGTCCTAAGACTCAATATCGTACTTTCATCGACTTGCCTGAGTCTGTGTTTTTAGAGATCACCGACGTTGCAAGAGATTTATATAAACGTATAGAAGCTAAGTTCAATCCCGATGGTATCGGCTTTATGCAAAACAATGGAGAGGCACCTCATTTCAACGAGCTCGATCACTACCATTTGCATATTTTCCCTAGGTTCCATGGCGACCAGTACGGTTGGGTTAGTAGTGAACTTGGAATTCAAACTATGGATAAACTAAGAGAATCACTTAAAGAACTATGAGCATTTAAAAAGTATGCTAACAAATTGTTCAAGAGTGATTCGGCACGCGTGGCATTTTGACTATGCGTTGGTTTTAGTGGTTAAGGTGGTATGCGGAAGCTTCGGTATTGCGCGCCTCACACCTTAACAAGGCGTTAGGAGTTTGCGCATGAAATTGATTTTTAGTGTCGTTTTAACATTGTTTGCATTCAGCTCTAACGGAGCAGAGCAAGTAACCACAAAAGATTTGTACGAGAAATTCAACATGAGAACTGTCTATAGCTCTTATGGTCAGAATTTAAAGTGGTATTGTGAAAGTTATCCTAGAGAGTTCTTTTCTACAGAAGAGGCTTCGTTTGTTTCTGATAGTCGACTTGAGTTAGTGTCAGGTGACAATGTTTGGATTTTCACTATTTCAGAACCAAATATAGTTACTATTGGAAATCAGATAACATCGGGTACATATAACAGCGTCTCAACGTATGAGCTTTACTTTGACCCTCGGACTCAGGACTGGAGGGCAAATGAAACATATATAGACATACCGAAAGATTGTGAACGCTATGAATAAAACTCCTAACAAACTGTTCAAGAGGGATTCGCAACGCGTGGCATTTTTACTATGCGTTGGTTTTAGTGTTTAAGGTGGTATGCGGCGGCTTCAGTATTGCGTTGCTCACCCCTTAACAGAGCGTTATACCTTCGGAGGAATTGTGACAGAGTCAGAAAGCAAATTTGAAGCAACACTCTATTCTAAGAATATTAAGTTTCGAAAAATCCCCGAGTATGAAGGGAAAACACCTGATTATGAAGTTTATTTTGGTAATCACCTAAGCTACTGGGAGATTAAAGAGCTCACTGAAAACCCATCTGAAAAACAAGTATTACGTGACATAGAAGATGAATGTTTGGGCATATATCAAGTGAACTCCGATCGTGTTGTAAACAGTATTAAAGATGCAGCTAAACAGTTAAAAAACTACGGAGAATCAAAAGCTAGTAGGGTCATTGTTTTATGTGATTGCCGAGACTTCGCAACAATGGATTTCTTATTCATTCTGAGTATCCAGAAAGCGATGTTAGGTAAAGCTGAATATTATGCTCATCGAGATGGATCGTTCGAAGAAATAAAAAGGCATCCAGGTTTGCTGACAAATAGAATGAAGTACATCAGTGCGATAGCTGTACTTTCAGTGAAAACGGGTAAAATTCTATTTCTTCATAACCCAAACGCCACCGTTTCAATGTTCGAAACTGACCTAACAAAACATTTTGATAATCATCAAGTTTTTGAAAAAACCGGTGGGACTAGTACTTGGCAACAGGTATAACAAAGCATTTAAGAGTGATTCGCAACGCTTGGCAGTTTCGCTTCGCTCAAGTATAGCCAAGCGCCGCTTACACCTTAATGCGGCGTTATGTGCTTTGGGAGAAAATGTGGATATTCCCGACAGATTCAAAAATGTAAGATACGTTTCATCCCGTATTCCAGGTTGTAAAGATGATTCAGACTTAACGCTTGGAGCTAACTGTCAGGTCTTTGCTTATGACCTGCTTAAAGACTTCGGTCTAAATCCACCTAACTACCGTTCTAGTGAACTGTGGGGTGACTCAGAGTTTAGTGAAGTGGTCACTGAGTTTAAGCCGCTAGATATCATGATGTACAACGACTCTACTGACTCATACGGAGCACACGTTGGGGTGTATGTCGGTAATGGACTTGTCTACCACCTTTCTTTATCCAATGGCGTACCCATGTTTGAGCGCCATTTAGACTTACTTCAACAAAGTAAGTATCAGTTTTTTATTGGCGCTAAGCGTATAAAACAGTTTGGTGCATAACGTAAGCACGCACATAACAAACTGTTCAAGAGGGATTCGCAACGCGTGGCATTTTCACTATGCGTTGGTTTCAGTGTTTAAGGTGGTATGCGGCAGCTTTCGTATTGCGTTGCTCACCCCTTAACAGGGCGTTAGCTTTCTGGAGAGAAATAATGAGGATCAGACAAATTAAGGCTTACCGAGTAACATCAATTATTTCTTTGCTGTTAGGCATTACCGCACTACAGGAAATATATATAAGCGAAAACCTATTAATTATTGGTTTTGCTGCTGGTGTGCTTGGTACCTTCTTGCTAGGTAGTGCCGGGTTTTTTACGGTATTTCGATTCGTGTCTGCGTTTTTGAAGGAATCAAGTTTAAGCCTGTCTAGTCGTGTTCTAGGGTGTACTTATTCGGTGCTACCTGTTCTACTTTGGTACTTATGCAACGTTAAGTTTATATTGGTGCCTGAGGTGAACGCTAAAGAGCTTTCAACCTTCTTTATTCCATCGGCTTTGGCTGTTTTAAATGGAGTTATAGGGGTAATCTTATTCTTCGGAGTCGTTGAAATAAATAATAAACTTCTGGGGAAATCATCAAGCTAACAAACTGTTCAAGAGGGATTCGCAACGCGTGGCATTTTTACTTTGCGTTGGTTTTAGCGTTTAAGGTGGTATGCGGCGGCATTGGTATTGCGTTGCTCACCCCTTAACAGGGCGTTATAAGCACAAATCATAAGATATAGTAACAACTAATATAGGATTTATATGAGCTTAATGGGAAAAAAAGAGAAATCTTCCAATAAAGAAGCTAAATTGAAATATGTGTCATTTATCAATTTGGCATTTAAGGTTAGCTTTGTAAGTACCCTTTTTACTACTAGCTTTCTTATTCTTGGCTTTACAAATGATGTGTTTTTGCTTGCATTCTCTCTTAGTGTTGTATCATTGGTTACATCTATTTTTTGTGGCTATTTCTACAATCAGCATAATTATGCTTGCTTTCAACTCTCTAGAAATTTCATCAAAACAGACCTAGCTTCATTACACTTGTCAAAAAAATTGATAATGCAACTTAAGGAGATGGATGAAAAAGTAGGTCAAAGAGGTACAGCATCTAAATATTTACATGATAAAGTTTATCAACGACCATACTTGAAAGCCTTGGATTGGTGTTTTAATAATTTAAAAGTTAGTAAGGTTTTTAGGAAAACTCATCATCTAGGCTTAATTCATCAACGTTATAATGCTGTAAAGCTTCTTCGTAGAAATGGTTACTTAGTTAAGGTTAAGAAAGCTCCTAATATGAGTTTTTCGACTACTCTTTTGCGCATTGTGTTAGTGTGGGAATTAAAGAGATTTAAGTCTTTAAATTTTAAAAGATTTAACATTTATTGTTTTGAAATATCAGTTGATCAACATAAAGATAATGCTTCAATTGAAGGTTATGAAAATAAATATATTGAAAATGAAGTGGTAAATAAAAACTATTTAAGTAATTGAAATTAACACCATGTCTCTAATGGATTATTGAAGTTTTCTTATTTTAATCACATGTTAAGTATGTGCTTATAACAAAGCATTTAAGAGTGATTCCCAACGCTTGGCATTTTTCATTCCATAGTTGGGTTTTGTGGTGGCGTTGCTCACACCTTAATGCGGCGTTATGCAAATGAGGAGAATTAACATGTTAGATAATGAAAAAGTCGAATTAATTGAATCTTATGTCAGCCGCTACAATTCTTTTGATGTGTCTGGACTACTCGATCTCCTTGACGATGATGTAGTGTTCGAGAATGAGTCAAATGGAGAAATTACGGCTCGTTCAGAAGGCAAAGCTGAGTTTGAAAGTTTGGCTTCTGAATCGGCAAAGATTTTTAGTGCTCGTCAGCAAGTTGTGACAGCTATAGAGATGTCGGAGCTGGCAGCGACAGTCAACATTGACTATACGGGGACTTTGGCATTAGACCTGCCTAACGGTCTCAAAGCGGGTCAGGTTTTGGAGTTGAAAGGTCAAACATACTTTGAGTTTCAAAATGGCAAAATCAGCCACATAAAAGATGTCAGCTAAATTTGCATAACAAACAATTTAAGAGGGATTCACAACGCTTGGCACTTTTGCTTCTACTTCAAATTTAGTGTTTATGGCACAATGCTTTAGGTTTAGGGGGAAGCGTTGTTCACCCCTTAATTGGGCGTTATGTTCTTGGAGGACGTGGTGGAGTATCAAAGAGATAGGGTAACTTTTAGCGTTTTCCATAAACTTGTTGTAAAGCTATATAAGGCTCTCATATTCAAACTTTCAAACAAAAAAGAGAAGCTAGAGTGGCAGTTAATATTGATAGCCGATTGTTTACGAATCATCGGGCTGTGTAGGTTGGCTTATTGGCTTGCTTCTAAAGTGCAAACTTCAACGTCTAGCGTTAAGAACAAGTTCTGGTCAACCCATGCTTCAGGTATAGCTCTGCAATATGCAGGTGACATGATTGGCGCTGAAAAAGAATTCCTAAAAAGCCAGGATTTTGCTTGTGAGCTCTCTTTGAGTTTTAGTTTGCAGCATTTGGGTAAATTGAACGTTGAGCTTGGCAACTATAAACTGGCTGAGCAACAGTTCATAGAAGCATTGGCAATTCGAGAGAAATTGAAGCGGACTGACTTGGTAGAGTCGACTAACCGGGCAGTTCGAGGACTACAAAAGCTACGAACATAACAAACTGTTTAAGAGTGATTCAGCACGCGTAGCATTTTTGATATGCGTTGACTTTGGTGTTGAAGTGCCATGCAGCAGCATGGTCGTTGCGTGCTTCACACCTTAACAGAGCGTTATGTACTAGGAGGTAATGTGAAGAAAGTAAGCTATCTTCTCTTGGGGCTTTTATCGACATCTGTACTTGCTGAACCTAACGACGGACTTATTGGAACTTATCTGAATAGCGACAAGTTATCTTGTAACTTAGAAGTTAAGCTGTTTGAAAAACAGGGTAGAAACTACTTTGAGGTCAAGATCGAAAAACGTCTATTAAGTGGAGAATATATACTAGATGAGCAATACGTGATTTTTGAGGGGTTAACTGCGTCTGAAGCGAGTGGACTTACAAAGCGAGAGGTAAGTGCTCGGATAGAAAGTGGGGAGCTATTGTTTCAAAACTATGGGAATAGTATGAATCCATATACTTTGTTTTCTGAATGTGCCGAGAAGTATCTGATACTGAGTAAAGTACGTACATAACAAACTGTTTAAGAGTGATTCGCAACGCGTGGCATTTTTACTATGCGGTGGTTTTAGTGGTTAAGGTGGTATGCGGAAGCTTCGGTATTGCGTTGCTCACACCTTAACAGGGCGTTATGTGATTGAAGGAAATATTATGAAAAATGCAGAAGAATTAGGATTTGAAACAGCGATTACATATTCAGTAATAAGTGACCATACCCCAGGGAAACCGATCGAGTATTCCGGTATCAATGCAGGCGATTCTGTAACTCTTCGATATGATTCTGAAAGAATTACAGTAACATCTGTTAAAGAGATAGCCGCGAAAACATACCAAGGTAAAATTAGTGGTTTGACCCAAGTATTAGCGTCGCGTTCAAGAGCTTGAAGCTGGGTGATGAAATTGAGTTTAATGAGCATCATGTGTTCAGTTGTACGAGAGTGTAGCGATAACTGTCAGTAATCACATAACAAACTGTTTAAGAGTGATTCGCAACGCGTGGCATTTTCATCATGCGTTGATTTTAGTGATTAAGGTGGTATGCGGCGGCTTCGGTATTGCGTTGCTCACACCTTAACAGGGCGTTATGCGCTCGCAGAAATGGAGATAATCAATCATGGAAGATTTAGCTAATTCGTTAAGAAGTTCTGGCCTAAAAGTCAAAATTAAAAAAGGAAAATTGCAGTTCGGCTTGACGGGCTTTCAAATCCGGTTTCGATAATAAAAGATATACCTGCTGATGAGTATAAAGTGAAAACTAATGATTCGATTCTATCGATAATTGCCTGTCTTTTGCTATTTATTGGTCTGTCAGGTATTTATGAGTTTAGTGGTAATGCTTTGATAAATATTGCACTTATCTCCGTTTCTATATTGTCTTTTGTTACAGTGTTACTTACAGAGTTTAAGCTGACTAAATTACGCGCTACTGTAGTTGCGTTCAATCGTGGAGAACGCGCATAACAAATTGTTCAAGAGTGATTCGGCACGCGTGGCATTTTTACTATGCGTTGGTTTTAGTGGTTAATGTGGTATGCGGAGACTTAGGTATTGCGTGCCTCACACCTTAACAAGGCGTTATGTTGAGAAGGGAGTTATGAAAACTTTATTGAAACAAAGTAAATTGGTCAGTTTTAAATTAATGTATAGCTTTGTCACTAGAGTATTAATTTGTGGCATGTTTGCTTACTACTTAGTCGAGATATCTAAGGCTCCATTTTTAACACAATTAGGATACATCGCATTTTTTTGTGCTGTATCTTTAGCGGCTGAGTATTTAATATCCAAACCGAAACAGTCGCTAGAAGTTGTGCTTGATGGTAATAGTTTATCTCTTTTAGGTACAAGTATAAATACTGCTGATATTAATGAAATTTTGTATGCGCAAACCAAAAGGTTTGAACATACGGTAAGGTTTCGTTTCAAAAATCAGACATATCAAGACTTTGAACTAGCTACTCCTGACTTAATTGAAGATCTAAGATTTTACCATTTTCTAGTTGAAAACCAGTTGCCTGTGAAGATGCTAGATAGTCATGAACGCATTGCTTAACATCTCAACATAACAAATTGTTCAAGAGTGATTCGGCACGCGTGGCATTTTTACTATGCGTTGGTTTTAGTGGTTAAGGTGGTATGCAGAAGCTTCGGTATTGCGTGCCTCACACCTTAACAAGGCGTTATATGCTTTTACGGAAATCGCAAATGAATACTGAAATCAAATACATCGACGTCAATAACCTAGAGCATCGAAAAGCTCTTGAGGCTTTATTTCGAGAGTATTCTTCTGATGCCTCAGCACCTATAGAGTCAACGATTGTAAGTCAGTTGTTTGAGTTTCCGTACTTTCACGGCTTTCTGTGTTTTAGTGACACTGCACCACTAGGTTTTGCTGTTTGTTTTGAGTCTTTCTCTACATACCGAGCAAGAAAAGTGCTGAATATCCATGACTTTATGATCTCAAGTAATGCTAGAGGGCAGGGGTTGGGTAAATTATTGCTTGATGCTATTGAAAACTACTGCTGCGAAAATGACTATCTAAAGATTACATTGGAAGTCGATGAAGAAAATTCGATTGCTAAAAGGCTATACAGTTCATTAGGTTATGAAGACTTTCAAGTGGTGCTAACGGGCTTAAATCACTGGCAAAAGTACCTTGTTTAGCACGCATATAACAAAGCATTTAAGAGTGATTCTCAACGCTTGGCATTTTTCATTCCATCGTTGAGTTCAGTGTTTACGGTGGTATGGTTGGGTTCAGTGGTCGCGTTGCTCACACCTTAATGCGGCGTTAGCAGTGCTCAGGTGTAAATCATTGAGATAATATGCATTGAAATTCTGCATAAGACGATTGATTAGGTTTTGATAAAATATAGTCCATTCGTTTTTACACAGTGAGATTCCAGCTTATGACAAGCAGAAACTTAAGACGAACTCAAAATTTAGTAGATTTCGGATTGTTTATAACGGCAAAAGAGTTTTATGAAGCGGCTAAACTTATCAAAGGCAAGGAATTCGTATCACGACCGTATCATGTAATTCTATCTTTTTCTGTCGAGCTTTTTCTCAAAAGCATTCAAACAACAACTGTTTGGCCTAGCGCAGTTGCATCGAGCGTTGAACATACAAAAGGGCACTCCTTATCAGAAATATTTGCTTCGATGGAAAGCAAACATCCAGAAGACAGTGGTTATTTAGAAGAAAAGTATCATTTAAAGCACAGCAGGTCTCTTAAGCATGACTTGAGCTTAAACTCTGATGTGTTTATGAAACAGCGGTATCCATACCAAAAAGGTGGCGCTATACCATCTATATCGGTTTTCGACAGAGATTTGCTTAACCCTCAGTATGGAAATGATATTGCTGTATATGTTGATGAGTTAGAAAGAGTTGCTTCTTTCCTTCACGATGAACTAATAGTTCATTTTCCGGGTCTATTCGATAACGTTAGTACGCACGGCTAACAAACTGTTTAAGAGTGATTCGCAACGCGTGGCATTTTTGCTATGCGTTGCGTTTAGTGTTTAAGGTGGTATGCGGTAGCTTCGGTATTGCGTTGCTCACACCTTAACAGGGCGTTATGCGTCACGAGGATGTTCATGTCAAAAGTAACATTGAAAGGTTTTATCTTAGTTCCTGAATCGGAGCTTGAATCGGTAAAAAGTGAGTTGGTAAATCATAAACGTCTTACACTCGAAGAGTCGGGGTGTATCACGTTTAGCGTTACCCAAAACTCAGAAGATCCTCTTCGTTTTGATGTTTACGAAGAGTTCATAGATAAAATGGCTTTTGCGTATCATCAGCAAAGGGTCAAAGCATCTCTCTGGGGTAAAGTGACGGTAAATGTTGAGCGTCACTATGAAATCTTTGAGTAAACGCATAACAAATTGCTTAAGTGTGATTCAGCACGCGTGGCATTTTTAATATGCGGTGGTTTCGGTGTTGAAGTGCCATGCTGATGCTTGGTCATTGCGTGCTTCACACCTTAGCAAGGCGTTAGCTTTACTCGGAGGTACAATGGAGTTACCAACATTTAAGTATCATCCAGACCCTATAAAAACGGGTGCTGTAGAAGTTACAGATGCAAATTGTGAATGTTGTGGTGTCAGTCGTGGCTACAGGGCAACTTCTACTATTTACTCTGAACATGACGTAGAAACTATTTGTCCTTGGTGCATTTCTGATGGCTCTGCGGCGAAGAAATTCGACGGAGAGTTTGCTGACCCACATCCATTGATGAAAGCTGGGCTTGATAAGTCTGTGGTAAAAGAAGTTTGTGAAAGAACTCCAAGCTATATTTCATGGCAGCAAGAAGTGTGGTTATCGCACTGTGGCGATGCTTGCGAATTTCATGGAGATGCAGAGAAGTCTGATCTATTACAGGTAAAAGACGCTGAATTAGAGGCTTTACTAAACGATCAGCTAATAGGTAGTAATGAGTGGCACCAAATAGTCACTTACTATGAAAAAGGTGGGAATCCTGCAATCTACAAGTTCAAGTGTAGATCATGTGGCATATTTACTTATTCGCTGGACTTTGCGTAAAGCTAACAAACTGTTTAAGAGTGATTCGCAACGCGTGGCATTTTTACTATGCGTTGCGTTTAGTGTTTAAGGTGGTTTGCAGGGGCTTCGGTATTGCGTTGCTCACACCTTAACAGAGCGTTATGTGCTAATGAGTAGGAGTTAGTAAAGTGCGTAAATTTTTGGTTTTGATTCTTTGTTGCTCATCGTTCTCACTTTCTGCGGAGAGTAACGTCGAAGATTGTCAATTGTTTGGCTCTTTATGCGAGCTTCAGGCGAACTTTGAGTTGGCAGATAAAGAGTTGAATGATGTTTATAAAAACATAATGAATCAGATCAATTCAGGAGAGCTGTCTGATAGAACTCTTGTGGATTCTGCTGAACTTAAGCAGAGCTTGCTTAGTAGTCAGCGGATCTGGCTACAGTTCAAAAAGTCCAATTGTGATGCATTTTGCGTACTCCAGAGTGGGGGGAGTCAGCGAAACGAAGCACGCATGGAGTGTGAAATTGAAATGACTAAGGAGCGTACAAACTATCTAATAAGTTGGTACTGACTTGGTTTGAATACGCACATAACAAACTGTTTAAGAGTGATTCGCAACGCGTGGCATTTTTACTATGCGTTGTTTTAAGTGATTAAGGTGGCATGCGGCAGCATCGGTATTGCGTTGCTCACCCCTTAACAGGGCGTTAGTTGCCAAGGAGGAAAACGCAGCTAAAACAAAAATATTTAGGGCTAAGGTCCGTGTGTTTTTGGCTAGGTTTTCGCATTTCAATTTCTAGTTATTTGGGTTTGTGAAAATCGTGCTTTGGTTTCTTGTGCGGTTTGGGTTTTCTGTTTCAGAAGCCGATTAGTTTGTTGAAAGTCTGCTCTGTTGCATTGTCGTTCCAAAAGGCTTGTTGGGTGTTCAAAGCCCGTTTTCTACGGCGTTATAAATTCCAAGTGGTTTCAGTGACAGGCACTTTGAAACTGCGCCTGAACTGAGTTTTTCAAAGCACATAAAACTAGTGTTGGCAAAACGGCAATCGACTTCAAATCTAAGCTTTAGATTTGGCAACTAACAAAGCATTCAAGAGGGATTCACAACGCTTGGCAGTTTTGGTTTGAATCAGCTTTAGTGTTTACGGCACAATGGTTTAGGTTGGGTGGCTGCGTTGTTCACCCCTTAATGCGGCGTTATACGGAGATATGAATATTGAAGAACGTTGAAGCTTTTTTGGTTAATTCCTTTACTTCGAATGGAACTGGTGGGAATCCTGCTGGTGTAGTGCTTCACGCTGATCACTTGTCGAACGAAGAAAAATTACAAATAGCACAAATTGTTGGTTACTCGGAAACTGCGTTTGTATCTCTCGATGACGAAGCCGACTTTGAGTTGTCTTTTTTCACCACAACAGGTGAAGTTGATTTCTGTGGACACGCCACATTGGCGGCATTTTCGACTATGTATCAAGACGGAATCATAACGGAAGGTAAATACCTTCAAAGGACTAAAGCAGGTTTGCTTGTGGTAACTATAGAGGCTAATGGTCATATAGTAATGGACCTGAAGTTACCAGAATTTCGTGGGGAGTTTAGTTATGAGGTTATATCAGAGTTGATTGGACTAGACTCGACGTTACTTGAGTCAACTCGGTTACCGATTGAGGTTATTTCAACAGGCTTACCTGATATTATTGTCCCAGTGCCCTTTGGGTATCTTGATCAAATTCAAGTGAATGAAAATTTAACTAGTGAGTTCTGTGAAAGGCATGGTGTAATTGGTATCCATGCTTTTGAGCTGTGTGAGAAAACAAGTAAAGTGACAGCAAGCTGTCGTAATTTCGCTCCATTGGTTGGAATTCCAGAGGAGTCAGCGACAGGAAGTGCGAGCGGTGCATTAGCTTGTTACTTAGCCAAACACCTTCCTAATACACATTCGAATAGCTTTACTTTTGAGCAAGGTCGAGCGATGGAGTGTGTTTCAAGAATTACAGCGTCTGTGGAGTTGAGCGACCAGGGAATTATTAAGGTTAGGGTTGGTGGTTTTGCTCATAAAGTCGGCAGGCAGAAAATCTCCGTATAACAAAGCATTTAAGAGTGATTCGCAACGCTTGCCGTTTTCGCTTCGCTCAAAGTATAGGCAAGCACTACTCACACCTTAATGCGGCGTTAGTTGCCAACGAGGAAAAACGTACTTAAAGCAGAGTGTTTAGGGCTAATGTCCGTGTGTTTCTGGCTGGTTTTTCGTAATTCAATTCCTAGTCATTTGGGTTTGTGAAAATCGTGCTTTGGTTTCTTGTTCGATTTTGGTTTCCTGTTTCAGAAGCCGATTCACTTGTTGAGAGTCAGCTCTGTGATATTGTCATTTTTCAAATGAGCTTTTTGGTGTTGTTAGTCCGTTTTCTACGGCGTTGTCTGTTCCAAGTGGTTTCAGTGACAGGCGCTTTGAAACTGCGCCTGATTTGAGTTTTACAAAATACGTAAAGGTCGTGTTGGCAAAGTGCTCATAAACTTCAAATCAAAGCCTTGGGTCTGGCAACTAACAAACTGTTCAAGAGGGATTCCCAACGCTTGGCGGTTTAATGCTAAATTTGGTAAAAGTGTTTACGGTGCAAATGTTTAGGTTGGGTGGCTAGCGTTGCTCACCCCTTAACAGAGCGTTATAGCGCAGCGGAGTTTTCCAGTAGAGGTACTATGCGTATTGATTTATTAATGATAGAGAACGAAAGTCAACTTCATGAATTGATGGCTAATTGCTTAGGTTTTCCAGGTTACTATGGAAAAAATTGGGATGCTTTTTGGGATTGTCTTTGTGATCCTGGCTTACGCAATTCGGATTTTCCTAAAGTCATAGAGTTTGTAGGTTCTAGTCATTTTAAGTCGGCTCTTCCTGAGAGTTTCGAATCCTTAAAAAGTTGCTTTGATGATTTCTGCCAAGAGTATCCGAATATAGATATCAGAGTAGACTGGAACTAATGCGCTATAACAAAGCGTTTAAGACGGATTCCCAACGCTTGGCATTTTGGGTTTGATTCAGCTTTAGTGTTTACGGCACAATGGTTTAGGTCGGGTGGTAGCGTTGCTCACCACTTAACGCGGCGTTAGTACGGGTTTGATATCAAAGGTTATAAGTTTTGGTGTTAATCTGTTTTGGCGCTCGTCTTTACACCTTAAAGTTAGTGCCTTTCACGTTCTTTCCGGTGGCACTATATGCGGAGTGTTCGCTTTGATTTCACCGTTTACGGTTTCTAACTCTTAGCCTATTTCTTTGGCGCTTTTTCGCTTCCGCTGTACTTCCGAGGTGAATCCTATCTTTCTTTGAGTGTTGCCATCAAAGTGCGAGGATCGAATCCTTTTCTAATTTGAAGTGAGTGAAAGTAGGGGCGTTCAGTGCGTTTTTCTTCTAGCCAACTTTCGTCTCTTAATGACGGTAAAGTTTTGTAGCTGCCCGTCTCACTTCAGTGTTCAAAGCCTTTCATATTATGCCAGTTTTCAATATCTTGGAACGCATAAATAGAAGTAGCGCATGTACTAACAAGTTGCTTAAGAGTGATTCGTAACGCGTGGCATTTTTACTATGCGGTGGCTTATGGTGATTAAGGCGCTGTGCGGTAGCTTTTGTATTGCGTTACTCACACCTTAGCAAGGCGTTATATTGTTTTTCAAGTTCAGGGATTAAAATGGGTGAGTTATTTAACACTCTGATGGTTTGTGCGGTGTTGGTTTCAATGTTTCCGCTCATAAAATCCAGCAAGAGTTTTTATGATGAATGGAATGAAATGGAGCATGAGCATTGGCGTTCTAGAGGGGCTCCACCGTTCGTAGTGTTCCATTTTGGTATGTTCTTATTTGTCCCGATGCTTTTCGGTAAAGATCTGGATCAACTGAATAATAAGAGGTTGATAAAACTAAGAAATGATCTCAGGTACAGCTTTGCTATTTTTTCGCTACTGTTGTTCGCATCCCAGTTAAATCAATAAATTGGTTTTGGCGGCATCAATATAACAAAGCGTTTAAGGCGGATTCACAACGCTTGGCGATTTTACTTCCAGTTGAATTAAGTGTTTAAGGTACAATGGCTTAGGTTTAGTGGTTGCGTTGTTCACCACTTAACGCGGCGTTATAAGCCTTAATTGGATATAGGTAAATATGGAAACAGATAGACTTAAACTACTGCCCCCTTCAATGGAATATCAACCTCTGATGCTCGAAGCGATACTGGAAAGCCAAGATGAACTTGGTGCCTATCTTCCTTGGGTTCCATATGCGTTAACAGAAGCTGAATCAATTGAAAACACGCAACAAGCCATCAATAACTTTGAGAATTTTGAAGGTGAGTTACGTTATTCAATCATAGAAAAAAGTACAGGGCGCTTTCTTGGTGCAATAGGGTTAATTATTCGCGATAAATCAGTACCGTTTTTTGAAATTGGTTATTGGATGCGTAGTTCAAGTGTTGGCAATGGTTTCATTTCTGAAGCAGTGAAAGCAATAGAGTCATACGCGTTTAATGAGCTAAACGCTAACCGAGTTGAAATCAAAGCTGCAGAACAGAATTTGAAAAGTCGAATGGTAGCAGAGCGAGGCGGGTATGCTTTTGAAGGAATTTTACGTAACGACCGAAGATTGCCGTCTGGTGAACTGAGTGGTACGGCCGTTTATTCGAAAACAGGCATATAACAAAGCATTTAAGAGTGATTCGCAACGCTTGGCAGTTTCGCTTCGCTCAAGTATAGCCAAGTGCTGCTCACACCTTAATGCGGCGTTAGCTGCTTGGAGAAGATTTATGGTTCGTGTAGCCCAAATCAAAGATTTAGATGTGTTGGTTAGCCTTTTCATTGCTGAGAATGAGCACAACTCAGACTTAGTCCCAGATGTTGTTCGCAAAACTGAAGATGTACTAAATGAGACTGAGCTTCAAGACATTCTATCTGATGAAAATCAGTTGCTTATTGTTAGCGAGCACGATGGAAAGGTAGTCGGAGCTTTATTGGGGAATCTCACTGACGTTAAAGAGCGTCGTTGGACGCAATCACGAACGTATGGATATATTGAAGAGTTAATCGTTTCTAGCGAAGCTCGAAAGCTGGGTGTAGCTACAGGGCTAGTTTCTTACTTTTCTAAGTGGGCTAGTGCTCTTGGCGCTAGTTCAGTTGACCTGCATGTTTGGTCAAATAACACAGGAGCTATCGGTTTTTATACTAGCGCCGGATTCGAATCAAAACAGAACCTGCTCTCCAAAAAGCTACGCAGCTAACAAAGCGTTTAAGGCGGATTCTCAACGCTTGGCATTTTTCATTCCATTGTTGAGTTCAGTGTTTACGGTGGTATGGTTGAGTTTTGTGGTCGCGTTGCTCACACCTTAATGCGGCGTTAGTTGCCCTCTCAATATCGCATGTTCAATTTACTGTACAAATAAAGTGATGAAGGCTATACTTGTGCTATTAAATGTACATGTGGAGGTTCTTATGAGAATCGTATCTTTTACTGAAGCTAGAAATGGTCTTAAAGCTGTTTTGGACGGTGTAGTTAATGACGCTGATACAACAGTTATTACACGTCGTGATTCTGAAGATGCTGTGGTTATGTCTTTAGACTACTACAATAGCCTTATGGAGACCGTTCACTTACTACGCTCTCCTCAAAACGCTGAACACCTAAACCGTTCGATAGCACAGTACCGCGCTGGTAAAACAACAGCACGAGAGTTAATCGATGAGTAGTAGTCAACGTTTACTGTCGTGGACTGATGACGCTTGGGATGACTATCTGTATTGGCAAACTCAAGACAAGAAAACACTCAAGCGCATCAACAAACTCATCAATGATGTTAAGCGCTCCCCATTTGAGGGTATAGGTAAACCAGAGCCGTTAAAAGAGAACTTATCTGGTTTTTGGTCTCGTCGTATTGATGACACTAACAGGCTTGTTTACGCAGTCGATGATCAAGCGATAACGATCATTTCGTGTCGTTACCACTACTAAATCAGGCTCAGCGTTCTGGCATCTAACAAAGCATTTAAGAGTGATTCCCAACGCTTGGCATTTTTCATTCCATCGTTGGGTTTTGTGTTTACGGTGGTGTGGTTGGAGTTCGTGGTGGCGTTGCTCACACCTTAATGCGGCGTTAGCTTTTAGGAGTTTATAATTAATGAAAGCAGCATTGACGGATGTAATTTCAGAACGTATAAAAAATGCATTTTTAGCGAATTTTGTTTTATCGTGGGTTGTAGTAAACAACTATACGGTGGTTTACATACTCTTAAGTGATGATCGACCAAATAAAAAGCTACAATATATCAGTGGCTTAAAGTTTGACTGGCAAACAGACTTATTCTTTCCACTACTGTTAGTATTTGCATATATTTATTTGTTGCCCTTAATTAACTTAGCTTTAATGAAGATAAAACTTAAATATATAGAACCAATGTTGTCTGCTCATAGAAACGATGAGCAAATGTTTCAGTATGATAAAAAAATAGAAATTGAAGATAAACGCCTAGAGCTGCTTTTCCGAGAAAAGGAAAGAGAAATAGAACTTGAGGAAAAAAGAACTAAAGAGCAAGTTCGTCGTACTCAAGCAGCCGAAGATGAAGCTCGTTTTTTAACAGAGAAACACGCAACTGAATCAAAAGTACTTGAGCTTGAGAGGGCTAAACGAACTGAACTCGAAAAAGTTGTAACATTAGAGACTATCGTTGAGCGTGAGAAAGCTCTAGATCAACGTGAACAATTGTTAAATATGGAGAAAGAGCGACTCATACAAGAAGGGTTTAAATATGATTTAAATCGGCATCAAGCTCAATGGGTAAAGACAGATAAGCCAGTTTCAAAAGGGGATAAAGTCACAATTGACTTTGTTGGTACAATTGATGGTCAGGAATTCGAGGGTGGGAAAGCTGAAAACTTCCCACTGATACTTGGACAAGGTCGAATGATTCCAGGTTTTGAAGAAGGTTTGCTTCAGCGACATAGTGGCGAAGACGTACAGGTTTCGTTGAAGTTCCCAGAAGATTACCATGCTTCAAATTTGCAGGGCAAGCAGGCACAATTTCAAATTAAAATAAAACGCGTTGAAACTCAAATGATACCTGTAAAAACAAGCTAACAAACTGTTTAAGAGTGATTCGCAACGCGTGGCATTTTTACTATGCGTTAAGTTTAGTGTTTAAGGTGGTATGCGGTAGGTTCGGCATTGCGTTGCTCACACCTTAACAGGGCGTTATACGAATAGAGGGAAATTATGTACAGAAGTAATGATTTTAACTTGGATTCAAAAGAGTTCAGGTTTAAGAAAGACTCATATCCTTTGTCTAAGATAAACAATGTTAGGGTTAAAAAGTTAAGTTTTCTTGATAATTT
>WJXF01000135.1_pt1 | contig 16592 bp, 19 predicted proteins | sample 9263211 | NCBI WGS metagenome assembly WJXF01 (sample SAMN12697362, study PRJNA563984) | aquatic metagenome | isolation source: water sample from a prawn hatchery tank treated with erythromycin, plated on... | place: Australia | collected 2018-10-17
AAATCAGAAGGTCTACTTGCATCACAACTTCACTGGGTAGATCGTGAGCCAATTCGCGATGTTATGAAGTGCACAGTGAAAACTCGTTACCGTCAGGAAGATATTCCTTGTACAATCATCCCTATCGATGATGAAAACATTAAAGTTATCTTTGACGAGCCACAAATTGCTGTAACTCCAGGTCAATCAGCAGTGTTCTACAAAGGTGACGTGTGCCTAGGTGGCGGCATCATCGAGCAACGCATTAAATATTCTCAAGCTTAGGAGTCGTTACGTGGCGAATACACTTTATGACCGTACTATCGCTTTCGCTGGGATTTGCCAAGCTGTTGCTTTAGTTCAACAGGTAGCGAGAAACGGACATTGTGATCAAGATGCTTTTGAAACATCAATCAACGCTATTTTGAGCACGAACCCTGCTAACACAGTTGGCGTATTCGGTCGCGAAGCCGATCTAAAGCTCGGCCTAGAATGCTTGGTTAAAGGGATTGATAGCACACCATCAGGCAGTGAAATTACTCGTTACATTATTAGTTTAATGGCGTTAGAACGTAAGTTAAGCTCTCGTAACGATGCTGTGTCTCAGCTTGGTGATCGTATTCAAATGGCCAAGCGTCAGTCAGAGCACTTTGAGCTACTAGACGATCAAATGATCAGCAATTTAGCGAGCATCTATCTGGATGTCGTTAGCCCTATTGGCCCACGCATTCAAGTAACGGGCACGCCATCTGTACTGCAGCAGACGGCAAGCCAACACAAAGTTCGTGCGCTGTTGTTATCTGGCATTCGTAGTGCAGTTCTTTGGCGTCAAGTTGGTGGTAAGCGTCGCCACCTAATCTTCGGGCGCAAGAAGATGGTAGAGCAAGCACAAATCCTTCTTGCTCGTCTGTAGTAAAATATCAAATAAGCAGCTCGCGTTTATCGCGAGCTCATTTTTTTCGACTAAAACAAATCTCGCGCAAACGTTTGCGCAATATTCGTGACAATTGCCACAGTTATTGGTATAAAGCTCACGAAATTTAGAAACCCAATTCAGGAGAACATCATGGAACTGTCAGCATTGACTGCTGTTTCACCAGTAGACGGCCGTTACGGAAGCAAGACAATTGCGTTACGCGAAATTTTCAGTGAATACGGTCTACTAAAGTACCGTACTATCGTTGAAATCCGCTGGCTACAAAAGCTTGCTGCTACTGCTGAAATTGCAGAAGTGCCAGCGTTTAGCGCAGAAGCAAACCAATTCCTAGACGACCTTGCTGCAAACTTCTCTGAAGAAGATGCACGCCGTATCAAAGAGATCGAGCGTACAACTAACCACGACGTAAAAGCGGTTGAGTACTTCCTAAAAGAGAAAGTAGCAGACGTTCCTGAACTGCACGCAGTAAACGAGTTCTTCCACTTCGCATGTACTTCTGAAGACATCAACAACACATCACACGCTCTAATGCTTAAAGAAGCGCGTGAGAACGTGATTCTTCCAGAAATCCGTAACCTAATCGATGCTATCAAAGCACTAGCAGTGGAATACCGCGACATTCCTCTTCTATCTCGTACACACGGTCAGCCTGCTTCTCCATCTACTATGGGTAAAGAAATGGCAAACGTGGCGTACCGTATGGAGCGTCAATTCAAGCAAATCGAAAACGTTGAGATCCTAGCGAAAATCAACGGTGCAGTAGGTAACTACAACGCACACCTTTCTGCTTACCCAGAGCTAGATTGGCACAAGTTCTCTGAAGAGTTCATCACAGAGTCTCTAGGCGTAACTTGGAACCCTTACACAACTCAAATCGAACCGCACGATTACATCGCTGAGCTGTTCGACGCTATCGCTCGTTTCAACACTATCCTGATTGACTTCGACCGCGACGTTTGGGGTTACATTGCACTAGGCCACTTCAAGCAAAAAACTATTGCTGGTGAGATCGGTTCTTCAACAATGCCTCACAAAGTTAACCCAATCGACTTTGAAAACTCAGAAGGTAACCTAGGTCTTGCGAACGCTGTATTCGGCCACCTAGCACAGAAACTGCCTATCTCTCGTTGGCAACGTGACCTAACTGACTCAACGGTTCTACGTAACCTTGGTGTTGGTGTTGGCTACGCTATCATCGCTTACACTTCTACGCTTAAAGGCATCAGCAAGCTAGAAGTAAACCGTGAAGCGCTTCTTGCTGAACTAGACAAGAACTGGGAAGTACTAGCTGAGCCAGTACAAACAGTTATGCGTCGTTACGGCATCGAGAAGCCATACGAGAAGCTGAAAGAGCTAACTCGTGGTAAGCGTGTAGACGGCGAAGCAATGCGTAACTTCATCGACGGTCTTGAGCTTCCTGAGCACGAGAAAGCACGTCTGAAAGAGATGACGCCAGCGAACTATATCGGTCAAGCAATCGAGCTGACAGATAAGCTGTAATCCTCGTGTAACGACCAGATACCTAAAAGGTTGACGCGAAAGCGTCAACCTTTTTTAGTTAGGAGAGTTAGGTCGGGAGAAAATAATTTTAGTTATATGGAATGGATTATTAATTGAAGATCAGCCCCATTTGTTATGGCTGCTTTTGGAAGAACAAGGTTATTGTTCCTACTTCCACACCAAACTTTTTTATTTTCGTTAGATTGAAAACGTGTCTGTCATCCTGACGATAAAGCCAATCATCAAAAGCAACCGTCACTGATGAATCCTCCATTTGTAGCTCAAAGTCATATTGCCACTGTAACGCATTGCCCTGCTCTTCCCCTGTTGCTACACCTATAATATCGTCTGCCTTACCTTCATAACGACCGTCTTCTAATCTAGTGATAACCCAAATTCGCTGGTCCACCTCTCCGTCATCAAACACGAAGTCTTCCACCAGCGTCAGCGTATCACCCGCTACAGTACCCACTATATCGACTTCAAAGCGACGCGTTTGCTGTCCGGTATAATCTTGCACCATCCCCCACGCCTTTATGTCGCCTTCGAAATAACCGAATACGTCAAAAGTCGGTGTAGAAGAGCGGTAATTATCAATGTCTGCGGAACATGCCGAAAGAAAAACAGCTGCCACTAAAGTCGCTGATTTAAAAATTCGTTTAAACACTATCTAACCTGCCCTATCAATTGTTTTCGGAGTTTCGGAAATTCTGTGTTGGGTGATAACCATATAGCCAAAAATGCATCGTTCATTCGTTCGTCTTCAATGATACCAACGTTCTTTACTTGCACGTCCCCAACCTGCTTATAAAAAAGCTGACCAGATTTTCCATCTGTTAGATAAGTAAGCTCGTCACCTTTTTGAATATCAGGAAACATACGATCGAGCTCGCTAATCCAATCTTTTCGATATGAGTCAGTAAAACCCAATTTCGCCCACTGCTCATCCGTCACATCAAGCAGCTGTTGCTTACTGATGTCTCTCTTGTAATTAATTTCCAACGCAAGGGGATGTGGCGATACGTCATCGCTTACGATGAACTTTCCATCAGGCGCTTTTAATCTTGAGTGATAAATATCGAAGATGAACCAAGTAAGTTGGGCTTCTCCAACAGTTTTCCATCCCTTCCAATTCGCAATGTTGCTAGCAGCTTCGCTGTTTCCAACAGGTTGAGCTTGCAGAGCAAAAGAGCCAGTTACTATTACCAACGCAAGCAGCCTAGTCAGTCTCTGAGTTAAGTCTCTCTTCAAGCTTTTCATTTCCGTACACCTTGAGTATCAAGAGCATCATGACGCACCATTCGACAAACAACATTGCCAGTGTAGCGCCAGTGCTAAATCCAAATTCAACGGCTTGGAGCTTATAGCCAGCAAAGTAGCTCGCTGTTCCTCCGAGTCCGCCTACTATTGATACGTAGGTTTTTGGGAAACGGTACAAAATTGACTTGAGTTGATAGGCATACCAGGCGAACAGAATCCAAAGGCACAAAAGCCAAAGGGGTAACCATTGAGTGGCAAACATGAAAATTGAAAATTGCTGATTTAATGTATCAAGCACGAGACCAATCGTGGCGATAACACCAATACTTTTGAGCGAAGATGCGTCAGTTTTCAAACAATATAGTAGGGTTGCCAAAGTAAGGAATAACGTCACCCATTGCCATTGATAGGTTCCAAGCACCGCTGCAAACCAGCAGAGTTGGAACCATGTCGAAGCAAGAAACACCTTCATAACGAACTACGGGCGTTGAAACGTCATGTGAACGGCACTGATCGTGCGAGCCAAAAAGCCACCTTCACAGTAGCTCAAATAGTAGCGCCACATACGCACAAAGCGGTCGTCGTAGCCAAACGAGCGCACTTCATTCTCTGCTCGATTAAAACGTAAGTGCCATTCGTTCAGCGTCTTGGCGTAGTCCAAACCAATATCGAACAAGTCTCGCGTCACTAAGTCACTGTACTTTGTTGTTGCTTGGGTTAGTGAGGTTACCGACGGTAAAAAACCACCCGGGAAAATGTACTTTTGGATAAAGTCGACGTTGTTACTGTAGTAATCGTAACGCTGATCGGCAATCGTAATCGCTTGAATCGCCATCAAGCCACCAGACTTCAATAAAGACTCACAGACCTTAATGTACGAAGGCAGGAATTGTTTGCCCACAGCTTCAATCATTTCAATAGAAACGAGCTTGTCATAAGTGCCGGTTAGGTTTCGGTAATCTTCTTTGAGTAGAGTGATTTTGTCTTCTAAGCCACGCTCTTTGATTTTTTGCTCCGCGTACGCGTGTTGCTCTTCAGATATCGTTGTTGTGGTGACCTGACAACCGTATTGTTCAGCCATGTAAATCGCCATAGCGCCCCACCCAGTGCCAATTTCAACAACATGATCGGTAGATTTCAGCTCAAGTTGCTGACATAGACGATCCATTTTGTTGATTTGAGCCTGCTCTAGAGAGTCATCCGCATGATTGTAAAGCGCCGACGAGTACAGCATATTGGTGTCAAGGAACGCTTCGTATAGGTTGTTACCCAAGTCGTAATGCGCATGGATATTTTTACGTGAGTTCTCTTCAGAATTTCTGTTTGACCAATGGCTGAACTTGTACAGTATTTTAGTCAACCAACTGCCTTGCTCTTCGAGTTTATCTAGAGCACGCATGTTAAGGGCCATCAGTTTCATTAATGAGGTTAAATCGGGGCTATCCCACCACCCATCCATATAAGCCTCACCAGCAGCAATACTGCCGCCCTGCAAGATCCGTGAATAAAAACCTGGCTGTTTTACCTCTATAGTAGCGACAACAGGTTGACCACTATACTCCCCATTTGGCGCACTAAAACGCTCGCTTCGCTCTGTCGTTTCCGTCTTAAAACTTTCAATAACTGTTAAGCAGCCGATTTCCATTTTTTGCAGACATTGAAAAATAACTCCGCGAGCCGCTTTTTGCGTTGTCGTCAATTTACGCGGCAATGTCATAGAACTAGTATTTAACATGCAGAATTCTCCTTGTGCTTTTTATTTTTTTTGTCTGTTTTTTCAGTATCGGCTTCTATTTCTTCATGCGTTGAATATTTAGGATGAGAATAAAAAGGTGCGCCTTTCACCCAAAGTTTTAATGCGTGCCAATAAATACCAACCATTACTTTTACCGTTTGTATTGGTGTAACGATCAAACACCTCAATAAGGTTTTGCTTGAAAGTGGCTTGGCTTTCATAACCATGGTGGCATCAAAGTGTTTCTCTCCTTTGTGACATTCAAGATGAATATTCAACTTGTCTGTCAAAGGTTTAATTTTCCAGCGGTAGAGTTGGTCAATCGGGTTGAATGGTGAAACATGGAATGCTTTAACTTGTTCCCAACCAAACTTTTCTTCTTCTTTATCTGCTGACACCACGTAGTAATGTCGTTCATTCCAAGGAGTGTTACTCACCTCTGCGAGGAGATACTTCCATTCTCCTTCCGTGTTATAAACGTAGTAGAAATTAACGGGACTGAAATAAAGTCCTAGATAACGCAAGTGACAGACTGCGATTACCTTGCCGGTACAGCGAACACCTGTCAGTTCTTCAATTTTGCTGTGCACTGCCGACTTGACGCTACCTTCACCAATGTAATCACTGCGCTTGAAGCGAGCCCAATGCCACCAACGCGAACCAAAACCCCATACTTTTTTCTCTAAAGCATCGATCTCGTCTACATCAATGGCGGGCATAAATAAAGAGTAGTTCAACTCATGATTCACCGGCGTGAATCGACGGTGACGAACGTTGCCTATAAACAATCGGCTGTTCATTTGGCTATCCATATCACGCTGCGCCTTTTTCGAAAGGAACCACATTTTGTTCGCGGTACTTTTCTTCTAGTTCTTTCACAACATCAAGCGCGCTACGCACGCCATCTTCATGAAAACCGTTGTACCAATAAGCGCCGCAGAACCAGGTACTTTGTTTACCCTGTATCTCATTTTTGCGCTGCTGCGCTGCAATAGACTCAGTGGTGAATACTGGATGATGATAAGTGAACGAACGCAAGACTTTATTTGAGTTAATTTGCTCAGTACTATTCAACGTTACACAAAACGTGTGTTCTGATTGAATATGCTGAAGAATGTTCATGTTATAAGTTAGCGAAGGGAGGCGTTGCTGTTCCTCCTCACTGCCTTCCAATAGGTAGTTCCATGATGCCCATGCTGCCTTACGTTTAGGTAGTACGGCAGAGTCGGTATGAAGAACAACTTCATTTGCTTGGTATGTCATATCCCCCAAGATTTCCTGCTCAATTGGGCTGATATCCTCTAGCATTCTCATTGCTTGATCACTGTGACAAGCAAAGATAACGTCATCAAACCAATGCGTTTCTCCGCGAACTTGAACGCCAACCCCTTTTTCGTTGCGAACCACTTTTTCGACAGGACTATTAAGACGAATATTCTCGGCAAAGCCTTTGGTCAATGGTGGAATGTATGAACGTGAACCACCTTTAATCACATACCATTGTGGTCGGTTAGTCACATCTAGCAGACCGTGGTTGAGGAAGAAACGTAAGAAGAACATAAGAGGGAATGCGCGCATGTCAGCTAAAGTCGACGACCAAATCGCAGCACCCATCGGTAAAATGTAGTTATCGGTAAAGAAAGCACTGAATTTGTGTTCGTCAAGGAACTCACCTAACGTCTGAGAGTGCGTGGACTGCTCGCTAGCGAAGCGCTTGGCAAGTTTATTGAAACGAAGTATCTCGAAGATAAATCGATAAAATTTAGGGTTTGCCCAGTTACGTTTTTGAGCAAACAATGTCGACACTGTGTGGCCGTTGTACTCTAGTCCGTTCCCATCATTTCTGACACTGAAGCTCATTTGAGTCGGCAGACCTTCAACGCCAATCTCGCTCATCATTTTAATGAAATTAGGGTACGTACGATCGTTATAGACGATGAACCCAGTGTCTATCGCGTATTCTCTACCATCAAGGCTCACATCAACGGTTGCAGTATGGCCACCGATGTAATCGTTCGCTTCAAAAAGCGTTACATCATGTTCTTTATGCAAGTAATAACCACAAGTAAGGCCAGAGATTCCCGTTCCCACAATCGCTATCTTCTTTCTTCCTGCTGTTTTCATTTTTATTCCTTCTTATGATACGAGTTTAGCAGTTAGGCGAGCTTGCCAACTGTATGGAAGTAACGAGATAAAACGTAAAATACTGGTAAATCTCGCTGGGAAATAGATATAGGTCTTGTTGGCGGCTAACTGCTTCCTGATAGAGTCCGACGCTTGCTGAGTAGAAATGATCATTGGCATTTCGAAGTCGTTTTTGTCAGTCAACGGCGTTTCAACAAAACCAGGAAACACCGTTACCACTTTGATCCCTTTCTTTTTCAAGTCGACGGCGAGCGTGCGTGCAAAATAACTGACTGCCGCTTTGGATGCGCCGTAAGCTTCTGCACGAGGCAGTGCCACTTCTGATGCGATAGAGCCAACAATAACAATGCGGTGCCCTCTCTCTAAATGTACTTGGCAGCCTTCAACGCAGTTGGCAACACCGACAACATTTACGTTCATCACACGCGCCATGAGTTTCGCGTCGACCACTCCCTCATCCATGTACTCACAATCGCCTGCGTTAAAAACCCATGTGTTTGGCGTAAAGGGCAAATTAGAGAGCGCCTGCTGAGTTTCCTCATAATTTGTCACATCAAACTGCAATGTATGAATTTTGGAAGAAACTGCCTCCAGTTCTGCAAGAACATCTTGATTCCGACCACAAGCAATCACATTCCATTCTGAGGTCGCGTAATCTAGGGCAAGCTGTCTTCCTATTCCGGAGGTGGCGCCTGTGATTAAAATGGTGTTGTTCATTGTCCTAACCTCTGCTTGATGGTTTTAACGACTGAACCAAGTAATGGTAAATGCTCATAGAGCATCTCTCCGAGATCAAAATAGTCTCGGTGATAAATGACCTGACCTTCGCTAAATTTGAGGTGCGAAACACCATTGACGAGAATAGGCGCACCCTTCTGAAGTTTGGGATGCTGAAGGTCCATTGTCCAAGTTAGGAAGCCTGTATCTCCGACTTGTTGATGCTCATGGATTACAAAATCACAACTGATGACGTTGGCATATAATGAGGTGAAATAATCCGAAAGTGCTGGCCATCCTTCTAAACGATGCGCTGCGTCCTCAAATACTACATCTTGGTGATATATATCCTTAAGCAGATGTAAGTTCGCTTTGTTGAGCTTTTGATAGATATTGCCAACAGACTGTATGTCCATTTTTTACTCCTACACGCCCATTAAGTTGTACAAAATTATTATATGTACAAGATAGTTCATTCCTCCAAAGTTGTACAAAAATAATTTTGTATAACTTTATTTCTGTAAGTAGTACGTGATGAAGTTCGCACGCGATCAATCGGCGAAAAAAAAAGGCTTGGTCAAAACCAAGCCTTTTCAGCAGATTAACAATTATTTAAGTAGGAACAATTAGTATTGCTGGCCTCGCAACGCTGCAATACGTTTATCTAGCGGAGGGTGGCTCATTAGTAGCTCAGTCAGCGACTGCTTGCCATTGATACCAAACGCCATCATGGTGCCATCCAGTTGAGATTCATGACTCACCTTCAAACGCTCTAGAGCCGCAATCATTTTTTCTTTGCCAACGAGGCGCGCAGCACCTGCGTCCGCGTGGAATTCGCGATGACGGCTGTACCACATAGTCAAGAAGCTAGCTAGGAAACCAAATACCAGTTCAAGCACCATGGATACGCCAAAGTAAACCATCATATTTGTACCTTGGCCTTCTTCATCATCGTTCGATGCCACGATATTGGCAATAAAGCGTGATAGGAAGATAACAAACGTGTTCACGACACCTTGCATCAACGTCATCGTGACCATATCACCATTTGCAATATGGCTCACTTCGTGTGCAAGTACTGCCTCTGCCTCATCACGAGTCATATTGTGTAAAAGACCGGTAGAAACTGCGACAAGAGAGTCATCTCGTTTTGCACCTGTCGCAAATGCATTGATGTCTGGTGAATCATAAATAGCCACCGTTGGCATACCAATACCCACTTGTTGAGCTTGACGACCCACAGTTTCGACTAACCAATGCTCCGTTTCGTTGCGCGGGCTTTCAATGACCATACCACCAACCGAGCGTAGCGCCATACCCTTTGACATCATCAACGAAATAAATGCGCCACCAAAACCAAATACAGCAGCCATTACAAGTAAACCTGACAGACTGCCTGGTTGCATTCCAGTTACAGCGTAAACAATATTCAGAACAACACTAAGCACTAGCACGACAGCTAGGTTAGTTGCTAGGAATAACATAATTCGCTTCATTACTTTTCTCCGAGGAAGCTTATCGTTTTTTTAAAACGGATTGTTATAAGGAACAAATGGTAATCGCTATAAAAGCCAATTCCGTTGATTTTCATGTTCCGTACGTTATAGATATAGTCTATCCGCGATAAAAACAAGGTTAAGCAATAAATTGCAACATTTGTTTTCGGGACTGAAATATTTGATTCAAGCGATTTCAAAACATACTTTGGTAGGAGCTGGAACCTCCGTTCATATACATTTATCAAAATGATAAAATAAGCTCTGAGCTACCCATCATCTATTGATAGATGATCTTGGTGTTAAATCTATCACCTCTTCGCAACTTAGCTAGAAATTTTTTAATAGACCAAAAACAGTACGTTAGCTCTGCTATAGACTTTGGTCTTATTGTGCGGCCACATGGACATGCTAAATTCGAATGAGATGAACAAAACAGAGCCACTCTAAGTACATTGCAAAAAGTGCATTGGGTGAGCTCAAAAACTCCATGTATTGAGGGAAAAACCATGGTAGAAACTAACGACTATCAAATGGCTATTGATTTACTGCGTTGTCACCTAGGCATCTCAGAGGACGAGGCAAAGCAACAACTTGGTATTTCAACCGATCATCATATGTCTCAGCGTGTTGCTGAAACACAACAAGCATTGATGGGGCTCAGCCAAGATAAGTAATCTGACTTTTTAGGTTACACCAACAAGAAAGGGCTGCATTGCGCAGCCCTTTGGGTTTTTTAGTCTTTTATCCTAAACACCATTAGTCAGTGTTTAGCAACGGCTCTACATTAATGTACTTGCCTAGCTCTTTGCGTTTAGCACTTGGAATATATGGAATTTCCCCAAGCTTAGGTGCATCGATACGTGCTTCTAGCATCTCGATAATGTCAGCGTAGTGCTCTGTGCCTGGGTTGACGCGGTTTGCCACCCAGCCAACAAGATTCAAACCATCCGCTTTAATACTCTCCGCTGTGAGTAAAGCGTGGCTCAAACAGCCTAATTTAATGCCAACCACCAGTACAACAGGTAACTGCTCTTCTTTTACCCATGTAGATAAACAGTCCGTATCGGATACTGGCACACGCCAGCCTCCAGCACCTTCAACGAGAACAACATCGGCTTGCTGCTTATGTTGAGCCAGTTTTTGACTCAGAACATCGTAGCTTATTTCGACATGTTCATGCTTCGCTGCAATGTGGGGAGAAGCAGGCAACTCTAAAGCGTATGGGTTCACATCATCATAGGCCACATCGAGTGTTGCGGCGTCTTGTAAGTGTAAAGCATCAGAGTTACGCCATCCGGCTTCAGTCTTGTCACTCCCTGCTGCCACTGGCTTATAACCAATAGTGTTTAGTCCTTTTGCAGCGATCGCTTGCAAAATGGCTTTAGACGCTACCGTCTTTCCAACATCAGTATCCGTACCAGCAATAAAAAAAGCATCAATCATAGATGTATTACTCCAAAACAAACCTGATAACTTGCAGGTAGAAGACCTTGATCGTTTTTAAACGCTTGGTACGCATGCTCAACTTTTAACAAAGTCTCGCGACTAGTTAAACCGTGTGAGCGCCCGCTTACGTGATTTGCACCTATACCTTTGAGGTCACGCATAACTGAAAATGCAGAGTCGTACCAAACTGTGATGGTGGTCAAGTCTAGTTGATGGCTGTCACATCGAGATTGCGCTAACGCAATTTTTACCTGATTGAGCGTTAGAAAGTTATTGACGTGTTGATATGCATCAATTTTTTCCCATGATGCACGCAGCTCATACAGTGATCCATCAACCAGTGTAGAGAACCACGCTTTCCCACCATTTTTTAGCACGCGGCGCACTTCTTTTAGTGGGTAACTTAAATCTGTACACCATTGCAGCGCTAAACTTGAAAACACGTAATCGAAGCTATCATCGTCAAATGGTAAGTTTTCAGCATCAGCAACTTGGTAGTGCATTCGTACTGCACCACAACGCTGCTCTGCTTTATCTAACATGGCTTGAGAGATATCGCCGCAGACTACTTCCGCACCGCGTTGTTGAAGTAGTTGGGAGAAATAACCCGTGCCACAACCTAAATCCAATACACGTTTTCCCGTCAAGTTTTCAGGAAGTTTATCAAGCAGCTGATGCCCGACATCACGTTGAAAAGCCGCATGTTTATCGTATGTTTCTGCTGCTTTACCAAACGAAGAGGCAATCGCGTCTTTATCTTGATGGAAACTCTCTAACGCGAGCGTTTGCGCTAATGCGGTAGTTGCATTATCCATTACAGCGCTCCTAATGCTTGCTTCAATGCGATTGAAAGCGTTTTAACTTGTTCATTAGTGTGATTGGCAGTGAGTGTTATTCGAAGACGAGACGTTCCTTTAGGCACCGTCGGAGGGCGAATAGCAGTCACCCAAATACCGTTTTGGCGACAAGCACCTGCTACTCGCAAAGCCAATTCAGATTCACCAATCAAAAAGGGCTTAATCGAAGTTTGAGTCTCAACAAACCCCTCAAGGCCGCTAAGGCTATCTCGATACACTTCACTAAGCTCAGAGAGCTTTTCACGTCGCCAAGACTGCTCTTGAACCATCGAGACTGCATGAGTCAACGCATACGCTTGTGCTGGCGGTATCGCCGTGGAATACACATGGTGACGAGCAAACTGAGTTAAAAAGTCCCCCGTTGCGTGGTCACATAAAATAGCCGCGCCAGACATACCAAACGCTTTACCGAAGGTAATGACCAATAACTCAGGCTTAACCGTTGCCAACTCGCAAGAACCACCACCGGATTGACCGAGAACACCAATTCCATGAGCGTCATCGACAGCAAACCATGCATTGTGGCTATCAACGACAGCAGCGATATCAGCGAGTGGTGCACAGTCACCGTCCATGCTGAATACCCCTTCAGTCACAACTAGATGGTTGCCTTCGCTATTAATCAGCGACTTCAGGTGCTCGATGTCATTGTGCTTGAAACGCTTCATCTTAGCTGGTGACAACATCCCCGCTTCCATCAGTGAAGCATGATTCAAACGATCTTGGATCAATACGTCTGTTTTTTCTAACAAGGTGAACAACAAGGCTTGATTAGCACTGAATCCAGAACCAAACAGAATTGCTCTGTCGTAGCTCAACCATTCAGTTAGTGCGGCTTCTAAATTGCTGTGTGCTGCACTAAAGCCAGTCACCATTGGTGATGCCCCACTGCCACTGCCGTATACGCTTAAACCTTGCTGCCAAGCCCGAACAAGCGCTTGGTCATTGGCCAAGCCCAAATAATCATTACTTGAGAAATTAATGTAGCGTCTGCCTTCGTGTTCCAAAACGGACTGGTTACCGGCAAACACCACATTCATAGAACGATTCAACCCTTGCGTTTTACGCTCAGCAAGGGCGGACTCGATACGAGATTTAAACGCTGGCATCGTAGAAAAGGTCGTCTTTTGTTGGACGAGCAGCAACGCGCTCTACGACGCGATCGAGTAACTCGTTTTCTTCGATTTCATCAGGTTTTTGAGACACCTCTTGGCTGTTAATACCGAGCTTGTTGAACAGCATCATGTCTTTGTCTTCAGAAGGGTTTGGCGTGGTCAGAAGTTTGCAGCCATAGAAAACGGAGTTTGCACCCGCCATAAAACACAGCGCTTGCATTTGTTCGTTCATGTTTTCACGGCCGGCGGATAAACGAACGGCTGATTGAGGCATCATGATTCGTGCAATCGCAATCAGGCGAATGAAATCGAAAGGCTCAACATCATCCACTTCTTCCAGTGGTGTCCCCTTTACCTTCACGAGCATGTTGATTGGAACGCTTTCAGGGTGTACCGGCAAGTTAGCCAATTCAACCAACAAACCTGCTCGGTCGTTAGCACTTTCACCCATGCCGATGATGCCACCGGAACAGATCTTCATGCCAGCATCACGTACGTGAGATAAAGTATCTAAACGGTCTTGGTAAGTACGTGTGGTAATAATGTTGCCGTAGAACTCAGGTGAGGTATCTAGGTTGTGGTTGTAGTAATCCAGACCTGCGGTTGCCAATTGCTTTGCTTGATCTGGTGTCAACATACCTAATGTCATACACGTTTCTAAACCCATGTCCTTCACGCCTTTGATCATGTCGGTCAAATGCGGCATGTCACGCTCTTTTGGATTTTTCCATGCTGCGCCCATACAGAATCGAGTAGAACCAGCATTTTTGGCTTTTTGCGCAGCATCGAGTACGCGTTCTACTTCCATCAGACGCTCTTTCTCGATGTCTGTGGTGTAACGAGCACTCTGAGGACAGTACTTACAATCTTCTGGACAAGCACCTGTCTTAATCGACAGAAGCGTGCTTACTTGAACATGGTTGGTTTGTTGATATTGACGATGTACAAGCTGCGCTTCGAATAGGAGATCCATGAATGGTTTTTCCATGAGATCGCGCACTTCAGCATGCGTCCAGTTATGACGAACTTCCACGTGTATTCCTTTAGTCACTTTTGTTGTTGTGTTGACAGTCTACTGAGTCTCGATAAACTGTCAACACAACACAAAAGAGAAAAGTTTACACCTGTTTATTTTTTAACCTCAATTACTATTGGAATCGCACATGGATCTCGCCTTCGACCGCCAGCATATCTGGCATCCTTACACTTCTACATTGACACCTCTGACCTGCTACCCAGTGGCATCGGCAAATGGTGTGCACATTAAATTGGAAGATGGTACTGAGCTGGTCGATGGCATGTCTTCTTGGTGGTCGACGATCCACGGCTATAACCATCCGCACTTAAATCAAGCCGCTCACCAGCAAATCGATAAGGTCTCTCACGTGATGTTTGGCGGGATTACCCACCAGCCAGCAATCAGTTTGTGTAAGAAGTTGCTATCCCTAGCACCAAGTAATCTTGAACATGTATTCCTTGCCGATTCAGGCTCTGTTGCCGTAGAAGTCAGCTTAAAAATGGCACTTCAATATTGGCATGCAAAAGGCGAACGCCGACCGAAGTTTCTTACTTTGCGACACGGTTATCACGGCGATACGTTTGCGGCGATGTCGGTCACCGATCCTGACAACTCAATGCACTCTCTCTACAAAGGCTTTTTGCCTGAGCATATCTTTGCGGAGTCACCAACTTGTGGTTATTGGGATGAATGGAAGCCAGAAGACCTTACCGACTTCGAGCACAAGATTGAGACGCACCATCAAGAACTTGCTGCGGTGATCCTTGAGCCTATCGTTCAAGGCGCAGGTGGCATGCGTATCTACCATCCAGAATTTCTCAAAGGCGTGCGTAGACTTTGCGACAAATACGGTCTGTTATTGATTGCAGATGAGATCGCTACCGGTTTTGGACGCACAGGTAAATTGTTTGCCTGCGAACATGCGGATATTCAACCAGACATTCTGTGTGTCGGGAAAGCACTTACTGGCGGCTACATGACCCTCTCTGCGACCCTCGCGAGCAAACACGTAGCAGACACTGTTTGTGGTGGTGATGCTGGTTGTTTTATGCACGGTCCAACCTTTATGGGGAATCCACTCGCTTGTGCCGTAGCTACTGCAAGTTTGGAATTGATCGAGCAAGGTGATTGGAAGCAACAAACCCAACAAATTGAAACGCTGTTTTCTGAGTTACTACCAAAACTTGAAGAATACGACTTGGTGAAAAACACCCGTTGGTTGGGTGCTATTGGCGTAGTGGAGACGCTTCGCCCTGTGAATATGGAAACCATCCAAGCCTTGTTTGTTGAACACGGAGTGTGGATTCGTCCATTTGACAAACTGATTTATATGATGCCGCCGTTCATCAGCAAGCCAGAAGATATTGAGAAGCTAGTTAACGCGATTGATGCAGCGTTGCAACGTAAAGACTGCTTCGCTTCATAGTTCCATTCAATACGAAAACGGTTTGAGTATGAGACTCAAACCGTCTCGTTATTTATTAGAGCAGTAAAGCTATCGAAGTTGACTGTCTTTACTCGCTCGTCGATTGAACAATGCTTGGCGTTGAGATACCAATTCGATTGTTGACTGACATTCGATACACAAACGAACGCCTTTCATTGCAAGACGACGCGCTTCTGGGATCTCATCACCACACTCATCGCAGTAATGGGTGCTCTCACCCTTTGTGATACTGCCACGAACACGGGAAATCTCGTCGTCTATTGTGTTTTGAATTTGTTGGCTGACGCTATCGTCGTTTGCCCACCCTACGGCCATAAGCCCTCCTCGTTACTTGAATGAGAAAATCTACTTACCGTGGTAAGGTGGATGATTATATCGATTACAAATAACAAGATAATTAAGGTAAATACGAAAACACTATTACGTTTTAGTAATAATTACTCTGTAATCGATTATTCGGCGCTCTCATGGAAAAGCAATGCAAGGTTACTCATACTCCCTTCCTCGCATTCAAAATACTGCGTTTGCTCAGGCTCTCTCAAAGTAACACTGAGTATCTTCTCAACCTCATCAAACTCCTCGCTAAAGTACTCACTAACCAATATGACGCGCTCACCAATACTAAATTCCAGTGACTTCTCATCTACCAACGCTCGATGATACTGGTCTAATTTAAAGTCCTTTATAACTAAAGATCTTTCAATACTGCTCCCCCCTAAGCTAAGCTCCGACAGTAGAACCTGACTGTTTATGTTTTCTATTGATATTTCTAGACGGTTAGGATGTGAAGCATCACACTTAAATAGCGCAGTATTAGTGTGGCTGAAAGCACAAGCAGATGAACTAAAAATAAGTCCAAGCAAAGAAATGTTACGCAGCATTTTTAATCGAAGCATATTTTTTGTAAGCCTTTTCTAATTTGACGTCGTATTGATTT
>WJXF01000136.1_pt1 | contig 16573 bp, 18 predicted proteins | sample 9263211 | NCBI WGS metagenome assembly WJXF01 (sample SAMN12697362, study PRJNA563984) | aquatic metagenome | isolation source: water sample from a prawn hatchery tank treated with erythromycin, plated on... | place: Australia | collected 2018-10-17
TTTAGCGATAAATGGTTTCTGGGGTTAATTTTATTTTTGAGAAAGCAAAGAGGACGACATGGTAACCATTCGTTTGGCACGTCACGGCGCTAAGAAGCGTCCATTTTATCAAATCGTAGTAGCGGACAGCCGCAATGCAGCAACTGGCCGTTTCATCGAGAAAGTTGGTTTCTTTAACCCAACTGCTCAAGGTCAAGAAGAAGGTCTACGTCTAGACCTAGATCGCGTTAACCACTGGGTTGGTCAAGGCGCATCTGTATCTGACCGCGTAGCTAAGCTAGTTAAAGACGCTCAAAAAGCGGCTTAATTCTTATTTTAAGAAGTAGAAATTAGCTTATGTCGATGAAAGGTAAAGAAACAATGAGCGATGACAAGATTGTTGTAGGCAAGTTTGGTGCTACTTATGGCATTCGCGGTTGGCTCAAGGTTTTTTCCTACACAGACAATACTGAAAGCATATTTGATTACGCACCTTGGTTTATTAAGCAAGGTGAAAAGTGGGTCGAGTACAAAGTAGAAAGCTGGAAGCGCCATAACAAAGGTTTGGTGGTAAAGCTGGAAGGTCTTGATGTGCGTGAAGAAGCGCAGCTCATGACTAACTTTGAAATCTCAATTGACCCTGCGGTATTACCAGAATTGCCATCAGACGAGTTCTATTGGCGTGATTTGATTGGTATGCAGGTAGTAACCGACAAAGGTTACGATCTAGGTGTCGTTTCCGACATGCTAGAAACTGGCTCCAACGATGTTCTCGTAATTAAAGCAAATCTAAAAGATGCTTTCGGACAAAAGGAACGATTAATTCCGTTCCTTGAAGAGCAAGTGATCAAAAACATTGATCGTGAAGCTCAACGGATCGAAGTTGACTGGGATCCTGGATTCTAAACTCCAAATTACCAGAGCGAGATAAACATGTGGGTTGGCGTAATTAGCCTATTTCCTGAAATGTTCCGTTCTGTTACTGATTTTGGAGTAACAGGTCAAGCGGTTAAAAAAGGTCTTTTGTCGATTGAGACTTGGAATCCTCGTGATTTCACGCACGACAAACATCGCACTGTTGATGATAGACCTTACGGTGGCGGCCCTGGCATGCTTATGATGGTTCAGCCTTTGCGCGATGCTATCCACGCAGCCAAACAAGCGTCACCAGGTAAGACGAAAGTCATCTACCTTTCTCCTCAAGGTCGAAAACTTGACCAACAAGGGGTAGAAGAACTGGCAACAAACGAGAACTTGCTTCTTATCTGTGGCCGTTACGAAGGGGTAGATGAGCGTATCATTCAATCTGAAGTTGACGAAGAATGGTCAATTGGGGATTTTGTGATGACGGGTGGTGAAATACCAGCCATGACGTTGATTGACTCGGTGTCTCGGTTTGTTCCGGGTGTACTAGGAGATTTCGCGTCAGCAGAAGAAGACTCTTTTGCTAATGGCTTGCTAGATTGCCCTCACTATACGCGCCCTGAGGTGTTAGACGATAAAGAAGTACCTGCGGTACTCAAGTCTGGTAACCATAAGGACATTCGTCGCTGGCGACTAAAACAGTCGTTAGGCCGTACTTGGCTAAGAAGACCAGAGCTCCTGGAAAACCTAGCTCTGACTGACGAACAGGAACAATTACTGGCCGAGTTCATTAAAGAGACCCGAGCTAAGTAACCTATCAAATTTAGTATCAGTTTATTCTAGGAATATTGAAAATGAGTAACATCATCAAGGCTCTTGAAGAAGAGCAAATGAAAAAAGACCTACCTAACTTCGCACCTGGTGACACAGTTGTTGTTCAAGTTAAGGTAAAAGAAGGTGACCGTGAGCGTCTACAGGCTTTCGAAGGCGTTGTAATCGCAATCCGTAACCGTGGTCTACACTCTGCATTCACTGTACGTAAGATTTCTAACGGTGAAGGCGTAGAGCGTACGTTCCAAACTCACTCTCCAATGGTTGATAGCATCGAAGTTAAACGCCGTGGTGCAGTACGTCGTGCCAAGTTGTACTACCTACGTGAGCGTTCTGGTAAGTCTGCTCGTATTAAAGAGAAACTTGCTAAGAAGTAATGCTATAACTAGCGTTCTCATATTAAACGGAGCCCATGTGGCTCCGTTTTTTTGTTTGGAACGGACTTCGCCCTGCGAGATTCGAGAACGGACTTCGCCCTATGGAACGCTTCGCTTTTGGAAAGCGGGATCGGGCTTCGCCCTTCTCGAAGCGCTTGTTGAGTGTTGACAGAACTTACCCCTAAAGAGAGACAATCAACCAGCTCTCCAGCTCTCCAGCTCTCCAGCTCTCCAGCTCTCCAGCTCTCCAGCTCTCCAGCTCTCCAGCTCTCCAGCTCTCCAGCTCTCCAGCTCTCCAGCTCTCCAAAAAACAAAAAAGCCGATGCTCTAATCACATCAGCTTCTCTTTAATCTCGTATCTCAAAGCGTAGCGTTCTCGCTTCTCGAATCTATTAGTACTGATCTTCCGACCAGCCGTCAGCATCAGACATATCCGGTGCGCCGGGGATCGTGTTCTCTTCGTCAGCCCATTCGCCGAAATCAATCATCTGACACTGCTTACTGCAAAACGGGCGGAAAGGGCTCTGCTCGCCCCATGTAACATCTTGGCCGCATTGAGGGCATGGAACGATGGTAATCTTAGACATGGTGTTTCTCTGAACTTAAACAAAGGTGAGGGCTTAGTATAGCTTGAATACGGAATCTATTGTTAGCTACTTAGCTACACACAGCGAGTTTGAACTCAACGTTAGCTACCGATGCTTGACCCGATTCAAACTCAATGAATTTTATCGCGAAGCGGTTCTTATGCCCTGAAATCATAGGGTAAACGCCAAAGTGCATCGGGATTTCTAAGCGAAGAATGTTAGCTTCATCGGCGTCACTTTGATAGAAACCTGAATTGGCTTGAATTGCTCGGAAGTGACCCGTTTCACGTGTGAGTTTAAGCCAAAGCTTGAGGGCTTCAGCGAGTGGTCTTAGGGTTGAAAGCCACTGAGATGCATCGGCTTTTTTATTTTCAAGTGGTAGGTGTAGCCAGTGATGAAGTGCTGGTAGGTCAAAGCAGCATGAACCGCCTGGGAGATTGAAACGTTGCCTAATCGCGCTTAGGAAGCGGTCTTCCTTAAGACTTTGTCCGAAACGTTCAGCACCCATTAGATCACTGTGTACCGCGTCGACTTCATTTAAGATATTCTGCAGCATATCTTGATCAACTCCCTCGACATTGAGCCAAGAGCGGTACGTTAATCTTTGCTTTTCGATATCTTTGGCTAATTCGCTCTTGAGCTGAATTTGCTCGAAGATTTCAAGCAGATCAAACAAGGAGCGATAGAAAATTAGATGCTGCATATCATCACTAAACTGAGCTGCTACATCTAGTTGATTCAGCAAGGCTTCAACTCGGAGGTAAATTCGAGTTTTTTCGTTCAGTGGATGTTCAAAATAATGCGTGGTCATCAATATGCGGCTCTGTATTCTTCAACCTTTATTCTCACCGATTTTCCCTACTGATTTCTAGGAACTTTTTATGTAATTCTGTGATTTGAGGCAAAAGTTTTTGGTTTTCTGTATTATTTTTAATCACATAATCCGCTATGGCCAATCTCTGCTCTCGCGTTGCTTGAGAAGAGAGAATGGCTTTCGCTTGAACGGCATCAACTTGGTCTCGCTCAATGGTGCGCTGAATTTGCGTTTGTTCGTCAACATCAACCACTAGCACCTTATCTGCGAGTGCTTGTAGGTTGTTTTCTACCATTAAAGGGATGACCAGCAAGGCATAGTCCGATTGCACTTGAGCAAGTTCAGCAAGCATTCTAGTTCTAATCATAGGATGAAGAAGATTGTTCAACCATTCCTTTTGGCTCGGATCGCTAAAGATGATTTCTCTTAGTGTTGCACGATCTAATGTTCCATCTTGTTGAATAACGCTTTGACCAAAGTGTTGCTCAATGGCCTTTAAGCCTTGGCTTTTGGGCTCAACCACTTGCCTAGCAACAATGTCAGCATCCACAATCTCAATACCAAACTCTTGATGGAATAGGTCTGCAACCGTTGTTTTACCACTGGCTATGCCACCAGTCACACCAATAACTAGTGCCATGTTAGATTCCTAAAAAGTTACTTAAATACCAATTGAGAATGTCATTTCCCCACATCATGCTTAACCAGCCTGCAATAGCTAAATAAGGGCCAAATGGGAAGGCTTTGTCGATTCCCTGGCTTTTCAATTTGAGCTGAATGAGGCCAAAAATTAAGCCAACTAAAGAAGAGAGCAAAATGATCATTGGCAAATACTGCCAACCAAGCCAAGCGCCCAAGGCGGCAAGCAATTTAAAGTCTCCGTAACCCATTCCTTCTTTGCCTGTGGCTAGCTTAAACAGCCAGTAAACTGACCATAAAGCAAGATAGCCAGCCATTGCACCGATCACCGCGTCTTGCAGAGAGACAGGACTTATTCCGAACAAAGCGAGTGCAATTCCCGCCCATGTTAGAGGAAGAGTGAGTTGGTCTGGCAGCAGCATGGTGTCGAGATCAATAAAGGTCGCCGCGATAAGAGTAAAGGTGAAAAACAGTAAGGCAATCGAGAAGTAGCTCAACGCAAACTGATTGGCGATAGCAAAGCATAAGCCTGCTGATAGGACCTCAATTAAAGGGTAGCGTATGCTTATTTTATTGCTGCACTGACGGCATTTTCCTTTCAGTATCAGCCAACTAACGACAGGAATGTTATCAATCATGCGGATTGGAATATCACATTTGGGGCAAGTTGAATTTGGAACGCTGAGGTTGTAAGTCCCTTCTGGGGGGGATATTTGGTATTCAGGAAAGCTTTCCGCACACTCGGCTCGCCATTCACGTTCCATGATGATCGGCAGGCGATGGATAACCACGTTTAAAAAGCTGCCTACGATAAGACCAAACAATGTTGCTAGTGTAGGAAAAAGCCAAGGGTAATAGTCAAAAACGTCCATAAAGTAGGTACAGCTCTTTAGGTAAAAGCATTCAGTTCAATTAGATAAGCCTTGTATCTTATCCTAAGACACTCATCAAATTAAAGATAGGTAAATACATTGCGACAATCAGACCACCGACAACAATACCTAGAAAGATGATAATCGCGGGCTCTATGATCTTACCAAGATTATCAACCGTGTTATCGATCTCAAACTCATACACATCGGCAATTTTGTGTAGCATTTCTCCGAGTCGTCCTGACTCTTCACCTATCATTATCATCTGCAAAACCATTTCGGGAAAACAGTCAGAGTTGCGCAGTGAAAGATACAGCGGCATACCTGCAGTGACATCGAGCAAAGCCGCTTTGATTGCTTGATGGTAATACTGGTTACCAACCGTTTTAGCGGAGGCTCTTATACCTTCTAGAATTGGGATTCCGGCGTTAAAGCTAGTGGCAAGTGTTCGGCTAAATTTAGCAATTGCCGCTTTAGTCAAGATGATGCCGAGAAGCGGGATCTTGAGTAGGGCACGACTAAACAGTAATTGAAGTCGGTATGATTTTGTTAAAACAAGCTTAATAACCCCTAACATCAGCATCAAACCAATTAAGCTAGGTCCCGAATAGATTTGTAGCCAAGCGGATACGGCCAGCACTTGTTGGGTAAGCCAAGGTAGTTCAGCACCAAAGCCTGCAAACATGGTTTCAAATTGAGGAATTACCATCGTCAGCATCAGATACGTAACAGCGCAAGCTGTGGTCATCACCATAGTAGGATAGATGAGCGCTTTGGTGATTTTAGCGTTGAGTCGCTGCGATTTTTCCCGATAGTCAGCAATACGTTGGAGTACTTCCGCTAAGTTGCCAGACAGCTCTCCAGTGGCAACGAGGTCGGTATAAAGGCTATCGAATAGTGGGCTAGCGGCGCCTAAGCTCTGAGATAGCGGGTTTCCTGATTCTACCTCCTTGCTTATGTAGCTTAAGACCGATTTCATCTCAGCTTTGGGGTGGTTAAGAGTAATAAGCTTGAATGCTTGAAGAAGTGGCACTCCGGTCGCAAGCATGGTGCTCAATTGTCTAGTGAGCAAAGTGATGTCTTTCTTTTTGACTCTTTGCGTTAGGCGAGTGACGAGAGACAGTGACTTTCTTCTTAGAGATTTAACACGGATCGCTTGCTCACTCAGTCTAATCTTTACTTCGTTGTCACTTAAGGCGAGAGTTGAGCCAGAGACGATCTGTCCTCTTTTGTTAACCCCCTTCCAGCGATACTGTTTGAGCTGATGAGATGCTGCTTTCATTTCAGATCACCTACAAATAAAGAACACGTTGTAACTCTTGGTAACTGGTGACTCCTGCGAGCAGTTTCTCTGTTCCAGACTCTTTAAGCGTCTGCATACCTTGCTTTATCGCGACCTTTTCGATGGTTTTAGCATCCGCATCTTGATTGATGGCTTGCACTAACTCGTCGTCTATCTGCATCACTTCATAGATTCCGGTTCGCCCCAAATAGCCTTGATTGCACTCACTGCACCCTTGCTCATTAGCAGCAAAAACCACGCTGTTGTTTGCTAGTTCCAGTTGTTGGCAGTGTGTATCGGGCAAGGTTTGCTCCTGCTTACAATGGTTACACAGCTTTCGTGCCAAACGTTGGGCAATGATTAAGCTCAGTGATGAAGAGACATTGAATGGGGAGATGCCCATATGTTGCAAGCGAACGACGCTTTCGGCAGCCGAGTTCGTATGCAAAGTAGATAGCACTAGGTGACCTGTTTGTGCTGCTTTGACCGCGATTTTAGCCGTTTCGAGGTCGCGTATCTCACCGACCATGACAATATCTGGGTCTTGGCGTAGAAAGGCGCGTAACGCTTGGGCGAAGTCTAATCCAATTTTGGGGTTGATTTGAACTTGGTTAACGCCCGCTAAATTAATTTCCACCGGGTCTTCTGCGGTGGCGATGTTCACTTGTGGGGTATTGAGCATGTTTAACCCCGCATAAAGTGAGACTGTCTTACCGCTGCCTGTTGGTCCTGTCATCAAAATCATGCCTTGGGGTTTGCTCAGTGCTTTTTGATACAAAGCTTGTTGGTGTTGGTTGTACCCTAGTGATTGAATGTTTAACTCGGCACTGCTGCTATCAAGAAGACGGAGCACTATCTTCTCGCCCCACAAGGTTGGTAGGGTTGAAATTCGAATATCGACAGCGGTACTTGCACTGAGTTGAAGCTTGATGCGCCCATCTTGAGGTAAGCGGCGCTCGGCAATATCGAGTTTGGCGATGATCTTTAGCCTTGCGGATAACCGACGGCTTAATGTATGGCTAGGTTGTTGAGTCTCAATCAAAATACCATCACAACGAAATCGCACACGATAAGAGGCTTCATACGGTTCAAAGTGAATGTCAGACGCCTTTTTCCTAACCGCATCCAATAAGATTTGATTGATATAACGACTGACCGGGGAGTTATCACTACTCAGGTCTTCGACTGGGCGAATTTCATCATTAGAAAGTTCGACTAGGCTGACGAGTTCTTGTTCGCTCAGCTCTTTTGTATGCCCCGCTTCTTCACCACAGATAGCGCTGCCATACAAGCGACGTATCGCGCCATTGAGCTGCTTTACGTCAGATAAAACTAGCTCAATCTGCTTTCCGGTCGCAAAGCGAAACTCTTCTTCGATTGCGATATTGGTCGGGTCGGTAACGGCGATAAGCAGTTGGTGTTCACTCTGCCGAATAGGTACTGCGCGGGAGCGGATGATCAGTTCGCGCAGGCCTAATTTGTGGCATACCGCTTGATAGTCGTAATTAGCAAAGTCGATGATGGGTAAGGCAAAAATTCGCGAGAGCTGTGAGACTAGCTCTGCTTGAGTGAGCCAACCTTGCTCTATTATTACTTCGGCCACGGTAAGGCTTGTATCCTTAACCAGCTCAACTAACTGAGCTTCTTGAACAGGATCAAGAAGCTCTGCATGGCGCAAAATAGAGGGTAGGTTGGCTAGCATATAGCTTATGAGCATCCATCTAGAGAAGGAACTGCTCCCGCTTTGGCGCAAGACCAACCGGTACTCGGATCTCGAGAATAGGTAATGGTGTCACTGCTTCCCATTGAGCTGTCGGAATCGAATGTGAACTTTAATGTTGGAACAGCGGCTGAACCTGTTCCAGTTATTGCTGAGGCAATGGTTCCTAAATTGTTTGCGCCGCTATCGATGCCTAAATTAGACAAAGCTGCGGCCGAGGTGGTGCCGTTTTCTTGATAGAAAACTTCAGCTGGCGTAATCAGGCTTTTTAACGTTGCTAGCGCTGAAGCCGCCTCAGATTTCCTAACATAGTCTTGATAAGCTGGTATTGATATTGACGCAAGCACGCCAATAATTGCTACCACAATCATCAACTCAATTAAAGTAAAGCCTTTGGTTTTGCGGCTTTGTAAACTTTGCATATTTCTCTCCATAGATAAAAGACGAATTGTCCGGAGAGAGTATTGAATGGGGTGCTAAGCAGAAATGTTGGTACAGGTTGTTTCCGAGTAAGTTAGGGAAAAATAGTCCTTAGTTTCATATCAAGTACAATTTGATCAGAGCTAGGACAAGAGTTGCGGTAGGTTAAATACAAAAATAGAGGCTTGGAGCCTCTATTTTTCTTTGATAATGCGTCTGTTCTTCAGCTGATAGCTACTTAAAGCGCATGGATAAATCCATTGCTTTTAGGTGTTTAGTCAGAGCACCAACCGAGATATAGTCAACGCCAGTCTCAGCGTATTCGCGGATAGTCTCTAGTGTCACATTACCTGAGTTTTCTAGTGCAGCGCGGCCTGCGTTAATTTTTACTGCTTCACGCATCATATCGGTGGTGAAGTTATCGAGCATAATGATATCGGCACCTGCTTCAATCGCTTCTTGCAGCTCTTCAAGGCTCTCTGTTTCGACTTCAACCGGTTTGCCTGGATTGAGCTCTTTTGCCGTTTTAATGGTTTGAGAAATACCACCGTTAGCAATAATGTGGTTCTCTTTGATTAGGTAAGCGTCAAACACACCGATACGATGGTTAAAGCCACCGCCACAGGCAACAGCGTACTTTAATGCACTACGTAGACCAGGAATAGTTTTGCGGGTATCAAGTAGGCGACAACCTGTGCCTTCAATTTTCTCAGCATATTCAGCTACGGTCGTTGCACAACCAGAAAGAGTTTGGATAAAGTTCATCGCATTACGCTCACCAGTAAGAAGAGCACGAGAAGGGCCTGAAAGAGTACACAGTACTTGGTTAGGCGCTACTTTATCGCCATCTTCTACATTCCACTCAACTTGTACTTCGCCACCTAGCTGTTTAAACACTTCGTCAGCCCAAGCTTTGCCGCAAAAAACACCATGTTCACGAGTGATAATGGTTGCCTCGTTGTGTGCATCTGCTGGGATTAGACTTGCGGTAATATCTGCGGCAGGGTCTAGAGTACCACCCAGATCTTCCTTGATGGTATCCGCGACTGCGCGGGAGATCTCTAAAGGAAGTTGCTGTTTCAAATATTCGAGACGTTCTTGGCTATTGTGTGTGTTTTTCATCGCAAATCTAATACGCAGTTGGACAAGAGGTGGGCATGATACGCTGACTGAGTGTGAAATTCAGCCATTAATCTCGCATTTCATCGCCAAAGGGATAAAATCAGAGAGTTAATCAAGATAATGAGCCGCTTATGATCGATGAAAATGGTTGGTACAACGAAGCTAGACATGTACCTTCACCTTTTTTTGACCACAGAACAGACGCTACAGACATTTCTCTTTTGGTTGTGCATAACATCAGCTTACCGCCGGGTCAGTTTGGTGGTCCGTATATTGAACAGTTTTTTACTGGGCAACTAGACCCGAATGAACATCCGTTCTTTGAAGTGATCCATAATATGGGTGTTTCGGCTCATTGCTTGATCAGACGTGATGGGGAAGTGGTTCAGTTTGTGCCGTTTATTGCCAGAGCATGGCACGCAGGTGTCTCGAGCTTTGCCGGGCGAGATAAGTGCAATGACTACTCTATCGGCATTGAGTTGGAGGGTAGCGACTACGTTGCCTACACTGATGCGCAATACCAAGCTCTAACGGAGTTAACCAAGCAGATTCAAGTCAGCTACCCGAAAATCACCTTACCGCGCATTACTGGCCACCAGTACATTGCGCCACTGCGCAAAACCGATCCGGGCTTGGTGTTTGATTGGGGTAGGTTTAGGGGCGGGCTGCGCCCTTAGGAACGCTGCGCTCCGAGAGTCGGGAACGGGCTTCGCCCTTTGAGAACACTACGTTCCGAGAATCGAGACCGGACTTTGTCCTTCGAGAGTTATTCGTTCCCACCCCCCGATTCCATAGCGAAGCGTTCCTAAATAAAAAGGGTTGACACATAGTGCCAACCCCTTAATTTTTCTCGCTTCTCGCTTCTCGCTTCTCGCTTCTCGCTTCTCGCTTCTACAGCGTCTCTTGGTACTCAACCAAAATCTGCTCAACCCAAGTGGCGATACGTTCATCGCTCAGTTCGTATTGGGAATCTTCATCAAGTGCTAAGCCGACAAATTGACTACCATCTTTGGTTAATGCTTTTGAGGCTTCAAACTCGTAGTTCTCGTCGTTAGGCCAGTAACCAACAAAGTTAGCTCCAGTCTTTTTCAGCTCGTGGTGCAAGAGTCCCATTGCATCCAGATACCACTCGCCATAGCCTTCTTGATCGCCTAAGCCGAATAGTGCGACGGTTTTGCCATTTAGCGATACGCCATCGATTTGATCCCATAACTCATTCCAGTCTTCTTGGATCTCACCAAAATCCCAAGTCGAAATGCCGATAATCAGAAAATCATAATCTTCCATCAAAGAGAGTGGTGACTCTTTAACGTTGTGAATATCAACAAGGTCTTCACCAATGATAGCGCGGATTTTTTCTGCCGCCATTTCGGTGTAACAAGTTGTTGAGCCGTAAAATAGACCGATTTTCATAGCATTGTTTTATATTTTGAGAATTGATGGTGAATTCTAACCACAAAATGGCGAGCTTTGCAGCGAATATCCACTTTCACTAGCAATTTTTATAGCTTTATTGTTTTGTGGCACTTACATTTGACCGCAGAAAAAATTTTTGAGGTTTGCCGTGTCACAACAAATGTCGCCTGACCAAGGGCTAGTGGAACAGTTTTTAGATGCGATGTGGATGGAGCGGGGCTTATCTGAAAACACCCTTGCCTCATACCGAAATGATCTCTCAAAGCTAATCCAGTGGATGACCGCCAATAATTATCGTCTCGACTTTATCAGTTTGTCTGGGCTGCAAGACTATCAGACTTGGTTGGTTGATGAAGGTTATAAGCAAACTTCACGAGCAAGAATGTTGTCCGCGATTCGACGCCTGTTTCAGTACTTGCATCGTGAGAAAGTTCGCAGTGATGATCCGAGTGCGCTACTGGTAAGCCCAAAACTACCCAAACGCCTACCTAAAGATCTGACCGAAGAACAAGTGGATGCGTTGCTTAATGCACCGGATCCGAATGATCCGATGGAGCTGCGCGATAAAGCCATGCTTGAACTGCTATATGCGACCGGATTGCGAGTCACTGAGTTAGTCAGCCTGACAATGGAAAACGTCAGCTTGCGTCAAGGCGTTGTTCGGGTAACGGGTAAAGGTGGTAAAGAGCGTTTGGTGCCGATGGGAGAAAATGCCGTTGAATGGATTGAAACTTTTATCCACCAAGGCAGGTCTGAATTACTTGGAGAGACAACCTCTGATGTGGTGTTTCCAAGCAAACGCGCGCGACAAATGACTCGCCAGACGTTTTGGCATCGTATAAAGCACTACGCGGTGATAGCTGGGATTGATACTGAGCTACTTTCTCCTCACGTGCTAAGACACGCTTTTGCGACCCATTTGTTGAACTACGGCGCAGACTTACGTGTAGTACAGATGCTTTTGGGGCATAGTGACTTGTCTACAACACAAATTTATACTCATGTAGCAACTGAACGATTGAAACAGCTACACAGTGAGCATCACCCAAGGGCTTAAGCGCTCATGGTTATAACTAAATCGATTTAAGGTGAATTGAATGAGCGTATTACGCCGAATGACTCTACTTACATTGCCATTTCTACTTGCTACACAAACCGTATCTGCAGGCGATGTGAAATTTGATAAAGCACAGCTAGAAGAACATTTTGCCAAGCTTGGATTGGAAGTGAAGGACGTTGTTCCTGCTGATATTGATGGCTTAGTTGAAATACAAACCAATGGCGGAATCCTGTTTGCTTCACCAAATGGCGAGTACTTTATCACAGGTACCTTGTACAAGCTGGACTCAAATGGCAAATACGAAGATGTGCTGGCTAAACGCCAAGCGCCAATCAATGCGGCGAAAATTGAAGCCTTTAAAGACAGCATGATTGAGTTTAAAGCTAAAGATGAGAAGTACGTGATCTCTGTGTTCACTGATATTACATGTGGCTACTGTGTTCGACTTCATAGTCAGATGAAAGACTACAATGACCTAGGGATTACTATTCGTTACCTTGCTTATCCTCGTCAGGGTGCGACAGGCTCAGTCGCTGATCAAATGGCATCGATTTGGGGCGCAGAAGACCCACAATCCGCGATGCATAACGGTAAGGTAAAGCGTGAGTTCCCTGAAAAGAGTAAAGACTTTGCTAAGTATCAGCAGATTATTCAGGACCACTATGCGTTAGGCCGTGAACTGGGAATCAGTGGTACGCCAGCGATCTTCTTACCTAATGGTGAGATGGTGGGTGGTTACTTGCCACCAGAGCAGATGCTGCAACGCCTGCAACAAACTCCAAAGTCGTAACTTAAACGAATCAAGTAACCAAACTAAATATCCTCAGTTTAGTTTGGTTGCTGCTATGATTGTCCCACTTAACTTATCATCATCCGATCTATTGCCATGATTGAAATCCAACGTCGTCCTGAACCTGATTTATCCTCTCTGCCAGATACTATTTCGCCTTTACTTAAACGTATCTACGCCAGTCGAGGTATCACATCGCAGCAGCAACTAGATACTACAGCGCGTGCGTTGCATTCCTATCAAAAACTGCATGGCATTGAAGCGGCGGTTGAGCTGTTATTTGAGTCTATTCAGCACAACAAGCGGATAATCGTGGTGGGTGATTTTGATGCAGATGGGGCGACAAGTTCGGCTTTGTCTGTGTTGGCGCTAAGGATGTTAGGTTCGAATAATGTCGACTACCTAGTCCCAAATCGTTTTGAAGATGGCTATGGCCTAAGTCCTGAGGTTGTTGATCAAGCGATTGAGATTGGCGCTGAAGTGATTATGACCGTCGACAATGGGGTCTCTTCGATTGATGGTGTGCGCTATGCGAAAGAACAGGGATTGAAGGTAATGGTGACTGACCACCACTTGCCTGGTCATGAGCTGCCGAATGTTGATGCCATGGTCAATCCCAACCTCCAAGAGTGCGCGTTTCCCTCCAAGGCTTTAGCTGGCGTTGGCGTTGCCTTTTACTTGATGATGGCGCTTTGCGTTCATATGCGTAAAACCGGCTGGTTTGCTGAGCAAGGGATGGCAGAACCTAAGTTAATGGAGTTGATTGACTTAGTGGCACTCGGTACGGTTGCCGATGTTGTACCTCTAGATGAAAACAATCGTATTTTGGTTCATCAGGGTTTGCAGAGAATTAGAGCAGGTAAAGCTCGTCCGGGTATTCAAGCGCTGATAGAAGTAGCGAAGCGAGATTCACGTCGCTTGGTGGCTTCTGATTTTGGTTTCGCGTTAGGGCCACGTATCAACGCCGCAGGTCGTTTGGATGATATGTCGTTTGGTGTTGAGCTATTAATGGCAAACAACATTCATGCTGCACGCCGTATGGCGAGCGAGTTAGACGGCTTGAACCAAACTCGTAAAGAAATTGAAGAGGGAATGAAGCAAGAAGCGATGGCTTTTTGTGAACGTCTGCAGTTCGGCGATCAAGATATGCCTCACGGCTTAGTGCTTTTTCAGCGTGATTGGCATCAGGGCGTGATTGGTATTTTAGCCTCACGCATCAAAGAGAAGTTTCACCGTCCTGTGATTGCTTTTGCTGATGGTGGTGAAGGTTCGATTAAAGGCTCATGCCGCTCGATACCGGGTCTGCATATGCGTGACACCTTAGATCGCATCGATACCCAGAACCCAGGTTTGATACTCAAGTTCGGTGGGCACGCGATGGCAGCGGGTCTAACCATTGTGGAGAAAGATTTTGAACGCTTCTCTAAACTGTTTGATGAAGCAGTAAAACAGGACTTAGATGAAGCGGCACTGAAAGGTGTGATTTTGTCTGATGGCGAACTCAAGCCAGAAGAGTTCTCTATGCATGTTGCCGAGATGCTTCGTGCTGGTGGACCTTGGGGGCAAGCTTTCCCAGAACCTCTGTTCGACGGTGAATTTAAAGTGCTTCATCAGAAGCTAGTTGGCGAAAAGCACCTGAAACTTATGCTAGAACCTCTACACAAAGGTCATCCAACCAATATCATGATTGATGGTATTGCATTCAACGTTGATCTGCGCCGCTGGCCTGATGCTTCAGTAAAAACGGTGCGCTTAGCGTATAAGCTCGACATTAATGAGTTCCGCGGCAATCAATCGCTGCAGCTGATGATTGATCATATAGAGGCGAAATAGAGTACGGGCATAGCCCTACAGAACGCGTTGCTCCGAGATCGGGCTACGCCCGCGAGAATCGGGAACGGGCTCCGCCCTTCGAGAAAAGAGTCTTACGACTATTTCTGATTCTTCTGCTGGGTTGTTCCAAAGTTCGAGCAAGGGGTCTATTCGCTTTAAGAGATCCCCAATTCGTTCGTGCCTCACTCTTGAGGATGACGTTGTTTGGGATGGCCTGATGTACAAGCGGTCATTCTATAGAACGACGAAAGAGCGAGTAGGGAATCTTTATGTTCTCGACTGGCTATCATAACCCTCAACTCACACGTCTCTTGTTCTTGAGGATGAATGTTCTAAATCAAAGTAAAAGGGTTGACGAACAAACCTCGACCTTCAAAATCAATCTCGTTTCTCGTTTCTCGTTTCTCGTTTCTCGTTTCTCGTTTCTCGTTTCTCGTTTCTCGTTTCTCGCAACTTCCCATCTTTTCACGACATATTCTGTTCATATTCCTTTAAAACTTACCAATTAAACTGTGATACCTAGCACGGTTTATTCCCATCTGTTTATATTTTGTAATTGGTCAGACCAATTTGATTGCTGTTTTAATCAGCTATTGTTATCAAAGTGTTGGTACATGACTCGTTCTATGATTTGGGTCAATTTTTGTCTGGAACTTGCGTTTTAATTATGTTAATTTTCTCGCCAACTTAAAATTGGTATTACCAATTGACTGCAAAGAGTAGAAGAAAAACAACTATGGCTTATCAAAGGATTCGTCAGCCAAAACTTTCTGATGTGATTGAACAAGAGTTAGAAAGGCTGATTGTGGAAGGAACATTGTCTCCGGGGCAGCAACTGCCTCCAGAGCGCGAACTGGCAAAACAGTTTGATGTTTCCCGTCCTTCAATCCGAGAAGCGATACAACGTTTAGAAGCTAAACGTCTTCTTACTCGCCGTCAGGGTGGTGGCACTTTTGTTAGCGAGAACATCTGGACCAGCTTTTCAGATCCTCTGCTAAATTTATTGTCTAGCCACTCCGAAACTCAGCTGGATTTACTGGAAACGCGTCATGCGATGGAAGGTATAGCCGCTTACTTTGCAGCAGTTCGTGGTACCGAGGAAGACTTCGCTCGTATTCAGGCTTGCCTGAAAAACATCAGTGAGGAGCAAACTAAGAAGAATGTCGAAGCAGAATCAGCTGCGGTTATGCAGTTTTTGATCGCTTTAACTGAAGCTGCCCATAACGTGGTACTTCTGCACATTGTTCGCAGCCTTGCCCCTTTGCTAGAGCAGAATGTCTTGCAGAATTTAAAGCTCTTACATCGCCGCGATGAAGTGGTCGAAAAAGTAAGTAAACACCGAGCTAATATTGTGGATGCGATTGTTTCTGGTCAGCCTGAAAAGGCGCGTGAAATGTCTCACTCACACTTAGCTTATATTGAAGAAACATTGTTGGATTTGACTCGTGAAGAGTCTCGCAGAGAGCGTTCTTTGCGTCGAATTCAGCAAGGTAACGATTCTTAAAACAAGAAACGGTTACTTTAAATAAGTAGATCCAACCAATAGAAGGATAGATCGCCATGTCTGATATGAAGCATGACGTAGATGCACTGGAAACTCAAGAATGGCTACAAGCACTTGAGTCAGTTGTACGTGAAGAAGGTGTAGAACGTGCTCAGTTCCTACTAGAGCAAGTTCTAGACAAAGCACGTCTAGACGGTGTTGATATGCCAACAGGTATCACAACGAACTACATCAACACGATTCCTGCAGATCAAGAACCAGCTTACCCAGGTGACACAACTCTTGAGCGCCGTATTCGTTCCATCATCCGTTGGAACGCAATCATGATCGTTCTACGTGCATCTAAGAAAGACTTAGAGCTAGGCGGCCACATGGCGTCTTTCCAGTCTTCTGCTGCATTCTACGAAGTATGTTTCAACCACTTCTTCCGCGCTCCAAACGAGACGGACGGTGGCGATCTAGT
>WJXF01000137.1_pt1 | contig 16483 bp, 21 predicted proteins | sample 9263211 | NCBI WGS metagenome assembly WJXF01 (sample SAMN12697362, study PRJNA563984) | aquatic metagenome | isolation source: water sample from a prawn hatchery tank treated with erythromycin, plated on... | place: Australia | collected 2018-10-17
ATGTCAGCTTAGTTAATGGAAACAAAAAACGAGCCTAATGGCTCGTTTTTTATTTGGTATCTGCGGTTAAGCTTTGCGTTCCAGTAGCACACCGGCTTCCATGTGGTGGGTAAATAGAGCCTTTAGTCCGTTAAAGTCTACAGAGTTATATCTTTTAATTGTAAGGTTATGATTTTTTAGTGTTTTTATGATCTTATTGTCCGTTGGAGTCCAAAACCGTACAATAGAAACTCGATGTTTCCCGTACCCCACGCCGTACCCAGAGCCGTACCCAGAAATGCAGAGGTTTTCCAACGATGACGAAACGAATCAGTACCAATGCAACGTTGCAAGCATTGAAGCCACAGGATAAGGAATACTCGATCCCCGATAAGAAGGTCGAAGGATTGAACATTCGAGTTCGTCCAACAGGCACAATGACTTGGATCTTTCGTTTTCAAGTAGGGAAGAAACACGAAAAAATCTCTATGGGTCGATACATTAAGATCAAACCAGAGCGCGGGATGACATTGGATCAGGCGCGAAAGGAAGCTGGCCGTTATCGAAGTTGGCTGGAGAATGGTAAGAACCCAAAGGTTGAACTGGATATAGAGAAACGAGCGCAAGATGAAGCGAAGACCTTTGATGATGCGTTTATTAGCTTCGATGAGAAACGTCTTTCAAAACAACTACGGGGTGACCAGTCGAGGACCATTTACAATCGAGATATCAAGCCAGTTCTCGGTAACATCAAATTGGCAGATTTAAGCATATATGACCTCAATAGGGTCTTTGATGCTAAGGTTGATAAAGACGGTAAGCGTATGGCGGGGGCTATTGGAGTTTGCCATAAAATCATCAATCAAGTGATTAACCATGCCTTAGCGCTAAATATGCTCGATACTCATCCTGCACCACAACTGAAAGCAAAAGACGTTGGTGGCGGCTCTAAAGTCACAAAACGTAATTTAAGCTTTTCAGAGTTAAAGATCCTGTTAACGAGTATGCCGTCATGGCGTACAGATCCCTCGAACATCCGTTTAATGCAGTTCTTACTTGGTTGTGGACAGCGTATTAGTGCCGTACTGGAAATGCGTTGGAATGAGTTGGATTTTGATGAGGGAATTTGGCTGTTACCAGCCAGTTCAGAAGATCGGCACACTAAAAGCCAAGACGCACGTAAAGTGCCTTTAAGTGGCTACTTGCTTGAACTTCTAAAAGAGCAGCGTGACAGTGTACCAAGTAAGTGGAAGTTGGTATGGCCTCAGCTAGCGGTTGATAAAGTGCAGGAACCTGCGGCAGTACGGGCATTGATCAAACGTAATCTACCTACCGATTTTGAGCGCTTTTCACCTCATGACTTGCGCCGTACCTTTATCAGCCGTTGTAGTGAAATGGGGTTAGATATCGTAGCGATTGAAAAGACAGTTGGTCACCAGCTTCCGGGCATGCTCAGAGTCTATAACCATCATGATTATGTTGATGAGCAGTTGAAGGTTCTAGATGCATGGGGTAACAAGTTACAATCGCTAATGGAAGTGAATGTCCATCCATTAGCTTCAGCTAAGATGGCCTAATATACCTAATTTAGTCTTTTCTTTACGGTTAGATTAACCGCTCTTTATGGAGCGGTGTCTGTTCGAATTGTGTATCGCTTGGCTAAGATTTAGCTGATGCGCGTCTGGTCTTTTCTCGAAACTGCTTTTGTTTCCAAGCCTTCATCATCTTATACATAACGTCATTACTGGTTATGTACCGTTCTTCGTTACGAGATGAACCTTCAGCATCCGATGAATCCTTTCTTTTATTTCTCCGTCTATTTGGGTTGGGTATTTTATCTTGATCACATGTGAATAAGGTGTCGAGTATGGCAATGTTGCTATTGTAATACTGTGTTGCTGACACAGGTTGTATTAAGTGCGGTAGAAATTCCAGCTTGGATTTGATGTAGTTATAAATCCATATGTTTTGTGCTTTATTTTTTGGCTCTATCCAACTGTAGTTGGGATTCAAGTGATGACTTATGTAGCGCCATTTCTCTTTTAAAATGTCCATGAACTTTTCTTTCGCAGAGGCTTTTGCATCCCATTGGTCAAAAAAATCATAGACGAGCTCCAATGCTTCAGCACTGTTAAGCGGTAACTTATTTAATCCTGAAATATGGTATGGGTTTCTTTCTTCATCATGTAAGTGCCGTAAGCAGTAGCGTACGGCAAATTCGTAACTAAAAGCTCGTTTTTGTTCATCTAAATCGTCGGTTCTTGTTGAAACAAACCTCAACATTGACCAAACAAAGTAGACCATTCTATCTTCATTTTTTTCGATCCAACGAAAGGAACGGTTGGGCAATAAGTGCTTTATTGCTTGCTCATTCATCTCTTCTATTTGGCTATCAATACCCGTATGCACGTTGTTGATTGCCATGTTGATCTTTCGTTGTAACTCTTCTTTATCTTCGCTCTCTACGCTGTATGAGATGTCTGTGTTTTGAGAAATATAGAACAGGTAGTACTTCAAATACCGCACGTTATTGACTCGAAAGAGTCCTCTCTCAGCTAATTTTTCTTCGAATATGCTCTTCTTGCTCACGATGTTTTTCCGTACGAATAAATGATGAAATGAAGTATGTTTTATTATGTCTATATTGAGTGTTTTATGATTGATTTATGTAGTAATTAAGTTCCTGTGTTTCTGTTAATGTCATCCGTTGTTTCCAGCAATAGCTAGTGTTTGGTACGTGGTATTGCTCTTTTTTCTATGTATTTTACCTGTTTTTGCTTGGTGCATAAAGTTCGAGTAATCAAGTTGTGCGAATGACACTCTAATTCAATGAAGAAATATAGGTTAGTGAGGATAAAAAAGGGAAAAGATTTCTGGAGGTGTGGTTTGTGACACTGTTATCTCATCACACTGATATGAAGCGTGTTGGTATAGGTAATATACATAACTACCAACTACTAAAATTAACGTTATTCCCTGTGTGTATGAGACACACGAATAGGGACAACAACACCATGAATCATCAGTACACATCTGAAGATAAATTCAACAATTACGACCTACCTCAACCAACGAAACGAAAGCAACGATTCTTCTACCGTAAATTTTACCTCTACAAGATTTCTCAATTGATAGAGAAAGCATTGAAGTATCACTCTAGGCTATCCGTGTTTCGGATAGACCTGCACTTACCCAAAGATTTCGATGATGCGGATTCGAAAGTCATCACTCGATTCTTCAAATCTCTAAATGCCAAACTGGACGTAGATATAAAACGTAAAGAGAAAAGCTGGGGAAGGGGGTTAAGGAACAAGACCTGCTACATCTGGGCAAAAGAGAAGAACACCTCTGAGCAGTATCACTACCACGTTGCTCTCTTCCTGAACAAAGATATCTATTATCAACTTGGGGATGTAGGGGCGTCAGACGGCTCTCTAGCCAACCTGATTAAGCAAGCATGGTGCAGTGCTATCAAACAGGAGAAACCAGCATTAGTTCATTTCTGTAAGAGTGGTGTGTATCGCTTAAACCTGAATGCATCAGATATTGAACAATCGAAGAATGAGCTATTCAAAAGAGTGTGCTATTTCGCGAAACCTAACTCAAAGGTATACGGAGGGGCTATGAGAAACTTCGCTACTAGCCGTTAATTGTTCTACATCAGGGACAGGGGCATAGGTTTCGTCCGTAGGCTTAGGGTTAACTGAGTTACCGCACTTTTTTACGTTGGCGGCTTATCACATGGGTATATACAAAATACAGGAGATAATTCCCATGAGATTTCTACGACTAAAAGAAGTGATGTCGCTAACAGGTTTAGGTCGTTCAACTATCTACAAGTTCATGGCAGATGAAACCGACTTTCCGAAGAGTGTTCCGTTAGGTGGACGAGCGGTAGCTTGGGTAGAAAGCGAAATCGAGGAATGGATGGAATCGCGTTTGAGTATGCGAGATAGCCAAGAATCCTTTCAGTAACACACAATCAAACGGGCGAAGGCTAAGTAAAGTCATGCGCCTTTTTTCAATTAGAGAGTTAAACAATGAGTCATTCAATCTACACGGCTGCTTGCGAGGTGGTATTGCTGAATATTGCCCCTTTCAAAGAGGCGATATTATCTTAACTATCTATTAGGCAGGATCTTTCAAATTTGATTTATCAGCTATAACAAATGGCTTGAATTCAGTATGGGTAATTCGTGTTTTGTCTAACTTGTCTTTTGCCGTCCATTGAGTGTTGTCTCTTAGGTACTTTCTGTTGTACTCAGACTTTGATTTACCTACTAGACCTAAGTGATAGTCCATTTCATGGTCTTGGCTAAAGTTTACGTATTCCCAATCGTTCATTAGAACAACCTCCTTTTAGCATATGCAACATTGCTAATTTAGAGTGAGGGTTCTAGGAGGAAAGTTCAATATTGACTTTGAGGTTTTGATAGGTAGGGCAATATTTGTGCAGTTTGTGGGAGGGCATCCATCTCAAACTGTCTCTTTTCTTTTATTGGGTAAAAACCTGCAACAAAGTTGCTTTGCTTAGTGATGAAGTGGTTAGCAGTAGTATTGGATTCAATGAATAAAAATCACAACGTCTGAAATTCTTACACCGAATCCATGGTTATAAATGCTGCAATTCTCATCGGTTAGGTAGAATACACCCATTGAATGTAGTGGATGGATTTGACTGTGGGTTATCGAGTGGTACGGCTAACCGAACTGATGACATATGAGTTTGGACAGGTCGAAGGTGATATCGATAGGCTGGATGAGAGAGCGTTGGGTTCTGCGTTGCCTCAGGGAATGAGCTATTCCCGTTTTATGGACAAGCTGAAAAGTGGTGAGTTAGCCTTGTTGACCGACTCTCCCTCTAAGCCTGTGATGCTCAGAGATGGAATGAGCAAATCGTGGAGTTTGTCGACGGAAGGGCAAGAGGCATTATCGCCAGAAGCAAAGAATGCCTACCTGTCCAGGACAAGAATGTCTGGCGGTGCGGCGGGCGGTGCTTCACCAAGTCGAAGCTCTGCTGGTTATATTCCCAACATTGAAGATACTTATGTTCCAGAGCCCGTAAAACCTGATACCTCTGATGCTCCCCCTAAGCTCAAATACGAATATTGCTTTGAGGTTGCTTGTTCAGAAGAGACGTTTAGAAAAAGCGTAGGCTGTGCGTTTCAACTGGGCAAGACCAAGCAAGAAGCTATGGTTGGTCGCTGGCAGACGGAGCCCACTGAATACGGTACTAAATACATCGCTCACACTGCCTTTGATGAGCCGAAGAAATTGTTTTCGAAAGTGGCGGACAGCTCAATGGGCATCAGCATACCAGACAATGTGCAGGTCAAGCCGATAGGCTCTGGTGTCGTACGAGAGGCTTTTATTCCAGTCATCCCATCAGTGCAGCTTGGTGAGCGTTTGGGGCTACCAACAGAAGGTTACTACTACCACTTCTACAATGGCCGTTTAGTTCAAGAATATAAGATGCTTGGTGATGGTAAGTGGGCGTTTTATGCCACACGTTCCACTCATGAGAGGCTAAACGATGAGCAGGGCTACAACGTTTACCAAAGTGCCATTCTGGTTTATTGGAAACTCGCAGGGAAAGAAGTTGAGAACCAACATCTGGTGTACTTAGAAAAGAAAATCACCCGAGATGAACTCGATAACCTCAATGATGATTGGTTAGCAGAGCATGGTATCAAGCTTGATATCAACGAGCTGCTCGCGGCACCTAAACAACCTGTCGAGGAAAGGCAAACCACCCAACCAGCGGAAACGACTAAAGCAGAGAACGAGCCAGAAACACATACTGTTGGAACTGACTCCAAAACCAATCAACGGGAATCATGGGGAGCGATAGCAGAGCAATATGGTCTGTCGGCTAAGCAAGTACTTGATTTGAATCCGCAGTACGAGGCTGATCCGATGTCATTGAAAGTCGAGGATACGCTGACCGTTAAGGCTGTCGAACAAAGCCAGAGCACTCCAGAAAAAGCGACCGCTTTACCTCCACTCGCTCCTTCTACCTATAGCTGTTTGGCGAATACGCATTATGATTACTCTGACTCGCTTATCTCAGGAACCCAGTTTAAGGCGATAAACAGCGATAGTCTGTTCGAGAAAGAATTGCCCGTCACGAACTTAACCACTATCACCACGGCTTCTAAAGCAACCGATTATGGTAAAACGGCACTCCTTGCGATCCCAGCAAATGGCGCAGCAACGAACCTTGGTATTCTCAGTAGCAATACGACCAATACGATTGGCACTTGGTCTATTTCAGGAGAAGCACTAACGAGCTTTGCTCGAATGGGCGGCTTTCTAGTGGCCGCTTTATGGCCGTCTCAGCTTGGTGATGGCACCTTAGACGGAAATCCAGATTTTGCGAGTAATGACACTACGACGATGCGTGTACGTTTCAACATGTATACGGACGAGAATGGTAAACAGCAGGTGGTCGGCATCAAAACGGGAGAGGGTAGTGCCTATGGTGATCGAGTTGCGAAGCGTGAAGCGGTACAACAAGGGCAGCACTTTGTTGCTGAGCTAGAGAATGGGATTACCATTACATGGACGCCTGATGGCTCAACGGATGCACTGACACCTGATACTGTATTGCCCGAAAATGATCAGCTTGATGTTCACAATATCTGGGTACGCCCGATTGAAGAGCATGAACAAGAGATGGGCACGGCTCTCTATCCCGAGGAAGAGCTTGCTGAATATATTGTTACCTTCCCTGCTGATACAGGACTCTCGCCTCTCTACCTAGTATTCCGAAAAACTGCGCGCGATGAATCTGGGGTGGTGACGGGAAATGGTGAAGATATTACGGGGATTTGGTTAGAGAAAGCCAGTGAGGGGTTAGGTTCACCAGTTCCGTCGGAGGTTGCAAATAAGCTCAGGGGTAAAGAATTTAGTAGTTTTGATTCATTCCGACAGGCTTTTTGGCGGGAAGTGTCTCAGAGTGAAGAATTACTAGGTCAATTTAGTTCACAAAATCAGGACCGAATTAGGTTAGGAAAGGCTCCCAAAACGAGAAGTAGAGACAAGATTGGAAAAAGAAACTCATTCGAGTTGCATCATGTAGATGCAGTTCAACATGGTGGTAAAGTATATGACTTAGATAATATTCGGATAAATACACCGAAAAATCATATCAACATACATAAAGGTTTTAGAGGATGAAAAGTTCAATTGCTGACTACACCGAAGAGAGTTTTCTGCAACTTATAGAAGATATTTTTAAAGAAAATGTGTCTGACACAGACGATGTTCTTGATGAGTTGCTAGAGCATTTTGAAGACATTACTCAACACCCTGAAGGTACAGATTTAATCTATTATCCAAAGACACCTGAAGATGGAACACCAGAGAATATTGTTAGAATCGTCAAAGAATGGCGATTGTCGCAGGGATTGCCTTGCTTTAAGAGTTAAGTCGCTTTTTAACAGATAACATATATCTTCAAACCAGTGTATTGAGACAAAAAAAAGAATGGGGAGCAATCACGTTCCCCATTGTCATTTTTTACCGTCGCTGGTGGCAGGTATTACTTTTCTTTGATGGCTTCACAGCCTTCAGGCATTAAAAAGCAGCTGATAAAGCACATTTCAAGAATCAATGCTTGTGGCAGGCAGTTGATGAGCTCCACTCTGACAAGTATGTCTATGCCCAAAAGGTTAGAGCGCATTCTGGTGTCAGAGGAAATGAGATAGCGGATTCGCTAGCAGTTGATGCCGTTACTACCTGTTATTTGCGTTTTTCTAGATAACATATATCTGATGGTGGATACGATGCAAGACCGCCATCCTGTTCTTGAAGTTTTTCCATACTAAATCTAATCCGAAAACCTAAAAGACAATCCGTCCCCGATTTTTATAGAAACTTCGTAGTTTAAATCCATCTTGAGGCTAGATTACAGAAATGTCATCTGGGTGTCAGTTTGCTGAAAGTACTTGTTCGTATAGTAAATATGGGGGATCAGGACTAAATTTAAAGTGAAATGACAGTAATTCAGTGAGGAATAACGGATGGCTTTTAAGAAAGTAGTCGCAATCTTCGATGAACAGCGATTAGATGCAGTGAAAACTAGCCTGATCAAGCATGGTGTAACTGGCTTCACGGTGCATGAAGTGTATGGTCGTGGGAAGTATTTTGATGCCATTGATGAGCAACACCTTATTAAACATATCCAACTCAATATCTATACCATTGCAGAGCATGCGGAAAAAATAGCGAAGCTTATAGTTGAGACTGCGCATGTTAATGCGGATGCGGAAGGACTGGTTGCTATTGAAGCCGTCGATGCTCTTTATTGGATTCATACAAAACTACCTTCAAGTGTCGAAGAACATAGATTTCATGGGGGAGACTAATGGCAAGGCAATCACGTTCTTTTTGGACCACTCCGAATGGTTGGGGTGCTATCGCTCTGATTGGCGCTGCTAGTTATTTTCTTATAACCGAACATCGTGAGCATGTTTTTGAGTATTTGCCATACCTCATTCTTTTGCTCTGTCCTGTGATGCATCTTTTTATGCATCATGGTCGTAGCCATCATCATAATAATGATGTTCAGCATCGAAAATATAGGCAACGAGATGAGTCGTCTTCAGATAGAGTAAAAGATTGTCATATGAAAGAGAGCTGGCGTCAGACTAAACATCAGTCTGAAAACGAGGATGAGAATCGTGAACGAAGGAAGTGATTACGGGCTTTGGGGCTTGGTGTTGATGAACTCAGCGATCTTCATCTTCTTTGCATTTAGTTTCGTTAAACCGAAAAGCCAAGCGGACTGGCGCAGCTTAGGTGTTTTTTCAGCATTCATTGTCGCTTTGTTCACAGAAATGTACGGCTTTCCATTAACTATCTATCTATTGTCTGGTTGGTTAACGGAGCAATTTCCCAATGTTGATTTTTTAACACATGAAAATGGACATTTATGGCACACATTGTTGGGTTTCGAGGGCGATCCCCATTGGGATCCGGTGCATATTTTAAGTATGCTCGTTATTTTCTTTGGCTTCTATATGTTAGCAACCGCGTGGAGTGCACTTTATCGGGCGCAGCAGTTACATGTTGTCGCTAAGGAAGGATGGTATGCCCGTTGTCGGCATCCGCAATATATTGCTTTTATCCTTATCATGCTGGGCTTCTTATTACAGTGGCCAACTATTCCGACCCTGATTATGTTTCCAATTCTTGTGGTTCTATATGTACGCCTTGCTAATCGCGAAGAGAAATACTCAATACAAGAATTCGGTGATGAATATCTTCAGTACATGAAGCGGACACCGGGTTGGTTTCCTAAACAGCTTTAGATTTTTCAGACAAGAAGTATTTAAGGAGATTCGTATGAAAACGCTGATTACTACCATTGCAGTCTCGGCCGTATTGGCATCGACATCTATTGTTGCCAGTGCACATCAGGAAAACCACGGTGCGCAACAAGGAGGAATGGCGATGGGTATGATGAGTGGCGAACAAATGGATGTGATGCACAAACATATGCACGAAATGCAATCGCTAATGGCAATTATTAAGCAAGAAAGTGACCCTGAAAAGCGTGAACAGCTGCTGAGAGAACACCACAATAGTATGCAGGAAGGTATGCATATGATGATGGGAGATACGAGCGCACAGCATGCTGAAATGAAGATCGATGAACGCATGAATATGATGGAACAGAGGATGGGCATGATGAATATGATGATGGAACAAATGCTGGAATCGGGTGAAATTCATCAACAACAGATCCATGGTCATAAATAATGTTATCTCTATTCTGAATCCTGACTGAGCTATTTTTACGGTAACGGAACCTATTGTGTCGTAATTTTTAGCTCTTCATAAAGGTTGATTAGGCATGAAAATACAAATAAGGCAATTACGATGGGGGTGGCTTCTGACCGCCCTTGTATTAGTCGGTTGTGATATGTCGGTTAGCCACATGTACTCAGCAGCAGACAAGAGCCGCACATACCCTACAAACGGTGAACAGATATACTTCACCGGAAGAAGTCAAAGTGGAAGTATGATTACTTATCAAGAAGGGAATATGCATGCCCAGATGCATGTTACTACTTGCGCGGACTGCCATGGCGTGCACCGCGAGGGTGGTCGGCGGATGTATCCGACTTTCTGGCTGAAGGCTCCCTCGCTGACGACAGAGGCCTTGTTTGGCGATCATAGTGATGGACATGGCGAGCATCCGGCTTACGACAAAGAAAGCCTTAAAAAGGTGATAACCTTAGGTGTAGACCCGTCCGGAGAGCTTCTGGATTCGACAATGCCGCGTTGGATGATGAGCGAACAGGATCTAGATGATTTAGTCAATTATTTGGCCGAAGGTACTTCGGGGCCAGTGGCACAGGATCACTGACCTTTACTAGTCGGTTGTATCAAGCCTCAATAAGCAGAGGAGGTTCAAGTGAACAATTCTCATATCCATCATGAGCATGGTGTAACGTGCGAGCTAATCATCGATGGGGCGACCTGCGCCAGTTGTACCAGAAAGATAGAGCAAGCTTTATTGGAGGTAGATGGCGTAGACAGTGCCACAATGAACTTTGCTTTGCGTACCGTGACAGTAACGGGAAGCACCTCTCCCGAGATGTTGATAAAAGCTGTTGAGCGAGCAGGGTATAACGCCAGTAGTAGCGAAGAAGCAAGCGATGAAGAGTTGCTTGACGACAAAGAGCAAGCTGATTGGACATACTACAAGCGTTTGATGCGCGAAATGACAGTCGCCTTGTCAATTGGTATTCCTTTAATGCTCTACAGTATTGTTGTCGGTGAAATGACAGTCACAACAACCACAGAGCGAGTTGTATGGTTTATCGTCGGATTGCTGACTTTAGGGGTGATGTATTTCTCGGGTAAGCATTTTTATATTGGTGCATGGAAGTCTTTTGTCAACCATAGCGCAAACATGGATACACTCATCGCACTAGGTACCGGAACGGCATGGCTATATTCCATGGTAGTGGTATTTTTCCCGCATTTTGTACCGGAAATGGCACGCCATGTCTATTTTGAAGCCTCGGCTATGATTATCGGTCTGATTGACCTTGGTTTAGCCCTGGAGATAAAAGCTCGGGGGCGTACATCAGAAGCGATTAAGCGGTTAATTGGATTACAGGCAAAGACGGCTCGGGTAATTCGAGATGGTAAAAATGTTGATATTGCTATTGAGCAAGTATTACTTGGCGATAACGTGCGAGTCAGGCCGGGAGAAAAGATTCCAGTTGATGGGGAGGTACTAGAGGGCCACACCAGCATAGATGAATCGATGCTGACAGGCGAACCTATGCCAGTCGAGAAAGCCACTGGTGATAAGGTGGTCGCAGGAACGATGAATAAAAGTGGCTCCATCTTATTTGAAGCGACCAGGGTTGGTAAAGATACTGCGTTGGCGCAAATTATAAGCATGGTGAAGCGAGCACAAAACTCAAAACCGCCTATTGGACGCCTTGCTGACGTCATCTCTGCTTATTTTGTGCCTGTAGTGATGATTATTGCCATCGTCAGTTCCCTTATGTGGCTCAACTTTGGACCAGCCCCCGCAGTCGCCTTTGCTACAGTATCTGCTACCTCTGTGTTAATTATTGCCTGTCCTTGTGCTCTGGGTTTGGCAACACCTATGTCTGTTATGGTTGGTGTCGGTAAAGCCGCAGAAGCCGGAGTATTGATCCGAAATGGTGAGGCTTTGCAGACATCGTCAAAAATAACCGCCATGATCCTTGATAAAACCGGCACGATAACGTTGGGAGCGCCTAAAGTAACCCGTATTTATCTGGCAGAAGCCTCTGATGAAAATGAAGTATTGCAATTGGCTGCCAGTCTTGAGGCAGGTTCCGAACACCCATTGGCATTGTCGATTGTTGAATCAGCCAAAGATCGGGACTTGGTTCCAGAACAAGCTGAGAAATTTCAGGCGATTGCCGGGCACGGAGTCGAAGGCGTCGTCCGTGGACATCGATTGTTTTTTGGTAACGAAAAGCTGATGCGCGATCAGTCAATTGATATTGAACCACATATCGAAACGGCACAGCTGATGGCCAAAGAAGCACAGACACCTATGTACCTTGCAGTCGATGGTAAGCTGGCTGCCATCATTGCCGTTTCCGATCCGATCAAAGAAGACTCCATCAGTGCAATCAAGCGATTGCAGAACAATGGTATCCGGGTCGTGATGCTCACCGGCGACAATAGGGCAACAGCCAAAGCCGTGGCCGAAAAAGTGGGAATTAAGGAGTTTTTCGCAGAAGTCTTGCCAGAAGATAAATCGAATAAAGTTGCAGAGCTACAAACGGAGGGAGAAATTGTTGGCATGACCGGTGACGGTATCAATGATGCTCCTGCTCTGGCCTTGGCCAATGTTGGCTTTGCCATCGGTACAGGAACCGATGTGGCCATTGAAAGTGCTGATATTACATTGATGCGAGGCTCATTACACGGTCTTGCGGATGCTATAGCGGTAAGTAAAGCAACGTTGCGTAATATAAAACAGAACTTATTCGGAGCGTTTATTTATAACGTCGCTGGTGTTCCGTTTGCTGCCGGACTGTTTTATCCGTTCTTCGGGGTGCTGTTAAATCCTGTAATCGCTGGCGCGGCAATGGCATTCTCATCATTAACCGTAGTGAGTAATGCAAACCGATTACGGTTGTTCAAGGCAAAAGAACATTAACGGGAGGGAGTGACATGATAATAATTAATCTACTCGGGCTGCTGTTAATAGGCTTAATTGTCTGGTGGTTTTGGCTGTATAAAGCACAAGCGGTGACGGCGGATGAGGGAGTGATCTCGATAAAAGTTGAAAACGGTACCTATGAGCCATCACGTATCCGGATACAGGCAGGTAAGCCTACAACATTACGGTTTCTGCGCAAAGATGCTTCACCTTGCGCAGCGACCGTGGTATTTGCCGACTTCGATATTAGTGAAGAGCTGTCACTGAACAAAAACAAAGATGTTTTTCTGCCTCCCTGCGAATCAGGAGAATATAGCTTTACCTGTCAGATGCAAATGTACCGTGGTACGCTAATTGTTATGGATAAAAAATGAGGTGTCGGCGCTGACCAAAGACTGATAAGAAGAATAGGGCTGGATATACATGCCTTAAAAACTCAGTATTAGTGTGGTTTTTATTCGATCCTATTGACCTTTCCCTAGGGGAAGGGTTTATTTTTTTTAAGTCAGTTTTTTAAATCGATATTGTATCGGTAATTGAGAGGTTGTGATGCTAAAACCGTTGCACACAATTTGGTTAACTGGGCTAACACTGGTTGCTTTAGTGCTCTCCAGTATGCCTGTTAATGCATCTCTTAATTCATCAGTTCTGAATCAGGCTGGTGCGCAGCCGTCACTCTCTCTATCATATAATGCACTTATAGATTGTGCATCATCACAACATGAGACTCTCACTGTAAAAACTGACTGCCATGACACAGCAAATAGCGATGTTTCTGCGCATCAATGCTGTCCCGCAAGCTGTACGGCCAGTTATCCACTCATATCACAAGTTATGATTAGTCATCATCAAACCTCTCGTTTGATACCTTTCCTCGCAGACACAGTCGAGTATGCCAACTCGGTTACTCGTTCGTTATACCGACCTCCAATAGTCTAAATCCTTCAAGGGCTATCGCTCTGTCCATCGTTACATTCACAAGCTCATTCTTAATGGATCTTGTCAATATAACCTGCTCAACCACGTCATTAGTTTAACGAACACTTAGTAGCCGTGCTTGTAAGCGCGAGAAGGTAACTTCATGAATAACAGAAGATTTTTAGTCTGCTTTTCTGCCTTTCTATTAGGTTCTCATGCACTTACCGCATTTGCCCATGAAGGTACGAATCACCCAACGGAACAAATGAGTGTAGAAGAGGCAAATCAAGGTGTACCAGCATTAACATTGGATTCCGCCAAATTTAAACAAGCAGAAACGCTTTTTCGTACCGTTGGTGGTTATGGCTGCAGCGCCTGCCATGGTCTGTTTGCACAAGGGGGTGGTAATGTGGGTGGCAATATACGAGACCACTCATTAAGCCAGATAGATGATGCGCTAAAAAATGAACCGACAATGCAGCTCCTGAATAATGCGCTTAGCGATGGAGAAAAGTATGCGTTGGCGGGATATCTAAAAGCCTTAGGTAAACTACAGCTCGTTGAATGGACGATCGATGGAGACGCTTCATACACTGAAGTAAACGTCGACAAAAATACCCCTAATCAACTGGTTATATTAAATAAGACCTTTGAAACTCTGGATTTGACGTTGAAGCCGATTGGATCTGGCCGTGCATTGTCAATTGAACCTTATGAGACAAAATCCTACTCATGGACCGCAAATGCCGGTGATTACAGATTGAAGTACAAACAGCATGTTCTTGACATGCATGTCATGTTCTAAAAAATTAAGGGAAATTTGATGAAAAAGTATCTTAACATTACCGCAATTTCAGCACTTGTGTTTAGTGTAAATGCCTTCGCTAACCCAGTCGTGGAACTCTATAAATCACCAACATGTGGTTGTTGCAGTCAATGGGCGGCCACAATGGAGAAAGAAGGCTATCAAGTCAACGCTCACAAACAACACAACTGGGATTCAGTGAAAGCGCCTTTCAATATGCCTAAACAATTTAGCTCATGCCATACCGCGATTATTGATGGCTATATGATTGAAGGTCATGTTCCAGAGGCAGAAGTAGCCCGTCTTCTAAAAGAACGTCCGGTAAATATATCAGGCATATCAGTACCCGGAATGCCTCGATATTCCCCAGGTATGGCTCGTGATGGAGAAGCATATAAAAACTTCAACGTTGTCGCTTTCGATAAAAATGGTAAACCAAGCCTGTTTAAAAAATATGATTAACGCGCTACTGCTTAAGAATTTTGGTATTAGCGTATAACATGGAGAATATATTATGAGTTGCTGTAATCGACCTCCTGCAGGAGGTCCCAACAATAACGAAATGGGTTCTATGCTTAAAGGGATAGGTGTGCTGTTAGTCTTGATCTTAGCGTTAGCTTATTTCTTTGGTTAAAGTTCATTTGTTATCAGATAACGATCCGGCCTTTACATACTACTGGCCGGATTGCTTATGGCATGTGCAAAAATATCCGCCCCGTATTTGATTCTGGGCTTACGCTTACTCAGGTATCAGGTCAAAACGTTATCAATGGCTTTGTTCTTTTTCGCTATCGCCTGATTGGTGAAAAAGGTCTGGCAGGTTCAACACTGACGATTGAGAATCTTAATCGTACGGCAATGGATACGTTAGTGAACATTTCCCTACTTGATGGCTCGCACTACAGTTTATTGCTTAAGCCGCGAGAAAACGCCATTGAGATACCACAGGCTGAAACGGGCTTGCAGTTGGTCTTTTCCTATACGCGTTTGGGCATCGAACACATGAAGGCTGGGATCACCTAGCCTTTGTTGCTGCGCTTATGTTGATTGTGAGTGGATGGTCGATGTTATTTAAGACCATCACTGCATTCACTTTGGCGCACTCGATTACATTGGGCCTTGCAACCTTGGATTATGTCTCTTTGCCGCCACCGCCGGTAGAAGCGATGATTGCACTCAGCATTGTTCTGATTGCCGCCGAAGTGATACAACTTCGCCATGGTCGTCAGACTCTAGCCAGTCGCTGGCCTTGGACTCTGGCTTTTACCTTTGGCTTATTGCATGGTTTTGGTTTTGCAGGCGCACTAAAAGAGATCGGTCTTCCACAAGTTGATGTTCCTGTCGCGCTCCTGTTCTTTAATGTGGGTGTGGAGCTGGGACAGTTGCTGTTTATCGCAAACCTGCCACATTACCTAAATCAGCACCTGCCTATTCCGCTTATTGTATCGGTACATTGGCGACATTCTGGCTGATAGAGCGCTTAGATTCGATGATTATCAGCTAGTAAATCACTGGAAAACTTTCTTCTGGTTAAAATACTGACGGATGCCTTTGCACAGAGCTAACTTACAGCTCTGCGTAACACTCTTTAATTAACTCAAGCAATAGGTACAGAAGCAAAAAAAATGGGGAGCGTAATTGCTCCCCATTGTCATTTTTTATCGTTGCTGGTGGTATTACTTTTCTTTGATTGCTTCACAGCCTTCAGGAGCGGTGATGCTCGCTACGTCCTTACCTTTCTGTTGCACCGCTTTCACCTCCATATTGTATTGAGTACATTTGCCTGCACTGACATTGAAGATCCCTGAATCTGCGGCTGGATTGCCTCCTAGAGCGCCACCTCCTTGAGCCATTACAAAAGGTGTGACTAGGGTAGATAGTAGAACGAGAGTGTTTGTTGCTGTGTTTTTCATGGAGTATCTGGTTTATCAGAGGTTGACTCGGTTTTAGGCTGGCATTGAGTGACATCAGATACTTGCCCGTTCAACTTGCCACACACATCGGCGGTCCAATCATGAGCAAGAGAACCAAAGACAAAGACCTGGAGAAACTCGACGTAATCAAAGACTCACCGCAAATGAGCCTGTTTGAGA
>WJXF01000138.1_pt1 | contig 16299 bp, 20 predicted proteins | sample 9263211 | NCBI WGS metagenome assembly WJXF01 (sample SAMN12697362, study PRJNA563984) | aquatic metagenome | isolation source: water sample from a prawn hatchery tank treated with erythromycin, plated on... | place: Australia | collected 2018-10-17
CTCCATCTTAAATAGCGTACAAGTTTAAAATTTGTAAGCTTACAATTTTTGAGCTTGTACGAAACAAAGCGAAGCGCGTTAGCCCCCTCAAAACTACTACACAATCTCTCTCTAGATAAAACCCAGGGGTCTAGAGAGTTCATGTGCATTAGTGTTCCACCCTAACAGAACAAAAAACTACCTAGTTGCAATTTTATGTCTCAAAACAGGCGTTTTGCAGCTGAACCGGTAAGAACATTTCACTGGATAGTGTGCCCTGCAGCGCCACACTCACAGAATAAAATTCTTTTCGATATAAATCGCAAGGTAAGCAAATGAAAAACCTTTCAATCATGCTCGTTATGCTTTGCTCTGGGCTATCTCTATTTACTTTTAATGCAGAAGCTAAGGTAGTCAAGGGCAAGCGCTCTTACAGTGGGTGGGAGTCCTCTTACAATCGCCAGGTGATAACACATTGCCCAAAATACTGTGATGCAATAGCCGTGTTTAGTGAAGAGTATCAAGTCCCCAAAAACCTGATCATTTCCGTAATCAAAGCAGAAAGTAATTTCAACCCCAAAGCTGTAAGCCACAAAGGGGCAAAAGGACTAATGCAACTCATGGATTTCAATAGTGTTGGGATAAACCCGTTTAATCCTGGTGAAAACATAGAAAAAGGTACACAACTTTTGTCTCGATTGCTCACTAAATATCGAAATGTTCCCCTCGCGTTAGCAGCCTATAACGCAGGGGAAGGGAACGTAGCTAAATACAAAGGGATTCCCCCCTTTGAAGAAACCAAAATCTACATTCAAAAAGTAATGGCACATTATAAGGAACTTGATCATGCGTCTAGATAAACGATGGTTACAAATGGCTCTCATTATCGGGAGCTTTCTTAGTGGAACTCTATTAAGTCAGGCTAACGCAGCCTCAACCGATGAATGCGCGATTTGGATGTGTTTACCTACGGGCTTTACAACTGGCTGTGACGGAGCGAAAAGCGCTTTTAAAAAGCGCATAAGAAAACGAAAGTCTCCACTACCAAGTTTTTCATCTTGCCTGGACTCAAGTAGCTCAAATGATAATCGTGAAGAGTTTACTTCAAAGACAGGTTTCGCAGCCTATATCCCTTCCTACAATTGGTGTGCGAAAACAGAGCGACGTTGGGTTAGAAGCGGGGAATATGAGAGCGTATGTGTTGATCCCCGAACTACTAAGCCAGAGTACAGAAAGGATGTTTGGTGTGTGAGGGATAGGGAAAACCGCACCCGAACCCCTGCACATTGCACGGCAACGTATAGATATACTGAAGTCTATCGTTTTGGGGTTAAGTTTGGTCAAACACATTATTACAGATAGCACTTATCCACAAAAAAAGTGAATAAGCAGAGGATAAAGGGGAAAAATTTTGACCACAGAAATTGAAACGATATTTGGGAAAGTACCCGATGATAAAGAGTACGAGTGGAAGTGGGTTCAAGAACACTTCAAGCCACTTGCATCACTTTACAAAAAAGAAGGGGTAAGCGAAATATTTGTAGACCGATTTGATAGGGTAGCAATTGAACTCAATGGAAGAATCGAGACTACAGACATTACGTTTGAGAGTGAAAAGAACTTAAGCGATTTAATAACTCAAGTAGCGACTGCACTTAATCAAGAGTTAAACGAAGATAGTCCTATACTCGATGCGCGTCTTCCTGACTGCTCTCGATTATGTTGCACGCTTCCTCAAGTCACACCCCAAGGCAGCACATTGACGCTTCGTATCGCCCCCAAAAACCACATAACACCAGATAAGCTTGTAGAGTATGGGGCGCTAAATGACGACATGCTTTCTTACCTCAAAGACTGCGTAGTACAAGGTAAAAACATTATTGTTTCAGGCAATACAGGCAGCGGGAAAACAACTTTGCTAAGGGTATTATCAAGGTTCATTCCAGATAGTGAGCGGGTTGCAATTTGTGAAGATACTCAAGAACTTTATATCGATTGGCTACCGTTCAAAATTTCAATGGAAGCGCCAAAACGGGCTTCATGTTCCTTGGAAATGAAAAACCTGATTGAAACATCTTTGCGAGTGCGACCAGATAGAATCTGGGTAGGCGAGATCCGAAAAGCAAGTGCTGCCGATGCCTTTCTTCAAGCAATCAATACGGGGCATAGTGGATGCGCTACAACAATCCACTCAAACAGCTGCACTGATTCACTTTCACGGCTTCAATATTTGATTGCCACGCAAGGTAATCTTTCTTTCGAACTGGCGAGAAAACAAATCACAGGTAACGTTGATGTGTTTGTTCACGCCTCCCGCAATAGCGAGTATGGGAGAAAGATTACTGAGATATGCGAAGTCCTGGATGATGAGCTAATTCCCCGCTTTCAATACAGCAGAAAGACGGGGCAACACGAAGCATTAGATTTCCCTTCTTAGGTCAACAATTACTATGTTTTTTTAAAAATATAGTAATTGTGTTGTACAATACAATTACTAAAATTTGTATTGTACATTACAAAAAGAGCCAAAATGAAACCAACTCACGATACTTACGAAGAGCTACAAAAAGCCTACGATTACTTCAACAAGCGTTTGTTTGACGAAGAGTTACCCCCCTGCTTGATCACCTTACAGCGCGAGAAACGAACCTATGGCTATTTCAGCGCGGGGCGTTTTGTAAGCAGAGAAGGGGCGGTAACGGATGAAATAGCTTTGAACCCTGCGTACTTTGCGGTGTGTCCTCCTGAAGAAATCATGCAGACGTTAGTACATGAAATGGTTCATCTTTGGCAATACCATTTTGGCAAACCTGGTCGTGGTGGATACCACAACAAAGAGTGGGCTGAAAAAATGGAGAATCTAGGTTTAATGCCCTCATCGACGGGCAAAGAAGGAGGTGCTAGGACTGGCGATAAAATGGCTGACTACATCATAGAAGGTGGTGATTTTGAGAACCACTGTAACGAACTTTACAGTGGAGATTTCAAAATTTCATGGGCTGATAAGTTTCCCGCTAGAGACAAGATCAAGGAGGCGATTGAGAATGGAACAGTCCATGAAATCAAAGAAGAACTTTCAGATTGGGGCGTTACCGTAGATGAAGAAGGCGAACTAATAATGATGAGTGAAACGAAACAAACGCGAGTAAAGTTTTGCTGCCCTAAATGCTCTAGCGCAGCATGGGGAAAACCGTCATTACACCTCATTTGCGGTGATTGCAATATCACGATGGGTGTTGATACCTGAACACAAATATTTAAATTTCAATAGAGAAAAAGCGATATGGACTATAAAGAACTAAACAATGTTCGAAAACTCAAAGGCTGGCTTAAGGATGCTTCTTCAAACCAAGTACAAGAAGTAATAACGAAACTTGAAACCATCTATTTGGACAAACAAGAAGCAGAAGAGAAAGCAGCAATCCAAGCGAAAGAAGAAGAAGCGACTATCCTAAGACTTCGCCAAGAAGTCATTGGATCAGGTGTCAATCTTGAAAAGATGATCGAGGCTTTGTCTAAAGAAAAAGCCCCAAGAAAACAGCGTAAAACTTCAAAACCATCACCTGAAGATAAAACGCAATCGAATTCTGAATCACCTCAACCGTAACCCCTATCTAGCAATTCCCTCCAACGTAACGGCAATCGCATCAGTAAAACACAATCAACCGTCAGGGCGATTTGTGTTGACCTATCGTGAACGTCTTATGACAACGAGCACCTTCTAATTTCAATCCCAAAGGATTGTTAAATAAGAAAGGTGAGAGTTCGACTCATAAGGAGTGAGCGCGAGAAAAAATCCGCCAAAAAAGTATTTATTGCTGTAGAAAAAGTGGGTATTCGGCGTTCCACGCCCCACTTTTTGGAAAGCAATAATTACGCGAAAGAGCGGAAGTTTTCTGCTACGAGATAAGTCTCAAGCTTCGCTTGAACGCGAATCCGTAGCCCAGGCTGAAAAAAAATTCAATCGCTACAAGCGCCCCCTTGCGGGGTTTAATTGATAATTTTTTTTGAGTGCGACGAACGCAAGAGAGAGAGCATCTAAGGCAACTTTTAGCCCCGCCTAAAATTGCTTTAGACGGGGGAGCCGAAACAAACGCCCGCCCTAGCGAATAGGCGAGACTTCCCCAGAAGTCGGTTTGTTTTGGGGGCTTGCCCCGAAAACCGTCGAGTAGGCGAGACCAAGCTCGTTTCATTAGTTGAAAGGGAGACATTTAGGCACAGGAGGCACGACTCGCAAAATGACGACCATTTCACACTTTGAAAGGGGCTTGGTCTCGCGTAGCGGGACGGTTTTCGCCCTTAGATTAAAAGGAAAGGTTCTGAAGCGTCCAGCTTCAGGTTCATTTCTTTTAATCCATTGAAAAAACACGTTTTTTCTATGATTCCCCATTTATGGGGAACGGGTATTAATCTACGTCCAGTAGATTTCTACCCCTTTCTTTTCGGTTCTTGCTTTCGGTGTCACACGAACACCGAAACATGAAACCGGAGCATGACACCGATAAAACCTAACATAAGGAGATAAAGATCAATGTTAGAGTTATTAGAGCTTGGCATGTTCAAAATGGCACTAACCTTCATCGGATCGTATTACGAATTCACATTCTATTACGGAACGATCATCAGCTTCTTAACTGGTGCAGTTCTTCCAATCGCGTATTTCGATAAACCAGAAAGAACAGAGAATGATTCTATAATCAGAAGGTTATTTGTTGCCATTTCAATACTGCTAATTCCATTAGGAGTTTTAAGTAACTTCACTGTTCCTTGGCTAGTTAAAAGCATTCAAAGCTTCAAAGTTGAAGCAACCAACCCCGTTCACTATCCTTTCGATCAATTCTTTTACATACCGCTCTTTGTGCTCGGTATTGCACTTCATGTTGTGGTTAGGCGCTACCTTTCACCTCGCTTCAACGAAATGAAGATCAAAGCGACTAAGAAGACAAAATTAATGAGGGATGAAAGAACAGATGTAAGAACGATCAAAGAGTTCTTACCTGATAGCATTAATTACAATCCTGAAGACTACATAGACTTAACTAAAGGGGTTTTTGTTGGGCTAGACGTTAATCACGAACCTCTTTACATCCCCCTAGAGCTAATTCAAAAACAACACTTGGATGCCATTGGAACAACGGGCGCGGGTAAAGGTGTTGCTGTCGGTCTTGTTCTTTATCAGCTCATTCTTGCAGGGGAAGGAACTTTTGTTCTTGATCCAAAAGATGATGAATGGGCTCCCCATTTAATGAAGTACGCTTGTGAAAAAGCGGGTAAACCTTTCCACTTAATAAACCTTAATGATGCGTCACCACAGCTTGACCTATTAGCAGGGGCAAGCAGACAACAAATCGAAGAGTTATTAGTCGCGGGATTCAGTCTCGCGGAGAAAGGGGATCTCGCTGACTTCTATCGAATAGATGATAGGAAAGCATCAAGAAAAGCGCCTGAAGAAGCAAGCAGTGACGAAAGAAGAACGCTCAAAAAGTTGTTCAACACTCAATACGTTCAAGGGCTTCAAGAAACGGTTAAAGCGTTTTACGGGAAGCTTGAAGAAATGTCTTTAGTTGACTCAATCAATGCTGAAGGTGGACTCAATTTAAAAGACGTTTTTGATAATGGAGGATGCTGCTACATCGTCGGTTCAATTCGTAATGCGAAGGTTTTGATTGCTCAAAAAATGATACTTCTAAGGCTGTACCAACTTGCGGAAAGCCGAGATCGAGTCAATGGAAAACCTCGCCCTATTGCTATATTCCTGGACGAATTGAAGTACCACATTTCCAGGGCGGTAATGGAAGGTTTAGGCGCGATACGAGATAAGGGTGTGCATATATTAATGGCGCACCAATCAGTAGCCGACTTGCGGGACTGTCCCGCAGACTTGAACGGTGATGCAGTAGTTGGTTCGGTGGTTGAAAACGCCAAATTGAAAATTGTCTACAAGATTCAAGATCCCGAAACTGCGCAATGGGTAGCGGATATGTCAGGAACTATTCTGGTTGATGATGAAACCAGAAAAATCGAAACAAGTAAGACTCTGACCGAAAAAATGGAAGGAGACAAAACGGTGCGTCTTGCCGAGCGAAACTATGTCGATTCGAACATGCTAATGAACCTACCTGACAAAGTAAGTTACGTTTTCACTTCATTTGAGATTGCACGTTCATCCGTAATCCAACCTGTAAAAGTTTCTAAACAACCTTTAGCTATCTACTCTATGTCTGAAGCAGAAGAGCCAGAACTAGACGAAGAGTTGATTGAAGATACGCCACATGAAGAAGCGGAAGAAGAATCAATGTCTCGGACAGATACACATGAAGAAGAGTTAGAGAATCCAGATGAAGAACTAGATCTTGATAGCTTTGTTGTCGGGGCAAATCAAGAAGAAGTAACGGAGAGCGTTGAGGATGAAGCTGAGGATGAGGCTTTCACTGAAGAAGAAGAATTAGCGCTGCTTGCAGAATTAGAAGAACAAGTAGAGGGTCTAGAATGAACTTAAATAACAAACGACTTGCCTCCCTTTGGGATAACCAACAATTCAGTACCAAAAATCGAAAATCTGAAAAGCCGATTGATGGTAAATTCATCTACTCTAGTCTTTTTTCTGTTGGTGCTTTTGCCACTCGAAAAGACGATTCGATTGAAACCAAATTTGCGGCTTCCACAGCAGACAAACTACTGCTTAAAGTGAGAAGTGTGCGTGATGAAATTAACAAACTGAACTCTGAGTTTTTGAAAGGGGTTGAGGATATTGAGTCAAATCCATACACCCCAACAAACAGTTTTCAAATAAAGCTCAATGACAAATCAAAAACGCCTGAATCAGTCATGCTTTCTAAAGTGTTTGTTTCTTGTGACCGCTATTTTGTGAACATGTATAAGGCGCGAAAAAATGGGGAACTGACAGAACGAGAAAACCAAGAGTTACGCTCGGCTGCTATCAAAATGGTGCAAACATTACTCGATGAAACCAATAGAGCATGTATTAGTTTTCATCGAGCCAGAAAGCAGATTAAGGGCAAAAAATGAGTAACTTGATATCTGACAAATCAGCAAGAGAACACCGAAACCTCGAAAAAATGGCGATAGTGATCCGCTTTCTAAAGCAAGAGGTGTACACCAACCTTGAAACTTTGATGTTGTTACTTGGTTATAAAAAACGTCCTCCACTTGATCGCCTCCTAAACAAACTTATAGCCCTTGAATACATTCAAAAGCATGTTTACGAGTTTCCAACTGGAAAAATTTCAATCTGGGGGATCACTGACTTAGGGCTAGCTCAAGAGTTAGAAGAAACAGATAGAGACTTTCAAGCTTTTGAACCTTATCGCGTGAAATTTCAGACTTTGAATCACAGATTGCTTAATCAAAGAGTTAGGATTTACTTAGAACGTCAAGGTTGGGAAGGTTGGCACAATGGAGACCGCTACTCTTTCCGCGAGAAATACGACGTTGAAAACCGTCCTGACGCTGTAATCAAATCCCCTAACGGTCATTTAATCGCTATCGAAACCGAGAGAACGATTAAGAATCTCTCTCGATACAGGGCGATTTTTAAAAGTCATATCATTGCCAAGCAAAAGCAGTATTGGAGTGCTGTTTTCTACATTGTTCCAGATGAAAAAATGAAGGCTGTGCTTAATAAACGATTCGATCAAATTGAATATGTTCAGTTTGATGAGTCTCGGCACAAGTTCGAAGACTACAGAAAAAAAATAGTTCGTGTATTTACAGTTGAAGAGCTTCAACACCTAACTGCGAACTAGCCACTTACCCTATCAATCATCAATACCAATCGGTTAGAAAACTGAGGTTTTCCCGCACCAGTAAGGAAATATTATGCGAGTGTTCATAGCAGAAAAGCCAACGCTAGCTGAAGCAATTTTTGTAGGGCTTGGGGGAAACCCAGCCACGCAAAAGAAACAAGGTTACTACCAATCAGGTAACGATGTCGTTACCTGGTGTTTTGGTCACATGTTAGCGTTATTTGATCCTCACGATTACAACGAAGAATATAAAGCCTGGTCTATGGCAAGTTTACCAATGCCTACCAATTACCCCCCTAAGTTCAAGCCTAGAAAGGGGGCAGAAAAACAACTCGATGTGATTCTTAACCTTATCGGTAAATCTGAAAGTCTGGTACATGCAGGAGATCCAGACGCAGAAGGTAACTTGCTCATTGATGAGATCATTGAATACGCAAACTACAAAAAGCCGGTATCTCGTTTACTGGTAGCCGACCTAAACGAAGAGCCAGTAAAAAAAGCCCTGCAAAACATGCGACCAAATTCGGAGTTTAAGCGCTTAACTTTAAAAGCGCTTTCCAGGGCTATTGCAGATCAGATGTTTGGGTACAACCTTACCAGGGCATACACAATGAAAGCCCGAGAGAAAGGTTTCGAATCTGTTCTCAATATTGGTCGAGTCATTACCGCTTTAATCGGGATGGTTAATATTCGAACCTTAGCTAATCAAAACCATGTTAAAGCGAAATACTATGAGCTCTTTGGTCAGTTCGAAATTGAAGGTAAGCAGCTGAAGGCTAAGTTAGTTCCTGATGACAATTTTATACTTGATGATAAAGGTAGAATATCATCATCCTTAGAAGCGGCAGCCACTAAAGAAGCGGATACAGGCGCTAATGCCACTGTCAATGAAGTAGACAGCAAGGAGGAAAAGAAACACCCTCCTATGCCTTATAACCTTTCCAGGTTACAAATAGACGCTGCAAAAAAATGGGGCTATACGCCCGCTGAAACGTTGAAAATATGTCAAGGGCTATACGAGAAACATAAGCTTATCACCTACCCCAGAAGCGATAACCAGTATTTAGGCGATGCTCACCTGGAAGAGCGCACCATCATATTCGAAGCGATCAGTAATACAGCTACGCAGCTGAAGCAAGGCATAAAAAACGCTGACCTTTCGCTTGTTCACAAAGCGTTTGATGCTAGTAAGATTGAAGCGCATCACGCTATCGTTCCAACTAAAAAAGATGGTTCAAATATCAGCTTAACGGAGAAAGAAAAAAATCTTTACGGGCTGATCTCTTGTCGGTTTATAGCGTTATTTTATCCTGAATCCATCAGAGAGAAGTCGAGTACCGAGATTGAATGTACGGGTCGCAAGTATCGTGCAACCCAAACCACTGTTTTAAAGCAAGGCTGGGAATTCTTGTACAAGACAGATATCAAGTCTGAAGCAAACGACAATGCTTTTGATATAACGTCCCTAAATATAGGTGATAAAGGCACATGTTTAGACGTTGATGTTATTGAGAAAGAGTCAAAACCGCCTAAATACTTTGATGAAGCTAGCTTGCTTCAAGCTATGACAAGAGCCGCAGACTTCATCCAGGATGCTGAATTAAAGAGAACGCTCAAATCTAAGGACAAGGGAAAAAAAGATGAGCATGGATCTATTGGCACTGAAGCAACGAGAGGGGGTCATATCGAAAAGCTAGGGACTTTAAAAGAGCTAATCACGCTCGAAAAAGAACCTGGTTACAAAAACCCTGTTTTCAAAACAACTCAAGCGGGACAGGAATTTTGCGCAGCACTTCCTGGTGAAATCATCATGCCTGATATTTCAGCCATTTGGGAAGGTAGTTTTGTTCGCATCGAGAAAGGCGATCTAGAAGTAACTGAATTTCTTAACGAAGTAGATAGTTATATTTCAGAGCGCATCGAGTACGTGAGAGAAAACGGGGTCGCTATCCAGGCAAAAAACCTGCCTAAGTGTCCAACGTGTCAGATAGGCTCACTGGTACGGAGAAAGCGCAAAGAAAAAGGTTTCTTTCATGCCTGTAACCGCTTCCCTGACTGCAAAACCGCCTTCCCAGATAAAAACGGTGAACCCGTACTAAAGCCTGTAGAACGCCCTAAACCTAGCTCTACAGAGCTTTGTACGTGCGGGAAAGGGCTAGTAAGGCGTAAATCAGCCAAAGGCAAGGATAGCTACTGGTGGGGCTGTAGTGGCTTCCCTGGCTGCACGATACGTTATTTTGATAAAGATGGTAAACCGGATAGAGAAAAAGGAGCGTTAGAATGACGACACTTACAACGGATGATAGTTTGTTATTTATCGCATCAACCAATGCGTCAATCGAAGACTTATGTAAAACGGGCATTTCAACAGGTAAGTACATTCATTGTACGTTTTCTAGCTCTCAATTTAACAGCTCCTACAAATCACTACTTAAAAAACGTAATGCTCTTGGAATTCACTTTACAGATGGAGTAAGTTTTTATCATCCTTTCGAATAGAATAAGGCTCACCTTCGGGTGAGCCTTTTTTTTTGAAATCAGATAAAACAAGATAAAAACTTGCACACTTTTCTGAACCCACATAAACTACAATTAAACTAGGTTCAAAAAAGTATGGTGCTATATGTCAGTATATTTAAGCCTTGGCAAAGATACACAAGGCAACTTTCATCACATCGACTCGCAGAAATCAGGAAAAGGCCATTTGGCCTGTCCGTTCTGTCACTGTCCGTTAATCGCTGTAAAAGGCAAAACCAAGGCGGCTCACTTTCGCCATGATGGTGAAACCTGTAAAGAGTCTTTGAATGAGATCCCGCAGATTCCCGCATGGCATCACTTTCACCTCAACTATTCGCTAGAGATCATCAACGCTTTAAAAGACGGCTATCAAGCGGATAGCAAGTCGCCAAACGTGTTTCAACACTGGAAATCTGGATTGCATCGCTTTACACGTACAGCCCAACGAGAACTGCTTAGCCGTGACGACTGGACAGATAACCTTATCTTCACCGATACCGCGAGAACTATCCTTGGTAGCTTACCGCTACTAGGGTTTAGCCAGTGGATGCGTAACACCTTACAAATGCGCGTTCACACATTGCGCGAAGCCATTGAACAAGGGACTCGACATCGAGCATGGCTAGAAATTGAGGCGCACCGTCAGCAAGCCATTCTCAAAGCGTCACTGTATCTGTTTGAGTACCAACTAGAGGATAACAGCGTTATTCACAAAGTTGGGAGAACATCGAGAGAGCCAGAACAACGGTTGAAAGAAACGGTACTCGATCTAGAAAAAGCCACAGGCAAAGCCGTAGTTAAAAGCACTATTTTGCGCAAAGTTGCGAATTGTGGTCACGTTGAAAAGTATGTTTTTCATCGTTACAACAATCAGTTAGCTAACATTGGCTCACACACAGAATACCTGGTACTTGATGGTAAATCATTGAAGCGATTGAAAGCAGAATTTACCAAGCTGACTAACAACCCTGAACCGTTCAACAAAGCGGAACGATTCATTGTTACAGGCCGTTGGAAGTATGAAGAAAAACGACTCGCAGCGTCTAAGCGTGGCATCGAGCTAACGCAACGCGAAAGCGGTAAGTTTGGTCGGCCTAAAGGAACTACTGTCAGCACTGACGACTTTCTGGTAAAGCACTCAGATATCGTCACCTGTTTAGAACGTGGACACTCTATCAATCAGACCGTAGAGTTTACAGGCAAGGGACGTTCAACAGTCAAGCGCGTTAAAGCAGCCATGAACAAATGAGATAAGTGCCATTACTACACAATCATTCTCTAGATACATCCTGGCGGTCTAGAGAATTCATGTGCATTATTAGCACAATCGCAAACAGAATAATAAGCTAGGCAACTATAAATCAATGTCACAAAACGAGCATTTTTCAGCTGAACCGGTAAGAACATTTGACTAGAAAAACCTCTAAATTGATGTAGTAATCGAAAGAATATAAAAAAGCCTACCGAGGGGTAGGCTTCAATTTATTGGTACTAATTAGGTTTTTGCAAAAACTATGTTAGTTAAGGACAACAAGCTAACGCGTCCGTTATGTTGTCAGTTCCGTTTGATGAACCACAAGATTCACAATCAAATGAAAAAATGTCATTACTGCCGGAGCTTTCATCAATTTTAGATATAGAGTGAACTAATGTCCCACCACACTCACAACGAGAACATGCGTACCTAGCAAATCCATAATCGTTGATTTCGGAAAGGCTAAATACTAAGTTATCGTTTACATCAATTTTTGATTCGATCCATTCTTCATTAACTGAACACCAAACATACACTAATTTATCAACTACCGATAAGTAACAGCGAAGCGATAGATGGTAGTGCGTAGTAACCTTTGATGGTACATGCTCTAAAACATTGTTAATCGAAAACATACTGTTACCTCTAGTTAGTCTAAAATGCACTCGATGCGATTAAACTCATCCAACTGCATAGCATATTGATAAAGTTGTTGCTCAAGTTTAGCGAGTTTATCTACTTCCTCCTGATCCCCTTTTTCCCAAGCTGTCATAGCGTAAAAAGAGTAAGTAACCAAGGTAATGCAAACCCCCGCTGCTTCAGCGGATAGTTCAAATGAAGCATGGTTATACGGATTGGCAATGTTCCAGGTTTTTTCCCCTTTAGGAAAAAGAAACTTACCACCATTATCCAGCTCTACGAACTCCCAAAACCCTCCGTCATAGTCTTCACAAAACAGTCTAAAAAAGTGATATATAGCACTTTCAAAATGAATGTATTGCTTTGTAATTGAAGGAAAAAAGTTTAAGCGTTGTTCTTGATTTAAAATTGATGGTGTAATCATGTGATCACCTATAGCTTATTGTATTAACAAGTAGGGTAAACACACGTAATCATTGGCTTGGCAACCACCCGATCACGAATGGAAACCTACTCAATGAAGCAGCTTGTAACGGCTGCGATAACCCGTTACGGGTTAAATGAAGTTAGTGGCTTTTTAACAATTTTACGCTAAACACCGAGAGCGCCGTTGTAAGCATATACGAAAGCATCATAAACACTTCGATCTAGCACTTTAATATGGCTTAGAGCCTCGCTCATTGTTAGCGAGAGCTCTATATTTAGATTCCCTAGATCAAGTCCTATGTCTATTGCTTCTAAAGCAAAATCAAAATCATCGACGGGAATATAATGTCGTCTTGCAACCGCAACCATAAGTTCGAGTTCAAGATTACACAGTGAAATTGTTAAGGTAGATTTATGAGGGGTAGCAATCATAGTCAATTGCTCCTTGGAAATTGATGGATTGACAAGAGAAGTTATCAATCATAATCTTTGGGTTGGCAACCACTCGATTATGAATGGCAACTAGCTCAAAGACTGTAACGCTCGATGCGCTACAAACCCATTCTACGAGAAAAAAAATAAGCCTGTCAATGACAGGCTTTTTTTATTTCTGAAGTATCGAGAGTGAACTCAAAAATTGTCCCCCCCTCTTCTTCGTGTTGCTCTAATCTTCTAGCAGCAGAAATTTTGCGCTCTAGCACCCTTCCCCGCTCCATTAATGATCGCCTCACCTGCTCCCCTTTAAGTCCAGGCTTAAAATCTTCATTAGAAGTAAGAGCAAGCTGATCAGATAGATAAGCATTCAAAGAAGAATAAACCGTACTCTTAAAGTTATTTTCAACACTCTTTAGGTGCTCTGTGCTCGCATATAGCAGTTGATCACTAACTTTCTTAGTCATTGCTACCATACTTTTGGATTATGTATTCTAGCGCCTCTTCAGCAAGTTGTGGTTGCGTTTTACCGCCCTTAAGTTTGTGATTCATAACTATCTTCTGAAAAGCAAGCCAGGATTCATCTGTTACATATATACCGCGAGTTTGGCGCTTAGGTTGCGTTCTTTTAGGTCTCATCAATCGCGGAGCATCTGGGTTTTCTACCTGTTCAGCTTCCAAGTTTCCTTTTGCCCTAGCATTTTCTTCTTCTAACCAGTTCATCATCAACCCTCTACTGCTCTCTCGCGTTCTCAATCAAAATATGAGTCATTATTTGCAAAAATTCTCGTCTACGTTCATTTACTTTGTACGCTTTGTTAAGTGGTTCATCAAAGATTGTATTATATGAACTTGCAGCACGGCTAAAGACACCACTAGACGGAATAACAAAAGCCCCTTGCTTCTTCAAAACCTTGGTAGTGTCTCTTTCATCAGCCCTTTGATTATTTGTATCAGTAACAATGGTTACGATTCTTTTGTTCTGCTTTTCAGCACGAACGAAAGCATCCTTATAGGTAGCATACTGATCACGTGGTGGTTTAGTCGGCATAACCAAAAGTTCGCCCTTTGGAACTTCCCAATCACCTGCTTGATGATCAAAGAAAATTACGTCAGCATCAGGACGTTCTTTAGGAATACTACTCACTACCTCAAAAGGCAGATTACCAAAACGGGCATATAGGCTTGATGTACCCTGCGGATCTTGACAGATAACAAGTGGCTTCTTGCCTAACTCTACAGTTGCGGCAGCAAGGTTAATCGTACACATTGATTTACCGTTCCCGCCTTTCGGATTCCATACATGAACTATCTTCATAGCTTCCTCGCGTTAATAAAATTGGTTGTCAACTACTATATAACTATATAGTTATATGACTATATAGTTATATAGTTAAAAACGCAAGCTAAAAAAAACCCTGGGGTGGTATCACTCCAGGGCGTTTTATTGGGATTGCATAAAGTTAGTTAAGCTACCTTCTTAACCTCATTTTCTTCTGAAAAATCAGTAAGGTATTTATGAGCTTTACTAGCCAGGGAAGAAGCTTTGAAAACGAATTTCTTATCATTTTTTAAAGCTTCCAACCAATTCGCTATATATGACTCATGTTGAACTTCACCATCAATACCGAGGCTTGCCATTAGAAAAGCACTGCCAAGCTCTGCAACAAGTTCTTCAAAAGCATAATCCTTAGAACCAAATTCGCCCTTAATATCTCTATCTAAGCGAGATCTATGTCCCGTGTAATGCACGAGCTCGTGGCAAATTGTCGCATACAAATCAGCTGTTGAACGAAATCGACTAGGTTCAGGTATCACTATTTCATCCGTAGATGGTCTATAAAAAGCCTTTTGACCACCATACGAAATATTAGCACCTGTGTTATCGATAAACGCTTCAGCGTGCTCTAGACGTTTTACGTTTTCATTTGGCTCAAAGTCCTGCTCTTTACCAAAATCAACGTTCTCCACTTGATCTGTGTTGAAAACAAAGAAGGTTTTCAACATAGGGTAAGTATCATTTTCGTCTTCGCTATCACGCTTCTTCACCATCTTATAAAAGAAGATTCGAGTACCTTTTTCACCCTTTCTAATCCATCCCCCAAGGTCAATAGCCTGTTTAGCCGTAACCCAGGAAGAAGATGAGAACGAGTTTCTAGCGGCACTCATCCAAAGAAGCATTATATTCATACCATTATAGAATGAACCCGTTGATGCGTTAGAAGGGATGCCCGAATCATGTGTTCTATCCCAAGGGCAAGCCCAAGGTTTAACACCCGCTTCTAGTGCTTCAATGATCTGATCTGTAACAGTTTGGTAAAAATCAATTTTAGGTTGTTTGTTAGCAGCCATATTAACTACTCCTTAGAAGTAAATGGGAAGTAGTTAACTGGCATGTTGCCAGGTTAACTACTGGCAACATAAATATGTAAAGGTTAGTGGATCGGAGTCATTTCAATATCAAGAATTTTAACGCGACCTAACGGACACTTAAATTCTTCACCTACATCATAAAGAGAAGGTATTGATACATGAATCGCAGTCTGAAGTTCAAGAGTGACATCACCAAGCCAGGTAGAATGTTTTTGATTTCTGGTTAAGGTTTCGCGCCTAACGATCCTAGCTAGAAAAAAAGCTTCAACGCCTGACTCATTGGATAGCTCTAACATGAGCTTTTCAGTAAATAGGTTGGTGTGAGTTGCCATGATAGCGACCTCTTTCGTTAAATTGTTCAAGTCAAACCTTGTCAATTTAACTGGCGTCTGCCAGTTAAATACTGGCAAAGCCTCATAGAAGTCATAATAGCATAAATTGTGTTCTAATCACCTATCTGAATCTGAAAATCTTCAGAACAATAGGGGCAAGTCAAAGAATAGTTACCTGGTAATTCGTAGATAGTTGATATCTTCAATCCTCTTCGGGGCAACAACTTTTCACAATGAGGACATTCAACATCAAGCGTCAAATCATCGTTAATAAAATCCATTATACCACCTTTAGATTTATATAACTCTATAACTATAGAGTTATATAGCTATAGAGTTATATAGCTATATTTACTCTTCCAAGTATGAAAACTTAGGATTAGCAGGTTCGCCAAAGAAACTCTCATATTCAGCTTCAGTCATACACTTCAAGGGAGCTCCTTCATCGTCGAACTTTAATTCAATACTTGTACTTGTACCTGTACTTGAATAACTCCAAGCATATCCTTCTCGATTTAAAGAAGGGTAGCCAAATTTATCAATGCAAAACGCTTTCAATATACTCGCAGTTAGATCATTT
>WJXF01000141.1_pt1 | contig 15984 bp, 12 predicted proteins | sample 9263211 | NCBI WGS metagenome assembly WJXF01 (sample SAMN12697362, study PRJNA563984) | aquatic metagenome | isolation source: water sample from a prawn hatchery tank treated with erythromycin, plated on... | place: Australia | collected 2018-10-17
GTTCTCCAGTTCTCCAGTTCTCCAGTTCTCCAGTTCTCCAGTTCTCCAGTTCTCCAGTTCTCCAGTTCTCCAGTTCTCCAGTTCTCCAGTTCTCCAGTTCTCCAGTTCTCCAGTTCTCTAGCCCTTTATCGCCTCAACCCGACGCTTTTCCATTTCTTCTTTGATTCCCGCCCCCTTAAACCCATCTTTAATAATATCTTGCACGTTGACGGAAAGAGCGGCTTTGTAAGCCTGTTCAAAAATGGCTTTTTGCGGGTAGTCGATATCTTCAAATCCAGTACGTCCCCGGCTATCAGCCATACAACACAGCAATATGTCTTGTAAGCGCGCCGGTTTACGCCAAACATCGAACTTGTTCAGCACTTTGAGTTTGGTTTCCGGGCGAAGCTCAGCGGCTCGATGAATATTGGAGTGCTGCTCACAGACCATCAATGCGAGGTCACGATATTCATTAGGGACTCTGACACGCTCGCACAGTGCTTTAATCAGCTTCAGTCCGGTATGACAGTGCATCTTGTGGCTTGGCCATTCAGACTCTGGCGTGACGCCTTTGCCAAGGTCATGAACTTGAGAGGCAAATCTTACTGGAAGAGACTCGCTAAGCAGTGCGGCTTGCTTTGCGACCATCAGCGTGTGGATACCTGTATCAATCTCAGGGTGCCACTTTTCAGGCTGCGGAACACCGAACAAAGCATCGAGCTCAGGCAAGACAACTTTTAGAGCACCACACTGCTGTAAGACGGATAGAAATACTTGCGGATTTTGGGTTGATAACGACTTATGCCACTCTTGCCAAACCCGTTCAGTGGTTAAGTGCTCTAGCTCACCAGAGTTGGCAATGTGGCGCATTAGCTCAATAGTTTCATTGGCAACGCTAAAGCCTAGGTGGTGAAGTTTGGCGGCGAAGCGCGCGACTCGCAGTACTCGGAGAGGATCTTCAGTAAACGCCTGAGAAACATGGCGTAAGATCCGATCGTTGAGATCTCGCTTGCCATTAAAGGGATCGATGATTGTGCCATCAGGGGCTTGCGCCATCGCATTGATGGTCAGATCGCGTCTGAGCAAATCTTCTTCTAAGGTGACATCAGCAGCAAAGTAACATTCAAACCCGGTATAGCCAGAGCCGACTTTACGTTCAGTTCTTGCAAGCGCATGTTCTTCTTTACTCTCCGGATGAAGAAATACTGGGAAGTCTTTACCAACCGCGGTATAGCCTTTTCTAAGTAGCTCTTCAGAGGTTGAACCGACAACAACCCAGTCTCTATCATAGACTTCAATATCTAGCAGTTGATCGCGAACTGCGCCGCCAACAAGGTATCTTTGCACCTAGCTCTCCCTTTTCATCAGTTTGGCATTGGCTAATCGTGCTAGCAATGGTACTTTTCTTAGCACTGAATTCCCAGAGAAGAGAGTTATGTATCAACAACATTTTGCACTGACAGAATTGCCATTTTCTATTGTGCCTAATTCTCGTTTCCTCTATCAGAGCCGACGCCATAAAGAAGCTATCTTCCAAATCCAAGCAGGGCTAGGTGAAGGTGGCGGCTTCGCTATGCTGACGGGTGAAGTGGGAACCGGTAAAACGACCATTGCAAAATCGATACTTAAAACTCTAGCAGACAACACGCGAGCAGGGCTGATCTTAAATCCGACTTTCTCAAATATTGAGTTGTTAGAAGCGGTATGCGATGAGTTCGATATCCATTATCAGGAAAACGCTTCTCTAAAGCAGCTCAATCAGTTGATTCATCAATTTCTATTGGATAACCATGCGAATCGGGTTCAAACCCTATTGGTGATTGATGAAGCTCAGCATTTATCGGCAGATGTCCTTGAACAACTACGCTTACTGACCAACCTTGAAACGGAAAGCCAAAAGTTACTTAAGGTGCTGTTGATTGGTCAGCCCGAGTTACAGCAGAAACTACAAATGCCGCAACTACGGCAGTTAGCGCAGCGAATTACCGGTCGATATCATTTGTTGCCCCTCAATCAAGAGGAAACCAGAGACTATATTAAGTTTCGTCTCGCTTTGGCTGGTGGTAATCCTGAATTGTTCTCTGTTCAATCGATTAAATATATAGCTCGGCAAACGCAGGGCATTCCTCGTCTTATTAACTTGGTGTGTGATGCGAGCCTTAAGCAAGCTTATAGCATTGGAGAAGCGCAGCCGACACACAATATCGTTGTGACGGCCTGCGATGATGTGATGAGCTTTCAAACTGGCTCAGTGCCGCCTGCTGCGAGTAAGGCTTCTAGCAAAAAAGTTTCCCTTTCTCCGAGCGTACTTTCTATTCTAGTCGGAGCTATCTTGTCGATTAGCGCATACTACGCAACGCCGACACTTGTTACACCAGTTGTCGTTAATCAATTACAACAGCAATACCCAGCGGTTGAAAACGTACAGCAGCAAAAAAATGTCTTCCCCCAGGTTTTGAAAGAGCAACTTAATCAAGCCAACAATCAAGAAGTAGCGATTGCCGCTTTATACAAAGTGTGGGGATATCGAGCTTCAGTGTTGGACCAGTTGTGTCTTGATAATGGCGAAGCTCTGTTTCGCTGTGCGCTTGAGAGCGGCTCTCTGGAACAGCTTGCTGAGAAAAATGTGCCGGTTGTGCTGACATTGAATATTGATCAACAACCTCGTTTCGCTGTGTTGTTAGGGCTATCTGACACCCATGTTCAGCTCTTGGCTAACGATCAAGTATTCGAGTTTGAGCGTGAATGGCTAAGCAGTATATGGCGGGGAGAATATCGCGAGATATGGCAGGGCTATTGGAACCAAACCTTAAAACCGGGTATGAGCGGCGAGGCCATTGCGGTGTTAGATCAGCACATTTCCCTAGTCTTAGGGGAACAGCCTTCTGGAAAGAACCAGTTTAATGAACAGCTTAAACATAAAGTGGAGTTGTTCCAACGTTGGCAAGGGTTAACGGTGGATGGTATTGCGGGGCGTAAAACATTACGCCTTTTGGAAAAGCTTTCTCAGCCACAAGCGCCTACATTAACGTCTCGTGAGGTCAGTTCTAATGTCTAAAGTTATGCAAGCCTTAGAGCACTCTGAGCGCAGTCATCAAAATCTTTCGTCGCTCTATCAAACACCTGCTCATGCTGTCGCGCAGCAGAAAGAATCTCGCCAAGGACGCAACATCGTATTCGCGCTGCTTCCGCCTATATTGGTAGCAGGGGTAATGGCATTTCAAACCTATCAAGCAGAGAAACAGCGCTGGCTGGAGCATAATGTTGCCGAAACCGTTCTAGTTGAAGTCCCTTTTGAATACACGGCTAGTCAAGCTCCTGATTTTGGCCCTTTGGCTGTCACTTATCGTGACAACAGCAATTCGGCTCAGAGTGATTGGTTAAACCAAATTGAGCAGGATAACAGTTCGTTACCTCAAGAAGTTTTAGAGCAAGCGAGTACTGTTGATAGTCATGTTGATAGCAATGCAGCGGAGAGTCATGTCTCTGAAAGCAGTGATGACCTGCTATCTGGGCTTGATCTTTCGCAGCTGTCGCCAGAGTTAGCGCAACGGTTTGAGTCTGCGCTGAGTAGCAATCCGACACCTGAATCAAACAGACAAAACAGCGAAGCTTCGAACCTATCTCAACAGGCGCAGCGTTGGTATGGCAAGCTGCCAGCCTTAAATTTCCAAACCCACGTCTATTCGAGCAAACCAAGCAAGCGATGGGTCAAGATTAACGGTATTGAGTATAACCAAGGTGATTGGGTTAATGACAATATTGAACTGGTAGCCATTGAGCAGCAATCTTGTCTAATACGCTTTAAAGGCGAGTTAATAGAAGTGCCCGCTTTGTATGATTGGCAAGGATAGGGTTTCAAACGGATCAAAAAAGGTCACCGAGGTGACCTTTTTAGTATCTAACTTTGCCGCAGCGTTTATGCCCAACCAGACGGAGAACGCTTTCTGCGTGGAATGATATGAGGAAGAATCAAACCAAATAGTAGACCTAGGCCTGCGACACCACCGCCGTACATAAAGTATTTAAGCAGCAGGTCATCTTTTTGCGTATCTAGCTTAGCGCGCAGCTTACGAACTTCTTCTTGCGATGCCGACAGCTGCTTACTCATGTCGCTGTAGCCTTGCTCTAGCTCATTTATCTGCGTGTTACGTGTTTCTAGAGAATCAATCAGGCCTGCTTTTTCTTGGTCTGCATTCGAGCGTGCATTGGCAAGCTTCTCTTTCACATCAGCCAACTCTTTTTCTAGCTTAGGTAAACGAAGGGCCATGCTCTCTTGACGAGTAACGAAACGGCTCTCAACCCAACCTTTACGTCCTTTCGCATCTTCAATTTGTGTGTAGCCAGTATCACGATTTGTAGAAACTTGCTTCACCTTATCACCAGCGTCAACACTGCCGATGATGCGGAATTGGTTGCTAGGACCAGAGTGCATGTAGGTAAATAGCTTATCAGAAATGTAACGGTCTTGAGCCATTGCTGCCGGAACAGCAAGCATTGATGCCAGAACGAAGCAAACCAGTTTTTTCACGGTAAATCCTTTAACAGTCTAAGAGGGTCTGCAAACCCATAATCTATTTCTTTGCTAACGCCAAATAGTAAGTAGTTTCTAGGTTGACTGCAACAAAGAAGGGAGGCTGAGCCTCCCTTTATGCGGTTTTGAGTCAATAATGACAGTGAGTTAACAGATCACTGACCTTATTGATTAAATGAACATTGCTTGAATTGCGTAGAAGAACACAACAGCAAGTAGCGCACCTGCAGGTAGAGTTACAATCCATGAAGCGACAATATTACGTACCACGCCCAGGTTTAGTGCTGCAATACCGCGGGCAAAACCCACACCAAGAACCGCACCAACTAGAGTTTGCGTTGTCGAGATAGGAAGACCAGTACCAGAAGCTAGAACCACAGTACACGCCGTGGCTAGCTGAGCTGCGAAACCGCGGCTTGGAGTTAGCTCAGTAATACCAGTGCCTACGGTTGCCATTACTTTATGACCTAGAGTCGCAAGACCTACAACAATACCAAAACCACCTAGTGGTAGAATCCACCATGCGATCGTGCTTTTACCTGTGATTTCACCCATGTGTTCAACAGTTGACACTACCGCTGACAGTGGACCAATCGCGTTTGCTACGTCGTTCGAACCGTGTGCAAAAGCCATCGCACACGCAGTGATAACCATAAGAACGCTGAAGATACCTTCTACACCAGCAAAGCCGTGATCATCTTCGCGGCTAGCGAATTTCTTCTGAATGTAGAAGTAACCACCTGCCATAACGAGCGCAGAAACACCTGCAGCCCACATCCAAGCTTCACCATCTGAAAGGTGAAGGCCTACGTGCTTAAGACCTTTCTTGATGGTTACCAGAGCGATAACCATAGTGGTAATAAACATGTACACAGGCACAAAGCGCTTGGCATTAAATAGCGGTTTTTCGGTATCGAATATCAAACGCTGTGCGCTGACAAAGATTACGTAAGCAAAGAAGCCTGAGATAACCGGGGTAATAATCCAGCTACCGACGATACCTTGTACTGAACCCCAGTCGACAGCTTCCGTACCAACCGATACACACGCAAAACCGATGATCGCACCGATGATTGAGTGCGTCGTTGATACGGGCCACCCCATGTATGAGGCAAGTAGTAGCCATGTACCAGCTGCAAGAAGAGCTGACATCATGCCGTAGACGAGGACGTCAGGCTGATGAGCAAATAGGGACGTTTCAATTACGCCTTTACGGATAGTGTCGGTTACTTCACCGCCTGCAAGATATGCACCCGCAAATTCAAAGATCATCGCGATAATGATCGCTTGTTTCACGGTTAATGCTTTTGAACCTACTGATGTACCCATCGCATTGGCAACGTCATTCGCACCAATACCAATCGCCATCAGAAAACCGAAAGCTGCTGCAATAATAATCAGGACAGTGCCGTAGTTCGCAAGGATATCCATCGTAATACCTAGTTGTTGATAACAAGCGGAGCAAAAATTCAGCACGACAAAACCCCTTCAGCGCGTCAGTATTTATCGCCTAATCGGGGTGTGAACTAGTTAGATGCTCTTCGTTATTTGGTTAACTTATGTTTATGAGCGAGACAGCATGACTTCCAGACGCGCACCAACACGTTGCGCCTGATCAGCAATACCACCTACCCACTCTAGAATTTTGTAAAGGAACATCACGTCAATCGGATTCAGATCCGCTTCAATCGCCATTAGGTCTTGGCGAAGTTGAATCTGCATCGCGTCGGTGTCGTCCTCAATCACATCCAGTTGGTGGATCATTTCAGCCACAAGTGTTACTTCACGGCCTTTAAATCCAGTTTCCAATAACTCATCAAGCTCATTGATAACTTTCTGCGCTTGCTCTGCTGCGTCTAAACAACGTTTTACGTACGCAATGAAGTTTTCTTGAAGAGGTGCAGGGATAGTCAATTGACGGCCATAAACTCGGCCAGCAATGTCTTTTGCAAGGTTTGCGAGCTTGTCTTGCTGCGTAAGTAGTTCAAGCATATCGCTACGATCTACTGGCATAAACAAACCGCGAGGAAGTTTAAGACGAATTTCGCGCTTTAGTACGTCTGCTTCTTTCTCTAGGTGAGAAATCTGTGCACGAATTTCAGATGCTTTTTCCCAGTCTCCCGTTGAACTTACTTCAAAAAAGTTGACTAGGTGCGAGCAACATTCGTTTACACACACAACGTGGCGCTGCAAAGGTTTAATAGGGGACTTTGCAAATAACCCCATAATTGTATTTACTGGCATGGTCATTCAACCCAATTAATATAACCTAAAAACTAACATACACCATTTCATGGCGAAATGTTGAACGATGGCTATAAAGGCGCGCATGTTAACCCATTAAATCACTCATTAAAACTGTTTTAGATCATCATTAGCGCGATATTTCTTTCTTGCCGAGTAAGAAAATTGGCAATATCCTGTCTCTATCTGCTTTGAAAGGTATAGCTATGGAAACCGAGATAGAACTGAAGTTTTTTGTTTCTCCCGAATTTTCAGAGACTTTGCGTCAGAAAATATCAGAAACCAAGGTACTTCAGCACAGTTGTCGAGAGTTAGGGAACACCTATTTCGATACGCCTGACCAATGGTTGCGTCAACACGATATTGGCCTTCGTATTCGTCGTTTTGATGATGTCTATGTGCAAACGGTTAAAACCGCTGGACGCGTTGTTGCGGGTTTGCACCAAAGACCGGAATTCAACGCTGAACATGACAGTAATGACCCAGAGCTTACCCTTCATCCCCAAGATATTTGGCCAGTAGGCAAAGACATTGCGGCGTTACAAGCAGAGTTAGAGCCACTGTTTGCTACTAACTTCACCCGCGAGCAATGGTTGATTGGTATGCCAGACGGTAGCCAAGTTGAAGTGGCCTTTGACCAAGGTAAAGTGGAGGCAAATGGTAAAGAAGATCCTATTTGTGAAGTGGAACTTGAGTTGAAGTCGGGTCAAACCGATGCCTTGTTTACTTTGGCGAGAAGTTTCTCAGAGCAAGGTGGGATGCGCCTAGGTAACTTGAGTAAAGCGGCTAAGGGCTACCGTTTAGCGATGGATTATCAAGGTGACGAAGTTAAGTCTCTGCCTTTGGTTAAGACTGACAAAAGCGATACGGTTGAATCTTGCTTTATCAACTCTCTAGAGCATGCGCTATCTCATTGGCATTACCACGAGCAGATTTTTTCAGAGCGTAACTCCATTGAAGCGGTTCATGAAATCAAAAACTCGATCAGTTTTATTCGTCAAATCCTCACCGTTTATGGTGGCGTGGTACCTCGTCGCGCTAGCGCAATCTTACGTCAAGAATTGAAATGGTTAGAGCAAGACCTCGAATGGCTGCATGACTACGACTATTTAGATGATCTGTTAGATGACAAAGGCCATGCGCTGCGTAAATTGGACGCACGCAAATTCCTTGTTGGTGAGCTTAAGCTGTTACAGCAGCAGCTACCAACTCGCGAGCAGATTCTAGAGCTACTCAACTCTGCTCGCTACACTGGTCTTTTACTCGATTTGAGCCGCTGGATTCTTACTCGTGGTTGGCAGCCTTTCTTAGATGAAAAGTCACGTGAGAAGATGTCACTTAATATTGAGCATTTCTCCGTTCAGCAATTGGATCGTACTTGGGCTGAGTTGATGGAAGCGTTTCCGCCAGAAAGAAGTTTGACTAGCGCTGATTACATCGAGCAGCAATACCGCTTGATGCGTAACCTCTATACAGGGGTGAGCTTTGCGAGCCTGTTTGATTTTGATGAGCGGAATAGCTTCCGCTTGCCGTGGAGCGATTTGCTGCATGGTACTGACGATCTGCTTAAGCTAAAAACCTTAGAGCAACTGGTTGAGAAGCTGGAAGGTGAAGAGCGTGAACAATTAGAGCGTTGGTTAGCAAGACAAGAAAGTTCTATTTTACATGCGATGGAGCAGACGCGAGTCATCTGTATTGAAGCGGAGCCATACTGGCAAGATTAATTAATAACGGGAGCCTCAGGGTTCCCGCTTTTGTTGCTCTTGATGTCGTTCTAACCGATCTATCCGCTCAAGTATTTGGTTTTGTTTTTCGACTAACTCAAGCAGTAAGCGCTCTTTGTTTTCTGAACGAGTGGTTTGTACTTTCGAGGGGGAGGTTATCATTGAAGTCACTAAGCCTGAAATCATACCAAACAAGCCCACACCACAGATGATCAACCCCGCCGCTAAAATTCGCCCCGCATTGGTAACTGGGTAGTGATCCCCATAGCCGACCGTTGAAATCGTCACTAGCGCCCACCACATCGCATCACCACCATCATGAATATTGGCATCAGGTGAGTGGCCTTCAATAAACAACATCATGCTTGATCCTGCTGTCAGTAAGATCACCATAAGCAACAAGATCGAAGCCAATGTGGTTTCATGTTTGTTTTTCAGTAACTGTTTGATCACGCTGCGACTTGAACGTATTACTAAGATCACTCGCAAAATTGAAAATAATCTTGCATAGCGCAAAGGCTCGATCATCGGAATACTGGCCACGAAATCTATCCAGTGGCGTTTCATAAATTGCACTCGATCTGTAGAGCGGATCAAATCTACGCCGAGTTGTAGTAGGAATATGCTACAGATAATAAAGTCGAGGCCGATAAGAACTTGTCGAGTTTCGGGGTGCAGCGGAAAAAACAGTAAGCCAGAGATCACAAATAACGCCATAAAAGACAGGATTAGTGATAGCAAGCTCATCGGTTTTGTATCGTCTTTGATATTATCTCTATTCATACGAGGCTCGAAATAAATAAATTGCAGTGAAACCAGAGGATTGGGTCTCAGTTACGCTCACTCTAGTACAAAGCGCTGCAAAGATAAAATTGACGAAATGGAGAATGGACAATGACCAAGATGGCATTTAAGCCATGGGAACGAGTGATCACGGATATTCGCCTTGTTCCCAAGATGGTGATGCTGATGGTGTTCAGTACGATACTGATCATTGGCAAGCAGTTGTGGGATGCGAGCACATTTTATGATGCACTGCTTGCAGCGACACAAAATGCGCAAGTCGCACAGCAGCACTATGAAGCCTATTTAGTCCAAGTTGTGTGGCAAACCGTCATCATGATTGTGGTCTTCGTTGTTCTCCTGTTGTTTGCTGCACGTGTGATGCTGCGCCAGACTCAGTACCTAAGTGACTCGATTAAAACCATGGCCGAGAAAGATTTATCAGCGCCAATCGAAATGGAGTGTAAAGACGAGTACGGTGATGTTGCACGCGAGTTAGAAAAAACCCGAGTGCAGTTGCAAGAGATGATTAAGTTGCAGGTTGATTCTTCACAGGAATTAGCTGGGTTGACGGAAGTGATGACGCTAAGCATGTCTGAAACCAAAGAGTCGGCACAAGAAGAGTTTAATGAGATCGATCAGCTTGCAACGGCGATGAGTGAAATGAGTTCGACAGTGCAAACCGTAGCGGATCACGCGCAGAACGCCTCTTCATTGACGGAAAACGCGTCAGGACAAGCGGCAACGGGTCAGCGCTTCGTTCAAGATACGGTGGTTAAGATTAGTGAGCTGTCACAAGACATTTCGGCTTCTGCCCAAGCGGTGAACCAAGTAGAAGAGAGCGTTGATTCCATCGGTAGTGTGGTCGGTACCATTCAAGGTATTTCCGAGCAAACTAACTTGCTAGCACTAAATGCGGCGATTGAAGCTGCTCGTGCAGGTGAAGCCGGTCGTGGCTTTGCTGTGGTTGCCGATGAAGTGCGTAACCTTGCGCAGCGCACCCAACAAGCGACCGTTGAAATTCAAGAGATGATCACCCAGTTACAATCAAGTGCTAACTCGGCGGTTGAATTGATGGAGAAGAGCGTTGTTGAAGCAGCAGAAGGGGTAGAGCTTGTTACTAATGCAGGTAGCGAGCTGGATGGCATTGTTGGTCAAGTTCACCAGATCAACGACATGAACTTCCAAATTGCAACTGCAGCCGGTCAACAAAGCAGCGTAGCGGAAGAGATGAATCAGAACCTAACTAACGTTCGTGAACTGGTTGAGGCCTCGGTTACTGTGGTTTCCGAGCTGCTTGAGACATCTGAAATAATGCAGCAAAACGCTGAAGAGTTAGACAAGAAGATCACTTCATTTAGAGTCTAGCTTCTCAACTTACTCCTTATAAACGCTCACTCGCTACTAGTGGGCGTTTTTTATTGGTATAAATAAGGGGTTACCCTTCTCTCGATTGGTATTTCTCTACAAGGAAGAATCATGCAACTGCCCGAAAGTCTTACTGCAATTTCTCACTCTGCTCTGGAATCACTTTCTACCTCTCAAGCGTTAAATAGCTGGTCAATTGAACAAAAACAACAACTTGGTTATGTGGCTGGCTTGAGCAAGTTTATTAGCCAGACTTTAAGTAGCGATGAAGAACTGCTTCAAGCTCTTCCAGCGATGTTGGCTGAGGAGTCACGTTGCGAACAGTACCGACAACGTTTATCACAGTTACTTGAATCGTGCAGTGATGAAATGCAAGGGCATCGCGTGTTAAGGCAGTTTCGCAACCGAGAGATGACTTATATTGCTTGGCGAGATTTTACTGCGTCGTGGCCACTAGAGCAGAGCCTAGAGCATTTGTCACAGCTTGCAGAAGCGATGATTTTCGAAACCTACCAATGGCAGTACAAAGCGTGTTGTGAGTTGTGGGGGACGCCGACCAATGCACAAGGTGAAGCGCAACCTATGCTGATTATTGGTATGGGTAAGCTGGGTGGTGGTGAACTTAACTTCTCATCGGATATCGATCTGATCTTTACCTACCCAGAAAACGGCGAAACACAAGGTGCTCGTCGCAGTATTGCTAATGCTCAATTTTTTACTCGTTTAGGGCAACGGATCATTAAAGCACTTGATCAACAAACCTTTGATGGTTTCTGTTACCGAGTCGATATGCGTCTGCGTCCGTTTGGAGATAGCGGGCCACTGGTGATGAGTTACGCTGCATTAGAGGATTATTACCAAGAGCAAGGGCGTGATTGGGAACGTTACGCGATGATCAAAGCGCGTGTGATGGGACGAGAGATGTACCCCGAGTATCAAGAGTTGCGTCAAATGCTGCGTCCGTTCGTCTTCCGCCGCTATATCGATTTTAGTGCGATTCAATCATTGCGCCGCATGAAATCGATGATCAGTAGCGAAGTGCGTCGTCGCGGGCTAAGTAACAATATCAAGCTTGGCGCGGGTGGCATACGTGAAATTGAATTTATCGCTCAGGTGTTTCAGCTTATCCGCGGTGGACGCGAGCCAAGCTTACGCCAGCGTGGTTTGTTGCAAACACTTGATGCAATTGAAGAGCTAGAGCAGCTTAGTGCCAAAGAAACAGATCATTTACGCAATGCTTATAAGTTCTTACGTCGATTAGAAAACTTACTGCAGGCAATGGATGATAAGCAAACGCAGACCTTGCCAGAATCGGACACTGAACAGCTTCAGTTAGCGGTGGCGATGGGCTATAGCCAGTGGGCAGGTCTTATTGCTGATGTGCAACAGCATATGGCCAATGTTCATGCCGTGTTTGCCACTTTGATCGGTGAAGAAGAGGAAGAGCAGCAAGATATTGCTAAGCACTTTACCGAGCTATGGGACATGGCGGCCAAACAAGATGTGATTGAGCATATCTTAGAGCATGATATTCAAGCCGATGATCCGCAGAAAATGGCGCAAACCATTATCCAATTTAAGCAAGATTTGGCTAAGAAAACTCTCGGCCCGCGTGGCCGTGAAGTGCTTAACAAGCTGATGCCGAAGATCTTCTCGGCTATCTATAGCCATCAAGATGCCAAGTTTGGCCTGCCGCGCGTGTTGCATTTACTGCATAAGATTGTCACTCGAACAACGTATTTGGAGCTACTCGATGAGCACCAGGCAGCTCTAGTCCAGCTTGTTCGTTTGTGTACCGCAAGCCCGATGATTTCAGAGCAACTGGGTCGTTATCCTATCTTGCTTGATGAGCTTATCGACCCGCAGCAACTATACAACCCAATACCACTCGAAAGTTATCGCACTGAACTGCGAGACTTCCTTGCTCGTATCCCAGAAGATGATATGGAGCAGCAGATGGAGGCGCTGCGCCAGTTTAAGCAGATTTGTATCTTAAGAATTGCTGCCGCAGATATTGCGGGTGTTTTACCAGTGATGAAAGTGAGTGATCACTTAACTTATCTCGCAGAAGCGATCGTTGAGTCGGTAGTGAGCCAAGCTTGGCTCCAGATGACAGAGAAATATGGTGAGCCGACTCATATTAAAGAGCGCGATGGCAAAGGCTTTGCAGTAGTGGGCTACGGTAAAGTGGGGGGCTGGGAGCTTGGCTATAACTCGGACCTAGATATTGTCTTTATGCATGACTGCCCGGTGCATGTTTATACCGATGGTAAAAAAGAGATTGATGGTCGCCAGTTCTACTTACGCTTAGCGCAACGCATAATTCATATATTCTCTACGCGAACCGCGTCAGGGATATTGTATGAAGTCGACACACGCTTACGTCCATCAGGTGCTTCTGGCTTGTTGGTAAGCCCTACTGATGCATTTGATGAGTATCAGCGTGATGAGGCTTGGACTTGGGAGCATCAGGCGCTTGTTCGGGCGCGTATGATTTATGGTGATGCCCCGCTGCAGCAAGCTTTTGCGCAAACCCGCCACGATATTCTCTGCTTGGAGCGTGATGAAGCTAAGCTTGTTAAAGATGTTTCTGAAATGCGAGTCAAAATGCGTGATCACTTGGGAGGTAAGAAAGCAGGGCGCTTTATGCTTAAACAAGATCCGGGCGGTATCACTGACGTTGAATTTTTAGCTCAATATCTTGTCTTACGCTACAGTCATCAAAAGCCTAAGCTTACTCGTTGGAGTGACAATGTGCGTATATTTGAAAGCATGTTGGCACAAGGCATTATGGATGAAGGAGCCGCCATTGCGCTCACTCATGCCTACACGACAATGCGAGATCAGATCCACCATCGCAACTTATTAAACCTTGATGCCGATGTGGCAGATGAAAAATTAGTCAAAGAGCGTGAGCTTGTGACTAAGCTATGGCACGAGTGGTTAGAATAACGTCGAGCCTTTATGTTAAACTCTTGCCCGAATTAGAATTTGGAGAACCACAATGAAGCCAATCCTACCGAACTACAGTGATTCTGGCGTGCTTATTATCGGCGACGTGATGTTAGATCGCTATTGGTATGGGCCGACGGGGCGTATTTCACCAGAAGCACCAGTACCTGTAGTAAAAGTAGAAAACAATGAAGAGCGTCCTGGTGGTGCTGCCAACGTTGCGATGAATATCGCCTCTCTTGGTGGTCATGCTCATATTGTTGGTTTAACAGGGATTGATGAACCCGCCAAAGTGCTTAACGAGACGCTTTCTGCTCTAAAAGTGAAGTGTGACTTTGTTGGACTGCCAAACTACCCAACAATTACTAAGCTGCGTGTATTAAGCCGCGGTCAGCAACTGATTCGTTTAGACTTTGAAGACAAATTTGAAAACGTTGATGCTGAGCTGATTCTAGATCGCATGGAACAAGCGTTACCAAAAGTGAAGTCAGTGGTGTTGTCTGATTACGCTAAAGGTGCACTAGAGCATGTTCAGCAGTTCATCCAAAAAGCACGCGCCGCTAAAGTACCGGTATTCATCGACCCTAAAGGTGCGGACTTTGAACGTTACCGTGGTGCGACGTTACTGACCCCAAACATGGCAGAATTTGAGCATGTGGTTGGTAAAGTAAAAACGGATGAAGAGCTAGTCGAGAAAGGCTTGGCATTGATCGAAGAATTTGACTTCGAAGCGCTACTGGTGACTCGAAGTGAACATGGCATGACACTTCTACGCCGTGGGCAAGAACCTTTCCACCTTCCTACTCAAGCGAAAGAAGTCTATGACGTCACGGGTGCGGGTGATACGGTTATTTCTGTACTGGCAGCTTCTGTCGCAGCAGGCAAGCCTCTCGATGAAGCTTGTGCACTTGCGAATGCAGCCGCGGGTGTCGTTGTTGGTAAACTAGGTACATCAACGGTTTCAACCATTGAGCTTGCTGAAGCGGTACATGGTAGCCAAGATACTGACTTTGGTGTGATTGCTGAGCAGGCGCTGATTGAAGCGGTTAAGAAAGCACAGTCAAAAGGCGAGAAGGTTGTCATGACTAATGGCTGTTTTGATATTCTTCACGCAGGCCATGTTTCTTACCTAAACCACGCTGCTGAGCTAGGCGATCGCTTGATTGTTGCTGTTAATACAGACGAATCAGTGAAACGCCTTAAAGGCCCGGGTCGCCCTGTGAACCCTACTGATCGTCGTATGGCGGTATTAGCAGGTCTAGGTGCGGTTGATTGGGTGGTGCCTTTCGGTGAAGATACGCCACAGCGCTTGATCTCTGAAGTTTTACCTGACTTGCTAGTAAAAGGCGGAGACTACAAACCTGAAGAGATTGCTGGTGGTAAAGAAGTGATTGCCAATGGCGGTAAAGTTGAGGTACTTAACTTCGAAGATGGTTGTTCAACGACTGAGATCATCGATGCTATCAAAGGTGGCCGCGGCTAACCTAGGTCAACGACCCTAAGAACGAATAAAAAATGCTCGCTAAATAGCGAGCATTTTTATATCTAATACATACAAAAATGGAGCCGATTGGCTCCATTTTTTGATAAAGAGTTGATTACTCTTCTAGATCACCACAAAAGCGGTAGCCTTCACCGTGAATCGTTGCAATGATTTCTGGTGTACCAGAAACTGATTCAAAGTGCTTACGAATACGACGAATCGTTACGTCAACAGTACGGTCGTGTGGCTTAAGTTCGCGACCTGTCATTTTCTTCAGCAGGTCTGCACGTGTCTGAATCTTGCCAGGGTTCTCACAGAAGTGAAGTAGAGCACGGAACTCAGAACGCGGTAGCTTGTAGCCATCGCCGCTTGGGCTAACCAGTGAGCGACTGTTGATATCAAGTACCCAACCATTGAACTCATATTTCTCTACGCTGCGCTTCTCTTCGCTAACTGCGCTTGAATTCATCGAGCGATTCAGTAGGTTGCGAGCACGGATAGTCAGTTCACGTGGGTTAAACGGTTTAGTGATGTAATCGTCAGCACCAATTTCTAGACCAAGAATCTTATCAACTTCATTGTCACGGCCTGTTAAGAACATCAGTGCAACGTTAGCTTGCTCACGCAGTTCGCGAGCGAGCAGTAGACCATTCTTGCCTGGTAGGTTGATGTCCATAATGACCAAGTTTACTTGGTTATCAGACAGCACCTGGTGCATCTCTTCACCGTCACTGGCCTCAAAAACAGCGTATCCCTCTGCTTCAAAAATACTCTTTAGAGTGTTACGAGTTACTTGCTCATCTTCAACAATAAGAATGTGCGGGGTTTGCATTGGCGGTACCTAAACTTGTGAAAAATTTGTGCTAATAGAATAAATTCTAGGCAAAAACATAACATACAGGTAATGTGATGTTGAT
>WJXF01000142.1_pt1 | contig 15838 bp, 14 predicted proteins | sample 9263211 | NCBI WGS metagenome assembly WJXF01 (sample SAMN12697362, study PRJNA563984) | aquatic metagenome | isolation source: water sample from a prawn hatchery tank treated with erythromycin, plated on... | place: Australia | collected 2018-10-17
CAAACACACATCGTATAGATAATTAAGAATATGCAGCACCAAAGCCTAGTAATGACCACAACCATTATTATTACCGACATCGCTATTGTTGGGGCAGGCTGCTAAGCGAAAGAAATTTTAAAAAAAGGCCTGTATCCCACCAGATACAGGCCTTTTTTTATGCCAATTTATGACCTATTTGGAGGAAGGGATGCGAGTTTTAAAGTTTGGAGGTTCATCATTAGCAGATGCTGATCGTTTTTTAAGAGCGGCAGATATCATTGCTAATAATGCCCAGCAAGAAGAAGTGGCGGTTGTGCTTTCAGCACCGGGTAAAACCACCAACAAGTTAGTTTCTGTGATTGAAGGTGCGTTGAAAAATGGTGAGGCTGAGCTACAAATTGCCGAGCTAGAAGATTCTTTCCGCGACCTTTTCCAAGATATCAAACAAGTGCTGCCAAATATTGATGGTAGTGGTTACGACAACCAAGTTAAAACTTCTCTCACCCAGCTACGCCAATTCGTTCATGGCATCAACCTTTTAGGTATGTGCCCAGACAACGTTAATGCTCGCATTATCAGCAAAGGTGAGCGCGTTTCAATCCAGCTAATGAAAGCTGTTTTAGAAGCGAAAGGTCAAGCGGCAAGTCTGATAGACCCTGTTCAGTACTTATTTGCTCGTGGCGAACACTTAGAAGCTATGGTTGATGTTGAAGTTTCAACTCAGAACTTCCGCCAAAACCCTCTTCCTCAAGGACACGTCAACATCATGCCTGGGTTTACTGCGGGCAATGACGATGGAGAGTTGGTCACGCTAGGTCGAAATGGCTCAGATTACTCAGCGGCAGTATTGGCTGCGTGTCTGCGCGCCGATTGCTGTGAGATTTGGACCGACGTAGATGGTGTCTACAACTGTGACCCTCGCCTAGTCGATGATGCGCGTCTACTTAAATCGCTCAGTTACCAAGAAGCAATGGAACTCTCTTACTTTGGTGCTTCCGTTCTGCACCCTAAAACCATTGCTCCTATTGCTCAGTTCCACATTCCTTGTTTGATTAAAAACAGCTTTAACCCACAAGGCGCGGGTACTTTAATCGGTCAAGATACAGGTGAAGATAACCTAGCAATTAAAGGCATCACGACGCTTAGCGACTTAACAATGGTTAACGTGTCTGGCCCGGGTATGAAAGGCATGGTTGGCATGGCGAGCCGAGTGTTCGGTGCAATGTCTTCGGCAGGTGTCTCTATCGTGCTGATTACTCAGTCTTCTTCTGAATACAGCATCAGTTTCTGTATTGAAGCGCAAGACAAAGAAATTGCTGAGCAAGCACTGAGTGAGACTTTCGAGCTTGAGCTTAAAGACGGTCTACTAGAACCTGTCGAATTTATCAGTGACGTGGCTATCGTAACGCTAGTGGGTGACGGTATGCGCACATCACGTGGTGTAGCTTCACAATTCTTCTCTTCGTTAGCTGAAGTGAACGTCAACATTGTCGCTATCGCCCAAGGTTCTTCGGAGCGCGCTATTTCAGCGGTGATTCCGGAAGATAAGATCTCTGAAGCGATCAAAGCGTGTCATGAGAATCTATTTAACTCGAAACACTTCCTCGATGTGTTTGTGGTTGGTGTCGGTGGTGTCGGTGGTGAGCTGGTGGATCAGATTCAGCGCCAGCAAGCTAAATTGGCAGAAAAAGGTATTGTCCTTCGAGTATGTGGCCTAGCAAACAGCAAAGGGCTATTGCTAGATAGTGAAGGCCTTCCACTCGATCATTGGCGCGATCGCATGAAAGATGCTTCTGAAGAGTTTACTTTGGCTCGCCTGATCTCTCTTGTTCAGCGTAACCATATCATCAACCCTGTGCTGGTGGATTGTACTTCAAGTGAATCTATCGCCAATCAGTACGCAGATTTCTTGGCAGCAGGCTTCCACGTTGTCACACCAAACAAGAAAGCCAATACGTCGAGCATGGCTTACTACCACCAATTGCGCGATGTTGCGCGTAGCTCTCGCCGCAAATTGATGTACGAAACAACGGTCGGTGCTGGTCTGCCAGTTATCGAAAACCTACAGAACCTTATTTCTGCAGGTGATGAACTTGAACGCTTTAGTGGCATTTTATCTGGTTCACTTTCTTACATCTTCGGCAAGCTTGATGAAGGCATGACACTAAGCCAAGCGACCAACATTGCTAAAGACAATGGCTTTACAGAGCCAGACCCACGTGATGACCTTTCAGGTATGGATGTCGCGCGTAAGCTACTTATTCTTGCACGTGAAGCGGGTATGAACCTTGAGCTTGAAGATGTGATCGTCGATCAAGCACTGCCACCTGGCTTTGATGATTCAGGCAGCGTAGAAGAGTTTATGGCTCGCCTTCCAGAAGCTGACGCTTACTTTAAGGAGCAATCTGCTCAAGCCGCTGAAGAGGGCAAAGTACTGCGTTATGTGGGTGAAATTGCCGATGGCCAGTGCCGCGTTAGCATTGCCGCAGTAGATGAAAACGATCCAATGTTTAAGATTAAAGATGGTGAGAACGCACTGGCATTCTACAGTCGCTACTATCAACCAATTCCGCTTGTATTACGCGGTTATGGTGCGGGTACAGAAGTAACAGCGGCAGGTGTTTTCTCAGATGTGATGCGTACATTGGGTTGGAAGCTAGGAGTTTAGAATATGAGCCGTGGTATGGATGTAGCAGTTTACGCTCCAGCATCAATTGGTAATGTTAGTGTCGGTTTCGATGTGTTGGGGGCGGCCGTGTCCCCAATTGATGGCACTCTGCTAGGTGATCGAGTTTTAGTTAAATCAGGTAGCGAGCCATTTAGTTTGAAAACAGCGGGTAACTTTGTTTCTAAATTGCCTGCTGATCCAAAAGAAAATATTGTTTATGACTGCTGGCGAGTATTTGCCAGAGAGCTAGACAAAAAAGGTGAAGCGCTGCTGGCATTGGAAATGACGTTAGAAAAGAACATGCCAATCGGCTCTGGATTAGGCTCTAGTGCATGTTCTATTGTTGCCGCACTTGATGCACTAAACCGTTTTCATGGTGAGCCGTTAAATGAGACTGAACTGCTCGCACTCATGGGTGAAATGGAAGGCCAAATTTCTGGTGGCATCCACTATGATAACGTTGCGCCATGCTACTTAGGTGGCGTGCAGCTTATGCTAGAAGAGCTTGGGATTATTAGCCAGGAAGTACCATGCTTTGACGATTGGTATTGGGTAATGGCTTATCCAGGGATCAAGGTTTCAACCGCTGAAGCGCGTGAGATCTTACCTTCTCAATATCGCCGTCAAGATATCATTGCTCACGGTCGTCATCTTGCTGGCTTTATCCATGCGTGTCATTCAAATCAACCTGAATTGGCAGCGAAGATGATCAAAGACGTGATCGCTGAACCGTATCGTGAGAAACTGCTACCAGGCTTTGCTGATGCACGTAAATATGCAGCTACAGCCGGTGCTTTAGCTACTGGTATTTCTGGTAGTGGCCCAACACTATTTAGTATTTGTAAAGATAAAGATGTCGCTGAGCGAGTTGCTCGCTGGCTTGAACAGAACTACGTACAAAATGAAGAAGGATTCGTCCATGTTTGTCGCCTCAACAAGCAAGGTTCGAACGTAACAGGAAGTGAGCTATGAAGCTGTACAACATAAAAGAAAATGATGAACAAGTATCCTTTGGCCAAGCCGTTCGCCAAGGGTTAGGTCGTAACCAAGGCCTTTTTTTTCCACAAGAGTTGCCTAAGTTCGATGATATCGATGCCCTGTTAGCAGAAGATTTTGTTTCACGTAGTACAAAGATTCTTTCTGCGTTAATTGGTGATGAACTTGCGGAAGAGAAAGTGAACTCGCTAGTGGATGCTGCTTTCCAATTCCCAGCTCCAATTAACAAAGTTAAAGAGGGTGTATACGCGCTAGAGTTATTCCATGGTCCGACATTAGCGTTTAAAGACTTTGGTGGTCGTTTTATGGCGCAGTCACTCGCGGCTGTTTCTGATGGCGGTAAAATCACCATCCTAACCGCAACTTCGGGTGATACGGGTGCAGCAGTTGCTCATGCCTTCTATGGAATGGAAGACATCAATGTCGTAATCCTATATCCAAAAGGTAAGATCAGCCCGCTACAAGAAAAGCTGTTCTGTACGCTTGGTAAGAACATTCACACAGTAGCCATTGATGGTGACTTCGATGCTTGTCAGGCTTTGGTTAAGCAAGCATTTGATGATGCGGCACTGCGTGAAGAGATTGGCCTTAACTCAGCGAACTCCATCAACATCTCACGTCTAATGGCGCAAATCTGTTACTACTTTGAAGCGGCTTCACAGCTAAGCAAAGAGCAGCGTGAGAATCTTGTTGTTTCTGTACCAAGTGGCAACTTCGGTAACTTGACTGCAGGTCTATTGGCTAAAGCTCTGGGTTTGCCAATCAAACGTTTCATTGCAGCGACTAACGCTAATGATACTGTGCCGCGCTACCTAGAAACAGGTAAGTGGGATCCTAAACCAACAGTGGCGACAACTTCGAATGCGATGGATGTTAGTCAACCAAACAACTGGCCACGTATCGAAGAGCTATGCCGCGTAAAAGAGTGGGGCTTAGAGGCGCTTGGTAAAGGTGCGGTCACTGATGCGCAAAGTGCGGAATCAGTCAAAGAGCTGCATGAGCAAGGTTACCTGTGTGAGCCACACGGTGCGATCGCTTACCGCGTTCTAGACGAGCAGCTTCAAGAGGGCGAAACTGGCCTATTCCTATGTACCGCTCACCCAGCCAAGTTCAAAGAAGTGGTCGATGATATTCTCGGTTCAGATATCGAATTACCAGGACCACTCGCTAAGCACGCTGCAATGGAGCTTCTATCTGAAGACCTAGCTAACGACTTTGACTTGCTAAAACAAGTACTGCGTCGAGTGCAGAAATAATCCTAAACAATGGAAGATTAGAAAGGTCGCTTAGGCGACCTTTCTTTTTTTGAACGCTTTGCTTTGAGATCGGGCTGCGCCCGCGAGAATCGGGAACGGACTTCGTCCTTCGAGAGTTTTTCGTTCCCACATCCCGAGCATAGCGAAGCGTTCCTAAATAAAAAGGATTGACACTTAGTGCCAACCACTTCGAAATTTTCTCGCTTCTCGCTTCTCGCTTCTCGCTTCTCGCTTCTCGCTTCTCGCTTCTCGCTTCTCGCTATCGATTCAAAGCAAACGTCGGCAGTGACAAGTGCCAGCGAATGGCGCCAAGTCTAATGAGCAGAGTCGAGGCTACACCTGCGAGAAATGCGCTGTCGCTACTGTGACCCATGGCTAAAGCGGTAGTGTGGAATGCACCACCAATGATACAAGCAGTTGCGTACACTTCACTCCTAAGAACCATAGGTACTTCTCGGGCGAGTACGTCACGGATAATACCGCCACCGCAGCCTGTTATTACACCCATAATGATCGCTACAAGGGCAGAGTCTTGATAAGCCATGGTCTTTTCAACACCAATGCCGACAAATACCGCGAGACCGATTGCGTCACAGACAGGCAAAATCCACCATGCGAGACGCTTAGGTCTTCTGACGATGAGCATGGTAAGTAAGCAAGTAATTAGGATAGTCCACAAATAATTGGTATCGGTGATCCAAAATACCGGTGTCGCGCCTAAAGCCATATCACGTATGGTGCCTCCGCCAATCGCGGTGACACTACCTAGTACGGCTACACCAAAAGGGTCCATTTTTAATCGACCCGCTAATAGAACACCTGAAATTGCAAAAATAGCCGTACCGAACAAGTCGACGACATAAAGCAGCATGGAATCCATGACACTAAAATCTCTTACTTAAAAAAGGGAACCGAAACGAACAGGGATTGTACGAGATCTCATCGTTTAACCGTTAGCGATTTCGCCTAACTGTTTCGAAATGCTCACAAACTTGCTCGATAGCCTTGAGCGTTCTTGGCGTTGGGCGATTTATCCAGTCTGAATTTAATGACCAAATATAGTTGTTCTTGACTGCAGAAAGTTGCTCACTCCACTGCGCCCAAATATTGCCATTGGCGATAGCATGCTGAGAGGTAAACATCACTTCTGGATTTTGCAAGATGACTTGTTCTTTACCCACTTGCGGATAAGGCGCTGCGCTGCGCTCAAAGATATTTTCACCACCACAGAATGAAAAGACTTCGCTTGGCCACTTTCCTTGCGCCAAAGTGATAATAGGTTGTTCACTCAGTTGATAGAAGTAACGAACTTTGGATTCCGTATTGTAGCGGCTTTTTAGTTCTACTAATTGATTTCTAAAGCCTTGCGCGTTGTTTTTACCGATATTCGGATCTTCAGCGTATTCGCTTAGCTGTTCAATGTTAGCGGCAATATCTTCAAGTGAATGGGTTTGAGAGTAGTAAATATTGAGGCCAAATTGCTTAAGCTTGTCGAGTTCCCCGTTAGGATTACCTGAAGGCCACGCGATAATAAGATCAGGCTGAAGGGCGATAATACGTTCGATCTTTATCCCTTGATAGTTAGCGACTTTTTCTATTTTTTGCGCTTGTTCTGGGTAATCACTTCGTTCACTGACGGCGACGAGTTTGTCACCAAGCCCTGCGGCAAACGCAAGTTCAGTAGCATGTGGAGCTAAGCTGATAACGCGCTCGGCAGGAGCCGAAACAGCAAAGTGAGAAACAAAAGCCGTCAGGAGCAATATAGTGATGCGCATTTAGATTCCTTGATAGATTAAGCCCGTAATAATACTTTGGATGACAATCCAAGCGAACATTCGCCACGCAAGAGTTTTTTGTACCTGAGCAATATGAATGGCTGATGGTGCTATGCGACCACCAAGTTTAGCGCGTACCGCTTTGTGACCATCATAAATCGCCGGGCCACCGAGTGAGAGTTCAAGCTTAGCGCCTACGGAAACCAACAACCACGCGGGTCCGGGAAGAGGCCATGATTTGGCTTGTTGTCGAAGTAGTTGAGCGGTTGCTTGTGCTCTATGACCTAGGGTGATCATGATGGCAAACAGCCTCAGTGGGATAAAGTCTAACACTGCCACCGCACGAATAGCGGGAATACCAAATGGTGAAAAGCGTTGTCTGCTTGGTGACCATGCCCGAGCCAACTCTACACTCATGCGATACATGAAAGCTCCGATACCTCCGCCAATGGCATACCAGAAAAGCACGCCGACGACATTTCGGCCGTAAGACATGATCAGAGTTTCTGCCCCCGCTTTACCTAGCCCTAATATTGATAAAGGCGCGGTCGAGCGATTGATGATCGGTTTGATGAGCATTTTGGCATGCTCTTTATCTTCGCGTGCCATTGCTGCGACAAATTGGGCGGTAAATTTGTCAGTATTACGCCAATCAATCGCGAGCAGCAAAAAGGCCAATTCGAACAACTCTGGTTGCCAAACTAGCGGTTTTAGCGCAATCAAGACAGCGAGCATTGGAAATAGCATTAACAACCAAGCTAGAGTGCCAGAGATGATGCTTTGTGAATAATTGGAATTAACGTTGACTTTGTCCGCTAACTGCTCAGCAAACTTATGCCACAAGATGGCGGGATGCGCCTCTCGTGGGAAGGGTAGGATTAGATGAAATAACAACGCGCCCCATAATACGAGGAGCGCGCCATTAGAATAAAATTGATTGAAAATATCTTCCATGATATCGCTTCAGCTTACTTCAGCAGGTCAACCATTTTTATCACCATCTCAGATGAACTCTTAGCGGCTAGCGGTAGGAACTCATCAAAGCTCATGCCTGCTTCTTTGTCGGCTACGTCAGAGATTGCACGCACAACAACAAATGGGACTTTGAACTGATGACAGGTTTGAGCGATAGCCGAAGCTTCCATTTCAACAGCGATAACTGAAGGGAAGTGTGTGCGAATAAATGTTTGACGCTCTGCGGTGCACACGAACGTATCGCCAGTACAAATAAGCCCGCGAAGCGCGTGTTTATCGCCCATTTGTGCCAGTGCTTTTTCAGCTACACCCATCAGTTTTTCATCAGCCAAGAAAGCCGCTGGTTGCTGTGCCATTTGTCCCATTTCGTAGCCAAATGCTGTGACGTCTGCATCGTGGTGACGAACTTCGGTTGAAATAACGACATCACCAAGGTTTAGGCTAGAGTCAAAGCCACCTGCAGAACCTGTGTTAATCACAACATCAGGCTGGTACTCGTCAAGTAGGATAGTCGTCCCAATTGCAGCAGCAACTTTACCGATGCCTGATTGAAGCAGTACTACCTCTACACCATTAAGCTGACCTGCGTAGAAAGTACAACCTGCTTTAGAGACTTCTTGGCAGTTTTCAATAGCTTGCTTAAGAATAGAGACTTCTTGCTCCATTGCACCGATGATGCCGATTTTCATAAGGAATCCTGTTAATTCAAATAGGTAGATTTGGATAGGCTAAGTGTAACAGAAAAGGGCAACAACGGAACGGACTTCGTCCTTCGGGAATGCTTCGCTTGAGAATCGAGATCGGACTTCGCCCTTCGCCCTTCGAGAGGTACGTACTTGGAGGTAGGTAGATGAGCCTTTGGTTTAGAAAGTGTTGATAGGAAACTCTCTCGATTCTCGCCTCTCTATTCTAGACTCTCGCTTCCTTTCAAATACCTATTGCTTAACCTGTGTACATCCCCTATAATTCGCGCTCCTCGTGTCGGCTGAATCAGAGATCGGCTGGCACAAATATTAACCTACTCTTATTTAGGAGAGAATTATGTCTCTGAATGCAGAAACTAAAGCAGCAATCGTTGCAGAATACGCTCAAACTGAAGGCGATACTGGTTCACCAGAAGTTCAAGTAGCTCTACTTACAGCTTCTATCAACCACCTACAAGGTCACTTCAAAGCGCATAAAGGCGATCACCACAGCCGTCGTGGTCTTCTACGTATGGTTTCTCGCCGTCGTAAGCTTCTTGACTACCTGAAAGGCAAAAACCTTTCTCGTTACCAAGATCTAATCAAGCGTCTAGGCCTACGTCGCTAATCAGCGGCTGCATAGAACAGTTTGTCGAAAAAGGGGCTTTTAGCCCCTTTTTTGTTGCCTAAATTTAGCCAAACCGAATTTATCCCGCTATACTACGGCGGCTGATATTTATTGGCATTTTCTATTTGCTCATTGCATTACAATTACATCGTATGCAGTTATAGAATTTAGTTTCTAGCTTCTCGTTTGATTCTGGTCGTAAGTGGTCGATTGGGAGCTAAAAACTAAACTCTAGACTGTTTAAACATGTAATGCCTTGGGCTAACTCCAATGCTCTTATTAAATAGGGCTACCCAAAAGGAATAACAATGTTCGAAAAACCAGTTGTTAAAACGTTTCAGTACGGTAACCACACGGTTACTCTAGAAACTGGCGTTATTGCACGTCAAGCTACTGCAGCAGTAATGGTCACTATGGACGATACGTCAGTATTCGTTTCTGTAGTAGGTAAAAAAGAAGCAGTAGAAGGCCAAGACTTCTTCCCTCTAACAGTAAACTACCAAGAGCGTACTTACGCTGCAGGTAAAATCCCTGGTGGTTTCTTCAAGCGTGAAGGTCGTCCTTCTGAAGGCGAAACGTTAACGGCTCGTCTAATCGACCGTCCAATCCGTCCTCTTTTCCCAGATGCATTCAAAAACGAAGTACAGGTTATCGCAACTGTAGTATCTGTGAACCCAGACGTTCAGCCAGATATCGTAACTATGATCGGTACTTCAGCAGCACTTGCTATCTCTGGTATCCCGTTCAACGGTCCTATCGGTGCAGCACGTGTTGGTCACATCGATGGTCAACTAGTTCTTAACCCAAGCAACACTGAACTAGATGCATCTAAGCTTGACCTAGTGGTAGCAGGTACTGAAGGCGCTGTTCTTATGGTTGAGTCAGAAGCTGACAACCTAACTGAAGAAGAGATGCTATCTGCGGTAGTTTACGGTCACGATCAACAGCAAGTTGTTATCAACGCGATAAACGAATTCGCGGCTGAAGTAGCGACTCCAGCATGGGATTGGGTTGCTCCAGAAGAGAACACTACGCTTGTAAACAAGATTGCTGAGCTAGCAGAGGCGAAACTTGTAGAAGCTTACCAAATCACTGAAAAGATGGCGCGTTACGACCGTATCCACGCTATTGCTGGTGAAGTAAACGAAGTTCTACTTGCTGAAGATCCTGAAGCAAACACCAAAGAAATTCACACTATCTTCCACGATCTAGAGAAGACAGTTGTACGTCGCAGCATCATCGCGGGTAACCCACGTATCGATGGTCGTGAGAAAGACATGGTTCGTGCACTAGATGTACGTACTGGCGTTCTTCCACGTACTCACGGTTCTTCACTATTCACACGTGGTGAGACTCAGGCGCTTGTAACTGCGACTCTAGGTACGCAGCGCGATGCTCAAATCATCGACGAGCTAACTGGTGAGCGTAAAGATCACTTCCTACTGCACTACAACTTCCCTCCATACTGTGTGGGCGAAACTGGTTTCGTAGGTTCTCCTAAGCGTCGTGAAATCGGCCACGGTAAACTTGCTAAGCGTGGTATTGCTGCAGTAATGCCATCTGTAGACGAGTTCCCATACACAGTACGTGTAGTATCAGAAATCACTGAATCTAACGGTTCTTCTTCAATGGCTTCTGTATGTGGTACGTCTCTAGCACTTATGGATGCTGGTGTGCCAATCAAATCTTCTGTTGCAGGTATTGCAATGGGTCTTGTGAAAGAAGGCGACGACTTCGTTGTTCTTTCTGACATCCTTGGTGACGAAGACCACCTAGGTGATATGGACTTTAAAGTAGCAGGTACTAACACTGGTATTACTGCACTTCAGATGGATATCAAGATCGAAGGTATCACTAAAGAGATCATGCAAATTGCTCTTAACCAAGCGCAAGGTGCACGTAAGCACATCCTATCTGTAATGGATGAAGCTATTTCTGGTGCTCGTGAAGATATCTCTGAATTCGCTCCTCGCATTCACACAATGAAGATCAGCGCTGAGAAGATCAAAGATGTTATCGGTAAAGGTGGTGCAGTTATCCGTGCTTTAACTGAAGAGACTGGTACAACTATCGAAATCGAAGACGACGGTACAATCAAGATTGCTGCAACTGAAGGTACAGCAGCGAAAGAAGCAATCCGTCGTATCGAAGAGATCACAGCAGAAGTTGAAGTTGGTCGCATCTACACAGGTAAAGTAGCGCGTCTAGCAGACTTCGGTGCATTCGTAACTATCCTGCCAGGTAAAGATGGTCTAGTACACATCTCGCAAATCGCTGACAAGCGTGTTGAGAAAGTGTCTGACTACCTAGCTGAAGGTCAAGAAGTTCAAGTAAAAGTTCTTGAAATTGACCGTCAAGGCCGTGTACGTCTAAGCATGAAAGAAGCAGTTGAAAAGACTGAAGAAGCGGCTACAGAAGAGAAGCCAGCAACTGACGCATAATGCGATTTAAGTGAATAGGCCGGATTTGTGAATTAGCCTATTTTGCTAAAAGCATGTTATAAAGGGAGCACTAGGCTCCCTTTTTTTATGCGGAAGACACTAGGTTGAGGCTTAGCAACAGGAGTATTTATTTGTGAAATGGTTTCAAACCGCAACGCTTAGCCTTGCATTATTAGTGACAGCAGGCTGTGCATCAACATCGAACCACCAAGCTGAGTGGGTGCTGCCTCCAATGGTAGAAGCACTTCAGCCTAGCTTGCAGCAAGAAGTTCAGATCGCACGTTTAAGCCAACTACTTGGCAGAACGGATTTACCTAACGAAACACGCGCTAAAATACTCTACGAACGCGGCAATTACTACGACAGTGTCGGGTTACGCAATCTAGCCAGATTAGATTACGAACAGTCTCTTGCTATCTATCCGGCTCAAGCAGATCTGTTCAACTTGCTTGGTGTTTACTTCACTGAAAAAAGAAACTTCGATGCTGCCTACGATGCTTTTGATTCAGCTTTAGAGCTAGCACCAGACAATAGCTACGCGGCGCGCAACAGAGCGATTGCACTCTATTATGGTGGCCGTTTTGATCTCGCTTTAGAAGAGATGCAGCAGCATTACAATCAAGATTCTAGTGACCCATTCAGTGCATTGTGGCTCTACATTATTAAGTCAGAGATTACACCGGAAATCGCTAGGCAAGAACTTGAGCAGAGCTACCAAAATCGCAACGACAAGTGGGGCTGGATTATGGTCGCGATTACCTTGGGTGAAATTTCTGAAAAGCAAGCATTCAAAGCAATTGTAGAGAGCACACGCGATAAAGTTGTTCTTGCCCAGCACTTAACAGAAGCGTACTTCTATCTAGGTAAGCGCTACCAACAAAGTGACTCAGAGCAGGATATTGCCAAAGCGATTTCGTTCTACCGTCTTGCGATCTCATTCAATGTTTTTGAGTATGTAGAGCATAGATACGCAATATTAGAATTGACTAATATTTATGAAGATCTGCAAGCGCAAGTCATCGCTAGAGCGAAAGCACAGCAGGCGGCAAATCCAACGCAGTAGAGCCATTGACTCTTAGAACAGAAAAGCGCTGAACTCAGCGCTTTTTTATTGCGTCTTAGCCAATCTGTCGTTAATATTGTTAGCTTGGCTAACTAAATAAATTTCCCCCATGAGTTTAGAAACTAGCTTAATAGAATTAGAGCGCTTTTGCTCCAAAGCATGGCGCGTCTATGCGAAAGAAGATCCTTTGTCGCTATTGAGTTTTAATGAGTTCGACTATTTGCGTGTCGTTCAGACCTATCCTGAAGGGGTCCGAATTACAGATTTAGCTGATGAAATGAAAGTGACCAAGCCTTCTGCTTCAAATATGGTCGTGCGGCTAGAGAAAAAAGGGCTCGTTAAACGAATCATGTGCAATGAAGATGCTCGTTCAAAGAAAGTCGTCTTAACTGAAAACGCGATTAAAGCAATGTCGCTTGAAAAGGTCGTCTATAAAGAAGTTGCAGAAACGATGAACGCAAAGTTATCTGATCAAGAAGCGGCACAGCTAGTTAGCTTATTAAACAAAACATTGTTGTAACACATTTAACTATTTAGTTAGCCTTGCTAACTAGAGCAGAGAAGCATGCAAACACCCATTTATAAACAATTTTGGAAATACACAATCCCAACCGTGGCGGCAATGTTGGTCAACGGTTTGTACCAAGTGGTGGATGGGATCTTTATTGGTCGCTATGTTGCTGCAGATGGCCTTGCCGGCATTAACGTAGCTTGGCCTGTGATTGGTTCAATTCTAGGTATTGGCATGTTGGTGGGTGTCGGGACTGGCGCTTTGGTATCAATCCGTCAAGGTGAGGGAGACAATCAAGGTGCGAAAAAAATACTTGCGACTGGATTATTACTCCTGCTCGTTTTAGCTCCTATTGTTTCAGGCATATTGTACTTCTTTTCAGAGTACTTCTTACGCTGGCAGGGTGCTGACGGAAAAGTTTATGAACTTGGATTGCAATATCTGGATGTGTTAATCGGCGCTTGTATCTTTACTTTAGGCTCCATTGCGATGCCATTTTTGTTGCGTAATGATGACAACCCAAATTTAGCGACGATTTTAATGGTCATCGGTGCTGTCATTAATATTGCTCTTGATTACCTAATGATTGCCGTGTGGGATTGGGAGCTCGCGGGAGCGGCGTTGGCGACCGCTATTGCTCAGGCTGTGGTGACATTACTCGGTCTCGCCTACTTTTTCTCATCTAGAGCCAACTTAAGGCTTAAGTGGAGTGACGTTCGGTTGAGCTTACCTGTCATTCCACAAATATTTGCCATCGGTACGTCAAGCTTCTTTATGTATGCCTATGGTGCGGTGATGGTCGCGCTGCACAATAACTTGTTCGCCCAATATGGCGATGTGATGATGATTGGAGCCTATGCAATTCTTGGCTATATAGTGACCGTTTATTATCTTACTGTTGAAGGTGTGGCAAACGGTATGCAGCCATTGGTTAGCTATAACCATGGTGCGCGAAACAAAGATAACATCCGAGCACTACTTAAAATTGCCATGACAACAGCTATCGTGATTGGTGTTGCTTTTGTCGCAGTGATTAACTTATTTCCTAGAGAATTTGTTTCGGTGTTTAACTCAACCGATGAGAAACTAATAGAGAACACAATATTAGGCTTTAGACTGCATTTATTTGCTCTTTTCTTGGACGGTTTCCTAGTGGTTGCAGGGGCTTATTATCAGGCAATTAACAACGGCACTAAGGCGATGTTTGTTAATGTTGGTAATATTTTAGTTCAATTGCCTTTCTTATACTTAATGCCGAAATTGCTTGGTGTCTCGGGAGTTTGGCTTGCTTTCCCACTTTCAAATATTGCACTGAGTGCGGTAGTCATAGTGATTTTGATGAGAGACCTGCGTCGTTATCGGACTCACCAGACGGAACAAGCGATTGCTTAATAGAAAAAGGGCTCTGTTGAGCCCTTTTTTGTATCTATGACGTTCGAGACTTAGAGTGTTTTAACTTCTAAACCGGCTAATTGGTGCCAGTAGCCATTACATTGCCTACTGTCTATTTGACTAGGACTGCCACCTTGTTCATTCGCTCGGAATTTATCCATTTGTGAGAAAGTATCAAGACCAAGTGGGCTTAAGCGAACCACGTCGACTAACCCTTGCATACTTGGTAAGTCATTGATGAGGTTGTAACAGTAGCCTGACTGAGTCTGGATACCATTGAGATTAAACACCTCTTGCCCTTCTTGGCTGCTTACCTGAATGCCCGTTGGATATTTGATACAGCAAGTCTCGCAATCATCCTTGGCTTTATTCTCTGCACGGGCAGTGAAGCAGCGTGCCGAGTAGGCTAGGGGAAGATAACCGTGACTGAATACCTCGACTTCAAATTTGCCTTTAATACCGATCTCATCACATTGGTTAAGTACATTACCTAGCCACTCACGAGATAGCTCTACTGGCATGCACCAACGAGTCATGCCTTGTTTTAAGAACAAGTTCAAGGTGTGTGCATTGTAGGTATTAACGGCGGGGCCGACGACGAAAGGCACGTTACGCTCAGAGGCAAGTTGAATCGCAGAGACATCGTTGGCTTCAATGGCGAAGTCACCATTGTAGATGTACTTTTTCATCACGTTGACTTCGCTTGGTGCTTCGAGCAGTGCCATTGTCGACAACACGACTTGTTTACCAGTATTACTGAGTTCCTTCGCTATCTCAAACCAGTGCGCTGGTTTCATTTCACGACGTTTTGAACAGACACTTTCACCCAGATAGATAATATCTGCAGAGCTGGTTTTCGCTTGCTCATAAAACGCTTCGACATCTTGCTTTGGCCAGAAGTAGAGTAGCGGGCCGAGTGCGTATTTCATGTTGTTTTCCATTGTTCTCTCTACAAGTAAAGCACTACTGCCATTTACGGTGGTATGCGCCAAGTGTGGTTTGAGTACCTTCTGACACATTAGCGAGTGTTGCATTCCAGCTTGGCTCTACTTGATAGCCTTCTGGGTTCGCCAAGTAACGATCGATTGCGGCTCGCCAAGTTCGAGTGACTTGCTCAACGTAAGCTGGGCTGCGTTGGCGACCTTCAATCTTGACCGAAGCAACATTCGCTGCAAAGAGCTCAGGTAGCATAGATAATGTATTTAAACTGGTTGGTTCTTCCAGGGCGTGATAAGCCTTAGTTTGCTCGTTCAAGTCCGCTGTGAATCGACCTTTACACAAAGTAGGGTAGCCTGCATTTTCACCTTCACTGTAACGATCAATCAGGATGTCATTAAGACGAGATTCTAGGCCATTGTCAGTTTCTTGCCAGCGAACATATTTGGCTGGGGAGCAGGCACCGACGGTATTTGGCGATTCACCTGTCATGTATGATGACAGATAACAGCGGCCTTCAGACATAATGCAC
>WJXF01000145.1_pt1 | contig 15689 bp, 12 predicted proteins | sample 9263211 | NCBI WGS metagenome assembly WJXF01 (sample SAMN12697362, study PRJNA563984) | aquatic metagenome | isolation source: water sample from a prawn hatchery tank treated with erythromycin, plated on... | place: Australia | collected 2018-10-17
GCGTCCTTAGCTCAGCTGGATAGAGTACCTGGCTACGAACCAGGCGGTCGGAGGTTCGAATCCTCCAGGACGCGCCACTTATTTTAAAGCCCTGCTAGAAATAGCAGGGCTTTTTTATTAACACTCTAGCAACATTATTGAAACAATGAGTTTACAAGCTATTGTTTCTTAGACTCTTTTCCTATTTCTTTTAAGCCTATCGCAGTAATGCACCATGTTTTGGCATAACGTCATAAAACACGCAGTTATTTATGCTTATATGAAGATGTATTGCAGATTTATGTGATTTGTGTGACGAATAATTCCCTAGATTTGTGCAATATCCTCAATAGCACCTTAAACAAAATTGACAAAGTTTAACCAATCGAGATAATCCTAGACCTCTTGTCAGGATTTTACTGCATGTTCTGGCAACAAGAGTGCTAGCAAGATGCTGGCTAAATTTAGCGTTGAGCGATGATAAAACACGATGTTTTTAGCGATATACCTAATGCTGTTGTCAGGATGACAAAGAAAGGATGCAAAAATGGATAATATTGGAAGCCTGCTAGTAGATGCTGCAACCCTGATGCTTACAGGGATGGCTGTAGTATTTATATTCCTCACTATTCTCGTCTATCTCGTTCGGTTGATGTCAAAACTGGTACCACAAGAAGTACCTGAGCCGATCGCGACACCTATTCAAAATAACAAAGTTCAATCACCATCTTCTGCTGTTAGCCCGAAGGTAGTTGCGGCGATCTCCGCAGCGGTACATCAGTATCGTACCTCTACCGCTAAGTAGCATTTGACAGGATTAAAAGGAGTTAATGAGCATGTCTAAACCACTAGCTTTAACGGACGTGGTCCTTCGTGACGCCCATCAATCGCTGTTTGCGACTCGTATGCGTCTAGAGGATATGTTACCTATCGCAGAGGAACTGGATAAAGTCGGTTACTGGTCTCTAGAAACATGGGGCGGTGCGACGTTTGATGCCTGTATTCGATTCTTAGGGGAAGACCCTTGGGAGCGTTTGCGTGCATTGAAAAAAGCGATGCCAAATACACCAATGCAAATGCTGCTGCGCGGCCAGAACTTACTGGGTTACCGCCACTACGCAGATGATGTGGTCGAAAAATTTGTTGAACGCGCCCATGCCAATGGTATGGATGTCTTCCGTATCTTCGATGCGATGAACGACGTGCGCAACTTTGAGAAGGCAGTAAAAGCAGCGGTCGATGTCGGCGCGCATGCTCAAGGTACGCTTTCTTATACTACTAGCCCAGTACACAATACAGATACTTGGGTGGATCTTGCTAAACGTCTTGAAGACCTTGGCTGTCACTCATTGTGTATCAAAGATATGTCTGGGTTGCTTAAGCCATATGAAGCGGAAGAGTTAATTACTCGCATCAAATCTTCTACTGATATTCCTTTAGCGCTTCACTGTCATGCAACAACGGGTCTATCAACAGCGACTGCTGTAAAAGCGGTAGAAGCTGGAGTAGATATCCTTGATACCGCTATCTCATCAATGAGCTGTACTTATGGTCATACACCAACAGAGACAGTGGTCGCTATGCTGCAAGGCACTGAGCGTGACACCAACCTTAAGCTTGATCAAATTGAGCCGATTGCTGCTTACTTCCGTGATGTTCGTAAGAAGTATGCCAAGTTTGAAGGTCAACTTAAGGGTGTTGACTCTCGTATCCTGATTGCTCAAGTGCCGGGTGGCATGTTGACCAATATGGAAGGTCAGCTTAAAGAGCAGGGCGCAGCTGATAAGCTCGATGAAGTTCTCGAAGAGATCCCACGCGTACGTCAGGATCTTGGCTACATTCCTCTCGTGACTCCAACCTCTCAAATCGTCGGTACTCAAGCGGTGATCAACGTACTGACGGGTGAACGCTATAAGAGCATTACCAAAGAAACAGCAGGTTTGCTGAAAGGTGAGTACGGTGCAGCGCCAGCAGAAGTGAATGCAGAGCTGCAAGCCAAAGTACTGGAAGGCGCAGAGCCGATTACTTGTCGTCCGGCTGACTTGCTTGAGTCAGAGATGAACTCGCTGACTGAAGAACTGCTGACTAAAGCGAAACAAGATGGCATTTCTCTCGCAGAAGATACGGTTGATGACGTGCTGACCTACGCGCTATTCCCACAAGTCGGTCTGAAGTTCCTTAAGAACCGCCGTAACCCAGAAGCCTTTGAGCCAGCACCATGGCTAGAAGAAGCGCCTGCTGCTCCTCAAGCTCAGCCTGCTCAAGGTGGCATCGAAACTTACAGCGTTAAAGTTGATGGTCAGGTCTACGATGTTGAAGTTGGCCCACAAGGTCAGTTAACCTCAGTTGCTCCTTCAGCCGCAGCTCCGCAACAAGCGGCAGCGCCTGCAGCTGCACCAACGGGTAATTCGGAAACGGTTCCAGCTCCTCTTGCCGGTAATATCTTTAAGGTCCATGTCCAAAGTGGTGCGCAAGTGGCTGAAGGTGACGTGTTACTGATCCTTGAAGCGATGAAGATGGAAACGGAAGTGCGCGCAGCGCGTGGTGGTATCATTCAAGATCTACACGTCAAAGAGGGTGACTCTGTGACAGTTGGCGCTCCGCTACTGAGTTTGGCGTAAGGGAGTACCATGGAAGGATTAATGATCTTATGGTCAGAAACAGGGATCGCTAACTTTGAGTTTGGCCAGATCTGTATGATCTTGGTTGGTTGTGCTCTGCTGTTTTTGGCTATTCGTAAAGGCTTCGAGCCATTACTTCTGCTACCTATTGGTTTTGGCGCTATTTTAGCCAATATTCCCAATGCGGGTTTTACCGATGAAGGTGGCTTGCTCTACTACGTTTACTACGTGGGGATCGAGTCAGGGATCTTCCCGCTATTGATCTTTATGGGTGTTGGTGCAATGACCGATTTCGGTGCTTTGATCGCTAACCCCAAAACGCTTTGGTTAGGTGCCGCAGCGCAGTTTGGTATTTTCGCCACTCTATTCGGTGCGATCTTGCTTAACTATGTGCCGGGCATGGAGTTTAGCATGCCAGATGCGGCTTCAATCGCCATCATTGGTGGTGCAGACGGACCAACTGCGATCTTCTTGGCGAGTCAATTGTCACCGGATCTTTTGGGTGCGATAGCTGTTGCTGCATACAGCTACATGGCATTGGTGCCAATCATCCAGCCACCAATTATGAAGGCGTTAACATCGCCAGAAGAGCGCAAGATTCAGATGGCGCAGTTACGTCACGTGGGTAAAGCTGAAAAGATTCTGTTCCCACTCGCGGTACTGCTGATGACGATTCTGTTCCTGCCTGCAGCAACCCCTCTGGTTGGTATGTTCTGTCTTGGTAACTTGATGCGTGAAGCTGGTGTGGTCGATCGTTTATCCAAAACAGCGCAGAATGAGTTGATCAATATCGTAACCATCTTCCTTGGTCTTGGTGTTGGTTCTAAACTTCAAGCAGAAGAGTTCCTTAACGTTGAGACGTTAGGTATTTTGGCTTTAGGTGCGGTAGCCTTCAGTATTGGTACTGCTGGCGGTGTGCTTATGGCTAAACTACTGAACAAGTTCTCTAAAGAAGATATTAACCCTCTTATTGGTGCGGCTGGTGTTTCAGCGGTACCAATGGCGGCGCGAGTGGTGAATAAAGTCGGCTTGGATTCCAACCCGCAAAACTTCCTACTGATGCACGCAATGGGCCCTAACGTAGCTGGTGTACTTGGTTCTGCTGTCGCCGCGGGTATTCTGCTGGCACTGGTTGGTTAATCGCCTTTAGCGTTAGTAATTGGTTAATTTGAGAGCAAGTGGTTAACTTGCTGCCAATAAATGGTATATATTCAAAGGGATGCTTTAGCATCCCTTTTTTGTACCGATAGGGAAATGAAGAAATGGAAAACAAACAAATCGCAATCTCTCAATTTGGTGACCCAGACGTTCTTGTTACTCAGACCTCACCGATACCACAGCCACAAGCAGGTGAAGTACTGGTCAAAGTACATTTTTCTGGCGTAAACCCTATCGATGTGAAAACACGAGCAGGGCTAGGCTGGGCCGCGTCTGAAAACAAAGACAACTTGCCTTGGGTACCAGGTTACGACGTCTCTGGTCAAGTCGCCTCTTTGGGCGAAAACAGTGAGCGATTCTCCGTGGGTGATAACGTAGCGGGCTTTGTTGGCTTTCCTCTTACTGGTGGTGGTTATAGCCAATATATTTGTGTGCCAGAATGCGCACTTAGCCTAGTGCCAGATTCTGTCACTTTAGAAGCTGCGGCAGCTTTACCTTTAGCTGGTCAAACAGCGGTTCAAGCCTTGGATAAGGCAGGTGTACATGAGGGTGATCGAGTACTGATTTTAGCTGGGGCAGGTGGCGTTGGTCATATTGCGATTCAAGTTGCTGTGGCAGCAAAAGCGGAGGTGTTTACCACCTGCAGTGAAGCTAACTTAGATTATATGGCGACATTAGGTGCCCATGCCGTCAACTACCAATTTGCACCTGTTTCAGAGCGTGTAGAGGAAGCCGATGTATTGATCGATCTGGTTGGTGGTGACGCAGCGCTTGATGCACTGAAATGTCTAAAAGACGGTGCTAAAGTCGTGACAGTTCCAACACTTACCGCTGAGCTTATCTGTGAGAAAGCCAAACTACTTGGCTTTGAAGCAACAGGTATGCTGGTTGATCCTAACCCAGAACAGCTCGATGCCTTATTGTATATGGTCAGCGTTGGCTTGGTGAAAACAGAGATCCAACAGGTTTATCCAATGACTGAAGTGGTCGAAGCACATAAACAGATTGAAACCGGTCACACGAGAGGCAAGGTTTTGCTTGATATGCAGTGCTAGAAGCGTTTAATAGCGCTTTTGAATCTTTCGCACTATGGTTTTCTGACTCGGCACTGTGGGTTCTGTTTCTAAGCGGCTTTCTCAGTGCCACTTTATTGCCTGGTGGTTCAGAAGCTGGCTTGATTGCCACATTAAGTCTCAATCAGTTTTCAACTCCCCTAATCATTCTTGTCGCCACTTTGGGTAATACGCTCGGTGGCTTGACCAACTTTTGGTTAGGTTTATGGTTACCAAACCGAACTCAAAATGAAAAACATGGTCATAAAGCTTTATTATGGCTCAATAAATACGGCTATTGGTCGCTTCTTTTTAGTTGGTTACCGATAATCGGTGACCCTTTATGTTTAGCCGCAGGTTGGCTTCGAATGCGCTTTTGGCCATGTTTCTGGCTTATATTGATTGGTAAGGCACTTCGATACTCATTACTTGCAGCAATTTTTTACGGATTTTTCTAAGGGGATGTCATGAGAAAGATATGGCTTGGTGCTATTTCTCTTGTCGCACTTTACGGTTGTAGTTCCAACAACCTCTCTTCTGTTTCATTTTTATCTTCATTGCCACAAGGCGTTACTCTCGTTGAAGAGGTGCCAGCTCAACCTGGTAAGGCAACAATCCCATACTCAAAATATCAATTGGATAATGGTCTGACGGTGATTCTATCGCCAGACAATTCCGATCCGTTAGTTCACCTCGATGTGACTTATCATGTTGGCTCAGCGCGTGAAGAAATTGGTAAGTCGGGTTTTGCCCACTTTTTTGAGCACATGATGTTCCAAGGTAGTGAAAATGTAGGTGATCAACAGCACTTTAAGATCATTACTGAAGCAGGTGGAACGCTGAATGGGACGACGAACCGAGATCGCACTAACTATTTTGAAACTGTGCCATCGAATCAGCTAGAGAAAATGCTCTGGCTTGAGTCTGACCGAATGGGCTTTTTGCTTGATGCTGTTTCACAACGTAAGTTTGAAATTCAACGCGATACGGTTAAAAACGAACGTGCGCAGAACTATGACAACCGTCCGTATGGGTTGATGTGGGAGCGAATGGGTGAAGCTATGTATCCAGAAGGCCACCCTTACTCTTGGCAGACTATCGGATATGTTGAAGATCTAGATAGGGTCGATGTGAACGACCTTAAAGCTTTCTTTCTTCGTTGGTATGGCCCAAACAACGCAGTGCTAACCATAGGTGGTGACATTGACGTTGAGCAGACTTTAGAGTGGGTAAGCAAATATTTTGGTTCTATTCCTGCTGGGCCTGAAGTTGAGCGGGCACCTAAGCAACCAGCAAAACTGACAGAAGATCGTTACATCACACTAGAAGATCGTATTCAGCAACCGATGTTGATGATTGGCTGGCCGACGAAATACAACGGGGCTGAGGAGCAGGCGTCGATCAATGCGCTGGCTAACGTGTTAGGCAGCGGGGCAAACAGTCTGCTTTATCAAAAGCTAGTGAAGACCCAAAAGGCGGTAGATGCAGGAGCTTTCCAAGATTGCGCAGAGTTGGCTTGTACTTTCTATGTATATGCGATGGCACCATCTGGAGAAAAAGGCGCACTTAAACCTCTGTATCAGGAGTTGATGCAAACTCTGGATGAATTTGAAGCGAAAGGTGTCGATGAGGCGCGACTAGAGCAGATAACTGGAATGGCAGAAGCTAATGCAGTATTTGCGTTGCAAAGCGTTCGTGGCAAGGTGACTCAACTTGCTTCCAACGAAACCTTCTTCGATACGCCAGATCGGATTCAGACCCAATTAGAGCAAATCCGAGCGGTGACACCAGAGTCTGTAATGGCGGCATACAAAGCCTATGTAAACGGTCATCATAAAGTGGCACTTAGTGTCGTTCCGCGTGGAAAAACTGAACTAGCGGCTAAACAGGCTACCTTTGTTACGCCACCGAGAACTCTGCCAGAGTATCAAAAAGTGACCGAAGATCAGCTAGCTTATCGTCGTGCGACAGATGCCTTTGACCGCTCTGCGATGCCTGAAGTCGCTCAGGGGGTGAAAGCTCAAATGCCACAGCTGTATCACCTCTACTTCGACAATGGTGCTGAGTTACTTGGCACGGTCAGTTCTGAAACGCCAACCGTTCAACTGAATATCAGTTTCCCTGCCGGAGAACGCTATGTAGTGAAAGGTAAAGAGGGGCTAGCCAACTTAACTGCTGCGATGATGCAAGAGGCGACACTCGACTCTAGCTTGGAAGAGCTGCAAGCTAGGTTAGATACCTTGGGGAGTACGGTTTCTATTGATGCGGGTAACTATACCACTGGCATTTCTGTTTCAAGTCTGGAAAAGAACCTTACCGAAACGCTGAAGATCGTCGAGGAAGTGTTATTCAAACCAGCTTTCCGTCAAGAGGACTTCGATCGCTTGAAGAAACAGATGTTAGAAGGTTTGGTTTATCAGCATCAAAAGCCAAGTTGGATGGCTTCTCAGGCGACGCGACAAGTCCTTTTTGCTGGCTCGATTTATCAACGCTCCAATGATGGTACAGAAGCCTCTGTATCTAGCTTAACCTTAGATGACGTTAAAGACTTCTATAAACAGCATTACACGCCACAAGGTGCGCAAATTGTGGTGGTCGGCGACATTAACAAACGCCAAGTGAAAAAAGAACTGGCCTTTATTGACAACTGGCAAGGTGAGTTTGCTCCTTTGTTAAGGCCGCAATTGGTGAAACCACTCGAACAGCAGAAGATCTACCTGATAGATAAACCGGGTGCTCCGCAAAGTGTGGTACGCATGGTTCGTCAAGGGTTACCGTTTGATGCGACAGGAGAAGTGTATTTAACGCAGTTAGCTAACTTTAACTTAGCGGGTAACTTCAATAGTCGTGTTAACCAAAATTTGCGTGAAGATAAAGGCTACACTTATGGTGCAAGCGGTTATCTCGCGGCAAATCGAGAAGTCGGCGCGATAATTTTCTCAGCGCAAGTTCGTGCAGACTCTACGGTGCCATCAATTGTCGAGATGCAAAAAGAGCTCGAGGAGTACAGCAAAAATGGCATGACCGATGATGAAATGAAATTTTTGCGCTTAGCGGTCGGTCAACAAGATGCGTTAAAGTATGAAACACCTTCACAGAAAACAGGACTACTTAATAGTATTCTGGCATATAGCTTGGATGAAGATTACCTCAAGCAGAGAAATGAGATCGTAGAAACCGTTAGTAAGAAGACCTTAGATGGGCTAGCAAGCAAATGGTTTGCTCCTGACGAGTACCAGATTATTGTGGTAGGTGATGCGAAAACGTTAAAGCCTCAGCTAGAAAGTTTACAGATTCCGATAGAAGAGCTTGAAATCATCCGCTAGAGTACACATAACATAGTGCATAGCTAAAGGGTGACTTTGGTCACCCTTTATAATTTGTTTAGCCAGTTTGGTATCACAACCAAACTACAGATATAAGCGAACCTCATTTTGACTGAATTTGCTGCGCGACTGGAGCGAGTTGCACAAAACCAAGAAGTATTTAAGAGTTTTGGACGTGGTGTGGAGCGTGAGACGCTGCGATACCACCAAGATGGACATCTCGCGACAACCCCTCATCCGGTTGAGCTAGGCTCGGCTTACGCTAATAATTGGATAACCACTGACTTTTCTGAGTCGCTGCTGGAGTTTATTACGCCTGTATCAAGTAACATCTCCGCCTTAACTGCTCAGTTAGAGGATATTCATCACTTTACTCAAACTAAGCTGGGTGAAGAGAAAATGTGGCCACTTTCTATGCCTTGTTATGTAGGTAGCGAAGATGACATCAATCTGGCGCAGTACGGTTCATCTAACTCTGGAAAAATGAAAACGCTGTATCGAGAAGGCCTCAAGCATCGCTACGGCAGCTTGATGCAAATTATCTCTGGTGTTCATTTTAATTTTTCATTCCCTGAGTCTTTTTGGGAGCAGTTATTTGGTGAGCAGAGTGATGAAGACAGACAAGATAGCAAGTCTGAAGCTTATTTCGGTCTGATCCGAAACTACTACCGTTTTGGTTGGTTAATTCCTTATTTCTTTGGCGCTTCACCGGCTTTATGTGGTTCATTTATTCAAGGGCGCGAAACCAATCTACCATTTGAAAGTATTGGCGGCACGCTGTATCTACCTCACGCAACTTCATTACGCTTGAGCGATCTTGGTTACACCAACAGTGCGCAAAGTGCTCTGAAGATTGGCTTCAACAGCCTCGACGAGTATTTGGAAGGGTTGAACAAAGCGATTCGTACCCCGTCGCCAGAGTTTGCGGAAATAGGCGTTAAGGTTGAAGGTGAGTATCGTCAGCTGAATAGTAATGTACTCCAGATCGAAAATGAGCTTTATGCGCCAATTCGTCCTAAGCGTGTGGCTAAGGCAGGCGAAAAACCATCAGAAGCGTTAGCTCGTGGTGGCGTGGAATATATCGAAGTTCGTTCTCTTGATGTAAACCCATATAGCGCAATTGGTATCAATGAGGATCAAGTTCGCTTCTTAGACCTATTTTTGACATGGGCAGCGTTAACAGAATCAGAGCCGATGGATCACTGCGAACAGGCTTGTTGGCGCGAGAACTGGAATAAAGTTATCGTAGAAGGCCGTAAACACGGTTTAGAGCTGCAAATCGGTTGTAAAGGTGAGATTCTAACGCTACAAGATTGGGCAAAGCGCGTGTTTGTTGAGTTGACCCAAATCGCTGAGAAAATGGATGCGGCGAATGGCGGTAACGAATATCAGGCGGTTTGCTACAAACTGCTTTCGTGGATTGATAACCCAGAGCAAACCATTTCTGGTCAGTTACTTGAAGATACCAAGCGCTTTGGTGGTTTAGGTAAAGTTGGCTGTGAATTTGGTAAAGAGTACCGTCAACAGCATCTAGGTCATCAGTATCGTCTCTATAGTGAGTCTGAGATGGAGCAAGAAGTTGAGCGTTCTCGTGTTGCTCAGGCAGAAGTAGAAGCAGCAGACAAACAGAGCTTTGATGAGTTCCTCGAAGAGTATTTCGCTTACTTAAAAGCTTAAGGTTGCAAAGTGATAAGGACGTTAGTTGTCATCCTTAGTTTGGTGGTGTTAGGCGGTTGTGCTACTGCGCCACCAAAAAATCAGACCAACCTGTGCGAAATATTTCGTGAAAAACCAGATTGGTATGATGATGCGCTAGACATGCAAGAGGAATGGGGAACCCCTGTTCAAGTCGCCATGGCGTTTATCAAGCAAGAAAGCAGCTTTCGTCATGATGCCAGACCACCGAAAGATTATATTTTAGGCATCATTCCTTGGGGCCGAGTGAGCAGTGCTTATGGTTATGCGCAGGCTCAAGATCCTGCATGGGAAGATTTCCAGAAGGCGACCAATCATGGTGGTTCGAGAACCGATTTTTCAGACGCGATGATGTTTGTGGGTTGGTATACGGATGCCACGCAAAAGCAGTTGGGCGTATCTAAGTGGGATGCCTATAATCAATATCTCGCTTACCATGAAGGGCGTGGAGGCTTTAAAAGAAAAAGCTACCAAAGTAAACCCTCATTAGTGAAAGTTGCTCGTAAAGTGGAGCAGCAGGCAAAGGATTATGGTTGGCAACTCAAGCAGTGCCGACAAGAATTAGAAGACAACAGAAGCTGGTTTTTTTAAGAGCAGTAAACATGGAGAAGTACAATGCCGTTATTAGATAGTTTTACCGTAGACCACACACGTATGAATGCACCTGCCGTTCGTGTGGCAAAAACCATGACGACACCAAAAGGTGACACCATTACGGTATTTGACCTACGTTTTACCGCACCAAATAAAGATATCTTGTCAGAGAAAGGGATTCATACTTTAGAGCACCTTTACGCGGGCTTTATGCGTAATCACTTGAATGGCGATGCTGTGGAGATTATCGATATCTCTCCAATGGGCTGTCGTACGGGCTTTTACATGAGCCTGATTGGTACGCCGCAAGAGCAGCAAGTTGCCGATGCTTGGCTATCTGCAATGCAAGACGTGTTAAAAGTAGAAAGCCAAAACAAAATCCCAGAGCTGAATGAGTACCAATGTGGTACGGCGGCTATGCACTCGCTAGATGAAGCGAAACAGATTGCTGAAGCTATTCTTGCTGCCGGAGTTTCGGTTAACAAAAATGATGAGTTAGCGTTGCCAGAAGAGATGCTAAAAGAGTTGAAAATAGACTAGCTATCGAATAAAAGCGTAAGGGAAAGCATTTAGCTTTCCCTTTTTTGTATGTTGTTAACTTGATGCTAGTTGGCTTTTGGTAGGACGACGACTTGGGTCTTTGCCCAAATATCGTGAAAACCTCGTTTTTTAGGGTCGATTGGTACAGTCAAATTCGCTAGGCCAAAACCTGAAGTGCCGATGCGAATCAACGCCTGGGTCACTGTCACCGGAGAGCCATCATTACTGCGCATGTGCAATTTCCATGCTCGCATCCCCAATGTTTGGCCTGCGCGAGTCCAGAAAAAGACAAAGAAGTAGATCCAAACAAAGGCTAAGTAAGCAGTATAAACAGGGCTCCAAATTGGATGATTAGTTAGGAAATCACTTACATCCTCAAACCCACCAAGGCCAAATAGTCCCATTGCCATCAATGCATGTAAAATTGCGACGACAACACCCGCCGCCATCATTTCTACGGCAATGATAATTAATCCATCATATAAAAGCGCACCAAGGCGGCGAAAAAGCCCTGCTGGTGGCAATGCCTCTGTTGTAGACATAACACTCACTTACTTAAAACAAAATAAGTCGACAGAATATAGTGTCACCAATGCCCTGAAAAGAGAGTTTTCCCACAGACTTTTCAATTCGTGAAGTGAGAGCAATGGATAGCCATCATAAGATCAGTATTTGTCATTTTTCTCTGATACCACTTTATCTCTGATTTCACTGATGACTAGCCATATTTGATTCACTAAGTTCGGATTAGAATTTGCAAAACTCTGGTTAAAAATAAGGAAGTAATCTTTCGTCGTAATCGCGGGAAGAACTTGTTCGATTTCATCAGACCATGGCTTATCTCTAAGGTATTCTTGAGCGATGGTGTTTTGGATCGCAATTGCCTCTATTCGTCGTGATCTCAGCATAGCAAAAAGCTGCTCGGTGTTTTTAGCCTCGTGTACTTTGATTTTGTTTTGCCTGAGTTTGTTCGTGATTGAAAATCCAAGATGTGCCGCGATGAAGTTGTTTTCAAGTTTTGAGAAGTTAGAACCGTCCCATTCTAGAGGTTGCTCTTTGAGTTTATAGAAGTAGTACCCAAGTGTTGCGATACGCTTTTCGCTATCTGGATTTGTGTCTTTCATTGGGTACTGTGCGTATTGGGCTCTAGTAGAATTGTACGAAAATATAAATCCGCCATCGACGTCACCACTCTCGATGTAATCAAGTACTCTTTTTCCGGGTAATCGAAAGTATTCAATTTCTATGTTTAATTGCACGGCGACTTGATTAAGGATATCTAAAGATAAGCCAGGAGGCTCTGGAGTATTGTTGCCGTTACCAAGTTGATACGGGTAAGACTCAATATCTGAATACGCAAGGGTTATCGTGGTAGCGAAAGCAATAGAAGAGTAGAACAAACAAAAAGCAAATAAGTGAGTATTCAACAATCTCATGAGTTACGCCTATTGTGAGAGTCACACTAAAAGTGATAAAGCTTTTCACCCTTTACAGGAGCGCAATAACACCTACCTACAGCCATACCGATGTCTTGAAGCAGAGCAGCTAAAACACCTACCAACGTAACGAACAAGACAAAAATTGCAGAAACGTGGCGAAATTATCAGCAAACAACGGTTATCTAAGGTTTTTCTCCTTGCAGAGCTTAAATGCATACGTATAATGCGAAGCATCAAAGGACAAAGTCCTAAGATGCCGGTGTGGTGAAATTGGTATACACGACGGATTCAAAATCCGTTGCCTTCGGGCGTGGCGGTTCAAGTCCGCCCACCGGTACCATATTTAGAAAGCTCTGCTTTAGCAGGGCTTTCGTCGTTTTAGACGTTTGGAGTTTGGATGTGAAACTCAAACGCTAGAGCGTTGCCTTCGCGGTGACGGCAGGAATGCCTGTCCAATCACTCCGCCCACCGGTACCATACATAGAAAGGTCGCTTTTATAGCGGCCTTTCGTCGTTTCGGGGCTTATATTTACTGAGTAACCTTGTTCAAACTCCCTCGCCTAAAAGCTATTGTTTCTGAACTGACCTTTCTTCGTCTGATCTCTTGAAAAATCTTTAAGTCTTCTAAATAGCCCTTTCGAAAAGCTCTCGAACACAATGGGCCAGCTTATTTAACTCTAGTCCAACTAATGAAATATCGAAATTGATTAACCTGCCTACCGATTTACTAGCCTTTTAGAACATAGCTGCGCCATTACTATTCTTAATCAAGATACTAAAACTGTTGTGAGGGCAATGAATCTTTCTTGTGTCTGTTCTTAAATGCTTGGAGCGTTTAAGTTCTTGGCGTTGAGTAACAGTTTTTGCTGAAAAAGCTAAAATTTTCTGCTAGTTAGAAAAAGGTTGTCTATCTTTAAAATAACAACATGGAGATAGAAAATGTATCAACTTACCCCTTACTTATTTTTTGCTGGCCGTTGTGAAGAGGCGCTTGATTTTTACCACAAATGTTTTGCTGGCGTCGTTGTAACAAAACAGCTTTTTAAAGATGCACCTCAGCAAATAGAAGGGGCGGATCCTAACTGGGTAATGCACGCGGAATTCGAAGCGTTTGGCATGAAGTTGATGCTCTCTGACGGAATTTTGGCTCAAGAACGCAGTGGTAATAACATTGCTCTTGCGATTGTGCTGACCGATCTTGATGAGCAGGCGCGTGTGTTTGACAAGCTGTCTCACGGTGGACATATCATGATGCCACTTGCCGATGCGCCGTGGGGAGCACGTTTTGGCAAAGTAGAAGATAAGTTCGGAGTGCGTTGGATACTTAACTGTGATTTAGTCAGATAACAAAAGCATACAATCTGACGTGTTAGTGAGCTCTCATTAACATTCACTCGTGATGAATTCAGTTTTTCAATCATCTAAAATTATAAATTGGTTAGTAAAAGATAAGTTGTATATAGATCGTGGCCAGCATCAAGATAACAGTAGATAGACTACAGCCAGGGTTGCATATTCGACTTCCGGTCAAATGGAATGAGCACCCCTTCTTATTTAATAGTTTTAAGATAAAAGACGAAGACCAGATCCGCATGATTCGCCATTTGGGGATTAAACACGTCTTTATTAACACCTCTCAGAGTGATACTCAGCCTTTACCTGTGGCCGAAGAAAAAGCGAGTGAGGGGGTAGAACAAGTTTTGCAAGAAGAAATCGATCTAGAGGCGCAAAAACTTTGGAAAGAAAAGCAAGATAGAATCGAAAAGTTAAGTGCTTACCGTCGACGTGTCATTAATTGTGAAAAAGAGTTTGAACGTTCTCTATCAAGAATGAGAGCGGTGATGAACAAGATTCGTAACCGTCCAGAACAGGCCGTCGATGAAGCAAGCCAATTAGTAAATGATATCGTCGACAAGTTGTTGAGCGATGACAATGTCACACTTCATCTTATGAATGGCAAAAGCGAGTTTGAAGATATCTATTTCCATTCTCTCAATGTATCTGTCGTTGCAATGATGATCGCTAAGGCAAAGCAGTTAAGTGCAGATCAGATAAAAGAGGTGGCGTTTGCTTCGCTTTTCCATGATATGGGCAAAGTAAAAGTACCGACCGCAATATTACGAAAACCGACGCGTTTAACTGAACCTGAAAAAAACTATCTTAAATTGCATACCAAGTATGGTTTAGAGATTGCGGCTAATATGGACAGTTTTCCTGAGAGTGCTAGAACAGTGATTGCTCAGCACCATGAGCTGAACGATGGCTCCGGTTACCCTGAAGGTTTGAAAGAAGGTCAAATTGATGAACTGACTCAGATAGTCTCTGTAGCAAATGCGTATGACAACTTGTGCCATAGCAATATCCCTTCGGAACAAAAAATTCCGTATGTTGCGCTTTCCCACTTATATAAGAACTGTAAGCATCATTATAATAATGAGAACTTGAGCCTCTTAATTAAGTTTATGGGGATCTACCCGCCAGGAACGGTAGTGCAGCTATCGAATGATATGGTCGGTTTAGTGATTTCGGTAAATGCGCAAAACATCCTTCACCCTAATGTGCTGATTTATGATCCGTCGGTACCTAGAACGCAGGCCCCGATTATTGACTTGGCAGAGAAAGATATAAAGATAGTTAATGCCATACTACCGACCAAGTTGCCAGATAAAGTGAGAGAGTATCTAAACCCACGCTCACGAATTTCCTATTTCTTCGACTCTGACGAGTAGTTATGCACAGGCTCTTGTGGGTAAGTTCTGATTAAATTGAGTGTAAAGTGGGTGTAATTTAAGGTCTGATTGATAAGTGTTCAGTCAGGCTTTTTTTATGGAAAAAACGTGTTTTTTTACTTGCCTTCAAAACGGAACTCCCTATAATGCGCTTCCACTGACACGGCAGACGCCACAAGGCTTCAGCAAATGTCAGAGAGGTAAAAAGTTTCTGAGAAATAAATTTGAAAAAGTGTTTGACTCTTCAAATTAACTCGCTAGAATGCACCTCCGCTTTGAGAGAAAGTTTTTCACAAAGCAAAGCTCTTTAACAATATAAACCTATCAATCTGTGTGGGCACTCGTTGATGATAATCCAATTAGAAACTTCGGTTTCAAATTAGGTTTCAATGATACGAAGTGACCAACGAGTCGAAAGACTCAGCACAGTCAATTCAAACATTACTTATGTAATGTTCAGTATTCATTGAGCCGACAAAATCTTAAATTGAAGAGTTTGATCATGGCTCAGATTGAACGCTGGCGGCAGGCCTAACACATGCAAGTCGAGCGGAAA